>Ga0209841_1000292_pt1 | contig 11395 bp, 5 predicted proteins | sample GWRWT4_30Apr14_FD_187185 | JGI IMG/M metagenome (GOLD analysis project Ga0209841, IMG submission 187185) | Sand microcosm microbial communities from a hyporheic zone in Columbia River, Washington, USA - GW-RW T4_30-Apr-14 (SPAdes) (version 2) | ecosystem: Engineered > Artificial ecosystem > Sand...
CCGCCAATATTAAACTGCCTGCGTCCGACAGCGGAGCTTTGCAGATCCCGGCCAGCTCTCTTTTCGGGGTGCGGACGGGAGAGGGGCTGGTGTATGTTGTCGATGCCAATAACCGGGTTGAAACCCGCAATGTTGCGATTGAGCGGGTAACAGATCAATTCGTTATTGTATCGGGCGGTATAAAAACGGGAGATGTCATCGTCATTTCCGGCCTTGAAAAGCTACGGACAGGGTCGAAAGTGCGTCCCGTTTCGGTTCTGCGTTAAATTATGCATATCGCTGAAGTCGCAATTCGCAGATGGCAACTGACATTGGTCTTGTTTGCGCTACTTTGCGCTCTGGGTTTTTCCGCATTCCAGCAAGTTCCCCGCGCTGTAGATCCCCATTTTTCGATGCCGGTCGTTTCGATAGTCGCCCTACAACCGGGCGCTGATCCTGCCGAAGTCGAACAGACTATTACCAAGCCGATAGAAGAACTTTTGCAAGGCTTGGAAGATGTGCAGAATGTTGCATCGACCAGCAGCGATGGCAGTGCGGTTATCCGTGCTGAATTCGACTGGTCGGGTGATCCTGACCAATATTTCAACGACACAGTGCGCGAAGTAACTGCGATCAGAAGCCAGTTACCAAGCGATTTACAAAGGCTGACATTCGAAAAGATCAGGACAACCAATACGTCGATCCTGCAAATTGCGCTGCTCAGCGATTCCGCGAGCTGGTATCGCATGGAAAAATATGCCCGCGATATTAGTGAAGCGCTTGGGCGTTATAAGGAAGTTCGGCAATCAGAAATCTACGGGCTGCCGCAGCCCGAGATCAGCGTCGCAATTAACGCCGGACGTCTTGCAGCTTTAAGGGTTCCGGCCAGTTCAGTGGCCGATGCCATAAGGGTCGGTGGTGCGGACGTCCCGGCTGGAGCGGTGACAAGCGGCACCCGGCGCTTCAATGTCGAAGCAGGGGGCGCATTTCGGGATTTGGACACTATACGGAACCTTCCGTTACGTACCAACGATGGAACATTGCTTCGCGTCGGCGATATTGCAGAAATCAAATACGGAGCGGCTGAACAAAGGGTGCAAGTCAGTCATAATGGTCAGCGTGCGATCTGGATAACAGCGAACCAAAAACAGGGAACGGATGCCACAAAACTCAGGAATTTGCTCGTCAAGGAACTGGCGCTGCAGCAAAAGCTTTTGCCACCAGACATCAAGGCTGTGGTGCAATTCGATCAAAGCCGGGACATCAGGAAGCGTTTGAATGAGTTAGCGCGTGACTTTGGTATCGCGTTGTTTTTGGTGCTTTTCACGCTTTTGCCGTTGGGTTGGCGGGCATCGATTATCGTAATGATTTCAATCCCGCTCTCCATCGCTTCAGGGCTGCTGGCAATATCGGCCATGGGTTTCAATCTCAGTCAGCTCGTGGTTGCGGGCTTTATTCTCTCTCTTGGCCTACTTGTTGATGATTCTATTGTTGTGGTGGAAAATATCGCACGGCACTTGCGGATGGGGAAAGATCGTGACCAAGCAGCGGTAGACGGAACAAAAGAGATAACAATGGCCGTAATGGGCTCGACAGGCGTTTTGGTGTTCGCCTTTTTCCCCTTATTCTTTCTTCCGGAAGGGGCTGGTAAGTTTACGCAAAGTTTTATCGGTACGATCGTTGCCACGATAACTGCATCAATGGTCGTATCGCTTACTATTGTACCATTTCTGGCCAGCCGGATTTTGAGTCGCGACGAACATGAGGGCGGCAACGCGATGTTGCGGTGGCTGATGAATAAAATTGACCGGTTTTATCATCCAATGCTGCACTGGGCGCTTGACCGTCCTCGGCGGACTGTCTGGGGCGCCCTGGCTGTTACGACTGCGGCATTTCTTCTCGTTCCTGTTTTGGGTTTCAGCTTGTTTCCAAATGCCGACACATCTTATTTCAGGGTTACCGTCGAAACCGAGCAGGGATCAAGTATTGCGGAAACTGGACGGATTGTCCGCGCTGTTTCAAAAGTACTGAAAACCGAACCGATGATTAAAGTACGCGCGGAAAATATAGGTGCTTACAACCCCCCCGTATTTTACAATGTATTCCAGCGCGGGGAAAATCCGACGCATGGCGAAGTGTTGGCCATAATGGACGACTGGAAGAATGGTGAGGCGCGGGCAATGATTACCCGACTTCGCAAGAAACTGGATGATATTCCCGGTGCGCGGATTAAAATCGTTCTCTTCCAGAATGGCGCCCCAATTAACGCACCTGTTGAATTTAGGGTCTACGGCCCCGATCAGGATGAGCTGCGAAAAATTGCTTCGAAAATGGAACAGGTATTGCGCGACACGCCGGGCGCACGTGATGTAAACAATCCCGTCGCCTTTGACCGTGTTGATCTGGATGTGGGGGTTGATGATGCAAGGGCTGCTCTGCTTGATGTTGCTTCGGGTGCTGCGCGTCGTGCTATTCGGCTTGCTCTTTCAGGTGAGCGATCAGGTACATTCAGGGACGTCGAAGGCGACAGCTATCCGGTTGTGGTGCGGCTTCCATTGACTGAAACCCATCCGATATCGGCGCTCGAATCGATCTATGTTCCGAACAGAAGTGGGCAGTCCGTTCTTCTTGCCGAAATCAGCAACCCGCGGCTTGTGTCTACTCCAGCGGCTGTGTATCGCTACAACCTTGAACGTAACGTCAGCATTACGGCACAAATCACGGATGGCGCCGTGGTTTCCAAAGTCAATAGCGATGCACAAAGCAGGATGGACGAAATCCCCTTGAAGCCGGGATACTCCATTGAAATTGGTGGTGAAGCCGAAAAGATAAACGACACTTTCGCAGGTTTCGGACCGGTTGTTATGATTGCAATGTTCAGCATATTTGCAATTCTGGTCGCTGAATTTGGTCGCTTTAAGGAAGCCCTGGTGGTTGCCGGAGTTATTCCGCTCGGAACATTCGGTGGCTTGATTGCACTTGTGGCAACCGGCAACAATCTGTCTTTCCTTGCGGTAATTGGTTTTATCGCTCTGGTGGGAATCGAAATCAAAAATTCAATTTTGCTGGTCGATTTTACCAGCCAATTGCGACAGCGCGGAATGGGGTTGCGTGAAGCGATCGAGCAGGCAGGCGAAGTTCGTTTTCTGCCGGTGCTGTTAACGTCCGTTACTGCGATTGGCGGACTTATGCCGTTGGCGCTATTTGGTGGCAGTCTTTATGGGCCATTGGCGATTGTGCTGATCGGGGGGTTGATTTCTTCAACATTGTTATCACGTATTGTAACACCAGCGATGTACCTGCTGGTGGTGCGCGGCGATGCAGCCAAGGCCAAATCCGTAGCCGACAATGTTGAAGGATTATCGAATGCCACATGATGACGCAATTTTTGCAGGCGGATGCTTCTGGTGCACAGAAGCGGTGTTTGGTCAGCTGAACGGCGTGAGCAAGGTTGTAAGCGGCTACATCGGCGGTTCGGTCGTCGACCCAACCTATAAACAGGTATGCGGCGGTGACACCGGACATGCGGAGGGTATTCGGATCACATTTGATCCCGAAGTCATCAGTTACGCCGATTTACTGGACATTTTCTTCGCGACCCATGATCCGACCCAGTTAAACCGACAAGGCAACGACATAGGAACGCAATATCGTTCTGCGATTTTTCCGCTGAACGACGATCAGCGTTCGGCTGCGCAAGAAGGCATCGTGCGCGCCTCTGCTGATTGGCCGGCGCCTATTGTGACGAGCGTCGAAGGCCCGGCAACATGGTATCCTGCCGAAGATTACCATCAGGAATATTGGGACGGAGAAGGGCAGCGCAATCCCTATTGCCTTGCAGTTATTCCGCCAAAATTGGCAAAGTTAAAAAAGTTGCTGGGTCAAAAACAGATAAATTGAAACATCTGCCAAATTGCCACGCCACTATCCTTCCGAGTAATCGACAATCACACCGACTGGATTAAAGCTGCACTTATGGAAATCAAACCAATCCGCAAAGCTGTCTTTCCCGTCGCGGGACTGGGCACCCGTTTTCTCCCCGCCACCAAGGCAATCCCGAAAGAGATGCTGCCAATTGTCGATCGTCCGCTCATTCAATATGCGGTGGACGAGGCGCGTGAGGCCGGTATCGAACAAATGATATTTGTAACCGGTCGCGGTAAAAGTGCGATCGAGGATCATTTCGACATTGCCTATGAGCTCGAAAAGACCATGTCCGAGCGGGGTAAAGACCTATCAGTTCTGGAACCTACACGCCTCGGGCCGGGAAACTGTGCGTATGTCCGTCAACAAGAGCCGTTGGGCTTAGGCCATGCAATATGGTGCGCGCGGGATATTGTTGGTGACGAACCTTTTGCGATTTTCCTACCCGATGAATTCATGCACGGTTCGCCCGGCTGTATGAAACAAATGGTAGAAGCGTATCAAAAAATTGGCGGTAACATGATAAGCGTGCTGGAAATCCCGCATGACAAGGTTTCCAGCTATGGGGTTATCAAGCCTGGCCAAAGCGAAGGTGCAGTAACCGAGGTTTTGGGACTGGTTGAAAAACCCAAGGTGGAAGATGCGCCTTCAAACCTCATAATCTCGGGCCGATATATTTTGCAGCCTGAAGTGATGCGTGTCCTTGAAGGGCAGGGCAAAGGCGCAGGTGGTGAAATTCAGCTCACCGATGCAATGGCCCAGATGATCGGGCAGCAACCCTTTCATGCGGTGACTTTTGATGGCAACCGGTACGACTGCGGATCCAAAGTAGGATATATCGAAGCCAATCTGGCTGTAGCACTTCAACGACCAGACATGGCCGACGAAGTCAGGGCGATTGCTATCAACCTATTAAAATAAAAATTGAGATGTTAAGGCACCGCTCATCATAGCCAAGGTAATTCGGCTAAGTGAAGAGCGGGAGTTGGTTATGCGTCTAGTTTTGTCATTAGCGATGGTACTTCTGCTATCTGGATGCGTCGCATCAGTTGTTAAAGATGTAGTGACTGCACCGGTAAAAATTGTTTCGAAGACAGCGGATGTTTTGACGACAAGTCAGTCTGAAACAGATGAAAAGCGTGGGCGCGAACTTAGGAAGCGTGAAGAGGCGCTGGGAAAACTGGCGCGCCAACGGGACAGAGCTCGTGAGAAATGCGATGATGGCAATGAAGAAGCTTGTACCACCGCAGCGCAGCTTAATGAGCAGATAGAAATCGAGCAGGACCGACCGATTTAGGGTCAGGACCTGTTAAAAGCACTTGCGAGGCGCCAAAATGGCAAAGATCTCGGACCAAAATGCGCGCCGCCGATAGTCATTCTACCGGCAAGCGTATTTTGGTTCGAGATCAAAGCCATTTTGACGTCCGAAGGATTTGACCCATTTTGCCCATGGCCGCGTCAGAAAGCCTTGAGATATATTCATATCCCTGCGGCTTCCTTCCTTGCCCTGAGCAAAATGGCCTCAAACCTCGCAAGCGCTTTTAATAGGTCCTGACCCTAAGCGAGCTTCAGGTAAGTTTGAAAATCGTTGAACGCGCGTTCTGCATCGACAAACAACTGATAACTGTAGATTTTTGCATTTTGTCGAACATTCGCATCGTCTGTCGAAGTTATATGTCTAATTCTTCTCATCCCAAATAAATGACTGCCCCACGTACTGGACGCATTCAGCGGCAGACGGTCGGGAGTTTCGATGACATACGCAGGCCGCCCCTTCGCATTGCTGTTGTCAGCTGCGAGTTTCTTGGTTGCAGGCCAGGCTTTGCATGCTGAAGAGCTGGAAAGCGCACCCTCTGTAGAGACGCCGACCAATGGCAATCGCCAATTTCGCAGCGACTTTTTCTCAATATATTCTCCTGTAACCGGGCTGGATATGGTTCAAAGAATTCCCGGCTTCTCTATTGAAGAAGGCGATGGCAGGCGCGGTTTTGGCGAAAATGCAGGAAATGTTTTGATCGATGGTGACCGCCCGTCAAGCAAAGCAGACAATATCTTCACGATCCTGTCGCGCATCCCGGCCAGCGAAGTTGAATATATCGAGCTAACCGAACAAGCCGGTGCTGACTCCGAAGCGCAGGGCAAGGGACAGATTGTAAATGTAATTCGCAAAGTGTCGTCAAAAGTGAGTGGAACGTACGAGGGAAGCATTGTTGCCGGAACTCGGTACGGTTTTCAGCCATCAATAAACGCATCGGCAACGCTAAGACGAAATCTGACAACTATCGAATTGAACGTCAGTTCCTATTCCGAGCGCGTCTACGGCTTTGGACCGGAGGATCTCAGGACCGGTACCGGCGCATTGGTTGAACGACGGCATTATCAAGGGAAGGGCGGGCAGGACGAAGCAGCGATCGGCGCTTCAATAAAAACGCGGCTGGGGGCTACGAAAATCAACCTGAACGGTCAAGTTGGCTTTGAAGACGGCTTTGATCGCCGCACAGGAAGTTACTTCATGTCCACCGGCGCCAGTACCGGCAATGAATTATTGCTCCGAGACGGACCGATCGGCGATCTCAGTTATGAAGTGGGCGGCGACATAGAATTTGGTTTGGCCCCGAGATTTAATACAAAGATTATCGCGCTTTACCGGAATGCCCAAGAGAGCAATGACAGCAGTATTGCCGTAGACAGGCCCGGTCAGCCGTTGACACGGTTCGAAACGCGCAGTCGTAACCGCCCGAGCGAAGCTGTCGCCCGTATCCAAAATGACTTGGGTATGTTGACAGGCCACGCGATTCAATTTGGCGGTGAGATTGCCTACAATCGGCTGGATGCCCAATTTTCTGCCGCGAGCTCCGTTGCAGGTGCAGTAACATCATTTCCCGCGTCGGATGTTCTGGTGGAAGAAGTGCGGATAGAGCCGTTCGTGACTGACGTCTGGACACTGGACCCTGCGTGGACAATCGAGGTGGGCGCAATTGCCGAATTTTCCAAGCTGACGTTATCGGGTGACAGCTTGGCATCGCGTCAATTCAAATTTCTAAAGCCACGCGCAGCCGCCACTTGGACCGTTGATCGACAGACGACCTTCGAATTTCGTGCCGAGAGGCAGGTGGAGCAACTGGACTTTGATGAATTTGCCACATCGCTGGATGTGGGACTGGGTAACGAGGTAGACGCCGGTAACGCCGAACTGGTGCCCGAGAAGACGACCACTTTTTCGGCTCTGGTCAGGCACAAGTTTCTTGAACGTGGCAGCATCCAGTTTCGCGCAGATTATCAGCTTGTTAGCGACACACAGGATCTGGTCCCGATTACACTTCGCGACGCCGCCGGTAATATTACCGCCCAATTTGATGGGGCAGGGAACATTGGTGACAGCAAACGCTGGAACGGTGAACTTGAAATCACGCTTCCATTTGATTGGTTGACCAAACCAATTGGCGTGACTGGAATTGAACTTAAATATGTCGGCCATTACCATGACAGCCGCGTTACAGACCCGGTGACGGGGCAAAAACGGCGGAGGTCTAATCGGTCATTATGGCATCAACAGTGGGATTTGCGGTACGATGTCTCGCAAATCGGGGTTGTTTATGGGGCCTCATTCTATGTTGAAGACGCCAGCAGCGCATTCTTCCTTGATGAATTCAGACGGGAGAGCAAGGGCGTCAGGTCCAATATATTCATGGAATATACAAAGTTCAAATTGGGGACAGTGCGACTACAGGTAATTGATTTACCCAGTTTTCGTCGGGATAGATTTATTTTTAGTGACACCCGGGCATCCGGGGCGCTTGGCGAGATTATCAATCGCAAACGGTCGCTTGACCCGTTGATCCAGCTTACCCTGTCGGGCAAATTCTGAATAAACAAACCCGCCGGAATCCAATTCCGGCGGGTCTATTTTTACCTTATTCTTCTTCGTCGCCACCGATTTCGATGACATCGTCGATTGCCGCATCTTCTGTGGTCAGATCATCTGCGATCACCTTGGCCAGAACATCGTCACCAATCGCGGCTTCAGGTCCTTGCGCCAGTTCTGCGGCATGTTCCTCGGCAGCGGTTTCGGGCGCAATCAGGCTTTCCTGAAGCGAACGGTAGCTGGCGCGGAGGGCAGCGTCGCGGCTGCTTGCCGTTACGCGCATACGGTTCATCGCAGAACCTGTACCCGCCGGGATCAGGCGGCCCACAATGACGTTTTCCTTCAAGCCGGTCAGAATGTCCTTCTTTCCTTCAACCGCCGCCTGCGTCAGCACGCGGGTGGTTTCCTGGAACGAAGCGGCCGAGATGAACGAACGCGTCTGCAACGAAGCCTTGGTGATGCCGAGCAGAACCGGATTACCGGTTGCATGTGCCTGGCCCTTGGTCAGCTTCGAATTGATTGCATCCATTTCTTCACGGTCAACCTGTTCGCCCGGAAGCAGGGTTGTGTCGCCGCCAAAGGTGATTTCAACTTTCTGCAACATCTGGCGAACAATCGTTTCGATGTGCTTGTCGTTGATCTTCACGCCCTGCAGACGATAGACTTCCTGAATTTCGGCAACCAGATATTCTGCCAGTGCCTCAATGCCCATGACTTCCAGAATGTCATGCGGGTTCGGCGAACCGGCAATCAGGTTGTCGCCCTTGCGGACGAAGTCACCTTCCTGAACGTCCAGAACCTTCGACTTCTGGATCAGATACTCGATACGATCGCCTTCTTCCGGAACAATCGCGATCTTGCGTTTCGCCTTATAGTCACGGACGAATTCGACGCGGCCCGAAATCTTGGCAATGATCGCATTGTCTTTCGGAATACGCGCTTCGAACAGTTCGGCAACGCGCGGCAGACCGCCGGTGATGTCGCGGGTCTTGGCAGATTCGCGGGTCACACGAGCGAGAACATCGCCTGCCTGAACCACTGCACCATCTTCGACTGACAACATTGTGCCAACACCCAAAAGATAACGCGCCGCTTCGCCGCTATCGTCATCCAACAGCGTCAGACGGGGACGAAGGTCCTCTTTCTTGCTGCGGCTGCCTGCACGGTCTTCAGTGACGACGCGCTGGGCGATGCCCGTTGCTTCATCGGTTTGTTCCGCCAAAGTCTTGCCGTCGATCAGATCCTGATATTTCACGATACCCGATTTTTCGGTGATGATCGGCATGGTGAATGGATCCCATTCGGCCAGACGGTCACCAACACTGACTTCCGCACCATCAGGGAATGCCAGCGTCGCACCATAAGGCAGACGGTGGATTTCCATCTCGCGGCCGTCCTTGTCGACGATGATCAGTTCGCCATTACGCGCCATCGCCAAACGCTTTTTGCGCTTGTCGACAATGCTCGGCAGATCACGGTACATGACCTTACCAGATGCAGTTGCATCAAGGTTTGACTGTTCGTTCAACTGAGCCGCACCACCGATGTGGAAGGTACGCATGGTCAACTGGGTACCCGGTTCACCGATTGACTGGGCAGCGATAACGCCGACAGCTTCACCGATGTTGACGGGCGTACCACGGGCAAGGTCACGGCCGTAGCAGGTGCCGCAAACGCCAACCTTGGACTCGCAGACCAGAGGGCTGCGGATCTTCAGAGCCTGAAGTCCGGTTTCTTCCATCGCGGCAACCATTGGCTCGTCGAGCAGGGTGCCTGAAGGAATAAGAACCTTGCCATCAAGACCCATGATGTCTTCTGCCGTGGTGCGGCCCAACACGCGCTCACCGAGCGACGCGATGGTCGAACCACCCTGAACGATCGAACGCATTTCCAGCGCACGTTCGGTGCCGCAATCGACTTCGACGATGGTGCAATCCTGCGATACGTCGACCAGACGGCGGGTCAGATAACCCGAGTTTGCCGTCTTGAGCGCGGTATCGGCCAGACCCTTACGGGCACCGTGGGTCGAGTTGAAATACTCGAGAACGGTCAGACCTTCCTTAAAGTTCGAAATGATCGGTGTTTCGATGATTTCGCCCGATGGCTTGGCCATCAGACCACGCATACCGGCAAGCTGCTTCATCTGCGCTGGCGAACCACGCGCACCGGAGTGGCTCATCATGTAGACCGAGTTGACAGGCAGTTCGCGGCCATGTTCGTCCAAAGGCGAAGCCTTCAGCTTGTCCATCATGGCGTTGGCAACCTTGTCGCCACAGGTCGACCATGCGTCGATGACCTTGTTGTATTTTTCCTGCTGGGTGATCAGACCATCCTGATACTGCTGCTCGAAATCGGCAACAATAGCCTTGGTTTCTGCGACCATTCCTTCTTTTTCTTCCGGAATGATCATATCGTCCTTGCCGAACGAAATGCCGGCCTTGAACGCGTACTTAAAGCCAAGCGACATGATCGCGTCGGCGAACAGCACGGTGTCTTTCTGGCCGGTGTGGCGATAGACCTGATCGATAACGTCGCCAATTTCCTTCTTGGTGAGAAGGCGGTTGACGGTTTCGAAAGGAACGCGATGGCTCTTCGGCAGGGTTTCGGCAAGAAGCATACGGCCAGGTGTCGTGTCGAAACGCACCATGCGCTCTACGCCATCTTCGCCGGTCTGTGGGACACGGGCGATGATCTTGGAGTGGAGCGTTACCGCGCCAACTTCAATCGCCTGATGCACTTCGGCCATGTCCGAAAGCATCATGCCTTCGCCTGGTTCACCGCGACGGTCCATCGACAGATAATAAAGACCCAAGACCATATCCTGTGAAGGCACGATGATTGGCTTACCATTGGCTGGCGACAGGATGTTGTTGGTCGACATCATCAATACGCGTGCTTCCAACTGCGCCTCAAGGCTCAGCGGGACATGGACAGCCATCTGGTCACCGTCAAAGTCGGCGTTGAATGCCGAGCAGACCAGCGGGTGAAGCTGGATAGCCTTGCCTTCGATCAGGACAGGTTCGAACGCCTGAATGCCCAAACGGTGAAGCGTAGGAGCGCGGTTCAGAAGCACGGGATGCTCGCGGATAACCTCGTCGAGGATGTCCCAGACTTCCTTGCGTTCCTTTTCGACCCACTTCTTCGCTTGCTTCAGGGTCATCGACAGACCCTTCGCATCGAGGCGCGAGTAGATGAACGGCTTGAACAGTTCCAACGCCATTTTCTTCGGCAGACCGCACTGATGCAATTTCAGTTCAGGACCGGTCACGATAACCGAACGACCCGAATAGTCGACGCGCTTACCGAGAAGGTTCTGGCGGAAGCGGCCCTGCTTGCCCTTGAGCATGTCGGACAACGACTTCAGCGGACGCTTGTTGGCACCGGTGATCGTGCGACCGCGACGGCCATTGTCGAACAGTGCGTCAACGGCTTCTTGCAACATCCGCTTTTCGTTACGGACAATGATGTCCGGCGCGCGCAGTTCGATCAGGCGCTTCAAACGGTTGTTACGGTTGATGACGCGGCGATAGAGGTCGTTCAAATCCGAAGTTGCGAAACGGCCACCATCAAGCGGCACCAGCGGGCGCAACTCTGGCGGAATGACCGGAATGACGTCAAGGATCATCC
>Ga0209841_1000295_pt1 | contig 11353 bp, 8 predicted proteins | sample GWRWT4_30Apr14_FD_187185 | JGI IMG/M metagenome (GOLD analysis project Ga0209841, IMG submission 187185) | Sand microcosm microbial communities from a hyporheic zone in Columbia River, Washington, USA - GW-RW T4_30-Apr-14 (SPAdes) (version 2) | ecosystem: Engineered > Artificial ecosystem > Sand...
TGCCTCCTGCGTTCGACGCCTTCCTGTCATCGCCACCCCATTGGCCTTCGCCTTGCTGCTGGGTGGCTGCGCGGTGACCCGGGTTGATCCACCCGCCCCGGCACCTGCGCCCGCCCAGTTCAAGGAAACCGCGCTGTGGCAACGCGCGCCCAGCAGCACGGTCACCACGGTGCCCGACGAATGGTGGACGCTGTTCAACGACCCGGTGCTGAACGAACTGCAAAGCCGGCTGGTCATCGGCAACGAGAACCTCAAGTCGGCCGTGGCCCAAGTGGCCAGCGCGCGCGCCGAGCTGGGCGCCAGCCGGGCCGCGCAGTTGCCAACCTTGTCAGCAGGCTTGTCGGGATCGCGCAGCGACAGCGGCAGCCAGACTAGCAGCAGCAACCAACGGGGCCCGCAAAACAGCGTCTCGCTGTCGGCCACCGCCGCCTGGGAGCTGGACCTTTGGGGCCGCCTGTCGCAAGCCACCAGTGGCAGCGAGGCACGTTACCAGGCCAGCGTGGCGGACCTGGCCTCGGCCCGCTTGTCCGCCCAAGCCACCCTGGCCCAAACGTATTTGGCCATGCGCACGGCCGAAGCCCAGCAGGCCTTGATCGAACGCAGCATCGCGGGTTACCAGCGCTCGCTGGACCTGACACAAGCCCGCTACCAATCGGGCGTGGCCGCGCAGACCGATGTGTTGCAGGCGCAAACCCAACTCAAGACCGCCCAGGTGCAAGGCCTGGAAGCGGCCACTCAGCGGGCCCAGCTGGAACACGCGCTGGCCGTGTTGTTGGGCCAGACGCCGTCTGCATTCAGCATCGCGGTCAATGCCGCCTTGCCGCAGGCGCCCGAGGTGCCCACGGTGTTGCCCGCCACGCTGCTGGAGCGCCGACCCGACATCGCCGCCGCGCAGCAACGCGTGAATGCCGCCTATGCGCAAATCGGAATGGCCGACGCGGCCTTCTTCCCGGCGCTCACCTTGTCGGCCACGGCGGGCTACCGCAACAACAGCCTGAGCAACTTGCTGAGCGCGCCCAACCTGTTCTGGTCCATCGGACCGGCGCTGGCGCAAACCCTGTTGGATGGCGGTGCGCGGCGCGCCGCGAGCGACCAGGCCCGGGCCAACGCGGACCTGGCCACCTCCACTTACCGCCAGACGGTGCTGACCGCCTTTCAGGAAGTGGAAGACAACCTGGTGCTGGCCAGCCAGTTGCGGGCAGAAGCCCAGTTGCAACAAGATGCGCTGCAATACGCGCAGCGCAACCTGGACATCACCAACGAGCAATACCGCGTGGGCACGGTCAGCTACCTGAACGTGGTGACGGCGCAGACCTCGGCCTTGAGCAGCGAACGCACCTTGCTGGACGTGCGCAATCGCCAATTGGCTGCTGTCAATCAGTTGCTGAAGAACATCGCTGGACGATGGCAGGACACCGCCAAGGCCCAGTGACTTCGGGCATCGATCAAACCTGGTCGTCGATGAGCTCTTCGCCGTGGGTGTTGCGCATGGCCTGCTCGACCACCGCACGCGTCAGCGTCGGCGCAAAGGTCTCGATCAAGGCAAAAATGTAGGCGCGCAAGAAAGCGCCACGGCGGAACGCGATGCGCGTCATGTTGACCGCGAACAAATGCCCGGCATCAATGGCGCAAAGATTGCGGTCACGCTCTTCGTCATAAGCGATCGAGGCGACCACGCCCACCCCCATGCCCAACTCGACGTAGGTCTTGATCACGTCAGCGTCCATCGCGCTCAGCACGATGCGGGGCTGGATGCCTTCCTTGGCAAACGCTTCGTCGATGTGCGAACGGCCGGTGTAGCCCGAGTCGTAGGTCACCATCGGGAAACGCGCCAGGCGCTGCAAGGTCAAGGGCTGGCCATCCAGCAAGGGATGATCGTGCGGCACCACCACGCTGTGCGTCCAGCGGTAGCAGGGCAAGGTCACCAGTTGATCGTACTGGTCCAGCGCCTCGGTGGCCACGCCAATGTCGGCCTCACCGCTGAGCAGCATCTCGGCCACCTGGCGGGGTGAGCCTTGGTGCAGGCTCAAGGTCACTTGCGGGTACAGCTCGCGGAAATCACGCACCACCGATGGCAAGGCATAGCGTGCCTGCGAGTGGGTGGCCGCGATCGACAGTGGGCCCGCATCATGCTGAGAAAAATCGCGCGAAGCGTTGCGCAGGTTTTCTGAGTCGGCCAGCAGGCGCTCGATGATGGGCAGCACTTCGGCGCCCGGCACCGTCAAGCCGGTCAGGCGTTTGCCCGCGCGAACAAACAGCTCGATGCCCAACTCGTCTTCCAGCTCGCGGATCTGGCGGCTGACGCCCGGTTGTGATGTGTGCAGTGCGTTGGCCACCTCGGTCAGGTTGAAGCCGCGGCGCACCGCCTCTCTCACTGATCTCAATTGTTGGAAATTCATAAGCTCTCAGGCATCCATCAGGAAGTGGTGTCGGCAAAGCGGCGCACGCGGCGCGGCTTCAGGTGGACGGTGGCGCCCGTCACCAGGATGCCGCTGTCGCGCAAGGCCGCGAACTCGCCACGGGGCAGTTCCACATCGACCTCGCCTTGGCCATCGGCCCGGCGGAACTCCAGGCGGGTGTTCGGGCCCACGGTGAGGACGTGCGCCAGGGTGACGGCCAGGCTGCCCTCTTCAGGATGGGCCAACACCTGGATCTCGTGCGGACGCACATAACTCACATCGTCGGTGCCACCGGTGCCGGCCGATTCGGCCACAGCGCCAGGTGCATGGTCACGGCCATGGAAGAGGTTCACATCGCCCAGGAACTTAAGAACGAACGGCGTGGCCGGGTGATCGTAAACCTCGTCCGGCGGCCCATCCTGCTCGATGCGGCCCTGGTTCATCACCACGATGCGGTCGGCCACTTCCATGGCTTCTTCCTGGTCGTGGGTCACGAACACGCTGGTGATGTGCACTTCGTCGTGCAGGCGGCGCAACCAGCGGCGCAGCTCTTTGCGCACCTTGGCATCCAGCGCACCAAAGGGCTCGTCCAACAACAGCACCTTGGGCTCGACCGCCAGCGCACGCGCCAGGGCGATCCGTTGACGCTGCCCACCCGACAACTGGTGCGGGTAGCGGTCGGCGATCCAGTCCAGCTGAACCAGCTTGAGCAGCTCGGTCACCTTCTTGCGGATCGTCGTTTCGTCAGGACGTGTTTCCCGAGGGCGCACGCGCAGACCAAAGGCCACGTTCTCAAAGATGCTCATGTGGCCGAACAGCGCATAGTGCTGGAACACGAAGCCCACCTGGCGATCACGCACCGACACATTGGTGGCATCGGCGCCATGGAACAACACCGAGCCGCTGTCAGGCTGCTCCAGGCCCGCGATGATGCGCAGCAGCGAGGTCTTGCCCGAGCCCGAGGGGCCCAACAGCGCGACGAGTTCGCCCGAGGGGATTTCAATGTTCAGGTTGTCACAGACCGTGACCGACCCGAATCGTTTGACGAGGTTCTTGACTTCAATGCTCATGCGGGAACTCCAACATCCTTGACCTGGGCCAGCTCTTGCCTGACCTGACGCTCAACGATGAATTTCAAAACCAGGGTCACCAGGGCCAGGCTGGCCAGGATCGAGGCCACCGCGAACGAGGCGGCAAACTGGTATTCGTTGTACAAAATCTCAATGTGCAGGGGCAGCGTGTTGGTCTGCCCACGGATGTGGCCTGATACCACCGACACCGCCCCAAACTCGCCCATGGCCCGAGCGTTGCACAAGATCACCCCGTACAGCAAGGCCCACTTCACATTGGGCAGCGTCACCTTGAAGAAGGTTTGCCAGCCCGAGGCGCCCAGCACCCGCGCGGCTTCTTCTTGCTCCTGGCCCTGCGCCTGCATCAGCGGGATCAACTCACGCGCGATGAAGGGAAAGGTCACGAAGATGGTGGCCAGCACGATGCCGGGCACGGCGAAGATCACCTTCAGGTCATGGTCGCGCAACCACTCGCCCCACCAGCCCTGCAGGCCGAACACCAGCACGTAGACCAGACCGGCGATCACTGGCGACACCGAAAACGGCAGGTCGATCAGCGTGAGCAGAACGCTTTTGCCGCGGAAGTCGAACTTGGCGATCGCCCACGCGGCCGACACGCCGAACACCAGGTTTAAAGGCACGGCGATGACGGCAGCGGTGAGCGTCAACACGATGGCCGACAAGGCATCAGGCTCGCTGATGGAGGCCACGTAGACCTCCCAGCCTTTTTTGAAGGCCTCGAAGAACACCGACACCAGCGGGATGAACAGGAACAAGGCCAGGAAGACCAGCGCGATGCCGATCAACAGGCGGCGCACCCAAGCGGGCTCGGTGCGGCTGGCGGAAACATTGGGAGGAGACTGCGACATGTCACTTGCCTTGACGTTGGCGGGTCCATGCTTGCAGGGCGTTGATCGCCAGCAGCATGACAAAAGACATCATCAACATGACCACGGCAATCGCAGTGGCCCCCTGGTAGTCGTATTGCTCCAGTTTGGTGATGATGAGCAGGGGCGTGATCTCGGACACCATGGGCATGTTGCCCGCGATGAAGATGATGGAGCCGTACTCGCCCAGGGCGCGGGCAAATGCCAGTGCGAAGCCGGTCAGCAAGGCGGGCGTCAGGATGGGCAGGATCACCTTGGTGAAGGTCTGCAAACGCGAGGCCCCCAAGGTGGCAGAAGCTTCTTCCAGCTCGGCGGCCAGGTCCTCCAGCACGGGCTGCACCGTGCGCACCACGAAGGGCAAGCCGATGAAGGTCATCGCCACGAAGACACCGATGGGGGTGAACGCCACTTTCAGGCCCAAGGGCTCCAGGTATTGGCCGATCCAGCCGTTGCCAGCGTACAAGCCCGTCAAGGTGATGCCCGCCACCGCGGTGGGCAAGGCAAAGGGCAAGTCCACCAGGGCGTCAACGATCCGCTTGCCGAAGAATTCGTAGCGTACCAGCACCCAGGCCACCAGCAAGCCGAACACGGCATTGACCACCGCTGCCGCCAAAGAGGCGCCAAAGGTCAACTTGTAGGAGGCCACCACGCGGGGCGACGCCACGGCCTCCCAGAAGGCGGGCCAGGTCATCGTGAACGTCTTCAAAAAGGTGGCCGACAAAGGCACCAACACGATCAAGGTGAGGTACATCAGCGTCAGGCCCAGCGCCAGGTCGAAACCCGGTAGCACGCTGGGCTTGCGCAAGAGAGTTTTAGAGAAAATCATGAATCAGCCGTTTGATACTGCCACGGTCACTTCTTGCCCAAGCCCAGGATCTGGTCATAGGCGGCGCCATCGTTGAAGTGGTCCTTCTGGGCCTTTTGCCAGCCGCCGAAAACCTCGTCCACGGTGAAGGTCTTCACTTTGGGGAACTCTTTGGCGAACAAAGCCTGGGCCTTGTCGGTGCGGGGGCGCAGGTGGCTCTTGGCCGCGATGGCCTGGCCTTCGTCCGACCACAGGTACTTCAGATAGGCCTCGGCCTGCTTGCGCGTTTTCTTGCGGTCCACCACCTTGTCGACCACGCTCACCGGGTTCTCGGCCAGCACCGTCCACTTGGGATAGACCACTTCGAAGTCACCGCCGAACTCGTTCAGGATCAAAGGCACTTCGCTCTCGAAGGTGACCAGGGCATCGCCGATGTTGCGCTGGGCAAACGTGGTGGTGGCCGCCCGGCCGCCACCATCGAACACCGGCACGTGGGCAAAGATCTTGTGGACCAGGGCCTTGGCCTTGGTCGCATCGCCACCGGTCTTGATCACCGAGCCCCAAGCGGCCAGGTAGGTGTAGCGGCCGTTGCCGGATGTTTTGGGATTGGGGATCACCACCGAGATGCCGGGGCGGGCCAGGTCATCCCAATCCTTGATGTTCTTGGGGTTGCCCTTGTGCACCAGGATCACCGTCACCGAGGCGGTGGGCGCGCTGTTGTTGGGGAAACGCTTGGCCCAGTCGGCGGGGATCAACTGGCCGCGCTCGGCCAACAGGTCGATGTCATTGGCCTGGTTCATGGTGATGACGTCGGCCTCCAGGCCATCGACCACGCTGCGGGCCTGCTTGCTGGAGCCGCCATGCGATTGGTTGACGGTCAAGGTCTCGCCGGTGGTTTGCTTCCAGTGCTTGGCGAAGGCCACGTTGTAGTTCTTGTAGAACTCGCGGGTGACGTCGTAGCTCACGTTGAGCAAGGTGGTGTCCGCCCAGACGGAGCCAACCATGGCCGACGCAGACAGGGCACCCACGGCGACATGGACAATTTGTTTCTTCAAAGAAAAACGCATGACAAGACCTTTTTTGATGCAGCAAGCGAATGTTAAAGAGCCCCCTTCTTCAAAAGAAGTGAGCATTTATCACTTGCTTATGCGCTAAATGACTATGTAAGACAAAAATAGGCGGCTCTGACCGAGACCAGAGCCGCCCAACTGATGCCTTTGACTCCCTTGCAGGACGCCCCAGGCACCACCCCACTCGCTAGAAACTCGTCTGGATTTACTTCTTGGTGTAGATCTGGTCGAACACACCGCCATCGGCGAAGTGCGTCTTTTGGGCCTTGGCCCAGCCACCGAACACGTCGTCGATCTTGATCAACTCGATCTTGGGGAACTGCTTGGCGTACTTGGCGAATGCCTTGGCATCGGTGGGGCGGTAGAAGTTCTTGCCTGCGATGTCCTGGCCTTCGGCCGAGTACAGGTACTCGAGGTAGGCGGTGGCCACTTCACGGGTGCCCTTCTTGTCAACCACCTTGTCAACCACGGCCACCGGCGGTTCAGCGTAGATGCTGAAAGGCGGGTAGACGATGTCGAACTTCTCGGCGCCAAACTCCTGCAGTGCCAGGTGGGCTTCGTTTTCCCAGGTCAGCAGCACGTCACCTTGGCCGCGCTCAGCGAAGGTCACCGTCGATCCACGGGCGCCCGAGTCCAGCACCGGCACGTTTTCCAGCAACTTGCCCACGAAGGCCTTGGCCTTGTCTTCTGAGCCGTTGGTGCGCTTCAGCTCGAAACCGTAGGCGGCCAGATAGTTCCAGCGGGCGCCGCCGGAGGTCTTCGGGTTGGGGGTGATCACCGAGGTGCCGGGCTTGACCAGGTCATCCCAATTCTTGATCTTCTTGGGGTTGCCCCTGCGAACCAGGAACACGATGGTCGAGGTGTAAGGCGAGCTGTTGCCCTTGAGCTTCTTTTGCCAGGCCTTGTCCAGCAGACCGACATTGGCGATGGCGTCAATGTCGTAGGCCAGGGCCAGGGTCACGACGTCGGCTTCCAGGCCATCGATCACGCTGCGACCTTGCTTGCCCGAGCCGCCGTGCGAGGCTTTGACAGTGACCGTGTCACCGGTCTTGGCTTTCCAGTGCTTGGCGAAGGCCTCGTTGTACTCCTTGTAGAGCTCACGGGTGGGGTCGTAGGACACGTTCAACAGGGTGATGTCTTTGGCTTGGGCGACCGCAGGAGCCAGAGAAGCCACCCCGGCCACGGCCGTCAAGGCCGCGAGCGCGAGAACGTTGAAGGTGCGACGAGTGCGGTTGGAGACTGCTTGCATGTTGGTTCGAATCTTGTGTTGTGGTGAATCAGTGGATGAATCCTAAAAGCCACTGCATCAAAGCGGAACGAATGAAAATGCCTTTGTATATTCGTTTCACAACTAGACGACCCAATATCAAATCACACCAATCCGCACCAGCAGAATAAACAGACGTTGTGACGGAATTAGTCCTTGGATTAACTTGGGCATGCGGCGCAAGGCTGGACTTGCCCGCATATGTTATTTAATAATAATCAAATACATAAAACAAATATGAAGCTTTCGTCCGGCAAAGCAACGCTTGACGCCGCATATACCCTCAGGCACGGTTCTGTCAGCCACCACGATGTTCACCCAAGCCGTTGCCTGCCCCATGAAAAGCATTTCATCAAACCCGATTGACGCCACCCAGTCCGACTGGAATCTGGCCTCGGTGGTATCTGCCCTCAGAAAATCCAGAGAAACCACCCACAACATCCGCCACAAAGGCCGCATCCGCGAATTACCCTCGCGCGAAGCCCTCGGCCAGATACTCCAGGGTTTGCTGGCGGTGTTATTCCCCACGCATTTGGGCCGCCCGGACCTGAACGACGAGAGCATCGATTATTTCGTGGGCAACACGCTCAACAGCACGCTGGTGGTGCTGGCCGAGCAAGTGCGGCGCGGCCTGCTGTTCGTCACCGATGCTGACGCCGAAAACGACGCCACCTTGTCCAGCAAGGCAACCGACATCACCCGCGAATTTGCCACCCAGTTGCCCCAGATCCGAGCCTTGCTGGTCAGCGATTTGCTGGCAGCGTTTCAGGGCGATCCTGCCGCCACCAGCCCGTCAGAAATCCTGCTGTGCTACCCAGGCATGACGGCCATCATGTACCACCGCCTGGCCCATGCGCTGTACGAACTGGGCGAGCCCGTGCTGGCCCGTGTCATCTCCGACATCGCGCATTCCAGCACCGGCATCGACATCCACCCCGGCGCCAAGATTGGCGGCAGTTTCTTCATCGACCACGGCACGGGCGTCGTCATCGGCCAGACCACCATCATTGGCCAGGGCGTGCGCCTTTATCAGGCCGTGAGCCTGGGCGCCAAGCGCTTCCCGGCCGACGACAACGGCGTGCTGATCAAGGGCCATGCCCGCCACCCGATCGTGGAAGACGACGTGGTGATCTACGCCGGCGCCACGGTGCTGGGCCGCATCACGATCGGCAAGGGCTCGACCATCGGCGGCAATGTGTGGCTGACGCAAAGCGTGCCACCCGGGAGCCATGTGACCCAGGCGCAATCGCAGTCCAAATAGTTTTTCCTCACCTTCCTTCCTGAATCAACGGAGTTTCGAATGTCTGACATCCAAGAACAAAGCACGGCCCTGGGCGATGTGGCCGCCCGGCAGTTGGCCATCGCGACACGCACCGTGCCGCAGATGGCCACGATCACGCCTCGCTGGCTGACCTTGCTGCTGCAATGGGTGCCTGTTGAAGCGGGCATCTACCGCGTCAACCGCGTGAAAGACGCCTCGGCCGTGACGGTGGAATGCTCGGGCCGCGATGAGCGCACCCTGCCCCAGACCTTCGTTGACTACATCGAGAACCCGCGCGAGTACATGCTGTCGGCCGTGAACACGGTGCTGGACGTGCACACCCGCGTGTCCGACCTGTACAGCAAGCCCTACAACCAGATCTCGGAACAGCTGCGTTTGACGATCGAAACGATCAAGGAACGCCAAGAGAGCGAGTTGATCAACAACCCCGAGTACGGCCTGCTGGCCAGCATCGCCCCCGCGCAGCGCATCAAGCCCCGCACCGGCGCGCCCACGCCCGATGACCTGGACGAGCTGCTGACCAAGGTCTGGAAAGAGCCCGGCTTCTTCCTGGCTCACCCGCTGACGATTGCCGCTTTCGGCCGTGAGTGCACCCGCCGTGGCGTGCCTCCACCCACCGTGTCGTTGTTCGGCTCACAGTTCATCACCTGGCGCGGCATCCCCCTGATCCCGTCCGACAAGCTGCAGATCGAAGACGGCAAGTCCAGCATCATCCTGATCCGCACGGGTGAGAGCCGCCAAGGCGTTGTGGGTCTGTACCAGCCTGACCTGCCCGGCCAGCAAAGCCCCGGCCTGTCGGTGCGCTTCATGGGCATCAACCACAAGGCGATCGCCTCCTACCTGGTGTCGCTGTACTGCTCGCTGGCCGTGTTGACCGATGACTCGATCGCCGTGCTGGAAGACGTCGAGATCGGCAAATACCATGAGTACAAGTGACCCCATCGTCGGCTTGAGCCTGCCGGATGTGGACACGCTGTCGAAGCTGGCGAATCAGTTCTTCTCGGCGCTGCCCAGTGGCGTGCCGGGGGCGAATGGCCTGCCCTCCGGACTGTCGCATCTGAGCGCGGCACAAGCCCATCAACCCAAGGTGCGGGACGAATTGAACAACCCGCTGGACAGCACGCATGGTGCGGTTTTCAGCTTGCCCTTGGTCAACCCGACGGACTTCGGTTTGCCCGGTGATGCCGAGCTGAAGGCCTTGCTGTCGCCCCGTTCGCCAGGCGCTGCACTGGCGGCGGCGCCCTCCACCGGCGGCCCGTCGTACTACTTCCTGGAGCACGCCGGTTTCAAGCAGCCCGCTGGCTTGAATGTGCCCGGGCTCAGCCCCCAGCCTTTGGTGTCACAGCCTTTGGCCTCGTCGGCACCGTTCGATGTCAACCTGGTTCGCCGTGATTTCCCGATCTTTCGGGAGCGCGTCAATGGCCGACCACTGATCTGGCTGGACAACGCGGCCACCACGCAGAAGCCGCAATCGGTGATCGACCGGGTCTCGTATTTTTACGAGCACGAGAACTCGAACATCCACCGCGCGGCACATGAACTGGCCGCCCGGGCCACCGACGCTTATGAAGGCGCCCGCGAGATTTCGCGCGGTTTCCTGAATGCGCGCTCGGTCAACGAGATCGTGTTCGTGCGGGGCACCACCGAGGCCATCAACCTGGTGGCCAAGAGCTGGGGCCGGGCCAACATCGGCAAGGGCGACGAGATCATCGTCAGCCACCTGGAGCACCACGCCAACATCGTGCCGTGGCAACAACTGTGCGCCTTCACGGGCGCCAAGCTGCGCGTGATCCCGGTGGACGACGATGGCCAGATCATCCTGGACGAGTACGCCAAGCTGCTGAACCCACGGACCAAGCTGGTGTCGTTCACGCAGGTGTCCAACGCCCTGGGCACGGTCACACCGGCCAAGCAGATGGTGGCGATGGCGCACAGTGCGGGTGCCAGGGTGCTGGTGGACGGTGCCCAGTCGGTGTCGCACATGCGCTCTGACGTGATCGACCTGGATTGCGACTGGTTCGTGTTCTCGGGCCACAAGATCTTCGGGCCGACGGGCATTGGCGTGCTCTACGGCAAGGAAGCCTTGTTGAACGAGACACCGCCATGGCAAGGCGGCGGCAACATGATCAAGGACGTGACCTTCGAGCACACCGAGTACCACGCTGCCCCAGGCCGCTTCGAAGCGGGCACGGGCAACATCGCCGATGCGGTGGGCCTGGGCGCGGCGCTGGACTATGTCAAAAAGCTGGGCATCGACCACATTGGCGCTTACGAGCACCAGTTGCTGGTGTATGCCACGCGCTTGTTGAAGGATGTGCCGGGCTTGCGTTTGATCGGCACGGCCAAGGACAAGGCCTCGGTGATGTCGTTCACGCTGCAGGGCTACAAGACCGAAGAGGTTGGTGCGGCCTTGAACAAGGAAGGCATCGCCGTTCGATCCGGCCACCATTGCGCGCAACCCATCCTGCGCCGCTTTGGCCTGGAAGCCACGGTGCGGCCTTCGCTGGCGTTCTACAACACCACGGCCGAAGTTGACACGCTGGTGAACACTTTGCACCGCTTGTCGGCCGCTC
>Ga0209841_1000296_pt1 | contig 11336 bp, 9 predicted proteins | sample GWRWT4_30Apr14_FD_187185 | JGI IMG/M metagenome (GOLD analysis project Ga0209841, IMG submission 187185) | Sand microcosm microbial communities from a hyporheic zone in Columbia River, Washington, USA - GW-RW T4_30-Apr-14 (SPAdes) (version 2) | ecosystem: Engineered > Artificial ecosystem > Sand...
CGCCGCCAACACCGGTTTCGCGCGGGCACTGGGCATCATGAAAGAGTTGGGCATTGAGCCCCCGCCCCACCCCGCCACCGAAGCCTGGCACCCAGGCGTGGGCCGGTCGGTTTTCACCAGCACCCGCCCCAAACTGCATGCCACCGTGCGCGAAGCGCGCAATGGCGACGAGGCGGCCCACACCGTGGTGCTCAGCCACGCGCTGGGCCAGGACAGCAGCATGTGGGACGCCGTGGCCAACGACCTGGCGGCCACTTGCCGCGTCATCTGCCCCGACACCCGAGGCCATGGCCGTTCGCAAATCCCCAGTGACCCGCTGACCTTGGCCGAACTGGCCGCCGACGCCGCGCGCCTGATCGACGAAGTGGCCCACGAGCCAGTGATCTGGGTCGGCTTGTCCATGGGCGGGATGATTGGCCAGGAACTGGCGATCCGCCACCCCGACAAGGTCAAGGCGCTGGTGCTGTCCAACACCACCAGTGCCTACCCGGAATCCGGGCGTTCGGCCATCGGGCAGCGCATCGCCACGGTGGAATCCCATGGCGTGGGCGCAGTCAGCACCAGCACGATGACACGCTTTTTCAGCGAGTCATTCCGCCAGACGCAGGCGGCCACAGTGGCACGTCACCAACGCCTGCTGGAAGCCACTGATCCGGAAGGCTACATCGCCTGCGCGGTGGCCATCTGCGAGATTGATCTCACCTCGCAGTTGAACCAGATCCGCGTGCCCACGCTGGTCATTGCGGGCGAGAAAGACGAAAGCACGCCCTTGGACATGGCCCAGGTGCTGGCACGGGGGATTGCCCGATCGCAATTGGTGACCCTGAGTGGTTGCGCGCACCTCAGCGCCGCCGAGAACCCCTCGGCATTCTCCGACCTGGTGGGCGAGTTCGTGGCCAGTCTTTGAACTGGCCCGGCTGAACGAGTGAGAAGCCCATGAAAAAAGCCCCGCCGAAGCGAGGCTTTTTGTCGAGCGGAAAATCGCTGGACCGAATCAGGCAGCGCGACGAGCGCGACGACTGACCAAGGCCACACCCACCAGACCCAGACCCATCAGCACGTAAGTGCTTGGCTCAGGGATCTGCGGTGCAATGGTGCCCACGAAGGACACTTTGCCACCCGACAGGAAGGTGTTGTAAACGCCACCGACATTCGTCAGCTCGATCATGGGCACGTTGCTCGACTTGGCAAAGTCGTAAGCGGACACGCCGCTGGCCTTGATCGTGAAGACCGAGGTGCTGCCTTCAGTGATGCCACTGCCAGCAAAACCGATGCTGCCGTTGTAGATGTACCCGCCATCCCTGTAGATGGTGGGCAGGCTCAGGAACGTGGCGCCACCGGAGGCAGCCGTGCCTGAGACCGCAGCAACCTTGCCCCAGTCCCCGTTCAGCCACAGGCCGTCAAGGAATGTGCCAGCCGTGGTCTTGGCAGGGAACAGCGTGCTGTTCTGCTTCAACGAAATCTGAACGCCACCGGTGATGTCCTTGATGGTCATCGAGGCCACTGAATAGCTCAGGGTCTTGGTGTCGAACGGATTGGCGATCGTGGACGTGTCATAGAACGTCTTGAAATCGAAGGTATAGCTGGACTGTTGCACCACAGCTGCATTGGCCGCAGAGGCAATTGCCATTGCCGCCAGCCCCGTTGCCACTGCTATTTTTCGCAGATTTTGTATCATAAAAAAGGCTCCTCTCCTCGCGGAAGATGTCGGAAGCGGTGACTGGAATCGTTTCGTGATATAGCCCCGACTGTGTAAATATTAGCTGTGCAACGCCCGGCAACCAAGAGGGTTTTGCCGACCCCCTGTTTAAGGGGAGCCAAGGCTGAAACCAGGGCCTGGATCAAGGCTTCGAGACAGCAAATCACTCGTCAATGCACCCAGCCAACTGTGCACTATGCTGTGTGGCCTGTGTCCCCCGAGAATCAGTGTTTCTGTGTCCGCCTCCTCCAGCCCAGCTTCTACCCTCAACCCGGCCCAGATGGCCGCCGTGCTGCACCTTGATGGCCCTTGCCTGGTTCTGGCCGGGGCCGGTTCGGGCAAAACCCGCGTCATCACCCAGAAAATCGCGCGGTTACTGCAGCCCGGGCACGGCGCCGACCTGGCGCCTTCGCAGATCGCGGCCATCACCTTCACCAACAAGGCCGCGCTTGAAATGCGCGAGCGCGCCAAGGCGCTGGTCGGGGGCAAGGCCGCCAGCAAGCTGCTGGTGTGCACCTTCCACTCGCTGGGCGTGCGCCTGCTGCGCGAAGATGGCGAAGCGCTGGGCCTGAAACCCAAGTTCTCCATCATGGACAGCGACGACGTGTTGGGCATCATCCGTGACGCAGGTGGTACCACGGACGCGGCGCAAGCCAAGCGCTGGCAATGGACCATCAGCAGCTGGAAGAACCAGGGCCTGAACAGCGCACAGGCCGAAGGCGCGGCCGAGAACGACGACGAACGCATCTGCGCCCGCGTCATGCGCCTGTACGAAGAGCGCCTGATGGCCTACCAGGCGGTCGATTTTGATGACCTGATCGGCCTGTCGATGAAACTGCTGGCGGACCACGAACACGTGCGCGCCAAGTGGCAGCGCAACCTGCGCCACGTGCTGGTCGATGAATACCAGGACACCAACGCCACCCAGTACGACCTGCTCAAGCTGCTGGTGGGCGAGCGCGGCATCTTCACCGCCGTGGGTGACGACGACCAGTCCATCTACGGCTGGCGCGGCGCCACGCTGGACAACCTCAAGCGCCTGCCTCAGGATTTTCCGCAGCTGAAGGTGATCCCGCTGGAGCAGAACTACCGCTCCACCAGCGCCATCCTGCGGGCGGCCAACCACGTGATTGCGCTGAACCCCAAGCTGTACCCAAAGACGCTGTGGAGCGACCTGGGCGAAGGCGAGCCGGTGAAGGTGGTCGAGTGCGACAACGAGGAGCACGAGGCAGAGCGGGCCGTGGGCCGCATCGTGGCCCTGCACGCAGGCGCCACGGGTTCGACCGTGGCCGCGCCCTGGAGTGATTTCGCCATCCTGTACCGTGCCAACTTCCAGGCCAAGGCCTTTGAGAAAGCGCTGCGCAAGGCCAACATCCCCTACAAGGTGTCGGGCGGGCAAAGCTTTTTCGACCGCGCCGAGATTAAAGATTTGTGCGCCTGGCTGCGCCTGCTGGTCAACAACGACGACGACCCGGCTTTTTTGCGCGCCGTGACCACGCCCAAGCGCGGCATCGGCCACCAGACCCTGGGCACGCTGGGCGAGTTCGCCGGCAAATGGAAGGTCAGCCTGTACGAGGCGCTGTTCGCGGAATCGCTGTCGGCCTCCTTGAATGCCCGGGCCATTGGCTCGCTGCACGAGTTCGGCCGTTTCGTGAACGAGCTGGACCACCGCGCCCGCACCACCTCGGGCAGCGAGGACGCCAAGGTGCTGCTGCTGGAGTGGCTCAAGGACATCGGCTACGAGCAGCACCTGTACGACGAGGCCGACAGCGAAAAAATCGCCGCCAGCCGCTGGGCCAACGTCCTGGATTTCATCGACTGGATCGCCAAGCGCTGCGGCGGAGAGATCGAGAACGACGGCGGCATGACGGTCGAGACCGAGAAGAAAAGCGTGATCGAGGTGGCGCAAACCATCTCGCTGATCACCAGCTTGGCCGACCGCGGCGGCGACCCCAATGTGGTCACCTTGTCGACCCTGCACGCCTCCAAAGGGCTGGAATGGCCGCACGTGGTGCTGGCCGGCGTGAACGAAGGCTCGCTGCCCTTCAACAATGAAGAGAACGAGATCACGCCCGACCGCCTGGAAGAGGAACGCCGGCTGATGTACGTGGGCATCACTCGCGCGCGCTTGAGCCTGGCGGTCAGCACACTCAAGCGCCGCAAGAAGGGCCGCGAGCTGATCGTGGCCATTCCCAGCCGCTTCATCGCCGAGATGAAGTTGGGCGAAGGTGGGCCCGTTGAAAACCCGCGCGAGAAACTGCGCCGCCAGCGCGAAGAACTGGCAGCCAAATCGGCCAGCGCCAAGCCCATCGAGCCCTGAGTGGCAGGCACACTGATTGAGCGCCCTTGTGTTCAGGCGAAAAAAAACCCGAAATCAGAAAGATTCCGGGCTTTGAAATCCGCCAAAAAATGGAGGAGTGGAGGAGACAAATGAAACAAGCTGGATGTCTGACGACGGAACCGGTAAAAAGTTCCACACCCATGCATCAAATTGTATTCTTTACCAAAATCTGACACAAGGGGTTTCCCGGAAAATTGTTTCTTTGTGCAAGATTCGACCCTTTTGAGACCTCTGGAAGCAAACACATGGAATGCACCATTCACTGGCAGCCCTCAGCGGGCATGGCTTTTCTGGCAGAAACCGGCAGCGGCCATGTGCTGATGATGGACGGCGCCCCCGATGGCGGCGGGCGCAACCTGGCGCCGCGCCCCATGGAAACCGTGCTGGCAGGCACGGGCGGCTGCACGGCTTATGACGTGGTCTTGATCCTCAAGCGCGGGCGCCATGATGTGCGCGGTTGCCAGCTCAAGCTCACCAGCGAGCGGGCCGACACCGACCCCAAGGTTTTCACCAAGATCCACATGCACTTCGTGGTGACGGGCGTGAACCTGACCGAGCCCGCCGTGCAGCGGGCCATCCAGATGTCTCACGAGAAATACTGCTCGGCCAGCATCATGCTGGGCAAGACGGCCGAGATCACGACCAGTTTCGAGCTCGTGGCGGCCTGATCCACCGCTCCGCCGCAGATCAGAGGTAATGCGCCGTGGTCGTCATGACCTTGGCGGCCAGGCGCATGAGGCCCCGCACCGGAGCCGGCAGCTCCACCGCGCCGGCTTTGAGCGCGGCCTGGGCATGCTGGACCTCGTCGTCGCGCATCTGGGTCACGATGGCACGCGAGGGGTGATCGCCCGCAGGCAGCGAGGTCAGGTGACCGTCCAGGTGCTGCTCAACCTGGCGTTCGGTCTCGACCACGAAACCCAGGCTGGTTTTGTCGCCGGCCCGCGCGGCCAGCAGGCCCAGCCCGAAGGAGCCGGCGTACCACAGCGGGTTGAGCAAGCTGGTGCGTCCGCCCAGTTCGCGCAGGCGCTGCTCGGTCCAGGCGAGGTGGTCGGTCTCCTCGCGGGCGGCGGCGTCGAACTGGGCCTTCAAGGCCTGGTCTCGGGTGCCCAGGGCCTGCGAGGCGTACAGGGCCTGCGCGCACACCTCACCCACGTGGTTGACCCGCATGAGGGCGGCGGCGTGCCGCTTCTCGGCCTCGGTCAAGGGTGTGCTGTCGATCACCTGCGGCTGCGGGCAGGGGCGCGAGGCGCTGTGGTCAGCGAACACGGTGCGCAGGGCCGAATCCAGGGCGATCAGGACGTGGTCGACCGGAGAGTGGTCACGGCCCACGGTGGCCGACGACGCTGAGGTTGAAAATGATGAAGTCATGTTGGCCATGTTAGCGCTGCATCAATCCACGACTCTTGGCAATGGACATGAGCATGCCCAAGGCCAGGCCCAAAGTGACCATGGCCGTGCCGCCATAGCTGATGAAAGGCAAGGGCACGCCCACCACGGGCAGGATGCCGCTGACCATGCCCATGTTCACAAACGCATAGGTGAAGAAACTGAGCGACACGCTGCCCGCCAGCAAGCGTGAGAACAGCGTGGGTGCCTGCGCGGCAATCATCAGCCCTCGGAAGATGAGTGCCAGGAAGGCCGTCATCAACAGCAGGCAGCCGACCAGGCCCTGCTCCTCCGAGAACGCCGCGAAGATGAAATCGGTGGTGCGCTCAGGGATGAACTCCAGGTGGGTTTGCGTGCCCTTCATGAAGCCCTTGCCCGTGACACCGCCCGAGCCGATGGCGATCATGCCCTGGATGATGTGAAAGCCTTTGCCCAGCGGGTCGGTCGTGGGGTCAAGCAAGGTGCAGACGCGGTTCTTCTGGTAATCGTGCAGCACCACCCAGTCCACCTCGGGCTGGCAGATCTTGTCTTCGGACAGCACCAGGGTGGTGATGCCCGCCGCGGCCAACAACACCACCGGCAGGATCAGCTTCCAGTTCAGTCCGGCAAAGAAAATGACATACACGCCCGCCGACAGCACCAGCAAGGAGGTGCCCAGGTCCGGCTGCTTCATGATCAGGCCCACGGGGATGGCCAGCAGCAGGCCCGCCACCGCGAAGTCCAGCCCCCGCAGCTGCCCCTCACGCCGCTGGAACCACCAGGCCAGCATCAGCGGCATCGCGATCTTGAGGATCTCGCTGGGCTGGATGACCATGCCCACGTTGAGCCAGCGCGTGGCGCCCTTCTTGGTGATGCCCACGTGCGGCAAGGCGGTGATGAGCAAGAGGATGACGCCAGCCACGTACAGCGGCACGGCCAGCGCCATCAGGCGCTGTGGCGGCACTTGAGCGGCCAGGAACATGACCACAAAGGCCAGCGCCATGTTGCGCGATTGGTCGATGAAACGTGTGCCATGGTCGTAGCCCACCGAGTACATCGTGAACAAGCCCAGGCCGCACAGGCACAGGATCGCGAGCAACAAGGGCAGGTCAAAGCCCACGAAGATGGGCTTGACGCGCTGCCACAAGGAGGGCTGATCAAACGATCCGTTCATGGCGCGCTCGCGGGTGAGGATGAAGCGGCGGCCGGGGCGGACGCCGACGTGGGCAGAGGCACATCACCGCCAAAAGCATCCTGGCCGTGGGGCATGGACACCTCGACCACCTTGCGCGGCACGCCAATGGGCGGCCCACCCTTGCCCTGGCGCACGGCCTCGATGTCTTCTTCGCTGGGGTATTGGCCCAACAGCAGGTAGTCCAGGACACGGCGGGCAATGGGCGCTGCGGCCTCGGCGCCAAAGCCGGCGTTCTCCACGATCACGGTCAAGGCAATGCGGGGTTGGTCCACCGGCGCGAAGGCCTCATACAAGGAGTGGTCGCGCTGGTATTCGTCCATGCGCGAGGCCACGTATTTCTCGTTCTTTTTCAGGCCCACGGCCTGGGCCGTGCCGGTCTTGCCGCCGCTGGCATAGGTCGCGCCCAGGAACACGCGCGTCGAGGTACCCTCCTGCGTCACGCCGTGCATGGCTTCGCGGATGAAGGCGGTGTGCTCGGGCTTGAAGGCCAGTGGCGCCAGAGCCTGGCTGGAGACCACGCGCTTTTCGCGCGTGAGCACGTCTTCGATCTCGCGCACCAGGCGCGGCTCGTAACGCCGTCCATCGGACACCATGGTGGACAAGGCCGAGGCCATCTGCAGCATGGTGAAGCTGTTGTAGCCCTGCCCGATGCCCAGCGAGATGGTCTCGCCCGCGTACCAGCGGCGTTGCTCCGGCTTTTTGTAGGCTCGGCGCTTCCAATCGGTCGAGGGCAGCAAGCCGGTCACCTCGCCCTTGAGGTCAATGCCCGTCAAACGGCCAAACCCCAGGGGATTCATCTGGCTGTGGATCAGGTCCACGCCCAGCTCATTGGCCAGCGAGTAGAAGTAGACATTGCTGGAGCGGACGATGGCGCGGCGCATGTCCACCATGCCAGTCTGCTCGTTCTCGGGGCTGCGGAACTTGTGGCCGCCAAACATGAAGACACCGCTGTCGTACATGCTCATGGTGGCGCTGCGCTTGCCGGTGTTCAGTGCGGCCAGGGCCATGAAGGGCTTGTAGGTGGAGCCGGGTGGGTAGGTGCCGCGCAACGCCCGGTTGAGCAAAGGCTTGTCGGGCGATTCGTTCAACTCTTTCCAGTTCTCGCTGTCGATGCCATCGACGAACAGGTTGGGGTCGAAGGTGGGCTTGCTGACAAAGGCCAGCACCTCGCCGTTGCGCGGATCAATCGCCACCAGGGCGCCACGGCGGGTGCCATACAGGCGCTCGATCAGGGCCTGCAGTTTGATGTCGATGGACATGTGCACCGTGTTGCCGGGCGTGGGCGGCTTGGAGCGCAGGCGGCGCACGGCACGGCCACCCGCGCTGGTCTCGACTTCCTCGACGCCAGTCAGGCCATGCAGCTCGCGCTCGTAGTTCTGCTCGATGCCCAGCTTGCCGATGTAGTCGGTGCCCCGGTAGTTGGCCTGCTCTTCATCAGGCCACTCCTCGATGGCTTCTTTTTCTTTCTGGTTGATGCGGCCGATGTAGCCCAGCACGTGGCTGGCCAGCTCGCCATAAGGGTAGTGGCGGAACAGACGCGCCTGGATGTCCACCCCAGGGAAGCGAAAGCGCTGGGCTGTGAAGCGGGCCACCTCGGTGTCGGTCAGGCGCGTGCGGATGGGGATGGACTCGAAACTCTTGGATTCTTCGCGCAGGCGTTTGAAGCGGCGGCGGTCGCGCGGGGCCACTTCAACGATCTTGGACAACTCGTCGATGGTGGCTTCAACGTTGTCGACCTTGGAGGGCGTGATCTCCAGCGTGTAGGCGGAGTAGTTGTTGGCCAGCACCACGCCGTTGCGGTCCACGATCAGGCCCCGGTTGGGCACGATGGGCACGACCGCGATGCGGTTGTTCTCGGCCTGGGTGGACAGCTCTTCGTGGCGGTTGACCTGCAAGACCACCAGGCGCGAGGCCAGCAGGCCAAAGCAGAACAAGACGAACCCGACCGCCGCCCACAAGCGGGTGCGAAAGCGGCCCAGCTCCTGTTCGAGGTTCTTGATTTCAGTCATGGAGGCGTCGGATCAGGCCAGGCTCACAGCGGCCGGTTCTTGTCGCGGTCGGGCGCACGCCGCTGCGGCGCCAACAACAGCAAGGTCACCACCGGCCACAAGGCGGATTCCAGCAAAGGCGCCACCATCAAGGTCCAGCCCGGGAAACCCGCGCCCGCGATCAAACGCACCATCAGCGACACCATGTGCGCCGCGATGAACAAAGGCAGGATCTGCACCGCCTGCGAGCCCACCGTGAACCACAGCAGGCGCCGATGCACCGCGATGGCCGAGTAGCTGAGCAGCGTGTAGGCCAGCGCGTGCTGACCCAGCAAGGCGCCCTGGTGCACATCCATGAACACGCCGAAAGCGAAGGCCACGCCCACACCCACCCGGCGCGGCTGGTGCACGTTCCAGAACACCAGCGCCACAGCCAGCAGGTCGGGCACGGCCCCGGAGCGACCCATGGGGATCAGGTTGAAAGCGAACGCCAGCAACAAGCTCACCCAGATGAACACCGGGTTGACCGGCATCAGCAGTGGGCTGCCACGCGGCATCATGGCTTGGCTCCCGAAGCGGCGGGGTGCGCGGTGCTGGCTTTGCGGCCCATGTGGGGAGCGGACTCGGCCTTGGCATGGTGCTGCGCGCTGGCGGCCGAGGCGGGGGCAGCGCCGGAGGCCGCGACGGCTTCGGCCTCGGAGGGCCGGTCAGGCAACTGGTCGGCCACGGGGTGCAGCAAGAGCACGTGGCGTGAGTTGTCGGGCTGGGATTTGGGCGTCAGCACGATGCGGGCAAAGGCCGAATCCGCACGGCGGTCCACGCGGGCCACCTTGGCCACCGGCAGGCCTGCAGGGTACACGCCGTCCAGACCGGAGGTTTGCAGTTCGTCGCCCACCTGCACATCGGCGTTGCCCGCCATGAAGCGCAGCTCCATGCCCAGCACTTGCGGCGTGCCGTAGGCCACGCCACGTTGCCGCGTGCGGCCGTTGACCACCGGCACAGCGGCGTCCTTGTCGGTCACCAGCGTCACTTCGGACGTCAGCGGATACACGCGCGTGACCTGACCCAGCACGCCCGCATCGTCGATCACGGGCGACCCCAGGATCACACCATGGCGGCTGCCCTGATCGATGACGACCTTGCGGGTGAAGGGATCGGGCGCGTCGTACAAGACTTCGGCGGCTTGAGACTGGACATTGACGCGGGGACGCAAGGCCAGCAGTTCACGCAGGCGCGCGTTTTCGCGCTCGAGCTGATCAACGCGCATGACGCGCTCGGCCTGGGCCGCAGATTTTTTCTGGGATTGGTGCTGCTCAAGACGCGCGGCCTCCAGGCCGGACATGTAGTGCCCGGCATCGGCCCACCAGGCCTGCGGCGCCAGCAGCACACTTTGCACGGGCTGCAGCATGGTGGCCAAGACCGCGCGCAAGGGCTGGGTCACCTTCCAGCGCGTGTCGGCCACCATCAAAAAAATGGCCAGCGCCGAGAAAAACATCAGCCGCGTGAACGCCGACGGCCCTTGCTTGAAGAAGGGCGGCGGTGAGCGATCCAGTGTGACCAGGGGCATGCAGCGTTCCCGCGCAAAAAGGCAGGCACCGCGCTAGCCAGCGGTGCTCACCGTGTCACCAGCTTATTCCGATGTGAAGATGCTGCCCAGGCGGTCCATGCGCTCCAGGGCCATGCCGCAACCGCGCACCACGCAGGTCAGCGGGTCTTCGGCCACCAGCACCGGCAGGCCGGTTTCTTCGGCCAGCAGGCGGTCCAGGTCACGCAACAGCGCGCCGCCGCCCGTCAGCATCATGCCGCGCTCGGCGATGTCGGCGCCCAGTTCAGGCGGCGTTTGCTCCAGCGCGTTCTTGACGGCCGACACGATCTGGTTGAGCGGATCGGTCAGGGCCTCCAAAATCTCGTTGCTGGAGATGGTGAAGCTGCGGGGCACGCCTTCCGACAGGTTGCGGCCCTTGACTTCCATTTCCTTGACCTCGGAGCCGGGGAAGGCGCTGCCGATGCTTTTCTTGATGGCCTCGGCCGTGGGCTCGCCGATCAGCATGCCGTAGTTGCGGCGGATGTAGTTGATGATGTGCTCATCAAACTTGTCACCGCCGACGCGCACACTGCCTTTGTAGACCATGCCGCCCAGCGAGATCACGCCGACCTCGGTGGTGCCGCCGCCGATGTCAACCACCATGGAGCCGGAGGCTTCAGACACCGGCAAACCAGCGCCGATGGCCGCGGCCATGGGTTCTTCAATCAGGTAGACCTCGGAGGCGCCCGCGCCCAGGGCGGATTCGCGGATGGCGCGGCGCTCGACCTGGGTGGAGCCGCAGGGCACACAAATGATGATGCGGGGCGACGGCTTCAAGACCGAGCGCGGATGCACCATCTTGATGAACTGCTTGAGCATCTGCTCGGTGACGGTGAAATCGGCGATCACGCCGTCTTTCATCGGGCGGATGGCCTCGATGTTGCCGGGCACCTTGCCCAGCATGGCCTTGGCCTCGGTGCCGACGGCCTGGATGGTTTTTTTACCGTTGGGACCGCCCTCGTGGCGGATGGCCACCACCGAGGGCTCGTCCAGCACGATGCCCTTGTCACGCACGAAAATCAGCGTGTTGGCGGTGCCCAGATCGATGGCCAGGTCGGTGGAGAAATACTTGCGAAACATTCCGTACATGCGACAACTCTCCGGCTAGCCTCATCAGGTGAAGGACCACCCGCCGTGCCGCATGACCGCACGCGCCGAATCGC
>Ga0209841_1000299_pt1 | contig 11279 bp, 12 predicted proteins | sample GWRWT4_30Apr14_FD_187185 | JGI IMG/M metagenome (GOLD analysis project Ga0209841, IMG submission 187185) | Sand microcosm microbial communities from a hyporheic zone in Columbia River, Washington, USA - GW-RW T4_30-Apr-14 (SPAdes) (version 2) | ecosystem: Engineered > Artificial ecosystem > Sand...
GTCGGCAAGACCGAGACCGCGCTGGCCCTGGCCGAAGCCCTGTATGGCGGTGAGCAGAACATCATCACCATCAACATGAGCGAGTACCAGGAAGCGCACACCGTGAGCACGCTGAAAGGCGCGCCCCCCGGCTACGTGGGCTATGGCGAAGGCGGCGTGCTGACTGAAGCCGTGCGCCGCAAGCCTTACAGCGTGGTGCTGCTCGACGAAGTCGAAAAGGCCCACCCCGATGTGCACGAGATGTTCTTCCAGGTGTTTGACAAGGGCTTCATGGAAGACGGTGAAGGCCGCTTCATCGACTTCAAGAACACCTTGATCTTGCTGACGACCAACGCGGGCACCGACCTGATCGCCGGCCTGTGCAAAGACCCGGACCTGATGCCCGACCCCGAAGGCATGGCCAAGGCCCTGCGCGAGCCGTTGCTCAAAATCTTCCCGCCTGCGCTGCTGGGTCGCCTGGTCGCGATCCCTTACTACCCACTGTCGGATGTGATGCTGGGCCAGATCGTCAAGCTGCAACTGAACCGCATCAAGAAACGCGTGGAAGCCCGCTACAAGATCCCCTTCAACTACAGCGACGAGGTGGTCAAGCTGGTGGTGTCGCGCTGCACCGAAGGCGAATCGGGCGGCCGCATGATCGATGCGATCCTGACCAACACGATGCTGCCCGATGTCTCGCGCGAGTTCCTCACGCGGATGATGGAAGGCCAGGAGATCAAGGGCGTGAACGTTGGCGTGAGCAACGGCGAGTTTTCTTACGATTTCAATTGAACTTCAACCCGACGAAAACAGGAGAGTGACCATGGCTGGATACGTGTACAACTGGGGTGACGCCGACGTCACCGATGCGATGGCCTCCGTGAAGTGCGCGGGCATGATCAGCGAGGCGGGTGCGGATGGTTACGGGGGCACCAACTGGTGCTTCACCATCGTTGGCGCGGAAGGCCAACAGTGGCACGCCCATCTGAATGGCGGCAAGGATGGCCGCAAGGTCAATGTGCTCCGCTACAAGAAGTCCAGCTCGGACGCGGGAGGCAGCAATGTCATCAAGTTCCTGGACACGGGCTCGGGCTACCCCACCAGCAAAGAGAACATGAAGCGCTTGGCCAGCGTTTGCGGCACCGACTACCCAAAGTTCAACAAGCTGTTGACGGCGCTCGCCCAGGCACTGGACACCTACGTCATCGCCAACCCCTGACACCAGGAGGCCCCATGAACGTCTTCACCGAGGTCTACAACAAGTCGGTTGATCTGCTGAAAGCGCCCACCCTGGACGACAGCTGGAAAACCATCGAGGCCAACCTCAAGACCTTGCTGGAAGCCGACGGCCCCAACGCCGGCAAGGCCAAGGTGCTGGATGACTTGCGCGACCAGCTCAAGAAAGCCAGCAAGGGCAAGGCCGTGGCCAAAACCGCCATGGCCGAAGAGATCGCCAAGGCCAGCAAGACGGGCACCGCCGGCTACCAGGACCGCGCGGCCCTCATCAAGACCATGCAGCACTTCCACATGGTCGAGAAAAAAGGCGGCCAAAGCATCTGGGTGGTCGATCCGCCCAAAGCCTTCGTCACCTGGCCTTACGACCAGTTGGCGGGCAAGAGCGAAGCCGACCTGAAGGCCGAGTTGCAGTCCGACACCGAGGTGTTTGGCAAGGGCAACCGCAAGATGATGTCGGACTCGTTGCAACTGGCCCGCAAGTGGTCAGCCGACGTCCAGATCAAATTGGGCACGCCCAACGCCAAGACGCTGGAGAAAATCAAGCGCTGGTTCCATGCCGATGGCGCGTCGGCCGATGAGATCGCGGCCACGGCCAAAACCCTGGCCGATGGCTTCAAGAAGATCCACGCCAGCTGCAATTCTTCGCGCGTGATTTTCTCGGATCGGCCGCACCTGCGGGCCAGCGGCGAATGGGACAACGTGTACGCCTCGGTCAATGAGGCCGACGCCATGCCCGTCATCTACATCTTCCAGGTGTTCCTGACCACGGGCAAGCGCAATGCGCTGGGCAGCATTCCCAAGCTGTGGCTGTGCGCGCTGACCGTGGTGCACGAGTTGTCGCACAAGCTGCTCAAGACCGACGACATCCGCTATGACGATGACGGCCTCAAGCCGGGTGACAGCTTCACGGCCGAACAGGCCCTCAAGAATGCCGACAGCTGGGCCTACTTTGCCGCCGACATGGTGGGGGCCTTGACCCCAGGCACGATCACCAAGGTGCTGACATGACCGCGAGGCCGGCCGCGCTCTCAAGCATGCTCTTGCTGCTGAGCCTGACGGCCTGTTCATGCCCGACCACACAAGCAGCCGCCCCCCAGGAGAAGACCATGGAAAGCCCCAAACGCCGAGTCCCCACTGTTGCCCCCGTGGTGGCGGGCAACACCCGCTATGAAGTCGTGCGCGGCGCCCGCTCACGCGGCTTTGCACAGAACGGTGGCGTCATCGCGGCCATCGACGTGGCCAGCGGCAAAGAGCTCTGGACGCTGATGCTCTACGAAACCGCCTACGACGCCCAGGAAGAGAAAGACGTGCAAGACCGCTTCATCACCGAGATGAGCCTGAGCACCGACCGCCAAAGCTTGCTGGTCAAAAGCGAGAACAAGAAGACCTACCTGGTCAAGCTGGCCGACCGCGCCGTCACCGTTCAACCCTGACCCCACCTCTTCAAGGCAGTAACACCCCATGGCCACCACCACCCTGACCCGCGCCGACTACATCGGCATGGGCGCGATCGCCAATGCCCGCCGCGATCTCCTGTCGCAAACCTTCAAAGGCACCAAGCTCAAGTTCGGCTCCACCGACAAGGTAGCCGTGGCCAAGAAGCTGCTGACTTCGGCCAAGAAAGCGCGCTCCTCGACCAACAAGCTCACAGGCCCGGCCAAGACCACGGCCAGCAGCGTCTCGGCCATCCCGGGCGTTGAAAAAGCGGTGAAGGAATTCATCGTGCAGTGCGCCGACCTGGACGGCATCGAGGACGTGATCGAGGCCATCACCTCGGCCGTGCTGGCCGACATCATTGCCGAGATCGTGCCCGTGGTTGGGGTGCTGGTCAGCGGGGGCAAGCTGGCCAAAGCGGGCAAGGCCGTGGTCGAAGACGGCTACAACCTGTACCAGTGCCGCAACTACAAGAAGGGCTTCCTGCGGGGCGACCCGGTGGCCGCGGCCGAGGCGGTGCAGATCCTGATCCAGCGCGACCTGGCCAGGCACTCGATCCAGTTGGCCCAGCAGGCCACGGCCACCGGCGCCAAGATCGCCGGGCTGTTCGCCGACATGGGCACCGGCACCACGGCCGCCATCGGTCTGGCCAATGCCCTGGCCAGCCTGGGCCTGGAGTTGTTCTCGCTGGGCCTGTCCATCAAGGACATGCGCGCGGGCAACCGCCGCCTGGCCACGCCTGAAACGCTGGACCTCACGGTGTTCGAGGATTGCCCCATCCTGGGCTGCTACCTGCTGACCTGCGCCGACACCTCGTCGGTGGCCAACTTCTTCGTGGCCGACATCGGCCTGCCCGGCTGGATGGACAAGGTCGAGAAGATCAAGAAGACCCAGATGGACCCGATGCTCAAGATCGCGCGCAAGAACATCGCCTCGTCGCGCATCCAGCTGGAAGGGCTGTCGCAGAACAAGGCCACGCACCAGAGCAAGGGCTTCTTTGCGTCGATCAAGCGCAAGGCCGCCAAACTGGTGTGAGCCACGCCATGCGCCTGGAGTGCGTGGTGTGCGGCACCGTCGTGCTCACCACGCGATCACCTGGCGCGACGGGGCCTTACCCCATCTGCCACGCGGTGCCCTGCCGCATGGTGCTGGACCAGCGCGCCACGATGGGCGAGGCGGCGTTTCAAAGGCACCTGCATTGGCGGGCCAAGAACACGCGTGAGCAACGCGCCCGCGCCCGTGCCGAGGACGAGCGCCTGCAGGCGTGGACCGAGGCCGAGTCCGCGGAGAACGCTGGCCATTGGGCTGCGGTCGAGGCCGTGTTGCCCGGGCATCGGCCGGATCAATTCATTCGGCTGGCACTGCCCAGCGGGCCTGCGCGCCAGCGCAAACTGGCACAGCGCCGCCGTCAACATTACCTTGATCACCTGAACCAAATCATCGCGCAAGCCTTCTTGCCCGGCGATGAAGTGCCGCCTGTGGACACCGTGGCCGTTGATGCCCGATCAACACTGCCCGGCCAGGTGTGCGCCCTGTGCCGTGGTGGCTGCTGCACCCGGGGCGGGGACACCGCCTACCTGTCGGCCGACACCGTGCGTCGCGTCATGGCGCAGCAGCCGCATTGGCAGCCCGAAGAGGTCCTGTCGGCTTACCTGGACCGCCTGGCCCCCAAGACCCTGGTGGGCTCCTGCATCAACCACACGGCCGGTGGTTGCGCCTTGCCGCGCGAGATGCGCTCGGACGTCTGCAATCGCTACCTGTGCGAATCACAAAAAGAACTGCAAGAGCGCCTGGATGAAGCCCCGACGCTGCTCGGCGTGGTGGTGGTCCAGCGCCGCCAAGACCACTGGAGCCGCCACCGGCCAGAACTCGACAATGGCATTGTCGGCACGGCCACCATCACCGAATCGGGCATCAGCCCATGGCCTGGAAACTCATGACGCGCACCGCGTTGCGGTGTTTGTAGCTCAGCAAGGGCATGAGGCCCAAGGCCAGCAGGCGGTCGCCCACGGTCTCGCTCAGGTTGGCCTCGGCGCAGGGCAGCAGGTGCTTCTCGCCATCGCGCTCGAGCACATAGGCGGGCAGGTCTTCCACATCACGCAGGTCGCCCACGCGCATGTCCCAGCCTCGGTCCATGAAGGATTGGCCAATGAGTTGCGCGCAAGCCAGCGCGCCATTGCCCCACAGGGCTTGCTCGTGCGCGAAGGCGGGCACCATTTCTTCAAAAGGCCCGGCCGAGATGGGGTCGGTGGCCTGGCCATACGGCAGACGCAACAGGATGCGCGGCCAGGCCAGGTGCACGGCAGCGGCCTCCGGGGTGCGCCGGAAAGCGTCCCAGCGCGCTTGCTCGTCAGGGGCCATGCCGGGCCACTGCGCGGGGTCCATGCCCTCTGCCAAGGAGGCCAGCCCCACCACGGCCGGCTGGGCCGCGGCCATGAAGGTGCCTCCTGCCTGGCGGGCCAAAGCGCCCAACGCGGCCAGCAGGCTCAGGTCAGCCGCCGAAGGCCCGAACGCCTGCAGGCCCACCACCAGCGCCACGGCGGGCTCACCTTCTTCGTCCGCATCGGCCAAGCGCTGCAGCGCCTGCGCCAGGCTGGTCTTGCCTTCATCGCCATGGGCCGCTTCCACCTCGGCCTGCAACTCGGCGGGGCTCACGTCCAACAGGTACAACTGCAAGTCGCCATCCAGGTCGAGGTTGCGCACCAGTTGCTGCACGCCCAGCCAGGCGGCTTCCAGCGATTGGAAGGCGGGGTGGTGCAACACCGCGCGCCACAGATCGGCCTGGGCGGCTTGCTGCGCGGCCACGGACTGGGCGTGGCCTGCTGGCACCTCGGGGGCCAGGGACGGCGCCACGATGCGCTGGATCAAGGCGTCCAGGCCAGTGCTGACCGAAGGCTCGGGCTTGCGGCCCAGCAGGCGCTCCAGGGTCGAGGCATCGTTCTCGCGCGGGGCCAAAGCCGGTGCGGCCGCTGGCGGGGCAGCCACCGTGACCGGCACAGCCGCGCTCACCACCGGCAAGCGCCCCGCCAGTTGATCGGGGTGGAAGTCGTCCACCTCGCCAAATGCCAGCTCAAGCCGGTCATTCACCGCGCCCAGCCAAGGCAAGGACAAGGCCGGCGCCAGGCGCTTGAACACCGCCTCGAAGTTGTCGATGTCGACGCGCTGAGGCACTCGTTGCGCCAGGCGCTGAGGGTGGGCCTGGCCGCGCAGGCCATGGCCGCTGAAGTCACCCAGCACCACGATCCGAAAGGGCCCCTGGCGGCGCGGTGTGGCGCCCTGGCCCGTTGCGGGCGTGCCAAACGTGAATCCAAAATCCAATCGTCCTGTCATGACCCCACCTCCGAAATAATTGCCGACATAATGGGACATGCCCGCCAAAAGACACTTGAGTTTGCCTGGAAAAGCGCTTCAGCATGTCAGCTTGAAAGACGCCTTGCCCATCGCGATGCAATTGCATCAAAACGGCCACATGGACGCGGCCCAGCAAATGTATGAACGCATTCTGCGGCTCACGCCACGGCAAGCCAACGCGGTGCACTTCCTGGGGGTGCTGCACCACCAGATGGGCCGCAGCGATCAGGCCGTCAAGCACATCCGCCGCTCGATCGAGCTCGACCCCAAGGTGCCCGATTGGCACAACAACCTGGGCAATGTGCTGCTCGAATCAAAACGCCTGGCCGAGGCCGCCGATGCTTACGAGCAAGCAGCCGAGATGTCGCCCGGCAACGCCACCATCCTGAACAACCTGGGCGCCCTGCGCCGCGCGCAAGAGCGCTTTGACGAAGCCGAGGTAGCCTACACCAAGGCCCTGGCCCTGGATGCCACGCGCCCCGAGGCCCACAACAACCTGGGCAACCTGCTGCGGCTGCAGGGCCGCACGCAAGAATCCTTGCAGCACTTTTGCGAAGCCCTGATCCTCAACCCCAAGCAGCACCACGCCCGCAAGATGCTGGGCATCGCGTACTACACGCTCAGGCGCTTCGAAGAAGCCGCCAAGGTCTACCGCGAATGGCTGGCCGAGGAGCCCGACAACCCCGTGCCCAAGCACTACCTGGCCGCCTGCACCGGCCAGGACGTGCCCGAACGCGCCGACGACGCCTACGTCGCCAACACTTTTGACGAGTTCGCCGACAGCTTCGACGCCAACCTGGAAATGCTCACCTACCGCGCGCCCCAGCATGTGGCCGACGTGGTCAAGCGCCTGGGCGGCACCCCGGCCAAACAGTGGCGGGTGCTGGACGCAGGCTGCGGTACCGGCCTGTGCGGCCCCTTGATCGCGCCCTATGCGCAACGCCTGGTCGGCATTGACCTGTCGGGGCAGATGCTGGCCAAAGCCCAACCCAGGCAGGTGTACGACGAGCTGATCAAGGCCGAGCTGACCGCTTTCCTGCAGTCACAGCACCAAGCCTATGACCTGATTGTGTCGGCCGACACCCTGTGCTACTTTGGCAAGCTGGAAGCGGTGTCCCAAGCCGCGCGGCGCGCCCTGGTCCCCGGCGGCTGGCTGATCTTCACCGTGGAGAGCCTGGATGGTGGCGATGCTGCAGAGCAGTACCACCTCAATCCCCACGGCCGCTACAGCCACCGCAAGGACCATGTCGAGCACGTGCTCGGCCAAGCGGGGTTCGTGCACATTGGGGCCGAAGCCATCCACCTTCGCAACGAAGGCGGCGTGCCCGTGCCAGGCTGGCTCTTCACCGCGCAACACCCTTAACCTCAGGACCCCACCATGCCCGTACCCCCTCGTCTGATGGAGATCAGCACGCCGCTGGGCAACGACGTGCTGCTGATGCGATCCATGTCGGCCACCGAGTCGCTGGGCCAGCTTTACGAGTTCACCATCAGCGCGCTGTCTGACGACAAAGGCATCGCGGTCAATGACCTGCTGGGCAAGCCCATCACCGTCAAGCTGGAGCTGGCCGATGGCGGCCAGCGCGAGTTCAGCGGCATCGTCACGCGCTTTGGCCAAGTGGGCTTTGTGGGCCGCCTGTTCGAATACCAACTGGTGGTCTGCCCCTGGTTGTGGCTGCTCACGCGCACCCACGACTGCCGCGTCTTCCAGAACAAGTCGGTGCCCGACATCATCAAGCAGATCTTCGAGAAGTACTCCTCCGACTTCTCGGACAAGCTGAGCGGCAGCCACCCGGTGCGCGAGTATTGCGTGCAGTACCGCGAAAGCGACTTCAACTTCGTCAGCCGCCTGATGGAAGAAGAAGGCATCTACTACTACTTCGAGCACAAGGACAGCAAGCACACGCTGGTGCTGGCCAACAAGGACAGCGCCCACACGCCCTACGCCGACCATGCCGACATGGTCTACCGCGAGACGCTGTCGGGCGCCATCGACCTGGAGGCGATCACGCGCTGGCAGTTCAACCACGAGATCCGCACCGGCAAGGTCTCGCTGACCGACTACAACTTCACCACGCCCTCGACCAACCTGCTGGCCAACGCCGAGCTGGCGCGCTCGCACTCGCATGGCAGTGGCGAGGTCTACGACTACCCCGGCCGGCACCTGGTCAAGGCCGATGGCGAGCGTTACGCCAACCTGCGGCTGGAAGGCTTTCAGTCGCTGCACGCGCAGGTGTATGGCGAAGGCAATGTGCGCGGCCTGGTCACCGGCTCGCGCTTCACGCTGAAAGAGTTCCCGCGCGAGGACCAGAACCGCGAGCACATCGTCACCTCCACCCGCATCCAGATGGGCTATGGCGAGTACGAAGGGCAAAGCGGCGCGGCGCCTTACTTCAACTGCCAGTTCACCGCGCTGGACAGCCGCGAGGTGTTCCGCTCGCCCGATCGCGCCATCCGCGTTCGCGTGGCTGGCCCGCAAACGGCCATCGTGGTCGGCCCCAGCGGCGACGAGATCCACACCGACGAGTACGGCCGCGTGAAGATCCAGTTCTACTGGGACCGCGAAGGCAAGAAGAACGAGAACAGCTCCTGCTGGGTGCGCGTGTCATCGCCCTGGGCGGGCAAAAACTGGGGAATGATCAACATCCCCCGCATCGGCCAAGAGGTCGTGGTCGACTTCCTGGAAGGCGACCCGGACCAGCCGCTCATCACCGGCCGCGTCTACAACGCCGAACAGACGGTGCCCTATAAGCTGCCCGACCACGCCACGGTCAGCACGCTCAAGAGCCAGTCCAGCAAGGGCGGCAGCACCTCGACCTCGAACGAGTTGCGCTTCGAAGACAAGATGGGCTCCGAGCACGTCTGGCTGCAGGCCGAGAAAGACTTCCTGCGCAACGTCAAGAACGACTCGTCCCACTCGGTGGGCAACGACGAGTTCGTGACCATCAAGAACGACCTGACCGAGAAGGTCGGCAACGACCACCAGCTGGAGGTGGGCAAGGACTTCAAGCACAAGGTGGGCGGCGACATGCACCTGCAAACGGCCACCGACCTGATGATCAAATCGGGCGGCCAGTACAGCCTCAAGTCGGCCAAGGACCTGGCGGGCGAGGCAGGCACCGGCGTGTCTTTCAAGGCCGGCACCGATGTGCACATCAAGGGCGGCATGAACATCACCCTGGAGGCGGGCGTGACGCTGACGCTCAAGGCCGGCGGCAACTCCATCGTGCTGGGCCCGGCGGGCGTGGCCATCGTGGGCGCGCCCCTGGTCAACATCAACTCTGGCGGTGGTGGCAGCGGCGCGCAACCGGTGGCGCCCGCGGCACCGGCCGACCCGGCCGCGCCCAAGGACTTCGCGGACCCCCTGGCGTCCTGATCTGCCATGAGCCGCTGGACCAACTGGCTGGGGCCGCTGGATTGCACCGACAACCTCAAGGCCTTGAAAGAGGCTTATGAGATCGGGGTGATGGAGATGCCCGGTGAGGTTTACAAGGAGACGGGCTACCAAGTGGCCGCCGTCATCCAAGGCCTGATTCCCATGCTGATGCAGGTGCTCATTGCCCTGAGCGCCTCCACCGCATTGGGCGGGGCCATCGGCGCGGCGGTGGGCGGGATCTGGCGCGCTGCGGGGCCATCTTGATGCGAGTGATCTTGCAAGGCATCGTGGCATGGCTGAGCAAGGGCGCGGCCACCAGCAGCTTCACGCGCAGTGAGGCGTCGATGGCGCGATTGACGGCGGAGTTGCGGCAGAGCAAGCTGGGACCGCAGTTCACGGGCTGGATTGAGGCCAACATCGAGCGGCTGATGAGCGATCCGAGCTTGAAGCCGCACCGGGGGCGGGGCTCGGCGGCCAAGGAGGTGGTGTCGCCGAGGAAGCTGGCGCAAAGTTCGGCAAGTCAGAATCCAGTGACTATCGATCCACCTTTTTTGAGGCCAACCCCGAGTTGCAAGGACAAGTTGTTGTCCACCATGCGGTTGAACAGCAAGTTTTGAAACGCTATCCTGGTGTTGTGAGCGAGGCCGAGATGCATTCGCTGGAGAACCTTCGAGGCATTCCCAACGAAATCAACTCCGATGTTCACCTCAGTCAGATTCGAAGAGCCTGGAATCAGTTTTACCGCGAGACACCGAACCCGAGCAAGGAACAGCTTCTGCAAAAAGCCAGTGAAATTGACAAACTGTTCGGATCACAGTTCAAGCCACCTGTCGGGCACTAAGCCATGAATTATTTTTACGTCGAACCAGAGGTTTCCGGGGGATTCGGAAAGAACACCGCCCTCGACTCCACGACTCACCCTCCGGTGGTCAGCAAACTTCACTACGAATTCAGCGGTTGGTTGGGTGACATCTTGCTTGAGAGTTTTCCTTGCGAGATCATCACCAAGGAAGCCGCCACAGCTCTGGAAGACGCCGGATTGAGTGGCTTCACCTTCGACAAGGTGGAGGTATCTGCAAGTCAAGAATTTCAGGACATGTATCCACATCGCCGCATCCCCGAATTTCTCTGGCTCAAAATAACAGGCGTCGCCGGGGCGGACGACTTTGGCATTGCAAAAGATTTTCGAATGGTGGTTTCCGACAAGGCTCTGCACATCCTCAAGACGCTTGGCATAGACAACGCACTTATTGAGAAATTCGGCCTCTAAAAAGTATTGCGAGCCAGAGGCTCACATGCTCACCTGGTACCAAATCGGGTACAAGCAGGCCAAGCATTGGGCGGTCCGCGAAGTGAGCGCGGCTGGGCTTCCTGGCCTATTCCATTGGGCACAGCCTGGGCGAACTCACGGCCCTGCTGGAGCTGGCCGTGCGCCGCGCCTGGGATGCCCCGAACGCACCGCAACCCCTCGGCCGCGGCACCATGGAAGCCGACGATCCACTGCTGGCGAACGCATGTGAAGCGGCCGAAGAAGACTCCCTGCTTGGATTCAAAATCCATTCTTTTGTATCCGCATGGAGTGATTCAAAGAATTTAAGAGTCATTGCAAAAGACGTGACTCAGGCCTGACTGAACAGGTCCCACCGAAAACTTCGTGTTCCAACGGGCTTCGGACAGCGAACCCCACGAGAGGCATCGGCGTGGCGCGCTGACCATCAAGCGGCATCCAGCGCAAACACCCCTCAAAAGTCGCGTTTTTTTCGATACCCTCGGGGGCACTGTCATCTGGAGTGTCCCCTTGTCCGCACCGTCTTCTTTGCCTCAGCAAAAAGCCACCTTGTGGACCCAGTCCGACGCGCACGTCTACGCGGTGATCGATGCCTCGCAGGTGCCCGGCCTGCCA
>Ga0209841_1000300_pt1 | contig 11259 bp, 5 predicted proteins | sample GWRWT4_30Apr14_FD_187185 | JGI IMG/M metagenome (GOLD analysis project Ga0209841, IMG submission 187185) | Sand microcosm microbial communities from a hyporheic zone in Columbia River, Washington, USA - GW-RW T4_30-Apr-14 (SPAdes) (version 2) | ecosystem: Engineered > Artificial ecosystem > Sand...
GACCGCAAGCCCACGGCCGTCGGCTTGTTCGCCAGATTCGTGCTCTGCGACACAAAGAACGGATTGGCCGCGCCCACCGCGCCTACAATCGCCGCATCCAGCTGGCCCTTGTTTACCGCATCGGTATCTTCGGTACCCGCGGCCACATTCACCAGCTGGCGTTCATTATCTGCCGTTCCGAACGAGACCGTGCCGACCACATTGGCCGGAAGCCCAAGAGCCGCAAGATCACGATCCGCAACCGAGCCAGCACCGATCGCGACGCTGTTTGCCGCGTTTACGGCCGCGTTGCTGCCGAGTGCTACCGCTTTTTCGGTCCCGGCGTTTCCACCAATAGCAATCGCATCGGCAGCGGTTGCCTTAGCATTGGTACCCAAGGCAATAGCATTGGCGGCACTCGCGCTGGATTTGAAACCCGCCGCAATTGCAAATTCTGCCGTCGCGCTGGCTCCTGAACCCAGTGCCGTGGCCGCGACGCCATTTGCGACCGTTCCTGCGCCCAGTGCCACTGCATCGGTACCTGTGGCCGATGCAAAAGTGTTGCTGCTGTCGACCGCGAGATAGTTTGTCTTGTTCTCGATATTCGTGATTTCGGTGTTGATAATTCCAATTTCATCGTCGATCCGGATCTCAAAATTATCGACGCGTGTGTCGACAACATCGATGGCCGTATCCATCTGACCCTTGTTCACCGCATCGGTGTCCTCGGTTCCTTCGTCAAGATTTACCAGCCTGCGTTGCCCACCCGTCGTAGCCGTCCCTATGGACACTGTGTTAGGATCAACTGCTGCGGAATCGGCACCCAAGGCAACGCTGTTCAATGCGGTGGCTGTTGCGCCATTACCAATGGCTGTCGCACCTTCGCTGCTCGCAATCGTTCCGCCGCCCAGCGCAACGGTACCCACTCCAGTCGCCGCCGCATCTAAACCGCTGCTGTTTACGTCGAGAAATTTTGTCTTGTCTTTGATATTCGTGATGTCGGTATTGATGTTGAAAATATCGAGATCAGTCGCAACGATTTCGTCGAACAGCTGATCGGCGTTGACTGCATCGGTACTGCCGTCGGCCAAGGTCCCCGCCGCCACATTCACGATCTTGCGCTGGAAGGCCGGGTTGGTCAGGGGATTGCCGTCGCCGTCATTGCCGTCAAAGCCAACTGACACCGTATTGGCAATGTTCGCAATAGAGCCCGCACCCAAAGCGACACTTTTTTCCTCCAAAGCCTGCGCCCCTTGGCCAAGGGCAAGAGCGAGCTCGCCTTCCGCGACCGATGCGGCGCCAATGGCGATCGTTCCAGCGACTGGAGCCGGCGCACCCGTTACCGGATCAATTGCACCTGCCCGCGCCGTGCTGCCCACGGCGATCGAAAAATTGCCGAACGCGGAGGCACTTGTTCCAAGCGCCGTGCTATTCACGCCCACACTTTTGGACGACCCACCTAGCGCAACAGAGTTATCGGATTCGGCCGTCGAAAGCGCGCCTAATGCGAGAGCGCCAGATGCGGTAGTAACGACATTACCTGTCACCGGATCAAAAGTGCCGGTGCGCGATGACCTGCCAAACGCAATGGCGTCAGTGCCGTTTGCGCGCGCGTCGTTGCCAATGGCCGTTGCGTCGCTGGAAAGCGCGTCTGCAAGATTACCCAAGGCAATCCCCTGTCGACCTGATGATTTGGCCTGGTTCCCAATCGCAAGTCCGTTTATCGCACCAGCCGAAGCGCCATTGCCAACCGTAACCGCATTTTCGGCCGTTGCTGCGGTGGCGGTACCAACGCCGATTGCTACAGAATTGAGTCCGGCGGCGGTACCGCGCATGGCGATAGAATCTGCTCCGCTGGCCGTCGCACTTTTGCCTACCGCAACACCATTGGTGGCGTCATTTCCCACCTGAGCGCTATCGCCCAAGGCCACTCCCGATTCCTTGAAAACCTTTGCGCCGTTGCCGATTGCGACACCGCTGGTGGCAACCGCATTTGTTGCAGGACCCTTTGTTACTTCCGCGCCCGTACCGATCGCCACGGCGTTGTCGGACGCCACGCCAATTTTCGCACCACCGCCCAAAGCGGTGCCATTGAGACTTCCAACGGCCGAAGAGTTGCCGAGTGCAACCCCGTTTTCGGCAATCGAGGCAATACTTGCCTCGTTCCCAATGCCCACCGAGCCTTCACCCTCGGCTTTGGCGCCCGAACCAATCGCGACGCTTTGCGTCGCAGCAGCTCTGGCGGCGATGCCAAGCGCCACGGAGTTCTCGCCCTCTGCCTTTGTATCCGCGCCTACCGCAGTGGCGCCGTTTGTTTGGACCAGAACGGTGCCCGTAACTATGTCGACAGACAACAGTCCGGCTTGGGACCCAGCACCCAAGGCAGTGCTTTTTGTGGTCGGAGCTTTTGCGGCATTGCCAAGCGCTGTGGAGTCCACGTCCAAAGCGTTCGCATTAAACCCGATGGCCGTAGCGCCAGTGATATTCCCGAATGGAGGAACCACCGAACCCGCTTTGGCAAAGCCGCCAACGCTAACCGAGCCACCACCTAAAGCTTCGGCCGAAGTCCCCAACGCTACGCCGGGGTTGACGACCCCAAAATCGTCCCCGGAATGGGTAAGTGCGGAAAGGCCTATGGCGATATTGCCGCCACCGTTAGCAATGCTGCCGGGCCCAATCCCGATTGTGCCATCGCCCGACGTGTCCGGACCCGGCAAATTTGTCCCATCCGGACGAATACTTAAAAACGGATTGCCATTCAGAACAATATTGTTCACCGTATTTTCAAGGATTTTCAACTGGTTGCCGTTTACGGCATCCTTGCTACCCAAGGCGACAGTGCCATCCGCCACGTTGACAATGCGCCGTTGGAATAAGCCCGCGCTACCCACCGAAACGACATTATCCTCTCCTGCGATCGATCCTGAACCAAGCGCGACGGCATTTGTAATGCCCGCCAAGGTTTCCGCATTGGAACCCAATGCCAGGGAAGCCGCGGCGTGAGCCTTTGCGCCAAAGCCCACGGCCACGGCGTTGAAGGCAAGTAAGTCGTCGCCAAGCGTGATCGCATCACCACCAGCCTCTGCCCCGGCGCCAAGTGCCAACGCACCCGACGAAAGCGCTTTTGCCCGCGCGCCGAAAGCAGACGACTTTATCAGCCGAGCCGTGGCCAGAAAGCCGAATGCCGAGGATTCTTCACCATTCGCTACAGAATCAACGCCGTTTGCAGTTGATCCTTCACCCGAAGCACGGGAATTGAAACCTGTCGATGTCGCGTTTTTGCCCTCCGCGATGGCCCCTTTGCCAACAGCAGTTGAACCAGACTTCGTCGCTTGAGCTTCACTGCCCACCGCCGTAGAGTCCTGTTCGGTAGCCGCCGACCCTTCGCCACATTCGGTCGCGTTTGTTGCGCCAACAACAGCGCTGGCATTACACTCCGCCGTTGCATCCGCCCAGGCCGGCGATGCGACGCCGGTCATGCCGCCCAGCGCCAATGCGGTGGTTGATACCGTTAACAACAATATGTGATTCTTGCGGCCCATCGGTCATGCTCCCTGTTTTGCCCCAGGCCTTGGAAAAGGCCCCTGTCGGAAACCGGATCCTCCCCGAAGGATTCGAGAAAAGAACCGTTTTCGAGTAGGTTCTGCCAAACATTGCGACGCTATGTCAAGTAATCATTGTAGCACTATTTATAATCACAGCTTTTGATTTGCGTGGATAGGAGGGTGTGGCTTCGCGCTTTTTGGCGATGCCCGAATTTTGCGGCGTTATGGGGCTGACGGTACCAGCACGCCGTCTTTCATCACATGCGTCACTTTTTCCAGTACGCGGATGTCGGCGAGCGGATCACCTTTCACAGCGACCAGATCGGCGGTGTGGCCGGGGGTGATACTGCCCAGCTGGTCCTCTTTCCCCAGCAATTCGGCGGCGCGGATCGTGGCGGACTGGATCGCCTGCATCGGGGTCATGCCATAACGCACCATATAAGCGAATTGCTTGGCGTTGCCGCCGTGCGGATACACTCCGCTGTCGGTGCCATAGGCAATCTTGACGCCCATTTTCACCGCCTTGGTAAAGCCCGCGCGCTGGACATCGGTGGTTTCGCGATTCTTACGCAGATATTCCTCGGGCCAGCCTTCCTTGGTTCCGATATCGTCAATATAATCGCCGTTATAAATATCCATGACCAGCCAGGTCCCTGCCTTTTTCGCCATGGCCAGCGCCTCGTCGTCGATCAGGCTGGCATGTTCGATGGACCGGACCCCGGCACGAATCGCATTTTTGATGCCGATGGCGCCATGGGCGTGGGCTGTGACGAAGATGTCTGTTGGCGCGACCGGAACGATCAGCGCGCCGGGCGGCGCATTGTCCATGGGCTTTGCGGGTCCCTTGCCTTTGCCCGCCTCGACCACCGCGCGCAGTTGGTCTTCGGTCATTTCGGGTTCGCCCGGTTCAGTGCCGATGGCGAGGACGGCACCAGTGGCGATGGTCTTGATGAAATCCGCGCCGTTTTTGATCAGAAACTCGGTCTTTGCCCTCGCCTCTTCGGGCGTGCTCGCGACGCCCAGCCGCATATCGACGGGCAAATGTTCGTTGGGGATGACACCGTTCAGCTCCCCCCCGCCCTTGGGGATGGTGATATAGGCCCCGGCCACGAACATCCGTGGACCCGGCACATGGCCTGCATTGATTGCATTTTTCAGCGCGACATCGGTCAGTCCGCGATAGGTGCCAACGTCGCGCACGGTGGTAAAGCCTGCTTCCAGCGTGACCCTCGCATTGTGCGCGCCGATCAGCGCTGTTTCAGCAGGCGAGGTGTTGAGCGGCAAGGCAAGGTCTGCGCTCTGCCCTGCATCGGCGAGATGGGTATGCAGGTCGATCAGGCCGGGCAGCACGGTCAGGCCGGACCAATCGATTCGGCGGGCCCCTTTTGGCGTCGCGCCGCAGGGGGCAACCGAATCAATCCTGTCCTGCACAATATGGATGCAATGGCCGGTGCGAACGGTGCCAGCGTCGACATCGACCAATCGGCCGGCCTCGATATAAAGATGGTCAGCGAAAAGCGGAGCCGGAGCCAGCGCCAATGTAAGCGCCAGAAGCCGTGCCCCGCGCATCAGCCCTTTTTGGTGATGCGGTTGATCTCGCGCTCAACCATCGCTTCAACGATGGGTGGCAGGTTGGTGTCGAGCCAATCCTTCAGCATTGGTCGCAGAAGATCCCGCGCCAGGCCCTCAAGCGAGGTTTCGCCCGAACGCACAATCTGTGGCGTTGCGCCGGGTTCGGATAGGGTTTGCAAGGCGGAAAAGCTGTGGCGCAGGCTGCGGGCCTTATGGTCGTCGAGCAATATTTCATCGCTTTCGTCCGAATCGGTATCGGCGTCAGCGGCTTCGGTCAGCTCAAGTATTTCATCGTCCGCAGGCAAAGATGTTTCCTTGGGGGCGCGCTTTGCCGAAACGGGGCGCGCACGGTCATCATCTGCAATGATGCGTTTAATCGACGACAAAATTTCATCCATTGATGGCTCATTCCGGCCTTCGGCCATAAATAAAGCTCCCCATAGCTTTGGTTTTTTACTTCCCCATTTGGGTTGGAAGCGGCTCTATTTCTGCTTTTTGTGCAGGCGTGTCAACGGTGCGCGTTGATTTTGTCGTCGGATCGGGTTGCGAGGACCAGTCATTCCACGCCCCGTCGACCTTTTCATATTCAGCCACCGGATCATATAATACGCCGCCTTCAAGGCCCAGATCACGCGCTTCGGCGCGGCCCATTGCAGCGAGCAGAGTGAAGCCAGCGACATAGGCGTTGCGCCGTGCGGTCACCAATTGCACCTTGCTGTTCAGCAATTCCTGTTCGGCGTTCAATATGTCGAGAATGGTGCGGTTGCCCACGCTGTTTTCCGCGCGCGTGCCTTCAAGCGACAGCTCGTTGGCGGAAACCGCGCGCTCTGTCGCGGTGATCACATCCCGCGCGGCTTTCCAGCTTGCGTAAGACGCGCGGGTCTGGGCAATCGCCTCGCGTTCGGCGGCGATTTCAAGCTCCTGTGCCTGACCTAGCCGTGCCTGTGCTTGACGGATTTGGGCCGCAGGTTGCCCGCCTTGATACAAAGGCAGGGTTGCGCGGATACCAGCTTGCGCGGTGAATGAACTGTTATCCGCCTGAAACCCGGGGATATTGGATGAAACCGAGTTCAGCGCGTTGCTATAGGAAGGCGATGTAAAAACGCTGACAGATGGCAGGCGCGACGCGTTGGCGGCACGACGGTCAAATCCAGCGGCTTCACGTCCTTCGCGCGCCGATATCAGGTCCGGGTTACTTTCAAGCGCCACACTCACCGCACTATCCGGAGTTTCCGGCAAATTCGGTAATGGTGGTGGCGCTTCGAGCCGGCCGGGTTCGCGACCGACCAGCTGAATGTAGATTTCCTTCGAGCGGATCAAATTTGCCCGCGCCGATTCAAGGCTGCTGGTCGCCAGCGCCAGCCGTGCCTCGGATTGCGCCACATCGGTGCGGGTCAGGTCGCCGATTTCAAACCGGTCACGCGTCGCTTCCAGATTGACAGACAAAACGCCGACTTGCGCGCGATTCAACTCAACGATCGATTCGTCACGGATCACATCCATATAGGCCGCAACCACCGCCGAAAAAATGGCGCTTTCGGTCCCGCGCAGACTGGCAAAGCCTGCCTCTACGCGGTTTTCGGCGGCGCGCACTGCATTGCGGATTCCGCCACCTGCATAGACCGGCGCGGATATCGTGCCATTCGCGCTTACCCCGCGCGCTTGCGTGACCGAAGAACCGCCGTCCTGCATGATGTTTTCGAAATAGGTCGACTGTATGCTGACATCGGGGCGGCCATTGGCCTTGGCCAGCGGGACGCCTTCATTGGTTGCCTTCTGCCCTTCACGCGCAGCAGTCAGATTAGGGTTGGTTTCATAAGCCGACACCAACGCATCACGCAAGGTATCCGCAGCGGCAGGCGCGCTGGCAAAGGCCGAGCAAAGCAGCGACGCCATCACGATCGTGCGCGGGGTCAAAATGTGAATTCCGGTTTGCGGGCGAACGCGGTCAGGGGCGCGATCTCGCTGTCGATAAAAGGCTTCAGCGCAATTTGACCGCCATGAACAATGCCCTTGGCCAGCCGTGTGACCGGCCCTTCGACCAGGCCGGTTACCAGCCGGGCGCCGTCCTTAGCCAAGTGTAGTACCCCGTCCGGAAGCTGTTCGATTGCACCATCTATGATGATAACGTCAAAAGGTTCAGATTTCACGGCGCTATCAAAATCGGCAGGGGCGACGCAGGTTACCGCACCAACCCGGCTTTTCAACAGGTCCGCGACATATCCGTCAGGCCCGCCGAGTAACAAAACCCGGTCCGATGCCTCGATATCCGCCGCCTGAAGTAACAGGGCTGTCGCGAGCGGCGGGTTCAGGACCGTGCCGTCCCCCAATGGGATGGCACGATCTGTGTAGCAGACATTGTGATGCGTTGCTGGCACATATTGTTCACGCGCAGCTCCACCCAGAGCGGCAAGGACCCACGCCTGCGTCACGCCGTTGGTGCGCAGCTGGGAATCAACCATTGCCCGCCGCATATCTTCAAAACTCACAGATTCCATCGGGATATTTCCATTACTTTCCGGGCCATGTGGCATAGCTGTGTTGCAAATGCAATACAGCCGCTGAAAAACGTTCTAGCCAGCGCGCAGCCAATCGCCAAGCCGGATTCAGACAAACGCCCAACCAGTCCATGCAAATGGCATTTTTTCCGGTATTTGTGGCGGTCAGGGCACAGATTGCCGGTTGATTTGCGCGATCCAACCCGCTAGACGCGCGCCTCCACCACATGCAGCGATGCTGCATCAAGCATTTTGCTTTCCAGAGGCCCGATGGCGGAGTGGTGACGCAGAGGACTGCAAATCCTTGCACGCCGGTTCGATTCCGGCTCGGGCCTCCAGGAATTGTGGTGCATATTTAGCAGAGTAAGTCGCATAGTCACGATTTGCCGGATTGCGCGAATTCCGGGCATGGGCACCTCTGTTCAACCCGGCACGCATGGCCGTTGAACATTAGGGTCAGTACCACTTAAATGCGCCGAAAGCACCGTCAGCGCGATCACTTAGGATCGAACTGACGGCGATTATGTGCCGGTAACTGGAACTGATGGTCGGGATTACCAGTTAAAGCGCAAACCTACGTTTCCACGGCCAGCGGTGTTCTTTATATCAAGGCCGAATTCGACGTCGGCATCGAAATAGATTTCTGTATTCTTCGCCACTGTCAGAGTCGTTCCGAGTCCTACATCGACCCACGTCTTTTTCGGTTCAAAGCCACCGACGGGCTGACCCGCGCTGAACAGTTCAACGTCTGCGCCCGATAGGTTGTGCCACAGATTTGCTTTCAGATACCCGCTGAACAGGCCACCTTCGGCATTGTATTTTTCACTCTTTGTCGTTTTCAGGCGGAACCCTGCCCGGCCAATCAGACTGCTTTCGATACCGACCCGATTCTCGATTCCACTGCTATCTGTCGCGGCATCAAATTGCGTGTCACCGTAGATCAGCTGCACCTGAGGTTCAAAGGCAAGACGATCCACCAGCTTCAGCGACTGGCCCAGTTCAACCGAACCCAGATAGGTCCGGCCATCGGTTTTAAGCACCGTACCGTCGCGGCCGTTTGCCGACGCATCAACCCAGTTGGCCTGTAAGACAACATTCGCATACCAACCCGCGCTGGAATAATGCGTGCCATAAAGCCCTGTCAGCCAACCCTTGCTGTCTGAGGTTCCCGATCGGCGCGCAACGCCCTGGAAGATGTTCTTGTCCGAAGCATTACCGTCGGCATAGCCCGAATAGACACCCGCAAATGTTGCCGACCCGTCACCTTTGATGTTGCGAACGAAATCGAGACCCATTTGAAGGCCCGATATCGAACCTGTCGACTTGACATCACCCAATGTCGGCGATGTCAGCTTTTCACGGAAGCCCTTGCCGACAAACCGGCCCCAAATGCCGCTGACTCCGCCGCTTTGATATCCGCGCTTTGCCAGATGTTCCTGCTCGCCGACACGTTCGTGCAACGTGCCCAGAAAGGTCATCGCAATATCATCGCTTAAACGCGCAAAGGACAGCGTCGTGGCCGCCACATCACTTAAACCGACTGTTCGCAGATACCAATCCTGATCGTTGGGATCTGTGACTCCGCCAAGGAACAGGTCGTAGCGGAAGGCACCCGCCTTAAGTTCATCAAGAAGCACGAAGCCATCCTGAGCCGAGGCGCCCCCAACCTGAACGATCCTGATGCCATCGCCAGTGGTAAGTCCGCCTATGCCACCCGCATTGTTGACGGTGAGCAGGCTGCTACCGGTAACATTGCCCGCAACATTCAACAGGTCGGTCGGCGAATTATCCCCATTGAGCACCGTGTCCAGACGGACCTGGGCCGCAACACCCGTATAGTTTCCTGCGACGCTCAGCGTATCGCCGGCCCTGCCAACTGCAGTGCTACCACTCAGGTTCAGCAAGCCTGCGTTCACCAGATTTCCGGTTATCCGCGTCACGGCCGTACCACCGGCGTTGCCTGCGGTAAGCGCTGCGCCCTCGGCAATATTGACATTTGCAGTTGCGACGAGATTATTTGCTCCATTCAGCGTCGCACGATTATTCACGTTGACCGTTTCTGCGAGGATTCTGGCATCGCTGAACCCGATGGTTCCGCCGTTGATGTTGATGACTTCCCAGTTGACCGTATTGGCCCCCACGAGATTGAAGTCATCCACACCATTCAGATTAAGCGTATCGACCGAGCCATCTGCGCTTGCGACATTATCACCGCCATCCAGCAGACTTATCGTGGCCAGCGTACCATTTCTTGCGAAGCTGGCGGTGTCAGTGCCACCGTCAAGCTCTACCGTCCCGTTGATCACCGCATTTGCGGAAACATTGAGTATGCTGTTGCCGTCGTTGTTGGCAATTGCCTTCCCGCTTGTTGCGCCAATAATTGCCGTGCCGGCCAGATTAATGGTGGTCAGGTTTCCGGCCAGCGTGGATGTTTCAATTCCTGCGCCATCGCCACCAGCGATCGTGCCAGTCACCGATACCGTAGAAGCACCCGCGCCATCATTCTGTGCCACGATCCCCCCAAGCAGGCCACTGGCCGACTTTGCCGTGATCCGCAGCTCGCCACCATTGGTATTCAAGGCAGTGGCAATTATGCCCACACCGGTCGCGCCATTGACGCCCCCGCTCGCGGTAACAACCGTGTTGCCGGTACCATTATGCACGGCATAGATACCGTTGACGCCGCCGGTCACTGCAGCCGCACTAACGGTCAGATCAGTCCCGGCATTCGCGGCATGGATGCCATCGGCGGTCGTTCCTGTGACAGCGCCGCTTGCCGAAACCAAAGTTGCGCCTGTGCCATCATTCTTAGCAAAGATGCCATTGACGCCGCCCGTCACCGTCGCGGTCGTGACCGACAGATACGTTCCCAACGTGGAATTATTTGCGTTGACGCCGTCTGCGCTGCGCCCGTTCACGGAGCCGTCTGCCGTTATGACAAGTCCGCCAGCTCCGTTATGATCCGCAAAGATGCCATTCACGCCGCCATTCACGTCATGGGCCGAAACCTGCATGCCGATGATGGGGGCTACCGTTTGACCAGCAGGGATGGCGGTATTGCCAAGCGCCGAATTGGTGACACGAATGCCCTCCGCCGTAGTATAACCATCGACAGCCGTCCCGCCGACAAGGCCAGTGGCGGAAACCAGCGTTGCGCCTGTGCCAAGGTTCTCGGCAAAGATACCGTTGACGCCGCCGGTCACAGCTGCCGCGCTGACTGTCAGAGCGGTCGCGCTGGCTGCGTTGTGCACTTCGATGCCGTTGCCGCCTACACCGCCCGTCACCAGACCACTGGCCGTGACAGTTGTCGAACCCGTACCGTCATTGAGCGCATAGATGCCCGTTTGTCCGCCCGTCACAACATTTGCAGCAATCGTCAGATTTAATGCTGTCGTGCCGTTGGAGGCATCGATACCATATCCGTTCGACCCGGTAACCGCGCCTGTAGCAATGACCGACGTAGAACCTGTGCCATTGTTGGTTGCGAAGATGCCGTCGTCGTTACCCGTCACATTGTTTGCGCTGATCGACAGACTTTCCGTAGTCGTGGCATTATAGACGTCGATACCATTGCCCGAGGTACCCGTTACGAGACCGGTCGAGGTGATTGAGGTCGATCCCTTGGCATTGTTGGCAACATCGATGCCGTTATCGCCCCCGGTTAC
>Ga0209841_1000301_pt1 | contig 11219 bp, 12 predicted proteins | sample GWRWT4_30Apr14_FD_187185 | JGI IMG/M metagenome (GOLD analysis project Ga0209841, IMG submission 187185) | Sand microcosm microbial communities from a hyporheic zone in Columbia River, Washington, USA - GW-RW T4_30-Apr-14 (SPAdes) (version 2) | ecosystem: Engineered > Artificial ecosystem > Sand...
TTGTCGTGGATGTTGGAGGGATGCAGCCCCGCTTCGCCGCCGTCGGTGCGCGCCCAGTGAGGCTTGGGCCCGATGAGGCGCACGCCGGTGCGGCTGGAGTTGTAGTGCACCTGCCAGTCGGTGGCGAAGAAGGTGGTGATGTCTTCAGGGGTGAAGAAGTCGGGGGCGCCATGGGGGCCGTAGAGCACGCCGATGTCCCATTGCCGGGCCAGGGTGGGGGCGGGGCCTTTCAATGCGCTTCGGGCTTGGGCCGTGGGGATGTCGGTGTCAACGGGCCACACGTGCAGCAGGTCACCGGTGCGCAGGGTGCGGCCGGCGTGGCCACCGAACTGGCCCAGGGTGAAGGTGCTGCGGCTGCCGAGGTACAGGGGCACATCCAGGCCACCTTGCACGGCCAGGTAGCTGCGCGTGCCGGGCAAGCCTGGCGGCACCGCGCCGAGTTTGAGCGTCTGGCCGGGCTTGACGGCCACGGCCTGGTTCAAGGGCAGGGTGACGCCGTCGAGCGTGGCGGCCATGGGGGCGCCGCTGAACGCGATCACCAGGTCGTCATGAAAGCGCAGCGTGGGGCCGGACAGCGTGCATTCCAGCGCGGCCGCGTTGGCGTCGTTGCCGACCAGTTGATTGGCCAGGCGCAGGTGCAGGTCGTCCATCGGGCCAGAAGGCGGCACGCCCACGTCCCAATGGCCCTGGCGGCCAGGCCAGTCTTGCACGGTGGTCTGCACGCCAGGTTCCAGCACTTCAAAAGCGTGCGGGTGCCAGGCCAGTTGCGACAGGGTCTTGGTGATGACTTGGCCCTGGGCGAAGACGCTGGAGGCGGTGACGGCGCGCAGGTAGCGCAGGTTGGTTTCGATGCCGGCCAGGCGCGTGTCGGCCAGGGCTTGCTGCAGCTTGGCCACGGCCTGCTCGCGCGTGTCGGCGGTGACGATCAGCTTGCCGATCATCGGGTCGTAGTGCGGGGGCACGTCGGTGCCGGTGTCGACCCAGGTGTCCACGCGCACATCGGTGGGGAAGACGACTTCGGTGAGCACGCCCGCGCTGGGCTGGAAGTTGCGCGAGGGGTCTTCGGCGTAAAGGCGCACCTGGATCGACGCGCCTTTGGGTTCGGGCGCTTGCAAGTTGAGTTGGTCGCCGCGTGCCAAGCCGACCATCCATTCCACCAGGTCGACGCCGGTGACTTGTTCGGTCACGCCATGCTCCACCTGCAGGCGCGTGTTGACCTCCAAGAAGTAGAAGGCGCCGGTGTCGGCATCGAGCACGTATTCGACGGTGCCTGCGGAGCGGTAGTTCACGGCCTGGCCAAGGCGCACGGCGGCTTTCAACAGCGCATCACGCGTCTCGGGCTTGAGGTTGGGCGCGGGCGTTTCTTCAATGACCTTCTGGTTACGGCGTTGGGCCGAGCAATCGCGCTCACCCAAGGCGACGACATGGCCGTGCCCATCACCGAACAGCTGCACTTCGATGTGGCGTGCATGCTCAACGAACTTCTCCAGGAACAAGCCCGCGTCCTTGAAGTTGCTGCGTGCCAGGCGTTCGACGGCCTCGTAGGCAGCATCAAGCTCGGCCTCGTTGCGCACCAGGCGCATGCCGATGCCGCCGCCGCCAGCGGTGCTCTTCAGCATCACGGGGTAGCCGATGCGCTCGGCTTGCACCCGGGCATCGGCCGCGTCGTTCAGCAAGTCACTGCCGGGCAGCAAGGGCACATCGTGCTGCTGCGCCAACGCGCGCGCGGTGTGCTTCAAACCAAAGGCACGCATCTGCCCACCGGTGGGCCCGATGAAAGCGATGCCCGCTTGCTCGCAGGCATCGGCGAAGCCGGGGTTTTCTGACAGGAAACCATAGCCGGGGTGGATGGCGCCGGCGCCCGTTTCGCGTGCAGCAGCGAGGATGCGGTCCACATCCAGGTAGCTTTGCGCGGCGGGCGCGGGGCCGATGCACACGCTGGCATCGGCCATGGCCACGTGGCGCGCATCCGCATCGGCTTCGGAGTAAACGGCCACGGAGCGCAGGCCCATCTTGCGCAGGGTGCGGATGATGCGGCAGGCAATGGCGCCGCGGTTGGCGATCAGGACGGTGTCGAACATGATGAGGTCAGTCCCAGATCAAAAATTGCGCGGGGGTGGGGTTGTAGGCGTTGCAGGGGTTGTTGAGCTGCGGGCAGTTGGACACCAGCATCAGGATGTCCATCTCGGCGCGCAGCTCCACGTATTTGCCCGGGCCCGAGACGCCGTCTTCGAACTTCAAGCCGCCATCCGGTGTCACCGGCACGTTCATGAAGAAGTTGACGTTGGGTACCAGGTCGCGCTTGCCCAGGCCGATGTCGGCGTGCTGAAGCGCGATGAGGTAGTTGTCGCGGCAGCTGTGCATGAATTTCTTTTGCAAGGCATAGCGCACGGTGTTGCTCTCGGCCGCGCAGGCGCCGCCCAGCGTGTCGTGGCGGCCACAGGTGTCAGCCACGATGGTGAGCATGGGGCGCGCTTCGCTGCTCATCAGCACCGTGCCGGTGGTCAGATAAATGCCGCCTTGCGACAGCATGGTGTCGGTGGCGCTGTAGTGCTCGGCCGGGTCTTGCGCGTTGTAGAAGATCACGTCGACGGCCTGGTTGCCTTCCAGGTCGACGATGCGCAAGGTCTGGCCTTGCTTGATCGTTTGCAGGTAAGGCTCGCCCGAGGGCAGCTTGTGGTTCAGCACGGCGCGCTCGGCTTGCAAGGCGCTTTCCTGGAGGCGGATGGCGGTCATGGTGTGGGCGTCCTTCAGCTCAGAGGTACAGCATGTCGGCGTTGTGGATGGCGCGGGCGCACTCGGGGCGGAAGGCGCGGCAGAAGTCATCCTTCAAGGCGGGGCCGCTGCGCCAGGCGGCCAGGCCGACTTTCTTGGGTGCGTAGGCGCTTGATGGATCAAGCGGGTGCGGCGCGGTCGAGAAGGCGATCAAGGTGTCCATGTCGAAGCGCAGTTGCACGGCACCGCCAGCCTTGGCGTGGCCTGGGGCGAACTGGAAGCGGCCCTCTTCATCGACGCTGACCTTGCTGAAGAAGTTGACCGGCGCGATCAGGTCGCGGCGGCTCAGGCCGTGCTTGCCGATCTCGATCAGCAGGCCATCCTTGCCACTGCGGTACATGGCGTTGCGGTGCGTGTCGAACCTGCGCTCACCGTATTGCTGCTTCAATCGCTCGGCATCCAGCAAACCGCCCATCGGGTCGTGCCAGCCCACGGTGTCCAGCGTGATGCTGGCCAGTGATCGGCCCATGTCGCTCATCAGCACGTGGCCGCGCGTGTAGTGCGCGGTGTGCTGGGCCTTGAGCGAATCGGGCATGTTGTAGCGCTCCAATTTCTCGCGGCTTGAATACAGCACCATGCTGAGGTTGGCGCCATCTTCCAGCGCCACCATGCGCAGGCTGCTGCCGCGCGGCATCACGTAAGACCAATGGCCGCCGCCGGGCACGATCTCGGACCACATCACTTTGGATTCGTCCAGATCGGGTGCGAAGCGTTTCCAATGCGCAGGCACGTCCACGGGGTCGGTCACGCTGGGGTTGGCGGGGATCTCGGTGAAGCTTTCCATGTGGTTCAAGGCTCCTTCTTATTCAATCAATGCGGGCATCAATGGGATGCCGCGCCCGAGGCCACGTCCTGGGCCGATTTGCACAACTGGTCCAGCAACTCGAAATCGGTCTTCATGCCCGAGGTCTCGCGGATGCGGTCGAGCAGCAATCGCTTGAGCTGCAGGAACTCGGGCGACAGCTTCATGGCCTGATCGCGGATCAAGGGCAGCGGCACCGCGTGGATCGAGTCGATGCGGCCCGGGCGCGGCGCCATCAGCACCACGCGGTGGCCCAGGTACATGGCCTCTTCCACGTCGTGCGTGACGAAGACGATGGTGGTGCGCTCCAGCTTGTGCACGTGCATGATCAGGTCGTGCATGACCTCGCGCGTCTGCGCATCCAGCGCCCCGAAGGGCTCATCCATCAGGATGATGGGCGGCTTGCTCATCAGGGCGCGCGCAATGGCCACGCGCTGCTGCATGCCGCCCGACAATTCGCTGGGGTAGGACTTGGCCACGTGCGTCAGGCCCATCAAACGCAGCAGGGCATCGGCGCGGCCGGCGGCGTTCTCCACGTCATTGCTGGTGCGGCCGTCGGTGTGGGTCTTGAGCTGGCGGCAGAACTTGATGTTGTCCTGCACCGTGAGCCAGGGGTAGAGGCTGTAGTGCTGAAAGACCATGGCGCGGTCCGGCCCGGGCCCGTGAATGGGCTGGCCGTTCACACGCACGGCACCCTGGCTGTGCGTTTCCAGCCCGGCAATGGTGCGCAGCAGGGTGGACTTGCCGCAGCCCGAGGCACCGACCAGGGTCACGAACTCGTTGGGCGCGATGTGCAGGTTGATGTCCTGCAGCGCGGGGTTCAAGGCACCTGGGTAGGTCTTGTAAAGGCCCTGGCATTCAATGCCCACGGACAAGGGAGGCGGGAAGGTGCTCATGGTCTTAACCTCGGACGTGCAGCCACGGGAAAGCCTTGCGGTGCGCGAGGCGGAACATCTGGTCGATCAGCAGGCCGATCAGGCCGATCAGCAAGATGCCGGCGAAGATCTTGTCGGTCTGCAAGAAGCGCTGGGCTTTCAAAATGGCGTAGCCCAGGCCCGAGTTGGCAGCCACCAGTTCGGCCACCACCAGGTAGGTCCAGGCCCAGCCCATGGTGATGCGCAGGGTGTCCAGCAGTGCAGGCTTGACCGAAGGCACGATCACCTTTTCCAGGATCTCGATCCGCGTGGCGCCCATGGTCTGCGCGGCCTCGATCTGAGGCAGGGGCACGCGGCGCACGTCCTCGGCCACCATCAACACCATCTGGAAGAAGGTGCCGATGAAGATGATGGCGATCTTGGCGCCCTCATCGATGCCCACCCACACCATCACCAGCGGCACAAAGGCCACGGCGGGCATGTAGCGCACGAAGTCCATCAGTGGTTCCAGCAGCGCTTGCACCGAGCGCCAGGTGCCGATGAACAAACCTAGCGGGATGGCGAGTAGCGCCGACAAGGCCCAGCCCACCACCACGCGCATCACGCTGATGCCCATGTCGCTCATCAGCCCATCGGCCCACCAGGCTTTGGCGCGGTCCAGCACCAATCCGGGGCCGGGCAGGAAGACCGGGTCCAGCGTGCCCATGGCGGCCAACAGGGCCCACAGCAGCAAAGGCACGATCAGGCCAACGCCGGCCAGGCTCCAGTAAACGGACGAGGGAATGGCCTGGCGGATGGCCCACAGGCCAGGTGACCGGGGCACGGAAGAAGGGGCTTGCGACATGGCTTTGCCTTGGTGTTTGCTTGGGGAAAGAGGCGGGGTGATGTGCAGGCGTCCGCAAGCTTCAGGCCGCGCTGGGCTGGCCAAAGGGCAGCGCAGGGGCGAAGTCATGGTGCGGGGCGGGGAAGGGGGTGAGCAGCTGCGCCGTGGTGCCGGGCAAGTGTGCTGTCAGCGCCTCAATCGCGGCGACCGCAACCAAGGCGCTGAGCACTGAACTCTTTTGAGGTGGCAAGACATGGCGCATGGGTGGCTCCAGGGGGGACAAAGACGCGATGAGAGAACACTTCAGCAATCGAAGCGAATCTCCCGGGCTTTTGTCCCGCCGTGGAGCCTGCGTTGGTGAATGTGCCAACTCAGGCCGATGGCTCTCGGACCAGTCATTTGGTTGGCACCAAACCGGAACCCTAGCCACCCTTTCGAGTCAACGACTGACGACGTCGTTTCTCTCTGTGAATGACTATGCAAGCTTGATGCCAGCCAATTTGCACGGTTTTGGTGAAGCTTGCAAAATCGCCGCTCGCCCGCTTTGCACTTCTTAACTTTTTTCGGGGCCCCCATCTTCGGGTAGGCTGGCGGGTTTTCGCGCTGCTGCGCTTGGCGCCAGCTTCGATCGACGAACAACAAGGATCCCCCATGAACAACATTGGCTCAGCCAAGCCCCGCTGGCGCATGGCAATCGCGGTGTTCACCGCCTGCTTTGCCGTGTCCGTGTCCCCGCCCACCCTGGCCGCGATCGCCATCGCGCCTGCCCCGACCCTGGAGAACACCGCCTACGTGGTGATGGACTTCGAATCGGGCCGCATCCTGTCGCAAGTCAACGCCGAACAGGCGTTGCCGCCCGCTTCGCTCACCAAGATGATGACCAGCTACATCGTCGAGCAAGCCTTGAAGGCCGGCCGCCTCAAGCCCACCGACATGGTCAGCGTCAGCGAAAACGCTTGGTGCCGTGGCACCAACGCCGAATCCTGCATGTACCTGCCGGTGCACGGCTCGGCCTCGGTCATCGACATCCTGCGCGGCATCATCGTGCAGTCGGGCAACGATGCCTCCAAGGCGATTGCCGAGCACATGGCGGGCAGCGAAGCCTCGTTCGCCGTCATGATGAACAAGGAAGCCCAGCGACTGGGCATGAAGAACACCTACTTTGCCAACGCGACCGGCCTGCCCGACCCCAAGCACCGCGCATCGGCCCATGACCTGGCCCTGCTGGCCCGCGCCATCATCCGCGACAGCTCCGACTACTACAAGATCTACTCCGAGAAGGAGTTCAAGTACAACGGCATCAAGCAGGGCAACCGCAATGCGCTGCTGTACACCGATTCATCGGTCGATGGCTTGAAGACGGGCCACACCGCCGAAGCGGGCTTCTGCCTGACCGCCTCCAGCAAGCGCAACGACATGCGTTTGATCTCGGTGATCATGGGCGCCAAGAGCATGCAGGCCCGTGCCGACCAGACCCGCGCGCTGTTCAACTGGGGCTTTGGCTCGTTTGAAGACGTCAGGCCTGTGGCCGCGAACGTGTCCCTGGCCACGCCCAAGGTGCGCTTTGGCAAAGCCGATGTGGTGAACGTGGGCCTGCTGGCCCCGATGGTGGCCACCATCCCGCGCGGCCAGGCGGCCAATGTCAAGACGGACATCCAGCTCACCCCTGGCATCACCGCACCGATCGCCAAGGGCGCTGTGTTGGGCAAGGTCGTGATCACGCTGGATGGCCAGAGCCACGGCGAGCAGGCCCTGGTCGCGCTGGAGCCGGTCGATCAGGCGGGCTTTTTCACCCGCCTGTGGCAGCGCTTCATGGAGTTCTTCGGCAGCAAGTGAGTTGATGAATCGGGCAACGGCGGACGCCCTGTTCAGCGCTTGACGGTGCTGGCGTCCTGCCCGAACAGGTGCTTGCGCGAGTCCTCGTCCACCGAGGGCTTCTCGCCCGGGTTCACCTCGGCCGCGCGGGCATACGCGCGCACGGTGGCTGGCCTGGCCTTGATGGCCTCGAACCAACGCTTCACGTTGGGGAAATCGTTCAAATCCTGCTGCTGGCGCTCATGCGGCACCACCCAGGGGTAGCTGGCCATGTCGGCGATGGAGTACTCGCCGGCCAGGAACTCGCGGTCGGCCAGGCGCTTGTCCATCACGGCGTACAGGCGCGCGGTTTCCTTCACGTAGCGCTCGATGGCATAAGGCAGTTTCTCGGGCGCGTACTGGCTGAAATGGTGGTTCTGCCCAGCCATGGGCCCCAGGCCGCCCATCTGCCAGAACAACCATTGCAGCGTGTCATTGCGGCCACGCAGGCTGGGCGCGATGAACTGGCCGGTCTTGTCTGCCAGGTACAGCAAGATGGCGCCTGATTCGAACAAGGGCAGCGGCTCGCCGCCATCGGCCGGGGCGTGGTCCACGATGGCCGGGATGCGGTTGTTGGGCGAGATGCGCAAGAAATCAGGCGCGAATTGCTCACCCTTGCCAATGTGGATGGGCTTGATCTGGTAAGGCACTTGCGCCTCTTCCAGGAACAGGGTGATCTTGTGGCCGTTGGGCGTGGTCCAGTAGTAAAGGTCGATCATGTCGGGTCTCTTTGGAGGTGGCGCCGCCAGTGTGCCCGCCTTGGGATCACCCAGCCTGACTGGGGCTACTCGGTGGGCGCGATGATTGCTCAAAGGTTGAGGGCACTCCAGCCCGGCTTGAATCAGGGGTCCGCGAGATGCTTGAAAAATTACCCGATGTGATCGGTCATGCTCTGTTCGACCAGCGTGCCGGGCTGGACAAGCTGGCTTTCAACAAGGTGGGTTTGCGCTCGGGCATGGCGGCCATCACGGTGTCCAGCCTGGCTTTTCAAGACCACGCCCCCTTGCCGGCCTTGTACACGGCCGATGGCGCGGGCACCTCCCCCTCGCTGCAATGGACCGGCTTGCCCCCACAGGCTCAATCGGCCGTGCTGATCGTGGAGGACGCTGATGCCCCCACGCCCCAGCCGTTGGTCCATGCCATCGTGGTTGGCTTGCCGCCTGGCGATGGCGCCTTGCGCGAGGGCGCCCTTGATGAGGATGAGGGGCACGCGCCAGAGTGGGCGTGCGGGCTCAATTCATTCCTGCAAGCGCATTGGCTGCCACCCGATCCGCCGCCGGGGCACGGGGTGCACCGTTACGCCTTCCAGCTTTTCGCTCTGGCGACCATGCCGGCGTGGTCTGCCAAACCTGGGCGAGAAGAAGTGCTGGAGATTTTGCAAGCGCATGCCGTGGCCAGTGGCTGCCTGATTGGCACCTACGAGCGCCCGGATGGTTCGCAAAAGATCGAACAAGCCGAGCCCGCCGCAGTGCCTTTGGTCCGCTTGGCCGTTTAGGCACCGAGATCTGACCAGGCGGTTCAACGCAGCAAGCGGTCAATCACCAAGCCCGTGGCGAAGGCGATCAAAACACTGGTCAGTGGCCGCTTTCGCACGTGGTCACCGGCGGAATCCAGCCACGCCTGGCGTGTTTCGCTCAAAGCTTCGGCTTTCGCCGCGGCACGGTCCACGGCATGGTGGGCCGCCCGGGCCAGGCGTTCGACCGCCTCGTTCGCCCTGAGCTGTTCGGTGGCGGGAATGGTGTGAGTCATGGCCGAGTCTCCTGGTGTGAAAGAGATGCCTTTGACGCAGCAAACCACATGCCTGCAGGGCTCAGTCCTTTACAGGAATGGGCTTGGCCCGGTCCACCGCCACGGCAGTGACGCTGTTCTGCGGTGAGCCTTCAATGACGCGGTCCGAGTAGGTCAGGTAGACCAGGGTGTTGCGCTTGGCATCCACCATGCGCACGATGCGCAGCTTCTTGAACACCAGCGAGATGCGTTCGCTGAACACCTCCTCCTGGATGGGCAGCGGGCCGCTGATGGCGATGGGGCCCACCTGGCGGCAGGCGATGGAGGCTTCTGATCGGTCTTCGGCCAAGCCCAGCGCCCCCTTGATGCCGCCCATCTTGGCCCGCGAAACGTAGCAAGTCACGCCAGCCACCTTGGGGTCATCGTGCGCGTCGATCACGATCTTGTGATCGGGCCCGATGAACTTGAACACGGTGTCGACTTCGCCAATGGATTCAGCGTGAACAAGGGACGAGGTGGCCAGCAGCGCCAAGGCCAGGGTTCTTTTCATGGCTTCTCCTGAACGGGTGGGCAACGGTAGGTTTTGGCCACGACGGTGGTGCTGGTGTAGCCAGCGTCGGGGCGGTCCCACACCACGTGGGTGGCGCCCTGCACATCGGCCCGGCGCAGCAGTTCCTGCCGGATGTCGTCGGCGCCCTTCAGTGCGAAAAAGCCGGACAGGCCAGAGCTGCCGCTGATGTCGCCCAGGTACTGGCAGCGCGCCATGGCGCCGATTTCACTGGCCAACACCGACCCGGCATAGCGTGGGCTGGACATGGTGCCGCAAGCGGCCAGACCGCCTGTGGCGGCCAAGAGGAGGAGGGTGAGGCGCAGGTGTGTCATGCGCCCACTGTAGCCTGATAAAACCAAGCCGTCAGCCCACGCTCAGCCTTGGGTTAACCACAGCGTGACGCTGATCAAGCCCGTGACGGCGCCCAGCAGCGCCACACCGGCCAGCCACGTCACCTTCACCCGGTTCGCCTCGATGCCCCGGATGAGCTGGGCGTTCTGCTCTGCCAGGGCCTTGATCAGTTCTGACGAAGCCACCAACTGCTCGTGCGTCTGGGCGGCGGCGGCTTCCAGGGCCAGCACGCGGCTTTCCAGAACTGCCAGGGCTTGACTTGGCGGTGACGACGATGCCGCCGCTGAGTCGGTGGCGGCAGGTGTGGCCGTGGCCGGTTTCTTGGACACGGTGCTCCACAGCTTCTTGGCCCCTTCCGCCACCTTGGGCGCGTTGCTGATCACGTCCGACCAGGGAACCGCTTGCAAGACCGTGAGCCAACCAATCGCCATGGGACGTCCTTCAGTGAGTCTGTCTGATCTTGGAGGATCCATTCTGACACCGTGACGCCATTTTTACTTTTGCGCCGAAACCGCGTAATGTGCCTACTCCCAACACAGTCGGCACAACTCGGTCAGGGATGGTTGTCATGAAACTTCGCCTCAAATTGCCCCTTGCGTTCGCTGGCATGTTGCTGTTGGTGCTGGGGGCGGCCCTCTTCGGCATTCATCAACTCAACCAGGCCCTGACCTTGTACGGCACGGTGGTGCAAGCCCATGTGGCGCATGAGCGCTCGGTGGGGCGCATTGAAAGCGCCTTCAAGACGCAGGTACAAGAGTGGAAGAACACGCTTTTGCGAGGGCAGCAGCCCGAGCAATTGAGCAAGTATTGGTCGGCGTTCCAGGGCAGTGAGCGTGAAGTGGCGGAGGCCGCACGCGCATTGGACGGTCAGTTGCCCGCCGGGCCCAGCAAAGCGCTGATCCAGCAGTTCGTTCAAGCGCACGCCCGAATGGGCCAGAGTTATCGCCTCGCCTATGGCAAGTTCATCGACAGCGGGCATTTGGCGCCGGTGGGTGACGCGGCGGTCAAAGGCATGGACCGCGACCCCGCCAAATACCTGGCGCAGGCCAGTCAGCGCATCGCGGCCGACAGTGCTGCGGTGGCCAAGCAAGCCACCGATGACGCCAGGCAGGCCGCGATCCTGAGCGTGGTCATCATGCTCGCGGTCACGGCGTTGGGTGTGGTCATCGGCGTCATGGTGAGCAGGTCCATCGTCAACCCCATTGACCGGGCTGTGCTGCTGTCCAAAGCCGTGGCCGACGGTGACTTGACCCAGTCGATCCAGGTGCGGGGCCGCGATGAAGTGGCACAACTGCTGGAAGCCCTGCGCGAGATGCAGGGCAACCTGGTGCGCATCGTGCGCGAGGTGCGCTTCAACGCTGAAAGCGTGGCCACGGCCAGCGCAGAAATCGCCCAGGGCAACCACGACCTCAGCAGCCGCACCGAGCACCAAGCCAGCGCACTGGAAGAAACCGCTTCCAA
>Ga0209841_1000306_pt1 | contig 11133 bp, 10 predicted proteins | sample GWRWT4_30Apr14_FD_187185 | JGI IMG/M metagenome (GOLD analysis project Ga0209841, IMG submission 187185) | Sand microcosm microbial communities from a hyporheic zone in Columbia River, Washington, USA - GW-RW T4_30-Apr-14 (SPAdes) (version 2) | ecosystem: Engineered > Artificial ecosystem > Sand...
ACTACGCCGCGCTGGCGGGCTATCAGAAATACCTGGATGCAACAGCCGAATGGGGATGCTCGCCACTGAGCCAAGGCACCTACTTTGCGCCCAGGACGGACCCCAAAGCGGCCAAGGTGCTGGAGGCCTATCGCCGAAGTGGCCAGACGATCCGCTTGATATTGGGTGACCTCACCACAGGCGAATCCTGGCTTGATGAGCACGGTGTGGTCGGCCGCATCGGTCGTTCTGGCGGCTGGCTCAAAGTCCCATTGCTGGTCGAGCCTGGTGAGTCGGGTGGTGGTGCCATCCTGACCAATTGCATCCTGTGCCTGGTTGACTGGCACACAGGCAAAACACCGTATCGACATCCAGCTTACCGCGAAGCCAACCTGAGCCTATCGCCCAACGAAGAACACACCCTGCCATGGGCGGTGAAGCGTGGGGATGAGGCCATCGCCTGCTTCAAGGACATCGGCAAGGCTGCGGCCTACCTGGCCTTCATGCGTGGCGCCACCATCGATCCGCGTGTATTCGTCTGAAGACCTGCGCGCCTGTTGCTCGTTGATGCTCTACGCCGCCTCACGGCATCGCTGGTACTCACGGTCAATCAGCCAGTGCAAGAACTGCGTCTCCTTGGAGACGCCCCAGTAATGGGCCTTGCACCGCTCGATGTAGGCCGCCAGGTCGTTGAGTGATCGAATGCCGACGGGCTCCAGGTCGGTGATCTTCTTGAAGCGTTCGATCTCTCGCTGTGTCAGTCGAATGTGTTGGCCAAAACGAATCATGGTCGTGCTCGCTGCATCGATTCAATGAGCACATCTTGTTCAAATCTCCGCGCCTTGTCACTGGTTTTGGCCAGAGAAGAATGAAGATTCTTCCAGTGCAAATCCAGTGACAGTCCGTTGTCACAGCAATGTGCCGCACGCAATCCCCCGGGTTGCCGGGCTGTTGGCGGTGGCATCGCCCGGCCAGCGCTTGAACACACCGGGCACGCCGACCACACTGCGCCATGCCTCCCGCATTCCATCGCGGAATGCCCTCCCGACCTTGCGTCGGCGTCGCAGTCGTCACCTGCCTCATCAACTGTGCTGGCCTCGCGTCAGCACATCCCGAGCGGGAACCTCCTTCCCCTCGGGGTTGGACGTTCCCGCTTTTCCTTTTTGTGAAGGAGAAATCCGTGAATGTCACCCACATGTCCAGTATCGAACTGGTCAGCGAATTGCTCGCTGCGCCCGTTCGCCATGAATCCCCCCATGCGCCCTGTGCCTGCGACCCAGCGGCCGCATACCGGGCCGTTGATCAGGAGCTGCCCGAGCTGGCCCACAAGCTCAGCGTCGCGCGTGAATTGCTGCTGCGCAAGCTGCGCGCCAAGATGCTGGAGGGGCCCATCATGGCCTCGCCCAAGGCCGTGAAAGACTGGCTGTGCCTTTACTGCGCCGGATTGCAGCACGAGGTGTTCCTTGTGATGTACCTGGACTCGCAGCAGGTTCTGATCGAGGCCGAAGAGCTCTTTCGGGGCACGCTGACCCAGACCTCGGTTTACCCACGCGAAGTGGTCAAAGGCGCGCTGGCACGCAATGCAGCGGCTGTTCTGTTGGCACACAACCACCCGAGCGGCCAGGTAGACCCCAGTCGGGCAGACGAGCTCTTGACCCAAACGCTGAAATCATCTTTGATGCTGGTTGACGTGCGCGTGCTCGACCACTTCATCGTGGGCGGTGACCGGGTCACGTCGTTTGCGGAAAGGGGCTTGCTGTGATCAGTCCGGCCACCCTAGCCTGCATGGCACCGCCATCATTCTTGCCAAGAGGAGTCCGCCTTGGATAACATCATCGTGACCAGGTTACTTGAACTGGTTGAGCCTCTGGCCGCCTTGTCGATCTGCCACCTGACGGCCACCACGCGCCAGAAACTGGCCAATGACGACTTGTCGGTCAATGTGTACCCGAACGACTATGGTGGTTTCGTCTATGTGGGCTCACCGCCCTACACGGTGCCCGCTGAAAGCGACATGGCCATGATCTTCGAGGTGGCCAGACTGGCAGGCATCGTCTGGCTCAAGTTCGACAGCGATGCGGCCATCTTGGAAGGCCTGCCCGTCTTTGAAGACCTCGACCAGGGCCATTGACACACCGACAGATACCAACAGTCCATACGCCCTCACAGAGCGCCGCACCTTATGGTCGGCGCTCTTTCTTTGGCTGCTGCATCTTTCTCGTTGACGCGTTGAAGATCGTCCGTCTTCCTTGTTAACCTCGGGCCGCCAATTCTGGCCAAGAAATGAAAGTACAGATCCCCATGAAGTTGCGAATCAAAGAAATCAAGGCAGACATCGAACTCAAGAACAACGGGATGGAAATTGAAGTCCGCGAAGAAAAGGAAGACGGCGCCAGACTGGGTGACATCATCATTGCCCGCGCTGGCATCACCTGGTGCAAGGGCAAGGTTGGCGCGGCCAACGGCATCAAGCTGAGCTGGAAGGAATTCATCGCAGCCGTCGAAGCGATCCAACTGAGCCGCGCGCCAGCCGGGAAGAAGGCCAAGGTCGCCAAGAAGGCCCCCGCTGTGAAGAAAGCCGCCAAACCAGAAAAGACAGCCGCCAAGCCGCTGGTCTCGGTTGAGCCGGAAGCGACAACCAAAGCGCCGAAGCGTCAGGCCAAGGTCAAGGCTGCGTAATGTGATCGATCGAGGAAGGGTTGGTCGCCCCACCCCTTCCTTTGCCAGCAGGACGCACAGCAAGCCATGCTCATGACTCATGACTCATGAATATGAGTGCGCCCAAGCTAAGCTGCTTCCTGTCTCGCCGTGGCATCCTCTGATCTGGCGCCATGCTCAATGAGCGAACCGTCAGCGACCATCGCATCCAGATCGATCACCACATCGGCCATGGCGGTCAACTCCGGGGTCTGCGACACGTAGAACTCGCGCCGGTAGCCACCCAGGCGCAAGACCTCGCGCTTCATGGCCATGAACATCCGCTTGCGCTCAGGATCGAGCGCGCCATCGGCCTCGTCAGAGAACAAGGTGTCGTAGCACCGGCCCGAATGCTGCGCCAGGTAGAGCGCCACAGCACGGGTCATGCACTCGTTGACCCAGACCCGTTCGCCGCCACTCATCAGCCCGACGCTCTTGCTGTCGCCCGACTCGCCGTCATGCACCAGGATGTCGAAGCCTTCGCGCTGCTCTCCCTTGCCGGTCTCCACCAGTGTGAGGATGGACACCGTGAAGCGCGGGCCGTAGCAGGCCAGCAGCAGGTCATTGGCCAGGCCCGACAAGGCCGGTCCCGCATCATCAATGGCCAGGGCGATCAGGCCATCGTTGCTCATGCAGCGTGCGAACAGGTTCCAGGCGCCCAGGCTGTCCTCGACGCGGGACATGCGCGCCTCGATTAGCGCCCGCCGGGCCACCAGTGCTTGGGCCTGCTCCGTCAAGCCGACCAGCGTCTGGGCGTCTCGCTCAGCGACCAGATGGGACTGCTCCGCAGCCGTCACGGCCAGGCCGGAGCGGGTCAGTATCTGGGCGGCCGCTTCCAACTGAGGCGAGTCAAAGGGCGCGGGCAATGCCGCCAGTACACCATCGAGGCGATTCAGCGCGTCCCGGAAATGCTGTGCCTGCTGGGCCAACTGTTCGGTGATGTGCTGCCGTCCCGACATAATCTGCTGGCGTTCCGACTGTTCGTCGGCCGTCTCGGGCCTGTGGGTGCCATCAGGATCGGGGCCGAGGTCCGTCAGTTCCTCCTCAATTGCCAGCAAGGACGAACGCGTTTGCTCGATCTGCGCGGACTTGGCCGCCAGCATCGCAAACCAAGACACTCGGGCCCGGGCCACCTCCACGCGGTGCTCGGCCCAGATCAGGGCCTGCGGTGCCGATGACAACGCATCGCGCTGCTTGCGGATCGCATCAAGCTCTTGCAACACGATGGCCTTGTCAGCAGCCAAGCTCGTAATCTGAGCCTTCGCGCTGGGAATCAGGGCCCGGGCTTCCCGCGCATCGCCCAGCAGTTTGCATTGGCCTTGCAGATCGGTGCCGACGCAAGGGACCTCGCCCACCAGGCCGAAGCGATGGGCTAATTCCTGCTCCCTGAGGACCGCCCTGCCCGCTTGCTGCTCGATGTTCGCCAGCTTCTGGGTCAACAACCGCTCAGTCCCCTGGCAACGGGCCAACTGATCCACGCGCTGACGGCACGCAGCAATCCTCGCGTCACGCAAGGCCAGCACCTGATCGACCAGGGGCAGACGGGCGCCTGCCCTTCGCACGGCATCCTGCACGGCGAGCGTCGCCAGGCAGTCACGGCGCGATCCGGTCAGAACGGCGCGCCGGTTGCGCTCTTGCGCCAACCGTGTCGTCACGCGTTGGTTAAGCCGATCAAGCCGCTGCACCTCGCCTTGCTCCTGCGTCTTGAGCGCGTTGATGGCTTGTGTACCCGTCTCGATCAGGGCTTTGCGCTCGGCCAGCAATTGCGCACGGCGCGCATCGGTGGCCTGAGACTGGTCGCACTCGGCCACCAGGCGGGCATGGCGAGACCGGTCGGCATCCAGCACCGCCTGTGCCGATTGGCGGTCGGCCAACGCCTGCTGTACGCGGGCCGACGCATCACGCAAGCGCTGCTGTCCCGCATCAATGCTCGCCTGCTCTGCGTCCAGCCGGTTCAGTTCCTGCCGGATCACCATCAGCCCGGCCTTGAGCAGCTTGGCCGTCTCGCTGGCCTTTTGGCCCAGCGACCGGATCTCGTCCTGGCCCAGCAGGTCGGATAACAGCGTTTTGATCTCGGCGTTGCGGTAGGTGCTGAGCTGGCGTTTCCCTTGCGCCGAGAAGACCGAGGTGAAGAAGGTGTCGGCGCTGCCGCAAATGGCTTCAATGCAGCGATTGTAGGTCTCGACCTTGCCGTCGGACACCAGGCCATCGTCCAGGCGGACAGGCGACCATTGACCCGCGTCATCGAGCATATGGAGGTAAGCCTCTGTCTTTCGCCGACCGTTGAGGCGGATCACCACCTGGGAGCGATAGCAACGGCCGCCATGGGCCCAGGTCAGGTGCTTGTCGTTCTCTGGCAGGCAGACATGGTCGTAGTAAGAAAAGCCACCCGGGCCGCTCAAGGCCGCGCGCGATGGCATCGTGAGGTAAGGATGCATGTTGTCCATCAGCGTGGTCTTGCCGCGTCCGTTGGCACCAGCGATGGCGATCAATTCGGCGCCGTCGGCCAGGTGTTCAAAATCCAGTGAGAGGACATCCCGCCCGAGGCCATCGCGGATGCCGCGAAAGCCTTTGAGTGTGAGGGAAACTGGTTGCATGGCGATGCTCCTGCGAGTGGTTCCAGTCCAGTTTGCATCGCGAGTTGGGCACGTCAACTCCGCGTGGGTTACCGTGTGGCGATGGGCAAGATTCGTAGAGTCCGTCGCGGCCACGGCATCAGGCCGAACACCCTGAGCCCTTGCGCTCGGCGTTCGCAGCAGGAAATCATCAGGATCTTCAGCGCACCACACGAGATAGGATCGCGACATGGCCTTCGAACGCAGCAAGACAAGCAGCCCCGGCAGCTCCGGGGTCCGCCATGATGGCGGCGTGGACCTTGCGCATGAGCAGCGCCTGGTGCTGCGCAACTCCGCGTTCAGTGCGCTCTTTTGCGCGCTGGTGATCACGGCCGCCTGCCTGGTGATGCCGCGCCTGTTCACCCCGCCCGGTTCGCTCATCGAGCGAGTCGCCTTCACGTTGCAATCGGATGTGTTCGTGCTGGTCTGGCTGGTCGTCGGTGCCAAACTGGTTTCTTCAGGCAGGTATCGTTCCGCGGCGGACAACCGTGGGTCCGCCTATGCCCCGCCAAGTCCCCGCATCGCCATCAAGGTGGCGTTCCTGCAGAACACCTTGGAGCAGGCCGTCATGGCCGTCGGGGCCCATCTCGCCTTCGCGACCTTGGCCACTGGACCGAGCTTGTTCCTCATTCCCGCCTCGGTGGCCCTCTTCGGCATCGGCCGCTTGACGTTCCTGCTGGGCTATCCCCACGGTGCTGGCGGGCGCAGTTTCGGCATGGCGACCACCGCGATCCCGACCGTGGTGGCCTATGTCTGGACGATCGCGCTGCTAGGGCGCGGCATGTGGGCCTGATCGGCTGAGCCAGGGCCGCGCCGGGTCAGGCTACCTCGACCGCCGCATGACCCGCTTCCATCTTGCTGTCGCCGCGAACCGCCTGGGCGATGGCATCACCGCCCAACACGCGGTCGGCGATCTCGCACGGCTGGGCACCGGCCAGTTCGGCCAGACACGCCAGCAAGGGTTCGCGACGGGCCTCCGTCGCCTCAGCCCACGCGCTCACCTTCTGCTCCAGGCTGCCCAGGCGCGAGATGCCCGCCGCACGCGTCCGCACCACAGGCACGATGCGCCCCTCCAGCTTGACGTCCACCGCATCGACCAGCGCTTGCTGGATGGCCTCGCGGTTGACCCCATGCCGATCCTCGTCTGCCACCGTCCACCGCACCCGAACATGCGCCCCGGCAATGCTCTGCTCGACGATGACCTTGCGCAGTGCGTCCAGGTCGGGCCTGCCTTCGAAGACGATGTCCACCGTTCGGCGAGCAGGCGTTGCATGCAGGGTGCTGAGTGCCGAAGCGGCATCAACCTCCCACAGCAAGAAGCCCTTCTCGCCATCCTCTCCATGATGAAAGCGCCCGATGGAGCCCGCATAGGCGATGCGCTGGCGCCCTGCCCTACTGTCACAGTCCCAAATCTGATGCCGATGGATGTGTCCCAGCAGGAAGGCCTGGGCCTCTGCGCCGAACAACGCACCCGTCGTGAACTCATGATCGAACCCCGCCATCGGCACGCCATGCTCGCTGAGGCAGCCAAACACCGTGCCGTGCGACACGCCGATGGACGGCACGCCCAGCACCTTAGCCCGGCGATGGTTGGGCGCAAAGCCCGCAAGCAAGGCCACCAGTTGCTCGCCCACCGCCTCGGCCGCAGCGCTGGCCCCGACTGTGACCGCCACCACCGCTTTGTTCACCGTGGGGATGCAACTGAACAAAGCCAGCATGCCCTCGGGCAAGGCATCGAACGCCCAACCACCGGATGCCTGCCACTGCCCGTTCGGCATCAGGCAAACCTGCCCGATGCGGTCCGCGACATGCACCGGATAGCGCCCACCCAACATTTTGAAGATGGACAAGGTGCCGGGCGGCTCATGGGAGAACGTCCCTTGCAGCATCAACACAGGGCAGTGATCTGCCAAACGGCGAACCTGCGACACCAAACGCTCAGCAGCGGGCGAGTGCAGGTCCAAAGCGTGGTCGGTCGAGTCGCCCGACAGGACGGCTGCCTGCACGCCCAGCGCGATGGCCTGGTCGATAGCAGCACCGAAGCAGCGGTCGGCCTCGGCCATGTTCTTGGGTCCGTAGTGCAGGTCGGAGAAATGGGCGATGCGGATCATGGCCGCTCCCCTGCTCGGCCCCTGGGCAGTTCGCTATCGATCTTGTCGAGGTAGCCCTGCGGGTCGTTGCGGTAGCGCTCCAGTTCATCCCATGCCCGGCGTCGGCCATGGGGGTTGATCTTCCAGCCCGGGCCCCAGCGTTGATCGGCGTATGCCAGGTACTGGTCGGGCGCGATCTCATAGTTCTGCGCCCGGGCCAGCACCTTGTCCAGGCTGGGCTCGCCCTCCTTCATGCGCACTTCAACTGGCGCCACCTGCGTGGCAGGTTGATCCGGGCCGCTGCCCGCCGCCAGGTTCGCGCGGGGCAAACCTTCCAGCACTTGACTGGCCAGTTGGGCCTGAACGATGGTGGTGTCCTCGTCCTCCCTGTCGCGCAGGAGCGCGGTGACATCGACGGGGGCTTCCAGTTCGATGATCCACTGGGAGACACGGGTCGGCTGGCCGTTTTCGTCGATGTGCGCCACGTCCATCAAGCGTTTGGTCAAGTAGAACGGCGTGCGCTCTCGGTCCAGGAAGCCGGAGATGCGGCCACCTCGCAGAAAGCCGATGGTTTCGAACCGCTGGATCGCCGCGTTCATGGCGTAGAAGCTGGTGGTCGGCAACTCGAAGGCGCTGATCGAACGGATACCAGGGATGAAGAACAGGAAGCGGCCGGTCAGGTTGCAGCGCCGCTGCTGGTAGTCGATACAGGCTTCGGGCTCGCAGATGCCGCCGTTGTCCTCGCGCAGCACCGTCTTGCGGCCCCCGAAGATGCGGATGGAACGCCGCCCGGTGCTGTCCATGGGCACCGGCGCGTGGCACATGCAATGCCGCACGCGGCCATCGGTGGAATACTGCGACCAGCAGCGCTTGTCCTGGGCTCCCCAGGCGGCCAGTTCATGCGGCATCACGGTTTGCCACTGGTCGGACGGGAAGACGATGGGGAAACGGTAGAGGTGATGCCCGTCACCCCGGTCCTCGCCGTAGGCCTGCAGGATCTGCCGAGCGATCTCGGGATTGGGAAAGTCCTGCGCCCTGACCGTGAACCAAGGCACGTTGCGGGGGATCAAGGGCGACTTGAGCTGCGGCAGCGCGCCCACGATGGCCCGCTCGATCTGGTCGAAAGAGTCGCCCGCCTCCACCCCCTGGTCGTAGATCCGCTGAGCTTGCGGTTGCTCGGCCGCTTTGCGGGTGAGGACCTTGATTCCGGCGCGGATCTTGCCGCCGGTGGGGATGCGGGCGGGGCCCTGGCCGAGCAAGGTTGGCAGGCCAGCCGGCCCGCCTTGGACGGCGACGATGGATTTCGGCATGTTGCGCTCCTTCATGAACAGTCGATGCTTCATGCTCTCGCGCCCCGCCCGGCCGTCAACCCGCCTCGCGCTCCCCGGTCGCCCAAGCCGCTTGGATGCCTTCAGCCTGGATGAAGGATCAAACGCCTGCATTCCTTGACCGAAGTGCCTTGGGTCCTCCCTGCAGATCGTCACCCAAAGGGATACGATGGCCCAAAGGGTTTCGGGCCGCCCCATCCAAGGGCCGGCTTGACGGTCCTGGAACGCGATCTGAAGTCACACGCAATTTCACTTCATCGGAGAAATCGATCATGGCCCAGGCAAACCGTTCGAGCTTGTCGGGATCGCCCCGGGCTTCCAGAAGACCATCGCGTTTGGTTTGGCTGATCCCGATACTTTGGGGACCGCTGACTTGCATTGCGTCGGAGACTTCGGTGGATGGTGAAGTGGTCCCGCCCACCGAACCGGCCGACATTGCCACCATGGTCGACCTGATCAAGTCGTCCGTCCAGGCGGATTTCGACAAGACCGGCCATGCCGTCAGGGATGCACACCGCAAGGCGCATGGCTGTGTTCAAGCCACGTTCACCGTGCTGGACAGCCTTCCCCCAAAACTCGCTCAGGGCCTGTTTGCCACCCCGCGCAGCTACCCGGCGGTGGTTCGTTTCTCCAACGGATCGGGCCAGAGCCAGGACGATCGCACCGGTGACGCACGAGGCATGGCCGTCAAGTTGATGGGGGTGCCAGGCAGAAAGCTTCTGGTGGACGAGGCATCGGCCCAGACGCAGGATTTCATCATGATCAACCATCCCGTCTTCTTCGTACGCAACGCCTCGGACTATGTCGGTTTCCAACGGGCGATCGATGGCGGTACGCTGCGCTCGGCAGGATGGTTCATCGGACACCTTTTCCACGAAACGAGGATCGCCCTGTCGATTCGAAACAAGCAAGTGAGCAACCCGCTCAATGCCCGCTACTGGAGCATGACCCCGTCCAAACTGGGCACCGAGCAGATGAAGTTCTCCGCCATGCCCTGCGTGGGCGGCACATTCGCGGAAGCCTCCGCCTCACGCGATCGGCTGAGGGACAACCTCCAGGACCAACTGGCCTCCAAGGCGGCTTGCTTCGATTTCATGGTTCAAACCCGGGACCGCCCGGGCGAGATGCCCATCGAGGACCCCACGGTCGAATGGGATGAGAAGTCGGCGCCCTTCACCAAGGTCGCCCGGATCGACATCACACCGCAAACACCCGAGCAAGGTCAAACCTGCGAGGTGCGCTCCTTCAGTCCCTGGCATGCCATCGAAGCGCATCAGCCCCTGGGCGGCATTTCTCGTGTCCGAAAAGACGTTTACCAAGCCATCTCCACGCTGCGCCATCGGCTCAATGGACAGCCACGGGTCGAGCCGGGCTCGAAGGTGGATTGACGCTAACCGGGCTTCAAATAATCAATGGGTGTGGTGCTTGGCATGATCATGTCCGAGCATCGCATCACTGCCATGGTCCGACAACTGCGCATCGAACCACCTGTGCAGGGCCACCACCAGTTTGGCATCCTTAATCGCGTAAGTGACCTGCGCGCCCGCAGGCACATCGGCGTACTGGATTGCGATGTCGGACCGACCGGCCTTTTGCAGGTCGGCCAGTCCGGGCATGTCCGCCCCATGAATGTGAGACGGCCCGGAGAAGTCGCCTTTGGCGAACCGGTCCGCGATGTCCTTGAGGTGTTCGCGCGTCAACCTCACCTGCACTGCGTCGTCGGGATTTTTAGCGATCACTTTTTGCACGCCACCCGCCTCCGTTTTGGTGAAAACATGGGTCGTGGCCTTCAAACTGAAAGGCATCACGTCGGCGCTACGTTCAGCGACGACCTCTTGCCGGGTGGCGGTCTGCGCGACAGCGCCCCCCATGACTGCCGTCCACAGCGCCACGCCTATTGAGATGATGCCGAGTTGTTTCATGTGTTCCTGCCCTGTTGTGAATGGCTGATCCCGCCGCCGAGTTCTGGCTGCGTATGACATGCCGTTCGCAGCGAAGTTCCGCTTCTGGCGTGTTCCGGACCCGCTTTCGTTGACAAGGAGGCTCGCCCACCACTAAAGTTACAAACGGTATGATGGCTCGTTGCTGTCTGCCGCTCAATGCCACACTGGACCACACGCCCATGACCCGCGACTTCAAACAAATGATCTGCCGACTGATGGTCGGGATCATGCTGTTCGCGCAAATGAGCATCGCGGCCTATGCCTGCCCCGGCGTTTTGGCCCGGGGCGCCGCGCAGGCCAGCGCCATGGAGGGCATGGTCAACTGCGAACAGATGGCGGGCTACCCCGACAAGACCTTCGCCAATCTCTGTGCCGAGCATTGCCACCAGGGTCAGCAAAGCGACCACACACAGTTGCCCACCTTGCCCGCCGTGCTGCTGGTCAGCCTGTACCAGATCGACCAGACGGCTGACGCTTCGGA
>Ga0209841_1000308_pt1 | contig 11115 bp, 7 predicted proteins | sample GWRWT4_30Apr14_FD_187185 | JGI IMG/M metagenome (GOLD analysis project Ga0209841, IMG submission 187185) | Sand microcosm microbial communities from a hyporheic zone in Columbia River, Washington, USA - GW-RW T4_30-Apr-14 (SPAdes) (version 2) | ecosystem: Engineered > Artificial ecosystem > Sand...
ACCATCACCAACATCTCGAATGCCGGCATTTGCCTGTTCTCCTGCACTCGGACCATCACGATCAACGTGACCAGCTACAACGGCACCGACTCGGCCGCCGATTGGAAGGTCAACCTGCTGCAGGTCGATAACCTGGCCAACAGCACCTATTACCAGTACACGGGCGCCCAGACCAAGATGGGCTGGACCTACACCACATCGGGCGTGAGCAACACCACCTTCAAGAATGAGTGCATCAGCCATCCAGGCAACCCCACGGGTGAAGCTGGCGACGGAAAATTCACCGGCGTGGTGGTAACCGCTGGCTCCAGCGAGGCACAGAACTACGCCAACTGGTACCAGTACTACCGTACCCGCATGCTGATGACGCGCACCGCCGCAGGCCGCGCCTTCCAGCCCTTGACCAATCGCTACCGCGTGGGATTTTCGACCATCAACAACACGGGTGTCACCGAAAGCACCACGCTGTCCACCATCTCGGCGGGCAATGCTTTCTTGAATGTCCGCGACTACGACGGCACGCAGCGTGGCCTGTTCATGGAGCGGCTCTACAACGCCACGCCCAATGGTGGCACCCCGCTGCGCACCGCCCTGTCCAAGGCCGGTCGCTACTTTGCCAAGAAGGTGTCGGGGCAGACCTATGACCCGATGCAGTACGCCTGCCAGCGCAGCTACGCCTTCCTGTCCACCGATGGCTACTGGAACGATGGCAGCAACCCCAAGCAGTTGGATGGCACCACCGACATCGGCCAGCAAGATGGTGCGGACGTGCGACCCTTCAGCGATGGCGCCACGTCCACGTCGGAGACAGTGTCCACGGCCACTGAGCAACGGCAAACCAACACCGCGGTGACGGTGGGGCAAAAGTACACCTACGAGGGCTACACGTATACGGTCGGCAGCTGCTTTTCGCCGGCCAGTGGGTGTTCGTGCTTCTCGCCGGTCAAGAAAAACGTCTCCAGCCTGGCGGTCACGCCTTCGGTCAGTGGCACGCGCGTGCAGCTTCAGAACTGGGTCACAACCACGACGACGACCACCACCACCACGGCGGGGGTGCAAAGCGCCAGCACGACGGTGAATAGTCCCGCCGGTTCCACCACCAGCACCACCGATCCTTCGCCCGCAGCACCCGCCTTGGCCGCCTGGCCCACCACCTCGGGCTATGTGAGCGCGACGTCTTCGTCCTGCATCAGCACGGGGGCGTCCAGACCCGCTTCTGATGGTGGCCCCTATCCGTCGGGCCCGGCCATTGTCACGCTCACCGGTTCGCCCACAACCGTGGTGTTGGGCACCACGACTGGTGGCCCGACCACCACGGTGACCGGAGGCTCCGGCGGCAGCTCCAACACCCTGGCCGATGTGGCCCAGTACTACTACAAGACCGATTTGCGCACCAGCGCGTTGGCCAACTGCACGGGGGCCTTGGGCACCGATGTGTGTGACAACAGCTTGCTCACCGCGTCTGGCCGGGACACGGCCACCTGGCAGCACATGACCACGTTCACGCTGGGCCTGGGGGTCAATGGCGCTTTGCCGTACGACCGCTACTACTTGGATCACGCGACGGTGCCCACTTCGACCTATTACAAGTTGCTCGCAGGGAGCCTGCTCTGGCCCGCGCCGGTGTCTGGTTCGGTCACCACCGTGGACGACCTGTGGCACGCGGCGGTCAATGGGCGAGGCCAGTACTTTGGCGCCAACAACGCCACGGACCTGACCGTGGCCTTGAGCGGCGCCTTGGCGGGCATGGGCAAGACGCCGGGGGCTGGCGCGGCCTTGGCCTTGAGCAGTGCCAAGCCGTTGACAGTCGATAATTTGGTGTTCTCGACCTCGTACACCACGGTGGACTGGACCGGCGACATGCTGACCTACGAGATCGCCACCGATGGGAGAATTTCCAGTACGCCTTTGGCGGGAACGGCGCAGTCGGGCGTGGACAACCTGGCGCTGCGAGGCGCCAATGCCACGGACCGGCGCAACATCTACTACCGCAAGCCGGGCACGACATCGCTGGTGGCCTTCAACTACACCAACCTGACCACCGATGCCCTGACGGGCCACTTCACCGGCTTTTGCAGCAAGTCGGTGTCGGACACGGCCACGGTCTACCCGCAGCAATGCGCGGGCTTGACGCCCACGCAACTGGGCTATGCCAACAATGGCTCCTATCTGGTGAACTGGTTGCGGGGCGAAGACACCTTCGAAGAAAGCAAGAGCACCCCCTTGTTCCGTGGGCGTGTCAGCGCCTTGGGCGACATCATCAACAGCGAGCCGGTGTATGTGTCGAAGCCGCCTTTCAACTACACCGACGCGGGCTACTCATCCTTCAAGACCACGAACGCATCTCGTCGAGCGGTGGTTTATGTGGGTGGCAATGACGGCATGCTGCATGCCTTCTCCGGCGCGCGGGCCGACATGGGCGCCGAGCTGTGGGCCTTTGTGCCGACGGTGGTCATGCCCAAGATGGGCCGACAGGCCAACACCTATTACGGCAACTACCACCAGTACTATGTGGACGGTTCGCCCATTTATGGCGACATCAAGACAGGCGGCAACTGGAAGTCCATCGTGGTCGGCGGTTTCAATGCGGGTGGCAAGGGCTACTACGCCCTGGACGTGACCAACCCCACCTCGCCCACGCTGTTGTGGGAGTTCACGATGGGCGTGCTCAGCAACGCTGCCACCGACTCCAAGGATCCGGACCTGGGCCTGACCTATGGCGATCCCATCATCACCAAGCGTGCCGATGGCACCTGGGTGGTGGTGTTCGCCTCAGGCTACAACAACACCGGCAATGGCTACCTGTACGTGCTCAATGCCAACACGGGTGTGCAACTGGCCAAGATCCCCACTTACACCACGGGCACCACCCCGGCCGGTACCCTCGGAACACCCAGCGGTTTGGCGAAGATCAATGCCTGGCTTGACTCCCCGGACAACAACTCGGCCTTGCGTTTCTACGGTGGCGACTTGCTGGGCAACTTGTGGCGCTTCGACATTGACAACCTGGTGGCGCCCAATGGCAAGGCGCAGCGACTGGCCTCCTTCCTGATTGGGTCGAGCGCCAGCACGCCGCAGCCCATCATGACCAAACCCATACTGTCCAATGCCAAGTATGGAACCACCAAATACCCGATGGTGTTCGTGGGCACGGGCCGCTACCTCGGCACGCCCGACCAGACAGACGCCACGCAGCAGTCCATCTACGGCATCAAGGATCCACTGACCGCCTCCGACTGGGGGGATGTGCGGGCCAATGGTTCCCTGGTTCAGCAGACCGTGACCATCGACGCCTTGGGTCGACGCAAGATCTCCAACAACGCGGTCAACCTTTCGGCCGCAGGCGTGGCGGGCTGGCGTGTCGATTTGCCCGACAGCAAGGAGCGGATCGCCGTTGACATGAGGGTCGAATACGGCGTCTTGGTCGCCGGCTCGACCATCCCTGGGACGGCCACGTGCTCGGCCGCAGGTGAAACCGGGGCCCCCTACACGTTCGACATGCTGACCGGGTCTGCCATTTCTGCGGACGGGGTCATCAGCCCAGGCCCTGGCAAAGGCGTGGTGGGGGTCACCATCATCATCGTCAATGGCCGACTCATCCGCGTGACCAAGTACCGGGATGGCAGCATCACCTATGAAGACATTGGTGAGGCACCTGCCGATGCCGGCAGCGGTGGTTTCAAGCGCGCCTCATGGCGAGAGCTGATCACCAATTGAGGTGATGATGAGGCGAGCATGGCAGCCATGAACCAGCGTTTGGGCACCTGCGTGGCCATGGTGATGGCATTGCATGGTGCCCTGTTGGCCTGGGCCAGCCAGCCTCAGGATGGCGTGGCCCACACACTGGCCCGGCCTGGCCATGTTGTGCAGGTCCGGATGCTGTCGGCGGCCCCTGCGCAGCCGGAATCAAGCCAGGAGATGGCGGCCAACGCGGAGGTCAACCGTGAGCCCGCCATGGGTGGGGCGACCGAGACCCCGAACCAGGATGGCGACGGCGCGATCGACCTGGACGGCTACGTGCCCCGCCGCTGGCTGACCGTGGCCCCACAAACCACCGCACCCGTGGTGGTGCCTTTCCCGGCAGCCTTCAACGACGCGGCCCACTACACCGTGGTCTTGAACCTGTACATCGAGGCCGATGGCCGCGTGGGCCGCATCGAGTTCGAAGGGGTTCCTCTGCCTGAGGTGTTGGAACGTGCGGCCCGCGTCACCTTTGAGAATGCCCACTTCACCCCCGGCCAAGTCAATGGCCGCATCGTCAAATCATTGATCCGGGTCGAGGTGGACTTTGACAACCTAGGGCAAGGCTAGTCAAAGCCGCCCCTGGTCCGCACACCACTCACTCCACGACCCCGCGTACAAGCGCGATCCTTCCAGCCCCGCGTGCGTCATCGCCAGCAGGTTGTGGCAGGCCGTCACGCCCGAGCCACATTGATGCACCACCGTGCCGACAGGCTGTGAACCCAGCAGCGCCGTGAACTCATCGCGCAAAACCTGTGCGGGTTTGAAGCGCCCATCGGCCCCCAGGTTCAGCTGAAAGAAGCGGTTGATGGCCCCCGGGATGTGGCCGCCCACCGGGTCCAGCGTTTCGTTTTCACCGCGAAACCGATCAGGCGCTCGGGCATCGACCAGTTGCATCACGCCACGGTTGCCCAGGTGCGTCTGCACAAAGTCGATGCGGCTCAGGTGTTCATCAAGCGGGATCAACTGAAGATGAGAAGGTGCACGCAAAGGCGCATCGGTGCTGACGGCGCCACCTTGCGCCTGCCACGCCGCCCATCCGCCATCCAGCACGCGCACCAAGGGGTGCCCCATCCAGCGCAACATCCACCAGGCCCGCGCGGCAAACATCCCGCCAGCGTCGTCGTAGGCGATGACTTCGGTGTTGTCTTGCACGCCCCAGCGGCGCAAGGTGGCCAGGAAAGCTTCTGGCGTGGGCAGCGGGTGGCGGCCGTTCAGGCCCGTCTTGGGGCCGGACAAATCCGTGTCCAGGTTGGCGTAGACGGCGCCCGGCACATGGCCTTGTGCATGCGCCTGCTGACCAGCGGCAGGGGCGGCCAGGCTGAAGCGGCAATCCAGCACCAGCAAATCGGTGCCAGCCTGTGCCAACAAGGCCGCCAGCTCAGTGGCCGAGATCAAGGTGTGTTGATGAAGGCTCATGCGGATCTGTTCAAGGCGGCTTGAAGGGCGTGGATCACCGCGGCAGGCTCTTCGTGCACCAGCCAGTGCGTGGCTTCGGGCAAGCGGGTGACGTGCAGATTCGGCACATAGGCTTCCAGCCCGTCGAGCAGGCTGGGCGGCAGGGCCAGGTCGGCCTCGCCCCAGATCACGGTGGTGGGGATGTTCACGTGCAGCATGGCCTCGGGCAGCGTCAAATGCATGACCGCGTCGGTGGGCGCCGTGGGGGGGTGCAGGGGTGAGGCGCGGTAGTAGTTCAGCGGGCCATTCAAACCGGCCGACCAAGCCTGGCGGTATTGAGCTCGCAGCTCGGGCGTGAGCCAGGTGGCACCACCAAAGCGCTCAAAGAAGGACCACATCTTCGCGAAATCATCGGCCTGCAAATAGCCTTCGACGCCGGGGCGGCGCAGCAGGTTGATGTACTCGCTGGCGGCTTGTTGCGCGGGGTCGTGGCGCAGCGCCTTCATGAACAAGGCCGGGTGCGGCGCGTTCAAGATCACCAGGCGCTCCATCATCTGCGGCGCCATGGCGGCCAGGCCCCAGGCAATGGCACCGCCCCAGTCGTGCGCGATCAAGGCGGCGGCGGGGGCGCCCAAGGCCTGGATCAAACCCAGCACATCGCCGCCGATCAGCTGTGCGCGGTAGTCCTTCACCTCGGGGGGCGAATACGATCCGGGGTAGCCGCGCAGGTTGGGCGCCACGCAGCGGTAGTGCTCGCCAAAATGCGCCAGCAACTCGTCCCAGGCAAAGGCCGCTTCCGGAAAGCCATGCAGGAATACCAGCAGCGGCGCGTCTTCCGGGCCGGCCACGCGGCAATCCAGCCAGGCCTCAGGCTGGTTCGCGTCAGGCGAGGGCAGGGCGATGCGTTGGCTGGTGATGTTCATGGGGTGCTTTCTTGAGGGGGGTCAGAACAGCGCCATGCTCAGTTTGCGACGGTATTGGTCGATGACGGGGTCGGCGCTGGCGACCTCGTGCTTGCCGGCGATTTCCAGCTTGCCCTTGGTGTCGGCGGCGGCCACGGCGGGCTTGGCCGAGGCCTTGGGGATGGGCTTGGTCATCACTTCCAGGATGGCCACGTAAGTCTTGCGGGCCAATTCGTCCGACCAGGTCTTGTCGCGCATGATGATCTCCAGCAACTCGTCCATGGCCTGGGTGAACAGGCCGACGGCGAAGTGCTGTTGTGCCAGGTCGAAACGGGCCTGAAAGTCGCGCTTTTTGGCGGCGATCAGCTCGGTCAAGACCGTGGCGTGGCGCAGGTCGGGCGCGGTTTGTGCCGCGGTGATCAGGCCGACGATAGAGTGCCGTTGCGCCAGCTCGACTCGGGCCTGGAAGTCGCGCTTGTTGGCGGCGATCAGCTCGGTCAAGACCGTGGCGGGGCGCAGGTCGGGCGCGGTTTGCGCGGCCGTGATGTAGCGTCCAAAGGCGGTCACGCGGGGCTCGGCCAGCAGGCCGGTGGCGCGCGAAGCGATCGGCTCGAACACGCTGGAGGCCGCCACCGGGTTGCCCTGGGCCAGCAGCAGCTTGATCAGGTCGTAGCGGGCTTCGTCGTTGCCGGGATCGCGCGCCACGGCGTCTTCCAGCAGGTCCAGCGCCGAGGCGGTGTCGCCTTCGGCCACCAGTTGCTCAGCCTGCTCGGTTTCCAACTCAGAGGCGATGGCCCCCTCGCTGGGCACGTGCTTGTCCAGGAACTCGCGGATCTGGGCTTCGGGCAGGGCGCCCACGAACCCGTCCACCGGCTGGCCGCCCACGAAGATCACGCAAAAGGGGATCGAGCGCACACCGAACATCTCGGACAACTGGCCCGCGATTTCTTGCTGCTCGTCGGCGTTCAGCTTGGCCAGTTGAAAGCGCCCGGCGTAGTCCACTTCGAGCTTTTCCAGCACGGGGCCCAGCGCCTTGCAGGGGCCGCACCAGGGGGCCCAGATGTCCAGCAGGATGGGCACTTGGGCGGAGCCGGCCAGCAGGTCGGTTTCAAAGTTCTCAAGGGTGATGTCGATCATGGTGGCAGCTAGCGCCTAAAATTGCAGGTTTTACAGCGAGGAGCGAGCCGTGAACAACGCGACTCCCTTGATTGGCGTGGTGATGGGTTCCAGCAGTGACTGGGACGTGATGCGCCATGCAGCCGACATTCTCACCGAGTTCGGTGTCCCCTTCGAGGCGAAGGTGGTTTCAGCCCACCGCATGCCCGACGACATGTTCGCCTACGCCGAGGCGGCGCGCCAGCGTGGTTTGGTGGCCATCATCGCGGGGGCGGGCGGCGCGGCCCACTTACCGGGCATGCTGGCGGCCAAGACCACGGTGCCGGTGCTGGGCGTGCCCGTGCCCTCGCGGCACCTGCAGGGCGTTGATTCCCTGCATTCCATCGTGCAGATGCCCAAGGGCATCCCTGTGGCCACGTTTGCCATTGGCACGGCCGGTGCTGGCAACGCGGCCTTGTTCGCAGTGGCCATGCTGGCCCAGAACGATGCCCGTTTGCGCGATGCGCTGGATGCTTTCCGCGCCCGCCAGACCGAAGTCGCCCGCAACATGACCCAAGACCTGAGCCTGGACGCCCAATGACCCGTGATGTGATCTTGCCGGGCGCCACACTGGGCGTCGTGGGCGGCGGCCAGCTTGGCCGCATGTTCGTGCACGCCGCCCAGTCCATGGGTTACGCCACGGCGGTGCTCGACCCCGATCCCGCCAGCCCGGCTGGTTTGGTGTCACACCACCATCTGAAAGCCGACTACCTGGACGCGGCCGCTTTGGCCGAGATGGCCCGCCTGTGCGCAGCCGTCACCACCGAGTTCGAGAACGTGCCCGCCCAGTCGCTCGACACCCTGGCGCTCAGCCGCCCGGTGGCGCCCGCCGGCTCGGCCGTGCTGGTCTGCCAGGATCGCGCCCGCGAAAAAGCGCACTTCGTGGCCAGCGGCGTGCCCTGCGCGCCCCACGCCCTGATCGAAACACCAGGGCAACTGGCCGCCGTCGCCGACGACCTGTTGCCCGGCATCCTCAAGACCGCCCGCCTGGGCTACGACGGCAAGGGCCAGGTCCGCATCAAGACCCGGGCCGAGCTGGCCCAGGCCTGGGATGAACTCAAGCACGTGCCCTGCGTGCTGGAGAAGATGCTGCCCCTGGCTTTTGAAGTCAGTGTGATCGTGGCGCGGGGCCGCGATGGCCAGATCGTGCACTTCCCCGTTCAGCACAACCTGCACCGCGACGGGATCCTGGCCGTGACCACGGTGCCTGCGCCCGGCGTGAGCGAGGCCTTGTCCACGCAAGTCGTCAACGCGGCGCAAACCCTGGCCGCCTCCTTGAACTACGTGGGCGTGCTGTGCCTGGAGTTTTTCATCCTGCAGGATGGCAGCCTGGTCGCCAATGAAATGGCGCCGCGCCCGCACAACTCCGGCCACCACACGATCGACGCCTGCGACGTTTCGCAGTTCGAGATGCAGGTGCGCGCCATGACCGGCCTGCCCCTGGTGGCGCCGCAACTGCACAGCCCCTGCTTCATGCTGAACCTGCTGGGCGATCTGTGGTTCGACGGCGCGTCGACCACCCAGCGCGAACCTGACTGGGCCGCCGTGCTGGCCTTGCCCGGCACCCACCTGCACCTGTATGGCAAAACCGACGCACGCCGTGGCCGCAAGATGGGCCACCTCACGGTGACCGCCGCCACCGCCGACCTTGCGCGCGAAGTGGCCTTGAAAGCCGCTGCCACCCTGGGCATCGAGCCTTTCTAAACTGCCATCCATGCGACTGCTCGATCCCGACACCCAACCCGATGCCATCGAACAAGCCGCCCAGCGCCTGGCCGATGGCGGCCTGCTGGCCCTGCCCACCGAAACCGTCTACGGCCTGGGTGCCCGCGCCGATGATGATGCTGCCGTGGCCCGCATCTTCGAGGCCAAGGGTCGGCCCAGCAACCACCCGCTGATCGTGCACGTGGCCAATGCCGAAGCCGCCTGGCAGTTTGCCTCCGCCGTGCCCCTGGTGGCCCAGCAACTGATGGACCGCTTCTGGCCCGGCCCCTTGACCGTGATCGTGCCCCGCGCGCCCGGCATGGCTGCCGCTTCGGCGGGTGGGCAAGACACCATCGGGCTGCGCTGCCCGGATCACCCCGTGGCCCTGAGGTTGCTGCAAGCCGCCGCCCGCCTGGGTGTGATGGGTGTGGCTGCGCCCAGCGCCAACCGATTCGGGCGCATCAGCCCCACGCGCGCCGAACACGTCATCGACGAATTCCAGGACCAGGGCAGCGGCCTGGACGAAGTCTGGGTGCTGCAAGGCGGCCTGTGCGAGGTGGGCATCGAATCCACCATCGTCGATTGCACGCGCGCGCATCCCGTCATCCTGCGCCCCGGTCGCCTGACCCGCGACGAGATCGAAGCCGCTGCTGGCGAGCCTGTGGGCCTGTCCACGCCCGAAGCCCCGGACACCGATGCGCCGCGGGCTTCCGGCACCCTGGCCGCGCACTACGCTCCGCGCGCCAAGCTGCGCCTGATGAGCGACACACAACTGTCCTCGGCGCTGGACCTGATCGAACCCGAGTTGACGGCCAAGGCGCTGGCCAACAAAGCGGCCACGCCGCCGGGCATCGCCGTTTACTCGCGCAGCCTGTGGGCGCACCGCCCGGCCAGCCCCGGCGTGGTGCAGCGCGCCATGCCCGCCGATGCCATCAGCGCCGCGCACCACCTGTTTTCCGACCTGCGCGAGCTCGACGCCCTGGGCGTGGAGTTGATCTGGGTTGAAAAGCCCCCTGTCGACCCTGTTTGGGACGGCGTTCGCGACCGGCTCGCCCGCGCGGCGGCTGCTTAACACCCCCTTAACACCCGCACAGCGCGACTCTAGTAAGCTTCGGCCCTGCTTGATCGCCTCTCATCCATTTTGGAGTGTCCATGTTCCGCATCCCTGATACCGCCCGACTCCTGAACTCACGCCGCACGGGCGTGGCGGTGGCCGCCTGCCTGAGCGCAGCCGCCTTGGTGGCGGGTTGCGGTGGTGGCGATCGGGTCAAGTCCTTCCAGCCCACGCAGATCATCGCGTTCGGGGATGAGAACAGTGCGTTTGATAACACGGCCACCGAAGTGGCAGAAGCCAACCGGTTGGTGCAGTTCGGCAACAGCGCGGTCGTGCCTTACGCGGCGCGCTACACCATCAACGTGGTGTCCAACGCCGAATTTCTCTGCATCAACAACCGCCCCGCCGTGGGCACCACACCCAACGCCAGCCAAGCAGGCTGTCAGGTGGACGCCGACGCCGGTGTGAACCTCGGCTTAACGACTTTTTTCTCACCGACGGCCAGTACCTTGTCCTACGCCATGCGGGTCACCAATGGCATCGTTGTTGCGCACGAGGTGGAAGACGGCACCCTGGTCAATTCCACGACCACCGGCACGGTCTACAGGTCCTCGGACTACACCTACTACTGCTCCGTTGACTTCAATGCCAACGTTGGCAACTGGGTTCAAGTGCTGGCCCACAACTTTGGTGCTGGCCTGAGCTTGGGCGGCAGCTCGGGCTGTCCTCAGGATTCGGGCAATGGCCGCTCGTATGCGGCCTGGGGTGCCACGGTCGATATTGTGGAAGCGCAGGTGAACGCCAACCTGGGTGCCTTGCGCGATGGCGTGTTGGCCACGATGTTAGCCGGACAAAACGATATTCTTGCCAGTTGGGATGTCGTCCGGGGTGGTGGTGATCAGGTGGCGGCCTTGAGGCTCATGCGCGACAAGGGTGCTCAACTGGGCCGGGTCATCAACACCATTGTCGGGACAGGTGCCCGGGTGGTCTACCTGACCGTGCCCGACATGGGCAAGGCCCCCAAAACCGCTGCCAATCCAGCCCTGGCCACGGCCCTGACGCAAGCCTTCAACGAAGGCTATGAAAACGCTGGCGGCCTGGTCTTGAGCGTGCTCACCAATGGTCACAAGATCGTCAAGGTCGATGGTTTCACGCAGGTCA
>Ga0209841_1000309_pt1 | contig 11094 bp, 9 predicted proteins | sample GWRWT4_30Apr14_FD_187185 | JGI IMG/M metagenome (GOLD analysis project Ga0209841, IMG submission 187185) | Sand microcosm microbial communities from a hyporheic zone in Columbia River, Washington, USA - GW-RW T4_30-Apr-14 (SPAdes) (version 2) | ecosystem: Engineered > Artificial ecosystem > Sand...
GGTCACCTCCAGCGCCAGCAAGTCCGCCCCGCCGCCCTCTGACAGCGACTGGGAAACCTTCTAAGCGCGCCTCACCGCACCTCGATCTCCTTCACGCCCCGCCACCGCTTAGCCGGTGGCGGGGCGTTGTCATCTAGGTGTTACCTCTGGTCATACCCCCCTAGCTTGCATATTGACGCGGGCCAAAACATCCCACCAGAATCACCGTTCAATTGCGGACAACGCGGCAAAGCGACAAATCTCCACAGCTTTTGCAAAGATGTCACAGCAGGGCCTCCAATTCGTAGACACTCATGCTCCTCAGCAGTGAATTCAATAGGTTGACGAGATGAGTGAATCGGGAGACTTCCACCCATCCAGCACCGGCGAACGAACCATCGTGGACGATTGGTTCGAGCCGCTGCCCGATCTGGCCACCCCTTGCGGCGAAGACCTGGAGTACGACAACAGCTTCCTTGAACTGGCCCAGGCTGCCCAAGGCAAACCCGAAACCCAGTTCGCCCCCGCCGAGCCACCCGACTGGCGCGCGGTGCACGACCTCAGCCAATCGCTCTTCGAGCGCACCCGCGACCTGCGCGTGGCCATGCACTGGGCCCGCGCGCACATCCAGATCAACGGTTTCCGCGCCGTGCCCGATGCGCTGCGCCTGCAACTCGGCCTGCTCGACCGCTTCTGGGACACCCTGCACCCCCGACCCGACCCCGACGACGGTGACGCCTATGCGCGCCTGAACGTACTGGCCCTGCTGGGCGAGGTCGAAGGCATGGTGGGCGATGTGCGCAGCGCGCTGGTCATCCAGAACCGCTCCATCGGCGAACTGCGTGTGCGCGACATCGAAGTGATGATGGGCAAGTACCCGCCACGCGACGGCGAAACGCCCATGACCCGCCACCAGGTCGAGCAGATGCTGGCCGCGGCCACCGCCCAGAACGCCGAGCTGCCCGGCCAGGTCACCGCCGCCCTGGCCCACCTCAAGGCCTTGAGCAGCCTGCTGAACGACCACGTTGGCATTGAGCGCGCGCCCGATGTGCGCCCCTTGCACAACCTGATCAGCCTGGTGAAGCAGGTCATGCCCACCGCCGGTGCAGGCGATGAAGCCGGCACCGAAGCCGAAGCTGGCGCCGACGCTTCTTCATCCGGCGATGGCAACTCGGCACCCCTCGCCTCGGGCAAAGGCCTGACTGGGGGTGTGGACTCTCGCGCCGATGCGCTCCGGGCCATCGACATGGTCTGCGACTACCTGGAACGCACCGAGCCCACCAACCCGGCCCAGTTGTTGCTGCGCCGTGCCCGCCGCCTGATCAACAAGAACTTCCTGCAGCTGATGCGGGAATTGGCCCCCGACGCCCTCAATGAGGTGGCCCGCATCATGGGCGTCGATCCTGAAAGCATCCAATCCGAAGACGTCGAATGATGACGCGCTTCGGACGATATCAACCCTTCCCCACCCAGATTGACCGGAGGTGACCATGAGTAGCCAGAAATTCATTGCGCGCAACCGCGCACCGCGCGTCCAAATCGAATACGACGTGGAGCTTTACGGCGCCCAAAAGAAGGTGCAACTGCCCTTCGTGATGGGTGTGCTGGCCGACCTGTCGGGCAAGCCCGCCGACCCGTTGGCTCCTGTGGCCGACCGCAAGTTCCTGGAGATCGACGTCGACAACTTCGACTCGCGCATGAAGTCGATGAAGCCACGCGTGGCTTTCCAGGTGCCCAACAGCCTGACCGGCGAAGGCAACATCAGCGTCGATCTGACGTTTGACAACATGGACGACTTCTCGCCCGCCGCCGTCGCCAAAAAGGTCGACGCGCTGAGCAAGCTGTTGGACGCTCGTCAACAGCTGGCCAACCTGGTCACCTACATGGACGGCAAGACCGGCGCTGAAGAACTGATCGCCAAGGTCTTGGCCGATCCCGCCCTGCTGGCCACTTTGGGCAGCGCTGAAAAGCCCGCGGAGTAACTGGAGAACCTCATGGCAGAAACCCAACTGAACTCGGCCCTGGCCAGCGCCACGCTGGAAGGCAGTGACCTCGCGTCCCTGCTGCAAAAGGAATTCAAGCCCAAAACCGACGAGGCCAAGAGCGCCGTCGAGATGGCCATCCAGACCCTGGCTCAGCAAGCGCTGTCGCAGACCAAGCTGATCGGCAACGACGTCATCAAGTCCATCGAGGCCATGATCGCCGCGATCGACAAGAAGCTGTCGGACCAGATCAACCTGATCATGCACCACGAAGACTTCCAGAAGCTGGAAGGCGCCTGGCGCGGTCTGCACTACATGGTCAGCAACACCGAGACCGACGAGCAGCTCAAGATCCGGGTGATGAACATCTCCAAGGCGGACCTGGGCAAGACGCTCAAGCGCTTCAAGGGCACGGCCTGGGACCAAAGCCCCATCTTCAAGCGTGTCTATGAAGAAGAGTACGGCCAGTTCGGCGGCGAGCCCTTCGGCTGCATGGTCGGTGATTACCACTTCGACCACAGCCCCCCTGATGTGGAACTGCTGAGCGAGATGGCCAAGGTGTGCGCGGCTTCGCACATGCCCTTCATCTCTGGCGCTTCGCCCACCACCATGCAAATGGAATCGTGGCAAGAGCTGGCCAACCCGCGCGATCTGACCAAGATCTTCTCCACGCCCGAGTACGCCGCCTGGCGCTCGCTGCGCGAGTCGGACGATGCCAAGTACATCGGCCTGGCCATGCCCCGCTTCCTGTCGCGCCTGCCTTATGGCTCGCGCACCAACCCGGTCGAAGCCTTTGACTTCGAAGAAGACACCGGCGCGGCTGACCACAACAAGTACACCTGGGCCAATGCCGCTTACGCGATGGCGACCAACATCAACCGCTCTTTCAAGGAGTTCGGCTGGTGTTCGCGCATCCGTGGCATCGAATCGGGCGGCGCGGTGCAGAACCTGCCCTCGCACACCTTCCCGACCGACGACGGCGGCGTGGACATGAAGTGCCCCACCGAAATCGCCATCGCCGACCGCCGCGAAGCGGAACTGGCCAAGGCCGGCTTCATGCCCCTGGTGCACAAGAAGAACAGCGACTTCGCCGCCTTCATCGGCGCGCAATCGCTGCAAAAGCCCGCCGAGTACGACGACCCGGATGCTTCGGCCAACGCCAACCTGGCCGCCCGCCTGCCCTACCTGTTCGCCACCTGCCGCTTCGCGCACTACCTCAAGTGCATCGTGCGCGACAAGGTCGGTTCGTTCAAAGAGCGTGACGACATGCAGCGATGGTTGCAAGACTGGATCCTGCAGTACGTGGACGGAGATCCTGCGCACTCGTCCGAGTCGACCAAGGCCAGCAAGCCTTTGGCCGCCGCGGAAGTGGTCGTCGAAGAAGTCGAGGGCAACCCTGGCTACTACTCGTCCAAGTTCTTCCTGCGTCCTCACTATCAGCTCGAAGGGCTGACGGTTTCCCTGCGCCTGGTCTCGAAGCTGCCCTCCGCCAAGGCGGGCTGATCGGATCGAAGGCCATTTTCCAGACGTTCATTCATTCAACACCACTTGCAATTTAGGAGCACACCATGGCTGTAGACATGTTCATCAAGATCGGCGACGTCAAAGGCGAATCGCGCGACAAGACCCACGCGGGCCTCGTCGACGTCCTGGCCTGGAGCTGGGGCATGAGCAACTCCGGCTCGGCCCACACCGGCGGCGGCGCTGGTTCGGGCAAGGTCAACGTGCAGGATCTGTCCTTCACCAAGTACATCGACAAATCGTCGACCAACCTGATCCTGGCCTGCTGCAAAGGCACCCACTACCCCGAGGCGACCCTGATCGTGCGCAAGGCCGGCGACAAGCCCCTTGAGTACCTCAAGATCACGCTGACGGAAGTGCTGATCACCTCGGTGAGCACCGGCGGCAGCGGTGGTGAAGACCGCCTGACTGAAAACGTCACGCTGAACTTCGCCAAGTTCAAGGTGGCCTACCAGCCACAAGACAAGACCGGCGCCAAGGAAGGCGGCGAAGTCCTCGCGGTCTACAACATCGCCGAAAACGTCGACGCCTGATCCTCGATCAGACCGCCGATTTCTTGAAGGGCAAGGGGCCAGCCCCTTGCCCTTCAATGGTTTGAATCCATCGCACGCCATTGGCAGAGGTTCCTTATGTCCCTGGGTGACATGTTTTTCAAAGTCGATGGCAGCCGCTCCGGCGCGGTCAAAGGCGAAGCCAACGACACCGCCCACGCCGGCGAGATCGACATCCTGGACTGGTCATGGGGCATGCGTTCGCCCTCGGCCATGGGTGGCGGTGGCGCTGCTGGCAAGACCGCGCTGGATGCCCTGAACATCACCAAGCGCGTGGACAGCGCCTCGACGGCATTGATGTCCGTCATGCGCAACAACGAATTGATCAAGAAAGGCGTGCTCACCGTTCGCAAGTCCGGCAGCAAGCCTGTTGAATACTTCATCGTGACGATCGAGAACGCGCGCATCACGTCGTATGACGTGGCCACCGTGGATGGCGCCGCCCACCAGATGGTGGAGAAGCTCAGCATCAGCTTCCAGAAGATCTCGATCGATTACTACCCACAGGACGGCACGGGTTCGCGCAAAGGCGGATCCAATTTCTCGACCGACGTGGGTCCCAACACCTGACCGGGCTCGACATGAACGCACCTTCCACCGCACTCTCAGCCCCCGAAGACAGCCTGCGCGCGGGCGATCCGCAACAGGCGCTCAAGCAACTGCAAGACCTGATCCGTGGCAAGCCGGGCGACGCCAAGCTGCGCGTTTTCCTGTTCCAGTTGCTGTGCGTGCTGGGCCAGTGGGAGCGTGCGCTCAACCAGTTGAACGTGGCCACCGAGCTTGATGCCTCCACCCTGGCCATGGCGCAAACCTACCGCGAAGGCATCAAGTGCGAGTTGCTGCGCGCCGAGGTCTTCAAGGGCCTGAAGGTGCCGATGATCTTTGGCCAGCCCGAGCCCTGGCTGGCGCTGCTGATCGAAGCCCTGCTGCGCGAAGGCAAGGGCGAACACGCCGATGCCAAATCGCTGCGCGACCAGGCTTTCGAACAAGCCCCGGCCGTGAGTGGCACCGTGGGCGAGGGTGATGCCGCCCAAGCCTTCGAGTGGATCGCCGACGCCGACATGCGCTTGGGGCCAGTGATCGAGGCCGTCATCAATGGCAAGTACTACTGGGTGCCTTTCTCGCGCCTGAGCGCGCTCACGATCGACCCGCCCGAAGACCTGCGCGACGCCGTGTGGATGCCCGCGCACTTCGTGTTCGAGAACGGCGGCGAATCGGTGGGCCTGATCCCCACGCGCTATGCGGGCTCGGAGGCCAGCCTTGATGGGCTCATCGCCCTGTCGCGCAAGACCGACTGGGTCGAATCGACCCCCGGCTTTTACACCGGCCTGGGCCAGCGCCTGTTCACCACCAACGAGGGCGACACGCCCTTGATGGACCTGCGCAGCATCACCTTCAACGCGACGCCGTCCGACGCCACGGACACGGCCGACGCGGCCGAGTAAGCACGCCGCCATGGCCGAGCAGACGCCACAAGAACGCTTGCAGCCCGCGCTGCTGGACCGCTTGATGGACGACAACCCCGACGTCCAGGTGGAGTCGCGCGAGATGCGGGTCATGTCCCGCAACCGCATGCGCGACGCGGTGCTGCGCGACTTGGCCTGGTTGTTCAACTGCACGCAGATGTCGGGCGATTTCAACTGGCCCGCGCACCCGCACGTGCAACGCTCGGTGCTCAATTTTGGCCTGCCCACCTTGTCGGGCGAGACGGCCTCCACCCTAGACGTGGTCGATCTGGAAACGCAAGTGCGCCAGGCCCTGCTGGATTTCGAGCCGCGCATCATGGCCTCCACCCTGCAGGTCAGCGCCTTGATGGACGAGATGACGATGGACCACCACAACGTCATCAGCTTTCGCATCACCTGCAACCTGTGGGCGCAACCCGTGCCTTTCGAGCTGATGCTGCGCACCGAGGTGGACCTGGAATCTGGCCAGGTTGAAATCAAAGAACTGACAAGGTAAGAAGAGCCCCATGGACCCGCGACTGCTGCGCTACTACAACCAGGAACTGCAGCATCTGCGCGAGATGGGGGCCGAGTTCGCCCAGCAGTTTCCCAAGATCGCCGGGCGCCTGGGCATCGATGGCATCGAGGTCAACGACCCCTATGTAGAGCGCCTGCTGGAGGGCTTTGCCTTTTTGACTGCGCGCGTGCAGCTCAAGCTGGACGCCGAGTTCCCACGCTTCACGCAGCGCCTGCTGGAAATCGTGCACCCGCACTTCCTGGCGCCCACGCCGGCGATGCTGATCGCGCAACTGCAGCCCGACCTGGGTGACAGCAACCTGGCGCGCGGCGTGACCGTGCCGCGTGGCAGCCCGATGCGCGGCAGCCAGGTCGCCAAGGACGAAACCCCCTGCCAGTTCCGCACCGCACACGACGTGACCCTGTGGCCGCTGGAGATCACCGGTGTCGAGTACTTCAGCTACGCGGCCGACCTGCCCTTGTCCACACTGTCGGTGGGCCGCAAGGTCAAGGGCGGCATGCGCCTGAAGCTGCGCACCACGGCGGGCGTCAACTTCAGCCAGTTGGCCTTGAACGACCTGCGCCTGCACTTCAGCGGCAGCGACGACATCGCCTACAAGCTGCACGAGCGCGTGCTGGGCAGCACCATTGGCGCGCTGGTCATGCCCGGCGGCAAGGGCAGCACGCAGCACACCTTCCTGCCCGCCACCACCGTGCAGCCCGTGGGCTTTGACGACGAGCACGCGCTGCTGCCCTTGAGCCTGCGCGGCTTCTCGGGCTACCGCCTGCTGCAAGAGTACTTCGCCTTTCCGCAGCGCTTTTTGTTCTTCGACCTGAAGGGCGTGGGCGACGCGCTACGCGCACAGGGCGGCACCGAGGCAGAGATCGTGCTGCTGTTCGACCGCGCCGATGCGTCGTTGGAGAGCGTGGTCGATGCCAGCAACCTGGCCTTGAACTGCACCCCGGCCATCAACCTGTTCGAGCGCCGCTGCGACCGCATCCACGTCACGCCCACGCAGAACGATTACCACGTGCTGGTGGACCGCACCCGGCCGATGGACTTCGAGATCTACGACCTGCTCGAGGTCAACGGCTATGGCGTGGGCATCGACAGCGAGCGGCGCTTCTTGCCCTTCTACGCGGCTTTCCACACCGAAGACCGCCAGCACAACGCCTACTACGCCATCCAGCGCGAACCGCGCTTGTTGTCGACCACGCAAAAGCGCAATGGCGCGCGCTCGTCTTACGTGGGCACCGAGCTGTACATCTCGTTGGTGGATCCGCGCGAAGCGCCCTACCCCGGCGACCTGCGCCAACTGGGCCTGAGCGCCCTGTGCACCAACCGCGACCTGCCCTTGCTGATGCCGGTGGGATTGGGCCAGAGCGACCTCACGCTGGACGACTCGGCACCGGTCAAGGCCATCCGCGTCATCAAGGGGCCGTCCAAGCCTTTGTCGGCTTTGCGTGAAGGTGGCATCGCCTGGAAGTTCGTCAACCAGTTGTCGCTCAACTACTTGTCGCTGCTGGACACCGACGCGCACCAGGGCGCCGCTGCCTTGCGCGAATTGCTCACCCTGTACGCCGACAACGGCGATGGCGGCATGCTCAAGCAGATCGAAGGCCTGCGCTCGGTCAGCACGCAAGCCATCGTGCGGCGACTGCCGATGCCGGGGCCCATCACCTTCGGGCGCGGTCTGGCCATCAACCTGGAAGTGGACGAGATGGCCTTCCAGGGCCTGAGCGCCTTCCTGTTCGGCGCCGTGCTGGAGAACTTCTTCGCGCGACACGTGTCGATCAACGCCTTCACCGAAACCACGCTGCGCTCGCAGTCGCGCGGTGACATCAAACGCTGGGTGCCACGCGTTGGCACCCGGGCGATCATCTGATGACGACCGACGTGCGCCCCAGCGATCCGTTCGCGGCCCTGGCTGCGGAGCCGTACCGTTACGACTTCTTCCACGCCTTGCGCTGGATCGAAGCGGCGCACCCGGGCAAGCCACGGCTGGGCACGGCCCGCAAGCCGGCCGATGAACCGCTGCGCCTGGGCCAGACGGCCGACCTGGGCTTTGCGCCCAGCACCCTGTCCTCCTTCAAGTACGGCGTGAATGGCGCGATGCCTCGCCTGGAGGTGCGCTTCTTTGGTCTGTTCGGCCCCAATGGCCCGCTGCCACTGCACCTGACCGAGCACGCGCGCGAACGCATCCTGCACAAGGGCGACCACACCTTCTCGCGCTTCGCCGACCTGTTCCACCACCGGCTGCTGCTGCTGTTTTACCGCGCCTGGGCGCAAGCCCAACCCACCGTCAGCCTGGACCGGCCCAACCAGGACCGCTTCGCCGACTACGTGGGCTCGCTGGTCGGCATCGGCGGCCCCACCTGGCGCCAGCGCGATGCCGCACCCGATCACATCAAGCTGTACTTCGCGGGCCAGTTGTCGCGCCAGGTCCGCAATGCCGAAGGGCTGGAATCGCTGCTCAGCGGCTACCTGCGCCAACGCGTGCGCATCGAGACCTTCGTCGGCCACTGGATGACGCTGCCTGTCAGCGAACGCACGCGCATGGAGCGTGGCGGCGGCATCAGCTCGCAGCTTGGATCAGGCGCCGTGCTGGGCGGCAAGGTCTGGGACCGGCAGCACAAGTTCCGCATCCACATCGGCCCGCTCAGCCTGGCCCAGTACGAAGCCTTCTTGCCCGATGGCCCGGCCATGGCGGGCGTGACCGCGCTGGTGCGCCAGTACTTCAGCATGGAGCTGGACTGGGACGTGCGCCTGCACTTGCGCAGCACCGACGTGCCCGCCACGCGCCCTGGCCTGAATGGCCGCCTGGGCTGGACCAGCTGGGTCGGCAAACGCCGCCAGGCTGGCCACGCCGACTCGCTCACCCTGCACCCCGAATCCTGGCGACGACCTTCCAAAGGCCCGCGCGCCGCCGCTTAAACACAAACGATCAGACTGAAAGGATCCCCCATGGGAGAAATCAACCGCGTCACCCTGTTCGGCAAACTCAACAGCACCGGCTACAAAGCCGTCGAGGGCGCCACCGTGTTCTGCAAGCTGCGGGGCAATCCTTATGTCGAGCTGGAGCACTGGGTCGCGCAGATCGTGCAGAACCCCGACAGCGACTGGCACCGCATCATCAAGCATTACGGCCTGGACACCTCGGTGCTGGCCAAGGACATCACCACCGCGCTGGACCGCCTGCCGCGCGGTGCCACGTCCATCTCCGACCTGTCGGACAACATCAGCCAGGCGGTGGAGCGGGGCTGGGTCTATGGCTCGCTGATGTTCGGCGACAGCGCCGTGCGCACGGGTTATCTGCTGCTGGGCATGCTCAAGACCAGCTTCCTGCGCAACGCCCTGTTCGCCATCTCACGCCAGTTCGAGAAGGTCAAGCCCGATGACCTGAGCGAGAACCTGGCCAAGATCATTGAGGGCTCGCCTGAAGACGGCCTGAGCGCCAGCGATGGCTCCGGCGTGGGCGGCGCACCCGGCGAAGCCAGCGGTGCTTTGGCGCCCGCCCAGATGGGCAAGCAGGAAGCCTTGAAGAAGTTCACGGTGGACCTGACCGAACAAGCGCGCAGCGGCAAGATGGACCCCATCGTGGGCCGCGACGACGAGATCCGCCAGGTGGTCGACATCCTGATGCGCCGCCGCCAAAACAACCCCATCCTGGTCGGTGAGGCCGGCGTGGGCAAGACCGCCGTGGTCGAAGGCTTTGCCCAGCGCATCGCGCGTGGCGACGTGCCACCTTCACTGAAGGACGTTGAACTGCGCTCGCTGGATGTGGGCCTGCTGCAGGCCGGTGCCAGCATGAAGGGCGAGTTCGAGCAACGCCTGCGCGCCGTGATCGACGAAGTGCAGGCCAGCCCCAAGCCCATCATCCTGTTCGTGGACGAGACCCACACGCTGGTGGGCGCGGGCGGTGCCGCCGGCACGGGTGACGCGGCCAACCTGCTGAAGCCTGCCTTGGCGCGCGGCACGCTGCGCACCATCGGGGCCACCACCTTCGCCGAGTACAAAAAACACATCGAGAAAGACCCGGCGCTGACCCGCCGCTTCCAAACCATTCAGGTCGACGAGCCGGATGAAGCCAAGGCCATCTTGATGATGCGTGGCGTGGCCAGCACGATGGAAAAACACCACAAGGTGCAGATCCTGGACGAGGCACTGGAAGCCGCGGTGAAGCTGTCGCACCGCTACATTCCCGCACGCCAGTTACCCGACAAGTCCGTCAGCCTGTTGGACACGGCCTGTGCCCGCGTGGCTGTCAGCCTGCACGCCACCCCCGCCGAGGTGGACGATTGCCGCAAGCGCATTGAAGCGCTGGAAACCGAACTGGGCATCATCGCTCGCGAAAAAGCCATTGGCATCGACATCGGCAAACGCGAAACCGATGCCACCGAACTGCTGGCGAGTGAGCGCGTGCGCCTGGCCGCATTGGATGAGCGCTGGAACGCCGAGCGCACCCTGGTCGATGAACTGCTGGCCCTGCGCGCCAAGCTGCGCGCCGGCATCCGCCCCGTTGAAGGCACGGGCAGCACGCTGGAGGCCGCAGCCGAAGCCGTCGCCCCCGATGCCGTGGCACCCAACGACGAAGCCCTGGAAGCCGAACGCGTTGCGCTGTTGGCCCAACTCAACATCGTGCAAGACAAGCTGACCGCCCTGCAAGGCGAGACGCCCTTGATCCTGCCCACAGTGGATTACCAGGCCGTGGCCGCTGTGGTGGGCGACTGGACCGGCATCCCCGTGGGCCGCATGGCCCGCAACGAAGTCGAAACCATCTTGAAGGTGTCGTCCTTGCTGGCCCAACGCGTGATCGGTCAAGACCACGCGATGGACATGATTGCCAAGCGCATTCAAACATCCCGCGCTGGCCTGGACAACCCCAGCAAACCCATTGGCGTGTTCATGCTGGCGGGCACCTCGGGCGTTGGCAAAACCGAGACCGCACTGGCCTTGGCTGAAGCCCTGTATGGCGGTGAGCAAAACCTCATCACCATCAACATGAGCGAGTACCAGGAAGCCCACACCGTCTCCACACTCAAGGGCGCGCCTCCGGGCTACGTGGGTTATGGCGAAGGCGGCGTGTTGACCGAAGCCGT
>Ga0209841_1000310_pt1 | contig 11081 bp, 20 predicted proteins | sample GWRWT4_30Apr14_FD_187185 | JGI IMG/M metagenome (GOLD analysis project Ga0209841, IMG submission 187185) | Sand microcosm microbial communities from a hyporheic zone in Columbia River, Washington, USA - GW-RW T4_30-Apr-14 (SPAdes) (version 2) | ecosystem: Engineered > Artificial ecosystem > Sand...
ACAAATTGATTTATATTAACTCCATAATTTTGTAAAATATTTAAACTATTCATTTGCGTTTCGGTAAACCTAATTGTTTTACTTTTAGTTAATTGTTTCATTTTCATTTAATTATAGATATTTGAGTTACATTTATTAGTTTTATCAAGTAGTTATACGCAATTTGTTTTAATTTTTTTTTGCCCACCCTCAAATGATTTAATGATTAAATTTTTTATACTTTTCACTAATTATCATTGGCGTTGTATTTATCCATTTTATTGAATGGTGTATTCTTTTGTGCGAAGCATTCATCATTGAAATACTTACATTGCTTGGTTGCATCAATACGGTTGTAAATGATTTTATATAAGTTCCTTGTAGCTTGTAAATATCACTCATTCCACTTTTTTGAGTTTGGCTATCTTTTTGATTTATTGCAAATACAGGTATCGTTAAAAAAAGTCCACCCATTCCTGCAAGTGTCGTATAGGTATTTACATCTTCATTAATTGAACCAACAAAACTAAAAGGTCTTTCAGTTGAGCAGAAAAATGAGTTCATACATTTTCTCTTTGCAAATCTATAAACACCTTTCCCATTATCAACACCTCCAATAAAATCACCTGTTTGAGCGAAGCAAATTGATAAAGCAGAAGTGCTTTTATAAAAGGCAAACATCAAATCAAAAATCTTATTTATATCTTTAGATAAAACTTGCCCTTTTGTATCGCTAAACTTATAAATAAATTCGTAGTAATCATCATCAAGTTGAATAAAGTATTTATATCCTAATTGTTCCGCTAATTCAAAACAGTAATTTCTTGCGTGAACAATAACCTTTCTATTATCAAAGTTATTAGCTTCATCTGTTTTATCAGCCATTGCTTTTTTATCAAATACCATTACATTTTCAACTCCAAAGTTCTTTTGATATTGTTCGATACATTTATCCTCATTATCAATTACCAAATAAACTTTGCCTTTATATCCGCATTTTAATAATGTTTTATATGTCAATACATTGTCGGGTCTGCCGTGTGTCAGTATAAATACTGTAAAATCTTTATTCTCCATATTCGGTAAGGTATTGATTTCTAATTTCATCACATAGTTTCACATAGCCATATTGTATTGCCTTTTCAAAGTCTATAATTACCAATCCGCTTCGTTCCATTAATTGTTGCATTTCAGGTGTAGCGTGTGCGTAGTAATCAGCTACTTTTTCATAGTTAAATACATTATGCCTCCTTGCTGCATCCATTAAAAATTTCTTTTCTTCAATAGGCAAATTAGACATATCAATTTCACTCATTAATCTATGAGTTTTGCTTTTGTCGCAAAGTTCCATCAAGTGCGGCTTTGCGTTTTTAGGCTCATAAATAGGTGCTTCAATCTTTGACGAATACTTTTGTTCATCTTGATTTGGTGCAAACTCTTGACCGAATAAATTTACTTGTTTCATAGTATTATTTTTAATAATTTAATGATTAATTCCCTCCGCACAAAAAATTAAAACAAACAGCGTATAACACGGGTTTGGCAAAAGTGGCGGTTCAGTGCTCCGCAGACACATTTGTGGTTAATCAAAGTTTGGTTCTCCGCATCAACATTAGTGGTGAAAATCGCCACCTTCGCCAAGCCCCGACCGTTAATAAAAGTTTGTACAATTTCCATTAAAGTTAACAATTATATCGCTTAATGCTCCATTCCGATGTTTAGCAACAATCAATTCTGCCTTACCAATAGTTGAGTTACCAACACCATCATCCATTATACCATAATATTCAGGTCGATAAATAAACATTACCATATCCGCATCCTGTTCTATTGCTCCCGAATCTCGCAAATGTGATAGCATTGGTCTTTTATCATTTAGCTTTTCAACTTCCCTACTTAACTGACTTAATAAAATAATCGGTATGTTTAATTCTTTTGCTAACCCTTTTAATGCGCCTGATATTTCCGCAACTTGATCATTAGTACTTTTGTTTGTATTACCTTTGTCAATAAGTCCAATGTAGTCAATAACTATCATGCTTATATCTTTATCTCTTTTTAATTTTCGGGCCTTTACTTTAATAAAATTTATACTTATTCCGCTTTTATCTTCGATGAATAATTGTGAGTTCGATAACTTAAAGGTTTCGTTTTTATAAAGTTCTTTTTCATAAGGATTCATTTTTTCTTTTAAAAATTTATAAAGTGGAATGCTTGTAATTTGTGAACACATCCTTGCATATAACTGAAGCTTTGACATTTCCAAACTAAATACTAATACCGATTTGTTTTGATTCAATACCGAATTAACAAATTTAAGCATTAAGGATGTTTTGCCCATTCCAGGTCTTGCTGCTAATATAATTAAATCGGAGTTCTGCCAACCTGAAGTAAGTTTGTTAAGTTCACTAAAACCAGTATCACAACCGATTAACTCGCCATCTGTTAACTTATCAATTTTATCTAAATGATAATCCATTTCAATAGCACAATCTAAAGCGGTAAAAGTTTTGCTAATAGAAATTTTGTTAAATATCTCGTTTGTATTTTTTTCGTTATCAGCTAAAAGTTCAAAAACATCGCTTGTTGATTCTTGAGTTTTTTCTAACAAGTCTGCAAGCTTATACATCATTTTTCTTTTAATGTAAAACTCACTTAAAATTAGTATTTTCTCATCGAACCTATTTAGGATAGCATCATTAGTAAGCAAGGATAGGTCGTAAAAGCTAATAGGATTGATTTTAAGCGTACTTTCTAATTCGTTTGATACATTTATAATGTCAATAGTTTTAGATGCGTTATTTAAGCTTAAAATAGCTTTAGCAATTAATTGGTTTTTTTCATCATAAAACAGTTCTTCGTGAAATAGTTCTTGAATATACTTAAATTCACTTGAATTAATCATTAATCCTCCGAGAAATTGACCTTCTAATTTTGTATTTGCTGGAATCATTTGAAGCTTGTTTTTAGTTTTAGGTTACTTGAATTATTTTTATTGGCCCAGTTCTTAAAGTGATTGCAAAATTCGTTAAAGTTAAGATAATCAATTTTAGAAGTTTTCTTAAAATCTGCAATTTTTAAAGCTAATTTATCTTTTGGAATATTTAAAGATTTACTTATATTTTCAAAATTTGTTGAATTACTTAATTCTTTGAAATAAGTTTCAATATCATTTATATTTTTATTTATAATTATATCTTTATTTATATTTATAGGATGTATAACATTTGTATCAATTTCTTTTACATTTGTATCATTTTCTTTTACATTTGTATTACTTTTGTATAACTTTTGTGTTTTTCTTTGTTTCCAAACTTCTTTTGCAGTTTCACTCATATTGTTTGATTTCTTATTTCTTTTATCCATTTCGGTTGCTAAACGTTCATTATAAAAACCATGTTCAGTTTCTATAAATTTTGATCTTAATAACTCGTTATTTGCTACCAATGAATTAAAACTAAGTTTATCAATTAATCCTCCATGCTGATGCTGAGAACATAATAATCTTATATAAATACCAATTTGCTCATTATTTAAAAACATGGTTCCTGTTAAAAAATCTGATGGGTAAAATAAAAATGCTGGGTCTTTCATAATAAATAAAAAATGCCTTAACTCCCTTTCGTGTGCAGGCACTACTCGGGAAATAAGGCAATAAATATTATTGTTAATTAGCTCCTGCAAGCCATAACTATTGCAAATATACTATAAAATTATTTCATATCCTAAATTAATAATAGTATTTTTTTTGAAGTACCAAAATACAACGTATTGTTGTTTTAAGTTATCAAATGCTAAAATCGGGTTACTACCTTTTATCTGATGAACCATAAAGTATTCTTTGAGTGCGTGTCTTAATCCTGTCATAATTAGTTTTTTTTATTTGATATTTTTTTTAATTGATTAAATATAGATTCAGCTTTTTCACCCCAGTACATATCACATTTATTATCCTTAAAAGGTGGCTCTACAAAATATGATTGCATCATTGATTCCTTGGCTGTAAACCTTTTGCAACTTTCTTTTATCGGACAACCTTCACCTTTGCATTTTGTAATATCCATTGTGTTTAAATTAGGTTTTAATGCTGTGTTTAAATTAGGGTTTAATATATTTTGCCGTTAATAATTTTTAGATTGTAAAAAGTATAATTACCTGTTTTAATATCTAATTCGCAATAGGCGAAGCCACTATTCCAACGATTTATGGGCATGAAATATGGCGTTTTTCCGCATAAGCATCCGACTGAATGAACCGAAATAATATCTCCATTCATTGTAGTTTCAGTATTAGAACTTGTTTTGTGATAATGGCCTACTACTACATTTGATAAAGTTTTTAAAAACGTACCTCGAGCTGGATTAACTCCACCGCTTCCACCGAATAATTCGTGTCCATGTAGAATAAATAATTTGCCAATTTTAACAGGCTTTTTATCTTTTACAATATCAATCTTTAATTCGCCAAGTCTTAATCTACTTTCTAATTTAAACTCAGGATCATCAAATATTTCGGGTGCTTTTAAAAACAACCATTTTTCCCAACGTTCATCGTGATTGCCTAATTTAAAAACTATCTTAGCTTTCGGAAAGTGTTCACGTAGCGAACTCAAAAATATACGTGCAGCTTCAAACTCTTGATGAACTTGTCTTTGTCTCCAATCTTTCTCATGTCTTGATATACCAGCAAAGTCTAAAACATCTCCATTGATTAAAATACAATTTACTTTTTTCTCTTTACCATAATTTATTGCTTTCTGAATTGAATCGTTATCCTGGTAAGGTATATGTAAATCTGAAATAATTAAAGTTTTTGACTGACTTATTTCGTATGGCTCAAAAGTTTCTGCATAAGATTCAGGCATTACAAACTCAATGTTTTGATCTAAGAACTCTCTAGTTCCTAATTGTGATTTTTGTTTTTCGCCTTTTTTACCACGATAATATCTTAAACAACTTCTAACAGCATCAACATCTTTAAAAGTTTTATTGTTTTCTGCATAGATTTTTTTAGCCAGCGTTAAAGATGGTAGCTTTGGGAACTTAGTCAAATAAGATTTAATTAAATTACTTACAAATTCATTTCTCATTATTTTTTTATTTTAAGTTTATAATTTTTTGCTAAGGTAATTAATTCCTCCTTTGCAAATTTATAACTTCTTGACGAATCAGCCATATCTTCAAGTTCCTGAACTCTATTTATTCCTATTCTCTTTACTAAATTTTTGCGATATTCGATAAGATTACCAGCTAATTGTAAGTTACAGTAAGAACATTGTTTGTGAACGTTATCTTCGTTAAATATTAGTTTAGTGTAAATTTCAGCTTTTAAATAATGGCCAGCATCCCATTTCGCATAAGTTTTATCACAACTAATACAAGGTAAATCTACATCACGTTGACGAATATATATTTGAAAACTTACTCTTGCTAAATTTCTTAATTCAATTAAACTTCGGCTATCTGATTTCATCACTTTAAATCTTTTATCTATTTCCTTTTTAGAATTAAATTCTAAGGCACAGATAGCCGAACAAACAACTTGCAAGGTATTGAATGGTTTAAACACCTCACCACATTGCTTACATTGCTTTAGTTTAATTTTCATCTTCAATAATTATTTCATCTTCTAAATCTTTTACGTTCCAAGTTTTTGAAAAACTTTCATTTAAAAATAATGATGCTAATCCAGTTATCTGTTTTAATCTTAATAATTCATCAATACTCATCCCTATATGTTTGCATATCCAAACATCACCTTTACCCATTTCAACAAGTTCTGCAACAATATTACTCATTAAATCTAAGTTATGAGAACCCCTTGCTCTATTATGTCTAATAGTAGAAGCCATTCTGTCTCCAATTTCTTTATTAATAACTACTATTGGTAAAAAACCCTCTTCTCTTTCAAAAATTCTTTTACTTGTTTTTAAAACAGTATATCTATGAAAACCATCTACAACAATATATTTATCATTTTCAGAATCATAAAATGTTACTACGGGTTGAGTATACCCATCCTCCCATATTGAAGTTTCTAATAATGCCATTTCTGGTGGAGCAACTGAATTTGGGTTATAATCATTTGCTTGAATTTTATCAGCATGTATTCTAAGCACATTGTAAACTGGGGATTTAAATTTTTCCATTTTTAAAATAATTTTAATTGTTTTGGTTTATTTGTTATTCTATTATTTAATTCTATTCTTTTTAATTCGTGGTAATAATTTGATTTTTTAGGAGGTGGTAATCCTAATGATTTTAAATTAAAGTCATTATTTAATATAGCTATACATAATTTTTTATAACATGGAACTTTATTTAATTGCAATAATCTTAATGGAGCGTCTTCAGGTATTCCATTCAAATAACATTTGTTTTCCCAATCCTGTATATATTTTTCTATTTTTGTCTTCATATATTTTTATTATTTTTTTTGCTACATTATTTGCTTTATTTCTTTGTAATTCAGAAATGTTTCCCCAAGCTATTCTAGTTAATAATTCAGGACATTTATGATTATAACTACAAGCTGATTGACCAATCCATGAATTTCTATTTATATTTTTATTTGATAAATTATTATCTGTACTATTTTTCCATTCGTTTAAAACTAATAATGATATTTTAAAAAACACATCTTCATTACACAATAATAATTCTGATTTTTTAATTAATAAATCTTCATTTTGTTTTTTATCAATATCAAACATTCCATTTTTATAACATTCCCATGTATAATATGGCTTATGTATTTGCTTCATAACTTCCATCCTCCTTATGGATTTCATTGCCTTTACATGGTGGATTAAAAACAGATAATAATACAACTTCTTCACCTAATGATTTAAATGTGTGATTATCATTATCATCTAATAAATAAATAGTATCAGGTTCTATTAAAAAACTTTCTTTAGTATTTAAATTTGTTAATATTCCAGTCCCCTTTATACAAAAACAAGCTTCTAAATGATTTTTATAATGCCAATGACCTGTTTCATTTGGTCTTATAATTGTTTTATGAAAAGAAAATCCCATTTTATCTTTTTCTAAAATTAATCTTAAACTTTTGCCTTGTTCAAATAATACGTCTCTTTCTGTATTTTCTATATTTCTAATTGATGTTACTTTCATTTTTATATTTTTTTATATTTTTCCATTATTTGTCTTTGTCTTACAGCTTGTTCTTTAGTAGGTGATAAACCCATATATTTACAAGTATGATCATTTTTTAATATTGTTATAGCAAATCTTTTCCATGAAGCTACATCACTATTATGACATCGTATCATATCTAAATGGTCTGGCATAGATTTTATAATAACTCTTTTTTTATTTTTATTACCATGAGCAGTATTGCCATTTAATATAAAATGTATATTATTATTTTTCAAATCATCAATAAGTTCTTCAGGTAATCCTCGGCCCACTCTACCCCAATATTTTATAGATTGAATGAACCGCAACTTAAAATTTTCAGAAACTTCTATTGGTAATGTATTTAAAAGAAATTTTGTAAAGCTTTTCCAAGTATGATTAGGAGGTAATTTAAAACTACTATAACTAATCTGTTTACCATAAGTCGCAATAAAATTAGCACCATGTACTCTTGCACATAATGTTGACCAAACATGAGGATCAATAACTCTATATAAATTTAATGAAGATTTGCTTTCACTCATAAATGGAGAAGCTACTCTCATTTGAGCTATTGATAAACCAGCTTTCCAAAAAATATCATAAAGTTCATTATATTCCCAATCAAATTTTGCATTTGCTGTCCATATATCTTTTGTTTTCCAGTCGTATATTGGGTAAACATTAAAAACTTTATCATTGCTTCTTGTTTTTTGTTTAGTCCAATATTTATTTTTTAACATTTTTTTATCCTCATTCATTATTGCTCTAAATCTATTAAGACTTTCATCAGCTCTAATACCAATAAGACAAGCTGTTAATTTTCCATTAGAATACCATTTACCAAATCCATCCCAAAAATCATCATAATTCATATTTTCTTCAAAAAAATCAAATTTATGATTATCAATATTTACTATATAATTATCTTTTGGCATTGGACTTATCCATTTTTTCTTATCTTTTTCTCCCCAACATTGCCACTCAGTAGCATAAGAACTAACCGTACAAGGTAAAGTAATTGGTAAACAACACCAATAAACTTCTAATAAATGTAAATTTTTTCTTAAAATATTATGCATAAATTTTAATGAATATTGATAATTAGCTTCATTGTCTAATATCATAACTCCTATTTTTTTAGTTATATTATTTTTTTTCATATAATCTAAAACTAAATTAAGCATAACACCAGAATCTTTACCGCCAGAAAAAGATATATAAATTTTTTCAAAATTATTAAATATAAATTCTATTCTTTCAATTGATGCTTCATAAACATCTTGTTTTTCATTATATTTTTTCATTTACAAACTATTAAGATAAGTTCTACATTCTTTTATTCTAGAGTACATTGATTCGATTACCTGATTATCTTTTTTAATATGAAACTCCTTTATTCTTTTGGCTATCGGAATATTATTGTAACTGTGGTTACGTTCAATTTCTTCTACAGCTAATAAGTATTCAGGGTTTTCACTATCAATCATTCCCATCTTCCAGCTTAATCTTCTTTTTTCATCTTCTACTAACTGAGTTGGTGTGTCAATTAAAACATAAGCTAAACAAGCATCTTCTAATCCTGTTAATTCCATATAAGCTTGTAGTTGATAAAAATATCCTTTAGTCGGTATCTCGGTTTCAAAGTGTGGAAACGTATAAATGTCCCAGCTACTTTTAATATCAATTACGTTATCCGATACGATGTCAGGCGTTCCACTTAAAAACTCATTGGTATACCATTGTTCGTTCTTTGTGTAAAATCCACCTTTAAAAACTGAATAGGTACTAATAGCAATATCCTCAACTTCAAGTCCTTTCTCAACATATTTATTAGTAAATTCCTTTCTTATACCATAAGTTTTTTCGATAAACAAATTCTTTAAATACGATTTACAGGTCTCACCCATCTCGTTTTTGGCTCGGCCATTAGTCATGATTTGACCAATAGCCGATGCTCTGAATTTAAAATCGTTAAACATTTATCAATGCAAGTTTAAGAACGTTTGATTGTGGACCGCTAATTGTATAGTTCTCCATTGCTTCCTTTACTTTATCGGACTTACCTTCTTGAATAGCAGTAATCATTTTCTTTAAAGTTTCGGGGGTTAGCATTGGTTTACTTTCATTCTTTTGCTCTGGTTGTTTTTGACTATCCGCATCTGATTCGGTTTCATCAATTAAGAATAAACCATTAAGTGCATATTTACGAGCATAACTAGAAGCAGTTCCAGTAGCTTGTTCTGCACTCATTCCTTTGTGTTCGCTTGTTTCTGCATAACCATAACAAATAGTGTCATTTATCTTTGCAGTTGCTTTTAAGAACACTTTAGTTCCTATTGCTACTATTTCATCACTAAGGGTTAAAGTAGCGTTATAACGTAAAAGAATAGGTTTAACCGCTTCTAATATATCTTCTGCACTTCTATACTTGTATTTGCCAAATGCGTTTACATTTGTCTTTGGTACTTTTAATTCGTTTTGAATTTTTACCAAGATGTTTTCGGGGTTGCTCATGATTTCTTTTTGGGTTTTTAGAATGGTGTGTTGTTTGAATCGTATACGGTTTTTCCGTTACCGATGTAGCTTGCCTTAACTTTGGCGGCTCGTTCTTCTTTGGTTTGTCCTGTAGTTATGGAGGTGTCTTGCCCATATTGGTTAGGTTGGTCGTTCAAAATGATACTGATATCATAATACTCGGCTCCATTTTTACCTGGTTTAATTCTTGACTTATCTAACTTTGTTAGATCGATTGATGCTGCGATAATTTTACTCATGTTTATTTGTTTTTATTGGTTTATATTGTTTTGTTAAATTTTCTGCTACACCTTTAAAAATGATTTGCCTAATGTTAAAACTAAAATTCTTTGTTTTGCTTAATAGCTTCAAATAGTTAATTTCATCTTTAGTGAATCTTACATTTAATCTTTGTGTTCTATTTTCTTTATTCATCTTATATATTTGTTTTTATTGGTTTATATTTTTTGTTCTAAAATGTCTAACAAGTAGTTTAGTTTTTCCTCATCGGTAAAGTCATTTTCTTTAGATATAAGCTCCACATATCGAATAGCTTCATCTTTAAAAATGTAACGATGCTCAGGGTAATTAATATCTAAAACTAATAACTCATTAGGATACCAATGTTCAGTTAGCCAGCATTGATTGTAGCTTCCGCTAGTGTAATCTTCAGGGTCTAAGTCGTACATCATAAGTTAAAATATTATGGGTTAAACGTAAATAATTACTTGTTTCGATTTTCATTTGCAATTCAAGTCCGCATGTTATTTGTCCTTGAGCAGCTTGTTCTAAAATTAAACTTTCTAGTTTAAATATTTTCTCGTATGATTCTGCTATTTCTTTTTTCATATAAATTTTTTAATGTTTTGTTGAATAAATAAATCCATAACTTTAACTTGTTCTAAGTACCTTGCACGTTTGTTTTTTGATTTTTTACTAAGCTCATCAATTATATTTTTTAATCTATCGTTAAACATTTGTAGTCGGTTAAGTTGGTCTATGTCTAATTCAATATACATCATTGATTTAGTGCTAAATGGTTCATTTGTCGGCATATCGGATGGCTAAGAAACGTTCGTATAATTCTTTGTTAAAGTGGCCATTATTATTCCACCAATTAACAGCATAGCAATATCGGGCCATGCACCAAACTTGATTATCCATTTTCTCTAAGTTTAATTTCGTTTCTTAAAGTATCTATTTTACCTTCCATAAAAGTAATGTTTAAAGCATTAAGGATAATCTCACGAACTACAGGAATATCATTAATATCGATATTAACTTCTTTTAATGCACTCTTGATGCAAAGATATTGTTCGTTATTATAGTTCATGTTTCTCGTCTAAAATGGTTTTTAAAGTATTGTGATAAACAGCCATATAATCGGCTTCTGAGCAGTCATGTATATAGTCTGCATAATAAGCTCTTGATATCGGACATAAACTAATT
>Ga0209841_1000311_pt1 | contig 11063 bp, 9 predicted proteins | sample GWRWT4_30Apr14_FD_187185 | JGI IMG/M metagenome (GOLD analysis project Ga0209841, IMG submission 187185) | Sand microcosm microbial communities from a hyporheic zone in Columbia River, Washington, USA - GW-RW T4_30-Apr-14 (SPAdes) (version 2) | ecosystem: Engineered > Artificial ecosystem > Sand...
CGAGGTGGCTTCGATTTCGTAGATGTCATCAATGCTGGGCAGTTCCTGGCCGTAGGCCTGGCGCAACCATCCGCGCTCTTCTTCGGTGGGGGCGATGGCATCCACCCAGATAACCCCGGAGCCGAGGTCGGTGGCTGCATTGATGGCGACTTGCTCAAGAAGTCCCTTGTTCAGTGTGAAAGCCATCAACATGGGGCGTTACTCTCAACGGCTGGGGCGGCCTTCGGTGTCAATGAAAGGAAGGCGGCAGCGATTTTGGGATCGATAGGCGAGAAGTCCTGCTCACATGGAGCACAGGTTGCTGAAAGCGCGGCCATTCTAGCAATGCCGGCAGGCTTGCGGCCAGAGATGTTATGCGCAAGCTACGCGGCAACAAGAGGTGTGCCGGCTTTCAGGGCGTTCGGGCAACCACCCAGAGTTCAACACAGGGAATGCCGGCACGCCGCAACAGGCTGGTGATTTCGGCCAGGGTGGCGCCCGTGGTCATCACGTCATCGATGAGGGCGACGCGCTCAATGCGACCAGTCTCCTCCCTGAGCTGTTGCAGGCGCTTTGCATTCAGTTGAAAGGCACCGCGTGGATTGCGGGCACGTGCATGGGCATCCAGTTGCATTTGTGGCTGCGTCGCCCTGTGACGCTCCAGCAACCGGGTCTCCAGGCCCAGCCCGAAATGGCGGGCGACGGGGCGGGCAATTTCCAGTGCCTGGTTGTAGCCGCGCTCGGCCAGGCGCTGGTCATGCAGGGGGACTGGCAATAGCAGGTCGGGAGTTGCCAGGTCCAGTGCCTCCAGGTGCTGGCGCAGCAGCTCACCCAGCAAGGGCGCATGGGCCAACCGACCGTGGTACTTCAGGCCGGCCACCAGATGATCGACAGGGAACTCATACCGCAAGGGCGCAATGGCCCGTACCTGATCCGGCGGGTTTTGCCGGCAGGCAGAACAGAGGTGTTCAGCATGGGTGAAAGGCAAGGCACAGCGCGGGCAACTGCAGGCATTCCAGGGCAGGTCGTGCAGACAAGCCTCGCACAGGGCTGTTCTGCTGGCCGGGCTCTCGCACAGAAGACAACTACGGGCGGAGGGCAGGCGTGAAAAGAGCGAGCGAACACCGGGTATGCCGTTAACCATAATCGTCCCTGCAGGTTGACGGGGCATCCTGCCCCTGTAAAGTATGCGGGTATTCAGCCGCCCGCTGTGCTGACCATAAACCGCCTGCACATGCCCGGCCAGTCCTCATCCCGCAACAGGAAGTCCCCATGACTGCTACTCGCCATGATGCCCTTCGCAACGAGGCCCTTAGAAATGACTGGAGCCGTAACGAAGTCCGTGCCCTTTTCGAACTGCCGTTCATGGATCTCCTGTTTCGCGCCCAGACCGTACACCGTGCCCACTTTGATCCGAATACCGTTCAGGTGAGTACGCTGCTTTCCATCAAGACCGGCGCTTGCCCGGAAGACTGCAAATACTGTTCACAGTCCGGTCATTACGACACCGGGCTCGACAAGGAAAAGCTGCTTGCCATCCAAAAGGTGGTGGAAGAGGCCCAGAACGCCAAAGACAAGGGCGCCAGCCGTTTCTGCATGGGCGCTGCCTGGCGCTCCCCGCGCGAAAAAGACATGCCTTATGTGCTGGAAATGGTGAAGCAGGTAAAAGAGCTGGGTCTAGAAACCTGCATGACGCTGGGCATGCTGTCGGGTGAGCAGGCGCAGCAACTCGCGGAAGCCGGTCTGGATTACTACAACCACAATCTCGATACCTCGCCGGAGCATTACGGCAAGATCATCACGACGCGTACCTACGCGGATCGCCTGAACACGCTGGGCCATGTGCGCGAAGCCGGCATCAAGGTGTGCTGTGGCGGCATTGTCGGTCTGGGGGAGGCCCGTGAAGACCGTATCGGCCTGCTCATGCAGCTGGCCAATCTGCCGGTGCATCCGGAATCCGTTCCCATCAACATGCTGGTGAAAATTGAAGGTACGCCACTTGGCAATGTGGATGACCTCGATCCCTTTGAGTTCGTGCGCACGGTCGCCATTGCCCGTCTGCTGATGCCGCAGTCCTATGTGCGCCTTTCCGCCGGTCGCGAAACCATGAACGATGAAATGCAGGCATTGTGCTTCATGGCCGGCGCCAACTCGATTTTCTACGGTGAAAAATTGCTGACGGCACCTAACCCGGAGGCAGCCGATGACCGCAAGCTGTTCCAGCGTCTCGGCATCAATACGCAAAGCACGCAGGACGTCTCGGATGATTCGCGTGAGGAAGCCATCGCGCAGTCGCTGCGCCAGCAGCAGATGACTGCGCTGGTGCGCGACGCCATGGCCCCGCGTGAAGCCCTGAACTGACTTGTTCTTTGCAACAAGGGCTGCAGTCGCGAATCCAGTGATGCTCGTGCCTGCAACCCCTGCTGTGTCCTGAAGGCAGTCCCCTTGCGGGACGAAAAGCGCTCATACCCATGTCTTTCAATCTTGCCGCCGAACTCCAGCAGAAAAAAACTGACGGTCTTTACCGCCAGCGCCGCACGCTGGGCTCGGCGCAGGGTGCGCGCGTGCAGATGGACGGTCGGGAGCTGCTCAATTTCTGCAGCAATGATTATCTCGGTCTGGCCAATCATCCTGATGCAGTGGCTGCCTTTCAGGCAGCGGCCGGAAAATACGGTGTTGGCAGCGGTGCCTCCCATCTTGTGTGCGGCCATTCTTCGGAACATCACGCGCTGGAAGAAGAACTGGCCGAGTTCACCGGGCGCGAACGTGTGCTCCTGTTTTCCACTGGCTACATGGCCAACACCGGCATCGTGCAGGCTTTGTTGGGGCGGGGTGATGCCGTCTTTGAAGACCGCCTGAACCATGCTTCGCTGATTGATGGCGGTCTGGCATCGGGCGCGCAGTTCCAGCGCTACCGTCACAACGATGTTGCCCATCTGCACGAGTGCCTTGAAAACTCCGGGGCCCGCAAAAAACTCATCGTTACCGATGGCGTGTTCAGCATGGACGGTGACGTGGCCCCCTTGCCGGATCTTGCCCGGCTGGCGCAACAGCATGATGCCTGGCTGATGGTGGATGATGCCCACGGCTTTGGTGTGCTGGGATCACACGGTGGCGGCGTGGCTGAGCATTTTTCCCTGGGTGCGGCGCAGTTGCCGGTGCTGATGGGAACCCTGGGCAAAAGCGTTGGCACCTTTGGTGCTTTTGTCGCGGGTGATGCGACGCTCATTGAGTACCTGATCAACACCGCACGTCCTTATATTTTCACCACGGCCTTGCCACCGGCGATTGCGGCGGCCAGTCGTGCCAGTTTGAAGTTGTTGCGGGAGGCAGGTCCGCGTCGTGAAAAGCTGACGAAGCTGGTGGCGTATTTTCGCCGGGAAGCGGCCGTGCTGGGTCTTGACGTGTTGCCGAGTACAACGCCGATACAACCGGTGTTGCTGGGCAGTAATGCGAGGGCGCTGGATTGGAGCGCAGCACTGGAGGCGAAGGGCTTTTTGGTGGGTGCGATCCGGCCACCCACGGTTGCCGTTGGTGCCGCACGTTTGCGCATCACGTTTTCAGCGGCGCATGACCTGGCGGATGTGGACAGTCTGTTGCAGGCGCTGGCCGATTGTCGCCATCTGGGCACGCCATGATGGCCGCTACCTCGTCAGGAATTTTCCGGCAGCATCACGCTTGTTCGGTTGTAGCAGGCAAAACGGCTCCGCATCTGGTCATGCTGCACGGCTGGGGGCTGCACTCCGGTGTCTGGGCCTCTTTTCTGCCGCTGCTGACGCCACACTTTCAGATAACGCTGATTGATTTGCCCGGTTTTGGCAAAACCGGTGCGGATATTTCCTATGCCGATTTTTTCCGCGAGCTGCCAGGTCTGGTGCCGCAAAAAGCCGTCTGGCTGGGCTGGTCTTTGGGCGGCGCGATGGCGCTTGCGATGGCGGACCGGCATCCGGAGCGGGTACAGGCGCTGTGCCTGATGGCGGCGACGCCCTGCTTTGTACGGCGGCCGGACTGGCAAGCCGCCATGCCGGAGACAAGTTTCAGTGATTTCAAAAATGCTGTGCAGGAAGATGCACCGATTACCCTGGAAGGTTTTCTCGCCCTGCAATGCAAGGGCAGTGTCAGCATGAAAACTGATCTGCGTTTTTTGCAGAGTGTGCTGGCTACCGGAAAAATCCCCGGCGTCTCTGCACTGCTCCGCGGTCTTGAGAATCTTGCACACATGGATCTGCGTGACGCATTGCATGCTCTTGAGCGGCCTGTACAGGTGGTGCTGGGAGAAAAAGACGTGCTGATTCCCGTGAGTCTGGAGAAGGCACTGAAGGCATTGAATCCGGCGGTGAGCGTAACGGTTATTGGGGGCGCGGCCCATCTGCCGTTTGTGTCACACGCAAAGGCGTGCAGCGATGCCCTGCTGCAGTTCTGTCGTCAGCAGGGATTGCTTGAAAGGGCGGCATCATGAGCCGCTTTGCCACCCGCAAGGCGGAAATAGCCGCACGTTTTTCACAGGCGGCGCCCTTGTACGCATCGCATGCTGCATTACAGGCCGCGATTGCGGATGCCCTGCTGGAAGCGCTGGTGCCTGCGGGTGTCGTGCTGGATGTGGGGTGTGGTCGCGGTCGCGAATCCTTGCTGATCAGCGCCCATCCTGATGTGCAGAAGGTGCTGGCGCTGGACATGTCGGCGGCCATGCTCGCGGCACTGCCTGAGTCAGCACAGCTCACTGCCTTGCAGGGCGACATGGAAGCCATTCCCTTGCCGGACCAGTCTGTTGATGTGGTGTTCAGCAATTTTGCCTTGCAGTGGTGTGAGTCGCGCGAACAGATAGCCATTGAGCTGGCGCGCGTATTGAAACCGGGTGGCCAGTTATGGTTCAGCGTGCCGGGGCCGCTCAGTCTGGCGGCGTTGCGTGCGACGACGCTGCTGCATGTCAATGCATTTGCCAGTGCGCAAGACTGGGTGGTTGCCCTCATGCAGGCGGGCTTCAGTGATTGCGATGTGGTGGAAAAAGAATACGTCGCGCATTTTGCCACGGCGAGAGAGCTGCTCGGGGCATTGAAAGGCATCGGTGCCAATACGGCCGATACCCCGCGTGACAATCATTTGCTGGGTAAGCAGTGGTGGCAGGCCGTGCAGGCGGCACTGGAAGTGCAGCGCCAGCCGGAAGGACTGCCTCTGCAATACGATGTGATTTTCATGCACGCCATCCTCGATTGAATCCGCAGCCATTTGCCTGGTGCTTCGCCTGTCTGGAGTTTTGAAATGGCCAAGGCCTTTTTTATTGCCGGTACCGATACCAGTGTTGGCAAAACGACCGTGAGTTGTGCCTTGCTCGCCGCCGCAAAGGCGAAGGGACTGACCACACTGGCATTGAAGCCGCTGGCGGCCGGTTGCGACGCAACGCCGGATGGTTTGCGCAATGACGATGCGCTGGCCCTGATGGCCGTGATGACCGAGCCGCTGTCGTATGACGAGGTCAATCCGGTCGCACTGGCGGCCGCCTTGTCGCCGCATCTGGCGGCTGCCGAAGCCGGGCGCCGGCTTTCCGTTTCACAACTGGCCGGTTTTACGCGTGGCGGCCTGATGCGGCGCGCGGATTTTGCCCTGGTCGAAGGGGCAGGAGGCTGGCGCGTGCCGATCAGCAATCGCGAACTTTTGTCGTCCTTGCCGAAGGAGCTGGGGCTGCCGGTGGTGCTGGTGGTGGGCATGCGCCTTGGCTGCCTCAATCACGCCATTCTCACCGTAGAGGCTATTGCCCGTGACGGTTTGCGCCTCGCCGGCTGGGTCGCCAATGTGATTGATCCTGAAATGGCAGCCCTGGATGAAAATGTCGCTACCCTGAAAAGCATGTTGTCGGCACCCTGTCTGGGTGTGCTGCCCTGGCAGCCCGGCCAGTCGGCCGGAGACCGGGCGGCACATCTGGACGTCACGCTTTTGCTGGCTCCTGCCTGAGTCTTGGTCCCGAGCGCAAGGCAGGCGTTATATGACTTTGTAGCAGGGCTGAACGGGTGCAACTGATCCTGATTTGGCGTACCAAGTAACTGGGAAAGCGGATTGGCCTTGTGAACTGCTGGTCATCAAAATGGCTGTGTTGCACTGGGCTTCTGCCGCATAATTCCGCCGCTTTTGCGTCCGACAAGGCTTCGCCCCTATCCGCAAGCCTGTGACTGTCTGATGCAAGCGATCTATTGGGCTCTCCCTGCCCCGAGACTATGCGAGGTCACATCCATGGCACAGTACAAAGCTCCCCTTCGTGATATGCAGTTTGTCCTGCATGAAGTCCTTGATGTTGAACAGCATTACCAGGCCATCCCTGCGTTTGCCGAGACCAACCGCGAGTTGGTCGACAGCGTGCTGGAAGCCGGTGCGCAGTTTGCCGAAGGTGAACTGGCCCCCATCAATCGCAGTGGTGATGAAGAAGGCTGCGGCTTCAACAATGGCGTAGTGACAACCCCCAAGGGCTTCAAGGAAGCCTATGCCAAGTTTGTAGAGCTTGGTTTCGGTGCGCTGGCCGCTCCGGTCGAGCACGGTGGCCAGGGTCTGCCGCCTTCGCTGGGTATCGCCATGAGCGAAATGACCGGCACCGCCAACTGGTCCTGGTCGATGTACCCCGGCCTGTCGCACGGCGCAATCAACACCATTGAAGCGCACGGCACGCCCGAACAGAAAGACGTTTATCTCGGCAAGATGATTACCGGCGAGTGGACCGGCACCATGTGCCTGACCGAATCCCATGCCGGTTCTGATCTGGGCCTCATACGCACCCGCGCCGAGGCGAATGCCGATGGTTCCTACAGCATTACCGGCAACAAGATCTTTATCTCGGCCGGTGAGCACGACATGGCCGGCAACATCGTTCACATCGTACTGGCGCGTCTGCCGGATGCCCCGAAGGGCACCAAGGGCATTTCGCTGTTCATCGTGCCGAAGTTTGTACCCAAGGCTGATGGCTCCATCGGCGAGCGCAATGGCGTGGTCTGCGGCTCCATCGAACACAAGATGGGCATCAAGGCTTCCGCCACCTGCGTGATGAATTTTGATGGCGCCAAGGGCTTTCTGATCGGCCCGCCCAACAAGGGTCTGAACTGCATGTTCACCTTCATGAACACCGCCCGTGTCGGTACCGCCCTGCAGGGTGTTTGTGCTGCCGAAGGTTCTTTCCAGGGCGCACTGGCCTATGCGAAAGACCGTCTGGCCATGCGTTCGCTTTCCGGCCCCAAGGCACCGGAAAAGGAAGCCGATCCCATCATCGTGCATCCGGCCGTGCGCAACATGCTGCTGACGCAAAAGGCGTTTGCCGAAGGTGGTCGTGCCCTCGTGTACTGGTTGTCCACACAGTCCGATATCGTGCAGTCGGCAGAGTCCGAAGAAGTGCGCAAGACGGCTGATGACCTGATGAGTTTTCTCACACCCATCGCCAAGGCATTCCTGACTGAAGCCGGTTCTGAAGCGGCCAAGCATGGCGTGCAGGTTTACGGTGGTCACGGCTTTATCCGTGAGTGGGGCATGGAGCAGATCGTGCGTGATACGCGTATTGCCTGCCTCTACGAAGGCACCACGGAAATCCAGGCACTCGATTTGCTGGGCCGCAAGGTATTGCAAACCCAGGGTGGCATGCTCAGGAATTTCACCAAGATCGTGCACAAGTTCATTCAGACGAATGAAGGCAATGCCGCCATGGCTGAATTCACCGGCCCGCTGGCCGCACTCAATAAGGAGTGGGGCGACCTGACCATGAAGATCGGCATGAAGGCCATGCAGAACCCGGATGAAGTGGGTGCTGCTGCTGTCGATTACCTGTATTACTCCGGTTATATCACGCTCGGTTACCTCTGGGCGCTAATGGCCAAGGTTGCCCAGGATAAGATTGCCGCCGGCACCACGGAAGAAGCCTTCTACAAGGCCAAGATCCAGACGGCGCAGTTCTACTTCAAGAAAATCCTGCCACGTACCAAGTCCCATGTTGATGTGATTGACGGTGGTCTTGATGTGCTCATGCAGGTTGACGTAGACGCTTTCGCGTTCTGATCCGCCGCGTAGCCGGTGCAGTCAGCACAGAGGAAGGCCCGCGCATGCGGGCTTTTTTCTGAATAATTTTTCAGGTGCCGTCATTGCTGTTTTCAAGCAGATGATGAACCCAATCAAGAGACAGCAGACCATGGCAATTTACAAAGCTCCCCTGCGCGATATGCGTTTTGTGCTCGATGAAGTTTTCAATGCCACGGCATTGTGGCAGTCGGTGCCGGCGCTCAATGAAGTGGATCGCGATATCGTCGATGCCATTCTTGAGGAATCCGCCAAGCTCAATGAGAACGTGATTTTCCCGCTTAACCGCAGCGGTGATGAAGAAGGCGCACAGTTCAATAACGGTGTGGTTACCACGCCCAAGGGCTTCAAGGAGGCCTTCAGGCAACTGGGCGAGGGGGGCTGGATCGGTCTCGGCGCTGATCCGCGCTGGGGCGGCCAGGGCATGCCGAAAACCGTCACGGTCATGACGGATGAAATCATTTTCTCGGCCAATCCGTCCTTTGCCTTGTATCCCTTGCTGGGCGTCGGCGCCGCACTGGCGATGTCACAGCACGCAACCGACGAGCTGAATGATTTCTATCTGCCGCGCATTTATTCCGGTGAATGGGCCGGCACCATGTGCCTGACCGAGCCGCATGCCGGCACCGATCTCGGCATCATCAAGACGAAAGCTGTGCCGGAAGCGGATGGTTCATACGCTATCAGCGGCACCAAGATTTTCATCACCGGTGGCGAGCACGATCTGGCGGAGAACATCATCCACCTGGTGCTGGCCAAGCTGCCGGATGCCCCGGCGGGCTCGAAGGGAATTTCGCTTTTCCTGGTGCCGAAATTCTTTGCCGATGCCGATGGCAAGCTTGGTGCGCGCAACACGGTGGCGGCCGGCTCCATTGAACACAAGATGGGCATCAAGGCTTCGGCCACTTGCGTGATGAATTTTGATGGCGCCAAGGGCTGGCTGATCGGCAAGCCCAATGAAGGTCTGGCTGCCATGTTCGTGATGATGAATTACGAACGCCTGTCCATGGGCATTCAGGGGCTGGGCGCGTCGGAAGTGGCGTACCAGAGCGCTGCCGCCTATGCGCGCGATCGTCTGCAGGGACGTGCGGCTGCCGGCGCACAGAAACCGGCAAAAGCCGCTGACCCACTGCTCGTGCATCCGGACATCCGTCGCATGCTGCTGAAGACGCGTGCGCACAATGAAGCCGCACGTGCGCTGGCCATGTACACCGCGCGTTATCTCGATCTCGCCAAATATGCCGAAGGCGATGTGGCGCAGGCTGCTGCTGATCGTGTGGCACTGCTGACACCTGTCGTGAAGGCATTCCTTTCCGACAAGGGTTTTGAAGGTTGTGTAGATGCCCAGCAGGTGTTTGGCGGCCACGGCTTCATTCGCGAGTGGGGCATGGAGCAGCTGGTGCGTGATGTGCGCATTGCGCAAATCTATGAGGGAGCCAACGGTATTCAGGCGCAGGACCTGATGGGCCGCAAGGTCGTCAAGAACAGGGGTGTTTTTGTTGCCAGCTTTGTCGCTGAAATGCGTGAGCAGTCGGCTCGCCTCAACGCTCCTGAACTCGCTACCTTGAAGGCCGCTTTCATTGCGTCGATTGATCGCCTGGAGAGCGTGACCCGCACCGTGATCGAGGCTTCAGCAAAAAATCCGGATGAGGTGAATGCGGCAGCCGTGGATTACCTGCATGTCTTCGGCTTTACGGCGTATGCCTATATGTGGGCATTGATGGCCGAAGCGGCGCTGCCGAAAAAAGCCGACGATGCTTTCTATGCCGACAAACTGGCACTGGCGGACTTCTTTGTGGCGCGCGTGTTGCCGGAAATGGAAGGTCGTGCTCGTGCTGTTGAGGCGGGTGCTGGCTCCCTGATGCAGTTCTCAGAAAGCTATTTCTGATTTCCTGTGATCCGCATCACAAAAAAGCCCGCGTCATGCGGGCTTTTTTGTGCGCGCCATGGTGAGCAGGCATTAATGGACAATGCCGGGGGCCTGCATCAGTTTTTCGAGTAGAGTAGCGGCGTCAGCTGTGATATTGCTGAAGCGGAAGCCAACACCGTAATGCGACAGATTGTTGGGGTTGTTGCGACACCAGACGCTGACGGCCTTCAGGGTGAGCCCGGTGGCCTCATGATCGGCAGGAGGTCGAATCTCCAGCAGGAACTCCTGGCCGACTGGCAGCGCCTGGCTGGTAATCAGCATCATGCCGGTGAGGCTGAGGTCCACAAGCCGTCCCAGCATGTTCTGGTTGCCGGCATCGTGCACGGTCAGGAATTGTTGCAGACGCAGGCGGGTGGCGCGGGGAGGGGATTCCTGTTCCATCAGCTATAAACCTGTGGGGACGCAGCGATTGCGGCCCTTATAAAATGACCTTGCCAGTATCAAGGCTTGAGCAAAGGCAAGGCAACTGCACACGGTGAAGGATGCCGTAAATTGCGACTGGGTAGCCAAGAATAGTGTGGATAAAACGTAGTTTCAGAGATTGCTGTCGAGCGTGCATTGGCGGTTCCCATTCCTTCAGTGCGGCGCGTTTCCTGTTGTTTCTGTGGATGTCGGCAGGTGTCGTCCTGCTGCTTTCCGATCCGGTTATTGCGGACGCTGCAGAGCTTGCAGACCAGCCACCGAGACTGGTACCGATGCTGTCTCCGGTGATGACCACTGATCCTCTCCCGCCGCCGCCCCCCCGGCTGCTTGATGCCGACACGGGTCGGGATGCGCCGGCCGAGCCAGCGCTTGTGCCAGCACCTGCCATCGCGACCTCGGAGCCTATTCCAAAGACAGGTGCGGGCAACTGTATCAGTCGTGACAGTACCGGCCGCTTCATGGGCTGGGTGGATCATCAGCACTGCGTTTATTCGGGGCGCACGCTGGCAAGCGCGCGCTGGTTCGATGATTTCTTTGGCGACTGGCATGACGATGAGGCCACGGTGCTTATCCGTGTCATTACTGAAATGACGTTTGCCGAGTCAGAAGATCCGGATGCCAGTGTTCGCGTGCGCGCCAGTGCGGACTTGCCCAATGCCAAAAAGCGCCTGCGCCTGATCATTACGGA
>Ga0209841_1000312_pt1 | contig 11062 bp, 2 predicted proteins | sample GWRWT4_30Apr14_FD_187185 | JGI IMG/M metagenome (GOLD analysis project Ga0209841, IMG submission 187185) | Sand microcosm microbial communities from a hyporheic zone in Columbia River, Washington, USA - GW-RW T4_30-Apr-14 (SPAdes) (version 2) | ecosystem: Engineered > Artificial ecosystem > Sand...
AAGGGTTCGCCAAACGCCGATTTTGGCAATCGTTATATGCCTAATCAATACTTGTCATAGGTGAATTATGCCAGTCGTCCCACGTTATGAGTCACAACAAAACAACCAAGTAGCGCAAGCTCAACAAGTGCAGTCTGCGCCATTGGACGTGTCGCCAGTTACTAAAGGATTGGGTGAAGTCGCTGACTACATGAAGCAACGTATTGACCATGAGGACAATATGCGCGTGCTTAACGCTCATACTGAGCTACAGAAACAACAAAACGACTTAGCTTATGGTGAGAATGGATTTCTTAATGCTGAGGGGTTAAACGCTCCTGCTGCGGTTGATGGTGCGCGTAAGCAATGGGAAAAGTTTAAGACTGATACGATTGGAAGTTTAACGGTTGGGCAGCGAGAGAAGTTATTACCTACGCTTAACTCATTTGACAGTAACTTTAATCAACGCGCAATGAACCATGAAACAACTGAGCGCAAGAAAGCCAATACTGCTATTTTAGGCGATAGCTCAAAGGTTCAGATTGAAACAATTAAGCAGAATTACAACAACCCTACTGTGATTGACCAGTCATTAAGTCTTATCAACAAGAATGTCTCGTTGCTTGAAGCAATGGACGGCGATACAAAAGAATCGTTAAGACTACAAGCCAATAGTACGGCCATTCGTGGTGCGGCTGAGTCGGCATTATCACAACAAATTCCTGATATTAACGCGGTTAAATTACTCAAAGAAAAATACGGCGACAAGTTATCGGCTGACGATTCAAGTGCTGTTGACAAGATGCTTAAACCGATTGAAACGGACGCGCAATCTACCACACTATCAACGGCTATTATTGCAAAGCATGGTATTAATAACCCTGTTGCTCAAGCTAAAGCATTGTTGTCTATTCCTGACCCATACATTCGCGGCCAAGTAGCGTCGAAGATTGATATGCAGGTGAGTGCCTACAATAAAGGGCAGTCATTAGCACAAGACGATGCAATTAACTACATTGCCAGTGGTCAACAAGTACCAGCAAAGCTCATGGCATCATTGGATGATAAGTCTCATGCGAATGTTTTAGAATATCAGCAAGCATTCACCGACAAAAGCCAAGTAAGACAGCGTGAAGTATTGCGAGAACGTGCAAATGATGTTGTTACCGATGTTTACGACAAGGCACTTAATGACCCTAATTATCTTAAAACATTGGATTTGGCCGAAGTACGCGCACAATTCAAACTGTCTGGCAATGTTGATTTATTTAACCAACTAACCAAAGAACAAAATAAGTCTAAGGGTTTTCTTGATGGCGGCGATGCTTCTTTCTATGCCCATAAAGCGGTGCTAGACAGATTAAAGGCTTTTCAAGTAACTGACAGTGATAAGAATCAAAAGCTAAACGTCATGGGCATACGCGCCATTGATGATGTTGTCATGCAATTACAGATTGAAGCTGGCGAAGGCAAGGCTATCAAGAAGGCTGATATTGATAAGCGTGTGAGTGAGTTGGTAGCACAGGGTACTTTAACGTCTAAGGGTACTTTGTACGGCACTAATGAGCGTACAGGCATTAGACTACAACAAAAAGAAGGTGAGACGTTTGAGCCAAAACAGCTTACTATTAGTCAGATACCTGCGTCATTTGTTATGACTGCGCGTGATGGGGCTAAGAAGGCTGGCAAGCAAATTAACGACCAGTGGATTATCGACAAGTACAAACAAACTATAGGGCAATAATGATGGAATTAGATTACAGTGATTTACCCGATGTAAACGAAAAACAATCATCACCTACTCTTGATTTTAGTGATTTGCCCGACGATAAAACAGCACAGAAACAGTCATTTGTTGATGCTCAATTAACGACTAAGGCTATTACGCCACAACAGGCATTGCAAGCTAAACAAGCGGCTTCACAGTTTAATATCCCTTTTATCAATGCCGTTCAAAATCCTGACATTGTTGCCGATAGAAAGATTGTCGAAGGCAATACCTACGATGATTTAGCGACACGCGCACCTAAGACGGCCACCTTTTTACAAGACCCTGTTAATGCGGCCATAGCCAAAGATGACCATGACAGCCTTGCTAAAGTAGAAGGGTTTTGGGCAACTCTTAAAGCATTGCCTAATGCTATCGCTGAGGGTGCTAAGGGCGCGTATTGGCAGGATGAGAATAAGATTTACTTTGATAAGTTTGTGAATCCGTTCCGTAAAGAATTAGTCAAAAAACCTGCATTTTTAGGTGAACGTCCGACTCATGCGATATTAAATACCACACAAGAGTTACAACTCCAAAAAAGTAAAAAGGGAATGGCTCGCTACGGTGAAGCCACTAAACGATTAAGTGATAACACTGCTTTAGACTTTGCACAGTACACGGGGTACGGCATTGGCCAGCTTGCTATCATGGGCAAGAATATTGTCAATGCTCCTTTTAATAATGCGGCGGCTGGTGCTGGTGTAGCATTAGCAGGAGCGACTATGGCGGCCTCTACTGTCTTGCCTGAAATTAATGCATTAGCTAAAGCGGCAAAAGTGGCGAAAAAATCACTCAAGTATGGCGCGATTGCTTTTGTCGGTGCTGACTCATTTAAGCAAAATTCTAATGAAGCTCATAAGTTATATGTTGGACTAAAAGACGAAACAGGCAAGCCATTACCTAAAGATATTGTACAGACTGCGGCATTGGCGGCTGGCGGTATCAACGCATTGCTTGATGTAACTTCTGTTGTGGCGTTGTCGGCAATGTTTGCCCCTGCGGTTAAAAACGCATTACAAGCAATGGGAAAAGAAAAGGTCAAGGCTAAGATTGGCGATATGTTGGCGCGTGAATCTACTCGTAAGCTAATTGTTAAGTGGGGTGCAACGGCTGGTGGTGTTGCCATTGGTGAAGGGGCTATTGAAGGCGCACAAGACTTAATTAAAAACATGGGGCGTGAGATTGCACAGGACTACGCTACCGAAAATAGAGGCAATGCTGAGTTTAAGTCTCCGACATTAACCGAACCCTTGCGCGGAAAAGATGGTGAAATTATCGAACCGTCTTACGGTGATAGTGCTGCCGAAAACTTTTGGATGGGCGCTAAGGCTACTCTATTCATGGGCATGGCTGGTGCTGGCATTAACACTCATGCACAAATGACACTTAACCGTGATATTGCATCGTTTAAGAATGAGCGCACTAATTTAGATTTGATGAATCAGGCGGTAACAGAATCGCCGTCAATGAATCTTGACCCTTCTCTACGCACACGCCTTATGAATCATCTTGGCCTTGATGGTGATGATCAAGAGCTGTACATGGATGCCAACAAGACCCGTGACTTATTTCAATCATTTGAGGGTGTCACTGACCCTATTGAAGAAGTCAGGAAGATGTTTGGTGATGAAACGGCTAAAAACTTTGCTGAGGCATTGAATACTTCTTCGGACTTTGCTGTCCCTGCCGATGCTTTTGTCACCGAAGTCATGGGTACAAAGCTCTACGATTCCGTAAAAGAGTTTACTCGTGTTAATCCGCACTCTTTGACACAAGAAGATATTGCTAACTTTGAAGCCAAGCAACAACTGTTTGCTAAACAATTAGCTGAGACTGAGCGCAACATCAAAGAAAACGGCATGACTGACCCTGTTAAGCGCGTCTATGACGATGTTTACGGACAGGTAAAAGGCATAGACCATAATTGGTTATCTGATAAAGATGCACAGGACTACGCGCATATTCATGCGGTTGCTGCCGCTACTCGTTCGGCTAAATTATTTGGTGGAGACCATAGTCATGCTTGGGATATGTACACGCCTTACAATTTATCAATCGTTAATGAGTTTAAGCGTATTGGCGACTTAAAGCGTGGCAAGTCCGATATTGAGCTTGACCCGTTGCTTGATGAAATGCGTGCAGGACTTAACAAGCCTAAGCAAGAATCTATCTATGGTAAGTCGCTTATGGACTCATTGCGAGCAATGGGCTTGCAGGATATGAGTGGCGAACTTGCGGCGCGTGATGTTGATAAGGAGTTAAAACCGTTTCAACGCAAAATGATTCGTGCCGATGGTATGGATTTGGATAGAGCGGCTGAGTGGGCGCAACAAAACGGCTATATCGACAACATAGACACCAATGAATTGCTTAATGCCATGGATGAGGAATTGTTCGGCAGTCCTGTATTCTCTAAGACCATTCAAAATCCTGAGCTAGTTGACCGTCAAAATCGCATTAACGATATGCAAGCACGTTTTGAGCGTATGGGTGTTGATATTCACTCAAAAACTAATGAAGAATTGCGAGATATTATTCGTGGGGATAATACGCTTAATCAAGAAGATGTTTCGATTGATGTTCTTGTATCTTCTTTAGAAAATAAATACGAGGGATTGAAATTAGATATTTCTTCTAAGGGAAGTTATTTGACACTCTCAAGAATAGTAGTTCCTAAGTCTTTGCGTTCAAATGGAGTCGGCTCAATTGTTATGGTGGAGATAACAAAATGGGCGGATAGAAATTCAAAAATTATTAAATTATCTCCATCTAAAGATTTCGGTGGAAATAAATCAAGACTATTTGATTTTTACAAGCGGTTTGGATTTATTGAAAACAAGGGTAAAAATAAGGATTATGAAATATTTGAAACAATGTATAGATTGCCTTCTAGTCCAAACACGTTATTCCAAGAAGAACAAAAACAGATTGACGCAGTACGCGCACAGTACGAAGGCACAGGCCAATGGATGAAAGCCCCCAATGGCGAACCTACAAAGCTAAATGAAATGCAATGGTTGCAGGTACGCACACCTAACTTCAAAGCATGGTTTGGTGATTGGGAGGGTGATGCGAAAAATGCTAGCAAGGTAGTTGATGCTAATGGCGAGCCGTTAGTGGTTTATCATGGTAGTAAAGCTGATTTTGATACATTTTCGCATGAGTTTATCGGCTCAAACGGGACAATGGAGGGTAAGGGTTTTTACTTTACTGACAAAAGAAGCATTGCTAACAACTATGGGAACAATGGAAAGGTTTACGAGGTTTTTCTTAATATTAAAGATTCTTTAAGTTATGACTCTGTAACTTTGAATAAACAAAAACTAAGTAAATTTATCAAATACATTGACCCTAAAGGCGATGACTTTCTTTCTAATTATGGAGATGTTGATTACGAAGGTTATCAGAAAGTGATGAATCAGGCTGTTAAAAGCCTTCTTGATGGTTCTGAAAGCGATGTCGATATGTTGCATGATATTTTAAATTCAAGCGGTTTGAATATTGAAAAGTATTTAGGTGATATTAAAAAATCATTAGGTCGTGATGGTATTTTTGTAGAAAACCCAACGTGGGGAGATGGTCAAAAAATATTTGTAGCCTTCGACCCCACGCAAATAAAATCCGCCACTGGCAACACGGGCGAGTTTAGCGCAAGCAATCCGAATATCTTGTATCAGTCTGGAATTGACCTATCACAAGACTTCACTATCCCAAGCGAAGGCATGACCGTACTACATGGCACAGACAACAAAAACCTAACCTTAGATGATATTAACATCATCCGTACAGGCCAAAAACAGGCCAAGAAAGGACGTTCTTATGGTGGATTTTATACCACGTTTGAGGATAACCAAAGCCACGCACAAAGATACTCTACGGATAACGGCAATCGTGAGGGTGTTGTTTACAGTGTCAAGATTAAGCCTGACACCAAAGTTAAGGCATTGTCTTCTGACATTACCCGTTTAAGTGATACAGATATTGCTCAATGGGTAAGTGAAGGATTTGGTGCGATTACAGGCCGTGACGCACGCGGTCGTCAAGAGTTTGTCGTGATTGATAAGGGGGTTATTGAGTCGATTGATAAACAGAATCGGATGCCTATTTATCGTGTTGATTCACAGGCATTTGATAAGAATATAGTCAAACCTCACGGCCTATATGTTTCTATTCCTAGTGATACATCGACGTTTAACAGCCCACATAAAGAGGTTGGCAATGCTTCATTCAGTGGATATGCCACTCCTAAAAATCCGTTAAATGTTGATAGTGTCAAAATCCAACATAAGCGCGGCAACAACTACCCAATGGAAACATCGGCAGGAGTTAGTGCATTAAAGCAATTAGTTGATACTAAGTTATTCGACTCATTAATTAAGGCAGACAAAGCAGAATTAACAGCCACTATCAAAGAGCAATTTCCTGATATTGATACAAGCCAATACCATGATGCTTATGAGTTGCTTGAAGTATTGGGCGCACAATTAGCAAAACAAGACGGTTACGATGCCATTATTCAGAAGGTTGAAGGCGACCCAATGAATGAAATGGTTATCTTGGATAACTCGATTATTGGTGATTTAGATAAACAACTTAATCAGGGAGTACGCGGCTACCTAAACATCGGCGCAAACCGTGAAATGACTATCACCATGACGGGTACGGCTAACTTCTCGACGTTCTTGCATGAATCAGGTCACTTATGGCTTGAGATGATGCGCGATGATTTGCAACATCCTAACGTCACTGAGGCAATGAAGGCAGACTGGGATATTCTCTCTAAGTGGTTTAGTGACTACTCGGTCACGGCATTAAAAGAGATTCAAGGCGACGTTAAAAGTCTTGAGCGCAAGATTGCATCGTTAAAATCTAAGGCCACTTTAAGCGATAAGCAAAGCAAAGAACTGGCAGAATTGGAATATAATCTTGAGTCCAACAAACAAGCCTTAGCTTATATTGAGCAGAATCCCAATGCTTTAAAAGACGTTACTGCTGACTTTGGCGATTCAATCGAGTCACAACGCATTAGAAACGTCTTAACCAAGCCCTATCACGAACAGTTTGCGCGTGGTATGGAGGCGTATTTTAGAGAGGGTAAAGCCCCGTCTATTGCGTTACAGAGTGCCTTTGCTAATTTTGCCAATTGGTTGCAAAACGTCATCTATAAAACCATGCAAATGTTAGGTGTGAATCTCACCGACGATGTGCGCGGCGTGATGGATAGAATGTTTGCTACTGACGCTGAGATTCAACAGGCTAAAGAGATTCAAGATATTAAGCCTATTTTTGGCGGTGAGATTCCTGCTGAAATGAGTGAAGCCGACAGGATTCTGTATGTTCGGTTATTGGCCGAATCAGAAGCGGAAGCTAAACGCAAGTTGTTAGCTGAGGTGTTACAGTCACAACGCCAAGAACAAGAGCAAAAGTATCAAGACCGTTTAGCTGAGATTAGAAAAGAGATTGAGCATAATCTTAATGTTCAACCCTCGCAGATTGCTATTCACTTCTTGCGTACAGGTAAATTTAGAGAAGGTGCTGAACCATTATTTCCTGTTGAGCCTGTAAAGCTAGACAAGGCCGCATTGGTTGATGCTTTTGGTGAAGGTTATCTTAAAAACTTACCTAAAGGCTCATATACGGTTAAGAACGGTATTCATTTTGATGAGTTGGCCGAAGCGTTAGGATTCACTAGCGGCCGTCAAATGCTGCAAGATATGGCTAATGACCCGTTAAAAAATGAGACTAAGCGTAATCAATACCTTGATGAACAATCAAAAGCTCAAATGAAAGAAGAATCCCCTGAGCTTATCTCTAATCAGCAAATGACTGTCGAGGCGCAAAAAGCTATTCATTCGGATAAACGCGCTGAGGTGCTAATCAATGAAATGGGTAATCTTGAGAAGTTAAGCGGCAAGAATGCTACTCCTGCTCAATTGTTGTATGCCTACGCTGAGAAGATTCTTAGCTTAAAGCCTGTACAAGATATTCGTCCTGCTATCTATCAACGCGCAGAAGCGGCGGCTAATAGAAAGACGATTGCTCATGTGGCAAAGGGTGAATATGCTGAGGCGTTAGAGTCTCACCAAACTTCACTACTCAATCATTACCTATTCTCTATCGCTTTGAAAAATGAGGCTGACTATAAAAAGCGTTTGGTGCATATCAAGCGTTATATGAAAACGTCTGTCCGTAAGGCTATAGCAAGTGCTGGGGCTGATGCTTATCTTGTGATTGTTGGCGAAGATGCGTTGCCGACAAAATACACGTCAAAAAGCGAGGCGCAAAAAGAAGCGGATAATATCCCTAATGCTTATGTGACTACGCAAAACACTTACCTAGAAACGATTGATGCCGTTCTTGCGAACTATGACATTAAGAAAATGCCCGTGTGGGCGATTAGCTTGGCTGAGGCGATGGATGGCTTTGTTGAGCAATTGAATGAATCGGGTATTCCTGACGCAGATATTCAAACTTTACCAAGCAAGAAAAACATTCATCGCTTGTCTTATGCTGATTTTGTTCAAGTCGATAACTTGCTCACTATTATTGAGCGCGTGGCAACTGGCTCAAAAGAGTTAAATACCATTCGTGGGCGTATGGAATTGGCCGACATTATTGGTGAAATGAAACAGTCATCGGCTGGTGTGACTTCGCACACGATTAAGATGAGCCGTCACAAGCACGCACTAGATAAGTTAAAAGATGGTTGGAATGAGTTTGTTGAATATCAGACTAACGTCGATGTTTACAATAGCATTATGGATGGTGAACAAGAGCAAGGTATATTCCATGATGTTTTTCTAGTGCCTTCACGTCATGCTGATACGCAAGAGCAGTTGATGAAGACAGAGATGGAGTTAAAGCTAACTGCCATATTTAAGCCTGTTTATGAGGAGTTTACTAAAAACCATATCTTAGGTGGTTGGAACATTAAAAACATCTTTAAGCGCGAGATTGATGCGTTTATGGGTCATTCCATCTATATCGAGTCCTTAGATTCTTATGAGTCGGTGCAGACTATTATGGGATGGGCGCAATTGTATGGTCATCAGGGTGGCCGTGATGCAATGTTTCATCCTGATAGTGTTCATCAACTGACTGAGGAAGGTGTTTTAGAAGGCATTGGCAAGTTGACAAAAACACAACTTGACGCGGTAGAAAAGATTGTTGTCTTAAATAACTCTTATTGGTCAAGAATTGAGGCTTTAGATAAGCGCACTAAAGGATATGCTGCGCCTAAAGTAGTGGCTTTGCCTTATATGGTTGGCGACCGCATGATGACGGGCGGTTATTCGCGCCTGAAATATGACGGCAAAGATGATATGAAAGTCATGTTTCAAGAAATGGCGGACGGTCTTAAAAACGTGGGCAGTCAAAAGAATAGCAAGACGAATGCAGGTTCGACTAATAAGCGCGTGGGTAGTGGTGGAAAGCCTCCGCGTTATGACTTTAGCGTGATACATGAAAATTTGCTTGAAGTTATCCATGACTTAACTCACCGTGAATTTGTGATTAATGCACAAAAGGTCATCAAGGATAAAGAGTTTCAGCGTTTGGTCAGTGAGAAGATTAACCCACAAGCGGCAAGACAATATCAGTTATGGATTAACAGGCGCGGTGTACCTGATACCTTGCCGACTCATGGCATTGAGCGTTTTCTTGGTTTTGTGAATAACTCGTCAACGATTATGTTTTTGGGTATAAATACTTTTAACTCTTTGCAAAACATGACGGGGCTGGTGGTTGGTAGCACGATTGTTGGTGAGAAATATATGCTTATGGGAACTGCTAAACTCGCATCTTCACCTGTAGCAATTTATGACTTTGTGAATGAGTTATCACCGATGATGGCTAATCGTGCCAAGAGCTTTGGCAGTCGTGATGCGGCGCGAACATTACAAGCTGATTCTAGTTTTACAGGAAAAAACAAATGGGTGGCAGAGGCTGCTTTTATTGGTCAGAGACTGATACAGGAAGTAGTTGATAAAGTAGTTTGGTTTGGTGCGTATCAGAAGGCTATGGACGGCAATGTAGAAGGCATTGATGTATTAGACCAACAACGTGCAATCCAATATGCTGACCGTACTATCGAGCAAACCCAAAGTGGTGCAGGCGGTTATTCACAGGCCAATATCTTTGAAAAAAATGAGCTTGTGCGGTTGTTTACTTTACTTGGTGGGTACATGAATCGTATGTATAACCTGCAACGTGTAGTGCATAACAAACTCAAATACAAGCCAATTACTAAGCGTGTGTTTAGTGAAATGTTAGCGGCCTTTTACATTATGCTATTACCTGCATTGATTACTGCTTATATGCGTGCAGGAAAAGATGATGATGACGATTGGTGGGAATGGGCAGAAAAAAACAAGGTGATAGGGCAGTTGGTTTCTTACCCTGTATCGTTCTTTGTGCTTTCGCGTCCGTTTGCATCCAAGTTGCTTAATCCACAATATGATTTTAGCTTGTCGCCTTCTGAGGGATTTTTCTCTAAATTGGCCGATGGGATTGTTAGTAGTGAGAAGATGGTAGGAAATCTGTTTAGTGAAGATGAAGATGATGTAGAAATTAAACGCCGTGACGTTAAAAATGTCATAAACTCGGCAGGTTATTTATTGCATCTTCCTACACAGGGGATTATGAAGTCAGGTGAACCATTGTATGATTATCTGAATGGCGATTACACACCTGCTGACAATGCAGAATTAACCCGTTCTATTTTATTGAGTAAACCAAAATGACAGTATCATCAACCGTAAACCGTAATGATTATGTGGGGAATGGTGCGACAACAGTCTACCCGTATACCTTTCAAATTTTTGACCAAACACATATTGAGGTATGGGTTCAGACAGTTGGTGGTACGGTGTCAAAGTTGACCCTTACGACTGATTATACAGTTAGTGGTGTTAATCTTAGTGGCGGTGGTAACATTACACTGACGACAGCTTTAACTAGCGGTTATTTAATTGCTGTAAAGTTGGTGCTGCCGCTAACGCAATTGACCGATTTGAAAAATCAAGGCCAGTTCTTTGGTGAAGTACATGAGCGTGTTTTTGATAGAGATATTCGCATAGCTCAACAGTTAGCTGACCAATATGCGCGTGGTATTAAGCTGCCTGAAACCGAAATAGGCTCAACATTAAAAACAACTATTCCATCTGTTTCTCAACGCGCTTCAAAGTTATTAGGCTTTGATGAAAACGGCAACCCAACATCCATGTCATTTTCATATTCTAGCGATGTAACAGTAAATAACATCGCATCTCTAATGTTGATTGTTGGTGATGGCTCTAAAATTGCTAAGACTCAAGG
>Ga0209841_1000313_pt1 | contig 11058 bp, 6 predicted proteins | sample GWRWT4_30Apr14_FD_187185 | JGI IMG/M metagenome (GOLD analysis project Ga0209841, IMG submission 187185) | Sand microcosm microbial communities from a hyporheic zone in Columbia River, Washington, USA - GW-RW T4_30-Apr-14 (SPAdes) (version 2) | ecosystem: Engineered > Artificial ecosystem > Sand...
ACCTCTCCGCAAGGCAAGGCCTTGACCGCAGCGGTGCGCATGCACGGCATCCAGGCCGACCAGGTCGCGTCGGTCAACATCAACGGGTTGGAGGTGCGCGAAACGCGCGGCGATGGCATCGTGATTGATCACGGCTGGAAGGCCGGCGCCAGCGTCACCATCAACAACGTCGTCGTCAATCATGCCGGGCGCAAGGGCATCAACGTCGTCAACAACACGTCGTCGTCCAGCGCGGGCACGGGCACCATCAACCAGTCCCGCGTTGAGAACAGTGTCAACGAAGGCATTGATGTGAGCGGCGACCGTCGATGGGCCAACAGCATCACGCGGAACATCAACATCACCAATAACACGGTGGTGAGCGCAGGTGCGAATTCCTACGCCAGAGGGGCGATTTTGCTGGGCCGCAAGGGCAATGCCACCAGCAACCTCGTGGAGAACCCGTCCTACATCGGCATCCATGGTGGCAAGCTCAACACGATCTCGTACAACGTGGTCAAGAACGCTTGCCTGGGCTATGACGATTGCGGTGCCATCTACGTGGGTGGCAGTCTGTATGGCATCACCGACGAGCCCCGCACTCCGGCTTGGACCGAGTTCGATGTCGGATCAACGATCTCCAACAACTTTGTCGAAGGCACCCTGGTGGCCGATACCCGGCTCGACGGCTCGGCCATGAGCAACGGCTTCAATGATGGTGTTCGCAAGACCTATGTGGCCGGCATCTACCTGGACGACTACGCCAGCTCCAACCAGGTGAGCAACAACTTCGTGTCGGGCTCCGACATGGGGGTGCTGATCCACCAGGGCAGCAACAACACCATCTCGTCGAACACGGTGGTCAACAACCGCCGTCAGGTCTGGCTGCAGGAGAACATCTCCAGCACCTATCCGATGTCCAACAACGCGTTCACTGGCAACGTGTTTGCCTCGAACTCGTCCGAGCCTCTGGTCTACCAACAAAGCTTGTACAGGGCGACCAACAACCTGGGCAGCTTCGCGAACAACGCGTACGCCAGCTACCGCTCTGCCGAGTTCGCAGAGAACGACACGCCGGTCAGCACGCGCCGCTTCATGACTTTCAAGCAATGGCAGGCCAGCGGACGTGACTTGGCCAGCTCCGGCAGTGCGCTGCATGCCACGTCTTATGGCATTGGCGCGTTGGCGGGGGCCCCGGAATTGATCCTCAACGGCGTGTTCTCTCCGGGCAACACCAGCACCTGGTGGACGGGGGATGCCACCCTCAGCGTGCTCAACGGTGAGAACTTCCTGACGGTCACGCCGACCAACCCGAGCAGCGCCCAGGGCGCTTCGTTCTCGGTCAACACGGGCGCACCGATGTCGCTGGAAAAGAACGCCAAGTACTGGCTGTCCTTCAACTTTGCGGGTGCCCCGGGCTCCCCTTTGCTGGCATCGATCCTGCGCAGCAGCCCACCTTGGGATGACGTCGCCGTGCCCGTTCTGGCGCAGACGGGTGAATCCCCGGTGATGGGTTCCTTGGGCGTGGCCACCTACAGCCGCCTCTTGACGGTTGAGGAGTTGATGAGCAACAACGCCATGTTGTACTTCAAGTTCTTTGGCGGTGCGCCGTTCAAGCTGGCCAATGTGTCGCTTCGCAAGGCACAGGTGTTCACTGGCAACGCCGCACCCGTGGGCTACTACAACGCCTCCCCGTCGGTGCGGACGGGCATTGCTTGCCCGAACCCGGATTCCGCAGCTTGCGGCAACTACATCGATGTGAAGACCAAGGCCGCCGTGAGCTTCCCCTTGTCGGTGCCGGCCTGGGGCGCCAAGGTCATTGGCCTGAACGCCCAGTACTGGCTTGACTCCGACGTGGATGGCATCCCCAATGGACGTGATTCGTGTTCGGGCACGGACGTGAGTTTGCGTGGCGCCAACGAGTTGGGCTGCTAAGCCTGCATGAGCCAGCGGGCCTTGCAAGGGCCCGAGCGTCCCGTCTGATCCATGCCATTTTCACCTGCCAAGCCATGGGTTTGGTGTAAGGTGGAATACATCCCGGCCGTGATGCCGGGGGCATGAATCAAATTCGGGGAGCCGATGGACGCACAAGGCAACATTGGCGCGGCGCAGCTGCGGCCACTCCACGCCTACCTCACCCGCCTCATCTGGTTGTGTGTGGGGCCACTGGTGTTGTTGGCCGCTTATCTCGCGGTCGGCCAGGTGAGGCAGGTGCAGCTGGAACGCGACCACGCAGGCGCTGACCTGGCCAAGACCCTGGCCGTTCACATTGACCTGGAGCTGGGCGCCAGGATCGGGGCATTGCGCATGCTGGCCCAATCGCCCCTGGTGGATGATCCAGCGCGCTGGGACGAGTTTTACCTCGAAGCCCAAAGCTGTCGCGAGAACTTTGGCGGGCACATCGTGTTCGCCAATCCGCAAATGCAGATGCTGTTGAACACGCGCGTGCCCCGGGGCCAGCCGCTGCCCATGCTGCCCAAACCCAAGGGGCATGCCGCAGCGCCCACGGCTTTGGCCACGGGCAAGCCTGCCGTGGGTGACATCTTCCTGGGGCCCATTGCCAAAGAGCCCTTGATCGCCATGGCGGTGCCGGTCCAGCGCCAGGGCAAAACGGTCTATTTGCTGCTCAGCGTCTTCCAGGCCAGGCAGTTCCAAAAGCAGATTGACCAATTGCCACTGCCCAAAGGCTGGGCGGTGTCGTTGAGGGACGGCCAAGGTGCGTCGATTGCGCACCGAGGCCCGTCCGGCCTGGATGTTGCCAAAGACGTTGATCCCGACCAGCGCTTTGCCGTGAAGTTGGTGGCGTCGCCATGGTCGGTGGTGGTTGAAATCCCCCGAGAAGTTGGCCACGCCTCTTTGCTGGCGGCCGCCGCCAAGTTGCTGGCCGTGGTCCTGGGGGCGACCACGGCGGCGGTGCTGGGCGGGCAGATGGCCAGCCGCCGCCTGGGCAAGGCCGTGGCCTCGCTGGCGGCCAAGCCGGCGCCTGGCACGCCATTGCCCGAGATCACCGAGATCGCGCAAGTGCGTGGCCTGCTGGACGAAGCCGAGCAGCGGCAAGCGATGTCCGAAGCCAGTCTGCGGGACAGCGAGCAGCGTTTTCGCCGGCTGATTCATGAAGCGCCACTGCCGCTGGCGCTGGTCACCCAGGATGGGCGCATCCTGGAGCTGAACGCCCGGTTTGTGCAAGTGTTTGGCTACACCCGGCAGGAGTTGCCCACCTTGGCCGATTGGTGGCAGCGCGCTTATCCCGACCCGGCTTACCGGGCCACCGTGATGGCCATGCGCCATGATGCGGTGACCCGAGCCCTGGCCTCGGGCACCGACGTGGAGCCGCTGGAATACCGCATCACCTGCCAAGGGGGCCAGGTGCGCACGATGGTGGTGTCGGGCATCGCCATTGACGGCGATTTGCTGGTCACTTTCTTCGATGTCACCGAGCGCAAAGCTGCCGAGGAGGCCTTGCGCCAAAGCGGCGAGCTTTACCGCCACACGCTGGACAACATGATCGAGGGTTGCCAGATCCTCGGCCTGGACTGGCGCTACCGCTACATCAACCCTGCTGGTGCCCAACAGAACCGTCAGCCGGCGGCACCACTCATTGGCCGCACGATGATGGAGTCTCATCCTGGCATTGAAGCGACGGACATCTTTGCCAAGATCAAGCGCAGCATGGAAGAGCGCACGGCCTTGCACAGCGAGACCGAGTACGTCTTTCCTGATGGCAGTCGAGGGTGGTTCGAGGTGAACATCCAACCCACGCCAGAAGGCATCGCCCTGTTCAGCGTGGACATCACCGAGCGCAGGGTGGCTGAACAGGAGATCCGGGCCCTGAATGCCGGACTGGAAAGCCGGGTGGCCCAGCGCACGGCGGAGTTGATGGAGGCCCGGGCTGCTGCCGAAGATGCCAGCCGGGCCAAGGGCACCTTCCTGGCGAACATGAGCCACGAGATCCGCACGCCGATGAACGCCATCATTGGTTTGACGCACCTGTTGCGCCGCGATGCGCATGATGCCAAGCAGGGCGAGCGCCTGAGCCATATTGCTGATGCAGCGGCCCACCTGCTTCAGGTGATCAACGACATCCTGGACCTGTCCAAGATCGAGGCAGGCAAGCTGGAGCTGGAGGACGCCGATTTTTCCCTGGCGGCGGCCTTGGCCGGCAGTTGTGCCTTGGTGTCCGAGCAAGCGCAGGCCAAGGGCTTGGAGGTGTCCAGCCGCATCGATCAGGTGCCCGACGCCTTGCGCGGTGACCCGACCCGTTTGTGCCAGGCCTTGCTCAATTTGCTGAGCAATGCGGTCAAGTTCACCGAGCGGGGCCGCATCGAGGTGGCTGCCCAACTGGTTCAGCGAGAGGCCGGCGACCTGCTGGTGCGGTTTTCGGTGCGGGACACCGGCATGGGCATCGCACCAGACACCCTCCAACAGTTGTTCGCCGCGTTCGTGCAGGCCGACGCCTCGACCACGCGCCGCTTTGGGGGCTCGGGCCTGGGCCTGTCGATCACCCAGCGTCTGGCCACCATGATGGGTGGCGAGGTTGGCGTGACGAGCGAGCCGGGCTTGGGCAGTGAGTTCTGGTTCACCGCCCGCCTTCAAGAAGGCGCGCCCGTCGCCGTGGCACCCATGATCGAGCTGGCCGACGCCATGGCAACTTTGCGTCGTCGTTGTGCGGGTCAACGGGTGCTGCTGGCGGAAGACAACCTGATCAACCAGCTGCTGGCCACCGAACTGCTGGCCTCGGTCGGTCTTCAAGTGGACGTGGCGGACAACGGCGTGCAGGCCGTTGAAATGGCGCAGCAGGCTGACCACGACCTGATCCTGATGGACATGCAGATGCCTGAAATGGACGGGCTGGCGGCCGCGCGCCGGATCCGCGCCCTGCCCAAACATGCGGCCACGCCCATCATCGCAATGACCGCCAATGCCTTCAGCCAGGACCGAGACGCTTGCCTGGCCGCAGGGATGAACGACCACCTGGCCAAGCCGGTGAACCTGAGCCAGTTGTACGGCACCTTGTTGAGGTGGCTACCCGATTGACCGATGGCACCGAGGGTGCAGGGTTTCCAATGATGACTCGGCATGCGATCAGCTCATAATATTAAAACAGTGTTTTTTTAAAAGCTTTTGTTCTGGTTAAGTGCCGTTGATGTTCATGGCGCCGGAATGCTTTCGCCTTCCCATCATTGGAGACAGTCATGTCGATTCAAAGAAGCCTGAGCACAGCCACGGCTGCCTTGCTCACGTCCCTGTGCATTCATTGGCCGGCATCCGCCGGCTCCAATTACCTGGTGGGCGTGGGCATGAGCGACATCACTGGCGAGGCCGCCGAGGTGGGCATGATGGGCTATGCCGAGCTGGGCCAGAAAACCTCAGGCATCCATCAACGCCTGCGCGCCCGAGCCTTCATCAGCGAGGATGTGGCCACCCACAAAACTGTGGCGTTGGTGGTCACCGATCTTGGCCTGGTCACGCAGTCCATCCATCAGGCCGTGCTGGCCAAACTGGCCACCCGGTACGGCCAACTGTACAACCAGCAAAACCTGGTGATCACGGCCACGCACACCCACGCTGGCCCAGGCGGCTACTCGCATTACGCGCTCTACAACATCACCATCCTTGGCTTTCAGAAAGCCACGTTCAACGCCATCGTGGACGGCATTGTCGAATCCATTGACCGCGCTCATGCCAGCAAGGCGCCTGGCGACATCCTGGTCAACCAGGGCGACTTGACGACCGTCAGCAAAAACCGCTCATCCACCGCCTTTCAGCGCAACCCCGCCTCAGACCGCGCGGCCTTCCCGCAAGAAATCGACCCCTTGATGACGGTGCTGACCTTCAAAAAGGGTGGCCAAGCCGTGGGCGCCCTGAGCTTGTTCCCCACCCATGGCACCAGCATGACCGGCAAGAACACCCTGATCAGCGGCGACAACAAGGGCTACGCCGCCTACCACTGGGAGCATGACCACGCGGGCGTGCGCTATCGCAGCAGCAACGCACCGTTCGTGGCGGGGTTTGCGCAGACCAATGCCGGCGACATGACGCCCAACCTCAACCTCAAGCCGGGGAGTGGCCCCACCGAGGACGAATTCGAGAACACCCGGATCATTGGCCAGCGCCAGACCAACAAAGCACTGGCCCTGTCCAACCAATCCAGCACGGTGTTGAGCGGGGGCCTGGACTACCGCATGCGCTTCATCGACATGAGCAGCGTGCAAGTGGCGGCGGCCTACACCCCGGATGCGCAACCCCACACCACCTGCATCGCTGCGCTGGGTGCCGCATTTGCCGCTGGCAGCACGGAAGACGGGCCGGGCCCAGGTGTGGCCAACGAAGGGGTGTCCAACCCCTTCCTGCAAGCCGTGGGCGGATTGGCGTTCTCCATCCCCAGCAGCCTGCGCGATTGCCATGGTGCCAAGCAGATCTTCATTCCGACGGGCCGGCTGCAACCCAACCCCTGGACTCCTGAAGTGGTTCCCATCCAATTGGTGCGGCTGGGCCAGCTCTACCTGGCGACCCTGCCAGGCGAAGCCACCGTCATGTCTGGTTACCGCATTCGACGTCAATTGGCCCAGACGCTCGGGACGGACATCCGGCAGGTTCTGGTGGTGGGCTACACCAACGCCTACACCAACTACATCACCACACCCGAGGAATACAGCCAGCAGGACTACGAAGGTGGCAGCACCTTGTTTGGCCCCTGGACACAACCGGCCTACCAGCAAGAGCTCGACAAGCTGGCCAAGGACATGGTGGCCGGCGCGCCCACCACCAACACGCTTCAACCCCGTGACCTGGCCTGCTGCCAGATGAACTTCCAGACTGGCGTGTTGATGGACGCGCCCTCCCTGGGGCGCACCTTTGGCAGCGTGCTGAGCGATGCGGCCAGCAGCTACAAGCGTGGCGATACCGTGGTCGTGCGGTTCCAGACTGGTCACCCCAAGAACAACCTGCGCCGAGGCGGCACGTATCTTGAGGTGCAACAGCTCACCGCCACGGGCTGGAAGGCGGTGGCCGATGATGGAGACTGGTCCACCCAATACCGCTGGGATCGTGTGTTCGCCGCTGAATCCAGGGCAGAGATCTCATGGACCATCCCCGCTGATGCCCCCTTGGGAACCTACCGCATCGTGCACCATGGCGATGCCAAGTCACTGCTGGGTGTCATCAAGTCCTTCACCGGCACCTCCCGCAGCTTCCAGGTGCTGCAGCCTGGTTGACGGCGGACGAGTCTTTGCGCGCGAACACGATGAGCACTGTGTGCCAGCGCTCAGCCCGCCGTCTCAGCGTTCTCGAAGTCTGAGTGGCTGATCTCGCAGACCTGCAACTTGTCGCCGACGTTGAACTCGGATCGCCGGCCGCTGGAGTCGCTGTTGTCCTCGTCCACATCACGATCGACCACGGTGACCACCAGGCAAGCGTGCACTTCGGTCAATCCCTGGTTGGGCTGAGCGCCCATCACGGAGCGGAGTTGGCGCAAAGCAGGTTTGAGCACATCGATCGGCAGGTCCAGAAAACACCGCGCGCCTTTGCGCCTGAGGGCATGCTCCAGGTAGCCCAGGTGCCTGAGCACCTTGCGCGCGCCGGCATGCTGGTCCAACACGTGCGCCAGCGCCTCCTGCATGCGCTCAAGCTGGGCGGCGTCCACGCCCATCACTGGCGGTGGGTGCGTTGTGCTGGATTTGGTGTGGACTGGTTTTGGGCTCGGTGTCGCTCCAACGCTGCCTTTCGCGTCTTGCAGCACCACATGCAGCTTGCCTGCCCGGCGCTCGAGCTGCACCTGCGCCACGAAGATGCCGCGCGCCAGGTTCACCAGAGGCGTGAACCACCTGGTCGGGTTTGGGTGTTTGGGAGAACGTCGATCTTGCGCCATGGGGTGTGTGGGCCTCGTCCTCCATCATGTCCCCAGCGGGGGCGTTCGTCCGGATCTTGGTGGGGGACTTGTCCACTCCATCACGCAATGGCCCATCCCCCCCTTGCTCGCGGGGCCGGCCAGGGTTTTCATGGATGACTTGTGATTTCCTTCACGAATAATCTAGAAACACTGTTTTTTTATGACGCCTTGTTTCCAGCTTGCGAAGGCCACCATGACCCAACCCACCATCCACCGCCGCAACGTTCTTGCTGCGCTCACGGCATCTGCCGCCTCCACCTTGATGTCGGGCGGGCAGGCGCAGGCCGCCACCGGCCCCACGGCCACTGGCGACTACAACACCGACGTGGTCATCATTGGTGGCGGCTACTCCGGCCTGGCCTGTGCCCGCGCCTTGGTGGCTGCGGGCCGGCAGGTGTTGTTGCTGGAGGCGCGTGACCGCGTCGGCGGACGTTGCTGGAACCAGAACCTGCCAGCCCCCTTCAGCAGCTACGTGGTCGAGGGTGGCGCGGCCTTCATCGGCCCCACGCAAGACCGCATGTACGCCCTGGTGCAGCAACTGGGCCTGAAAACCTATCCCGTCTACGACACGGGCAAGCTGATCAACTACGCCAACGGCAAGCGCAGCACCTACACCGGCGTGCTGCCCTGGTCCAACCTGCTGGCCACTGGCGAGACCGCGATCACCATGCTCAAGATCGACGCCATGGCCAAACAGGTGCCGCTCGATGCGCCCTGGATGGCCGCCAAGGCCGCCGAGTGGGACTCGCAAAGCATGCAGACCTGGATGGACCGCAACCTGCTCACGGCCGATGCCAAGAACCTGCTGCGCTTGTGCGTGCTGTCCCTGGTGTCGACCGAACCGCGCGACATCTCCTTTCTGTACATGCTGCACTACGTCCACTCGGGTGGCGGCCTGACCAGCCTGCTCAGCACTCAAGGCGGTGCTCAGCAGGATCGCATCGTGGGTGGATCGCAATCCATCGCGCTGGGCATGGCCCGCGAGTTGAGTGGCCGCATCCTGTTCCGTGCTGCCGCCCACTCGGTCAAGCAAGACGGCGGCGGTATCGCAGTCTCTGGCGATGGCTTCACCGTGCGGGCCCAGCGGGCCGTCGTGGCCATGTCGCCCTGGATGGCCTCGCGCTTGAGCTACGAGCCGCTCGACGGCCCCACCCAGGTGCGCCTGCAGATGATGCAGCGCGTGCCCATGGGTTCTGCCTGGAAGGTGCACGTGGCCTACGACCGCCCCTTCTGGCGCGACGAGGGCCTCAGTGGCCAGGTCACCAGCGATGCCTTCCTGCCCAAGATCGTGTTTGACACCACCCAGCCCACGGCGGGCGCGCCTGGCGTGATCATGGCCTTCATCGATGGCCAGGATGCGCGCGACGCCGCCTTGATGACACCGGCGGTGCGCAAGGCCAAGGTGCTTCAGGCCCTGGCGGTGTTCTTCGGCCCCAAGGCCGCCACGCCGCTGGCCTACATGGAGAACAACTGGCAGGCCGAGAATTTCAGCGGTGGTGCGCCCACCGGCGTCTTCCCGCCCGGCGTGCTGACCGGCTTCGGCCCCAGCTTGCGCGCCCCCTGCGGCAAGCTGCACTGGGCGGGCACCGAAACCGCGTCGGTGTGGACGGGCTACATGGAAGGCGCGGTGCGTTCGGGCGAGCGTGTGGCCCAGGAGATCCTGAACACATGAGCTCGGCGGTTCAGGCCTCGCCCGTCATCGTGGTGGGCGCCGGCCCGGCGGGCCTGGCCATGGCGGCCTGCCTGCAAAAGGAGAAGGTGCCCTGCATCGTGCTCGAGCAGCACGATCATGTGGGCTCGTCCTGGGTCGGCCACTACCACCGCCTGCACCTGCACACCGACAAGGCCCACTCGGCCCTGCCCTTCTTCGACTTCCCCAAGTCCTACCCGCGCTACCCCTCGCGCCAGCAAGTGGTGGACTACCTGAACGCCTACACGCGGCACCACCAGATCCAGCCCTTTTATGGGCAGAAGATCGTCCGCGCGTGCCGAAGCGAGAACGGCTGGGAAATCCATTCGCAGGACACCGTGTACCGTGCGCGTTCGCTGGTCGTGGCCGCCGGCTACAACCGCGAGCCACAGCGCCCCACCTGGCCTGGCATGGACACCTTCCAAGGCCCGGTCCTGCACAGTTCGGCCTATGCCCATGGCGCCGCCTTCAAGGGCCAGCGCGTGCTGGTGGTCGGCCTGGGCAACTCGGGTGGCGAGATCGCCATTGATCTTCACGAGCATGGCGCACAGCCCACCCTGGCCGTGCGCAGCCCCGTCAATGTCATCCGGCGCGAGGTGTTCGGCATCCCCTTCCTGACCATCGGCATCTTGCAGAAAGCCTTGCCGCCTCAGTTGGCCGATGCCCTGAATGCCCCGGTGATGCGCCTGCTCACCGGCGACTTGTCCAAGTACGGATTGCGCCAGCCCAGCGAGGGCCCGGTCACGCAGATTCGCAAGCATGGGCGCGTGCCCTTCATCGACGTGGGTACCATCGCCTTGATCAAGCAGGGGCAGGTTCAGGTCAGGCCGGGCATCGAGCGTTTCACCGAGCAAGGTGTGGTGTTCAGCGATGGCCGGGCCGAGGCCTTTGATGCCGTGGTGCTGGCCACGGGCTACCAGCCCAATGTCCAGTCATGGCTGGAAGCCGGCGAAGGCGTGTTTGGCGAAGGTGGGTTGCCCGTGCTGAGCGGCCAGGCCTTGAGCCACGCCCCCGGCTTGTACTTCTGTGGCTACCACGTGTCGCCCACCGGCATGCTGCGTGAGATCGCCCAGGAGGCGCAACAGCTGGGGCGACTCATCGCCCGATCACATCAGCGTTAGCCTCGCCATCCCATCACTCGGCAGAACGGTCCAAGGGGCGGCCCTGGAATCGCTGCACCAGCTGCTGGATCAATGGGGCGCTGAGCATCAGTCCGGCGGACGCGCACGCGGCCATCGGAACGAGGGAGTCGAAGTAATCCATCAGGCAGGCGCCCAGCATGATTGACCCCAGGCCCAGGAAGTACAGGGACATGGCATGCCTGCGGGTAGATGCTGCGTTGATCGGCATTTTTTACCATCGCTTTCAGAAGAAGGCGACTTGGTGAAGTTCGAACCGCCTGGTGGCAATTTTGCGTGCTTCGTCGTCCCCCTGATCTGGGCAGATGAGGTGGTTGGCGCGGTCTGTTGCGGCATTCCAGGCGCGTGGGCTCGCCGTTTGC
>Ga0209841_1000314_pt1 | contig 11001 bp, 11 predicted proteins | sample GWRWT4_30Apr14_FD_187185 | JGI IMG/M metagenome (GOLD analysis project Ga0209841, IMG submission 187185) | Sand microcosm microbial communities from a hyporheic zone in Columbia River, Washington, USA - GW-RW T4_30-Apr-14 (SPAdes) (version 2) | ecosystem: Engineered > Artificial ecosystem > Sand...
GTGATCATGGGTTATTCGGAATTACTCGAAGCCGCATTAAAAGAATCGCCGCTGGTCAAATACGCGCATGAGATTCAACGCGCGGGTGACCGTGGTGCCAGGCTGACAAAAAAATTGTTGTCATTTTCGCGAAGTAATGTTCACGATGCAGGTTGTTTTGATATCAATATGTTGTTACTGAATATGCAGCATATGTTGAGTCAAACCCTCACGGCCAGGGTTGGCCTCTTGCTTGAACTCACCGAATACGCGTGGCCTGTCTGGTTGAACGATAGCGACTTTGAAGATGCTGTTCTTAATCTATGTATTAATGCAATGCATGCCATTGATGGCAATGGAAAACTAACTATCCAAACCCGCAATCAAGCCTTAATTGAGGGCGACGCACATTCGTTGGATCTGTCACCGGGACACTATGTATTACTTACTTTTACCGATACAGGTAAGGGCATGGATAAGTCGATACAACAACATATTTTTGAACCTTTCTACTCAACAAAAGGTGAAATGGGTACGGGTTTGGGTTTAAGTCAGGTTTACGGTTTTGTAAAACAAAGTGGAGGCGGGATAACCGTGATTTCTGAATCCGGTAAAGGCGCTCAGTTTCGGCTGTATTTTCCGAGGTTTCTGGCGGTGATAGATGCGCAAAAAACAACCGAGGAGCTCAAATCGGTTCAGTTAGACACAGCTAATGAGCTAATTTTGCTGGTTGATGATGAAACGGCATTGCTTGATTTAAATAGAGAAATACTGAGCCAACACGGTTACAAGGTCATAACGGCAGATAATGGCCAAAATGCACTGAAAATGCTTAAACAACATCCGGTTGATTTGATGATTAGCGATATTATCATGCCAGATATGAGTGGTTATCAATTGGCAAGTATCGTTAAAACCACATACCCCTCCATCAAGATTCAGCTGGTGAGCGGTTTTTCCGATGATACACAGACCGAATGGTTTGATGAGAAATTATGTAAAACTATTTTACTCAAACCATTCAGCGCAAAAAGCCTGGTGAAACGCACTCAAGAATTGTTATCTGAAAAATGAAAACCGATTTTATAAAATTACACTATTTGGTGATTTTTAGGTGTGTGGAAGAAATCACCAGCTCCAAGGTATGAATTTGACCTGCGTCCAGAGAAATTGTATCGGACGCTGCATTGGCCGTTTCTACACAGAGAAAATTACGGTAGGCATCTGGCGGCATCTGTGACATGTGTTGCGATTTTTCCAACCACGGGTTCCATATTACCGTAGATGCACTGCCTTGTGTTTGCAGGCGAATCATGTTGTTATTTTTATTTTTAATACGTAATTCATCGGGAGTATTCAGATAAACACGGTCGGTTTCTGCGGCAAAAAAAAGTGGCCCGTGTTGAATTTTATTTTGCCACTGATCAAGCGCGTCCAAATAGGCGCATTGCTCCAATCCAAGCACCTCCGTGGCATAAATGTCACCGACAGAAAAGTAAGTGTGCAAAGCCTGGCTGAAATGCACGGTTTCTGATGTGTGATTTTGAGTGCTGAGTGTTAATTGCAGCGTTTTTCCTATAAAAAACTTGAGTGTTGGCCTAAGAGGGAAATGATCGGGCAAGTCGTGTAGTGTGCAGTTTAATGTTGTGCCCTCGCTGTCGTGAAACCAATTGCTGAGTGTCCACAGTTTGTTTCGTGCAAATCCGTGCGCGTCTTTATGGGCAAGGTCATTGAAACAGTGTTGGACCGTCTGGGGATTTTTATCAAAATTGCCAAACCAGGGCCAACAGACCGGAATGCCCTGGCGCACAGCCTGACCTTTTTCAAAGCTAACGTGTGCATTGTGCCACAATAAAGGCTCATATCCATGGGCCTGAAATTGGATGACCTGTGCTCCTTGTAAAAGTACCGTGGCCTGTGCGAAATCATTTTTAACTTCTACGGCAGGAATGTTGCCACAGAAAGTGTATTCGATGGTGGAATGTGTCACGGCCTTTATCCTTGATATAAATAAGACTACAAAAAATCAGAGAAAAATTAGGGTTTTTAAGCGGTTTAAATCAGCGTAAAATTTTCTGCTGCCAAGCTCGCGCGCCTGGTCTGCACGTTTGCCCGAGTATAACGATTCAAACCTGTTTCGGGGATAGTATTCAGACTAGTCAAGAAAAACGCAGGCAGATGCAAAGGTGTTTCGCTTGATTTTCAGCCGCAGTCACACGTTTAACCGGGGAAATAACGATGAAGAGTAAAAAAATATTGATGGTATTGGTTTGTATGGGCTTGGCAACAAGTGCGCTTGCGCAACCTGCGCTCAGTCCATCGCCCACCAATGCCAAGGTAAGCATTAGTGAACCAAACAATAATGCAGTGGTACCCACGACCTTTACCGTAAAATTTGCGTTATCAGGAATGGAACTTGCGCCAGCCGGTACTCAAAAAGAAAATACAGGTCACCATCATTTGTTGGTCGATATGGCAACACTGCCTGAACTGACCCAGCCCCTGGCGGTGAGTGATCATATTCAGCATTTTGGCAAAGGCCAGACTGAAACGACCTTAACACTTGCGCCGGGCAAACACACCTTGCAGTTGGTGTTAGGCGATTATGCCCATGTGCCGCACAACAAGCCGCTTATTTCAGAAAAAATTACCGTTAATGTGAAGTAAGTGATGCGGTTAATTTGTTGAGCTTTGTTAGCTACAAAAAAAGCGTGGTCATTAGCATCACGCTTTTTTTATTACCGTTTAATTAAAACGGATTTTTTTGACCTATACACGCCCCAGTGGTTTATTAAACCAGTTGGACTAAAACGTCAATCAATTGTTTCATGCGTGCGTTGATAGTGTTAAAACTTTTTGTATTTCCCCGTATTTGCTCAGCCGATTGTACCCAGGGTGAGGCGTCTAAATCATCGTGGCAATGCGTAATCAGCGCGTTTGCCGATTCCAATGTTGTTTCCAGATGAAATTGCAAGGCAATTACCCGTCCTTGATAAATAAAGCCCTGATTAGTGCAGGCGGCGCTGTGGGCAATGGCAATGGATTGAGCGGGAAGATCAAAGGTATCGCCGTGCCAATGAAAAACCTCGCAGGGCGGTGAAAATACCTGAGCCAAGGAGGATGGATGTATTTCATCGCGTAGTTGAATGGGCCACCAGCCTATTTCCTTGCTGTGATTTTTATACACCTTTGCGCCGAGAATCTGCGCAATCAATTGAGCGCCGAGGCAAATCCCCAAAACCACTTTATTTTGTTCAATGGCGTGTTTGATAAAGGCCTTTTCTGATTTAAGCCAAGGATATTGATCTTCATCATTCACGCTCATCGGGCCACCCATTATAATTAGCACGTCAAAATCATCCGTGCAGGGTAGGGCTTCGTGCTGGTAAAAACGGGTTGCTGTTATTGGGTAATGGCGATGCCGAAACTCTGCTTCCATACTGCCCAGGCCCTCAAAATAAACGTGTTGCAAGTAATGTATTCGCATGTATTGTTTAATCCATAAAAATGGCCAAGGGTTTTGATGTATCTAGACCTTGCATGATAACGTTACAAGATACGATACCGAAACAAGGTCCTGTCTGCTCGGTAATTGTTATAAAAAATATAGAGGATGAAATGAAAGAGACCTTAATAAAAATGAAGCCATTAAAACAGGTAAAAGCTTGGGATTGGAATGTCAGAATCTTTCATTGGCTGTTGCTGGTGCTGGTGATTAATGCATGGGTGACGGCCGAGTTTGGTGATATGGAAATGAAATGGCATCAGATAAATGGTTTTGCCATTATTTTTTTGGTGTCGTTTCGTATTTTCTGGGGCCTCTTAGGCAGTAGCACAGCACGTTTTACCCGCTTTATTTATGGGCCTGGAAAAATGCGTGCGTATTTAAGTGCGATGCGAAGCGGTAAAGCGCAAAAATATTTAAGCCATAATCCCTTGGGCGGTGCCATGGTGATAGCCTTGCTATTGATGTTGGTCACGCAGGCGACGACAGGTTTGTTTTCGTCCGATGGCATGTTTGCCAATGGGCCTTTGTCAGACAGGGTGTCCGAAAGTGTGTCTGAACAATTTTCCGAGTTACACGAAATCGGTTTTATTTGTCTGCTGGTTTTGGTGGTATTCCACGTGTCGGCCGTTTTGTTTTATCTCTTTAAGCATAAAGATAATCTGATCAAACCTATGCTCAATGGCTATAAATCGGCAGCCGAATATGAAGACGGCAAGGAAATGCAGTCTGTGTCAGCGTGGCGAACGGTGCTGTGTTTGGTCTTGGCCGCGCTTGTTGTTTATATGGTGAATTCGGGTTTTGATGTCAGTGCTCTGACGGACAGGTTCAAGTAAGTGCTTGTCAGTTTAATGAACTTGACTCAGAGCTGAGCAGTGTTATGACATTCACCCGGCATCAAGCACCGGGTGAGTATTTGGGCATAGTTACATTTTTTTCTTGCGGTAATCGTCGTGACAATTTTTGCAGCTCTTGCCTACCGCAAAGAATTTTTCCTTGAGTTTGGCCTCGTCACTGGCTTCGCTGGCAGCGATTAATTCCATAATGGCTTTACCGGCAGCATCGCCTTTTTCTTTAAAGCCTGCGGAATCGGACCATATTTTTGCATCTGCACGGGTTTTGCCCTGTTCACTGCCTTTGGGGAAAGCGTCGCCATGGTGTTTAAATGCCTCTAACATGGCCGTTGCGTGGTAATTAACATCGGCCTTTGCAGGATGCCCGAGCATGATGATGGATTTGAGTGCTTCCATATGGCCGCTGGCCACTTCATAAATGCCTTGGCGATGCACAATATAAGGATTTGTTTCCTCTGCGGCCATTACTGAGCTGGATGCCACACCTAGAATGCATAGGCCTGCCAATGTTTTAAGTTTCATAGCGATTCCTTTTGAAAATGAGTCATCACGATACAGGTCAATATCGCGTTTGAAATAACAAACGATAGAAATAAATTTATCCTTGTTTGCTGTAAGTCATTCTGGCCTAGACGCGTTTTTTAGTCCACTAATCGCAGCGATAAATCCAAAGCCCGGCAGGATTTGGTTAAGGAGCCCAGAGAAATAAAATCCACCCCGGTTTCGGCTTTTTCCAGTAAGGAATTTTCATCAATGCCGCCCGAGGCCTCGAGTTTGACACGACCGTGCGCAAACAACACAGCCTGTCGAATTTGTTCGGTGGTAAAATTATCGAGCATAATAATGTCACACCCTGTGCTCAGGGCTTCTTCAAGCTCTGCCAGGTTTTCTACTTCCACTTCAATGGGTTTTCCCGGATGCAGTTTTTGTGCGCTTGACACGGCCGCCCTAATGCCACCACAAGCCTGAATGTGATTCTCCTTGATCAGATAAGCGTCATACAGCCCTATCCGGTGATTATGACAGCCCCCACAAGTGACCGCATATTTTTGCGCCGTGCGTAAACCAGGTAAGGTTTTGCGCGTATCGAGGAGTTTAACCCGGGTATGTTTAACCCGTTCGGCGTAATAGTGACTGAGCGTAGCGGTGCCCGAAAGCGTTTGCAGGAAATTAAGCGCACAGCGCTCGCCGGTCAGAATAGCGCGCGCAGGTCCCTGAATATGGCACAGCAACTGACCAGGCACCAAGGTGTCGCCATCCTGTGCTTGCCAGGTGAGTTGAATGCGTTCATCAAGCTGACGAAACACCTCGTTTACCCATGCGCGACCACACAGCACGCCCGCTTCACGGGTAATCAGAGTGGCCTTGGCCTGCTTGGCGGCGGGAATTAATTCTGCCGTGATGTCACCACTGCGAATATCCTCAAGCAGCGCCCAACGTACGGTATGTTGGATATCGTGTTTTAACAAATCGGGGTCAAGCATGGTTACGTCTCTTATTACACAAAAGGGAGGGTCGTTTGGTCCGAAATTATACTGTAATGCCTGTGTAAAAAAGGACGTTTTCTGATATCGAATTCAACTTTATGGCGCTTGGGTCAGGCTTTCATGCTTTAAAATTTTGCATTACTTTATATTACGCATTACTTTACATTACATCGTTGAATGAGCTAGATTTGTTTGGTCTGTTGGTTTAACTAATCACGGCCAATGTATTAGTTTTTTTGGAATACATTGAAAAACAAGGTCTGCATTACAATAATTAAAAAAGACAACAAATTACTTGAGAGCAAGGAAAATGCTGAAATCAACTCAGAGTATTTCTTCGAAAACATCGATTACTGCTTTAAAATCAAACGAAGATAAACAAAAACCTGCAAAACGCATCTATGGCGTGCGGATTTTTTATGCCATTTTTTTTGGTATTGCGGTCTTGGGATTTGCTTTTCAGTCGCCCAAACTTGATGCGGTTGATCTGGCGCTGATCTCGGTCTGTGCTATCGCCAGTCTGGTTTCGTTTGTTTTAAGTATTAAATCAGATAGGCATTAACTAAAAGCGTTTTACCTAGCACGTTCTACACGACACCCTTTTTCGCAGCACCTTTTCGCAGCACATAGAAAGCGACGCTGTCTTCCATGTGCTGTGAGGTCAAACAGTTTTTTATTGCATAAATTCCGACATGGCAAGTGCGGGGTTGTCGAGCACTTTAGGTGCAGACATGTCCATAATGTCACCCCAGGCCGCTGCAATTTCATCGACTGTAGCAACACCCGAGGCGTCTTTTGCCTTGTAGCCTTTGCTACGAGCCCAATTGGCATGGGCAAAACTGCCGGCACCGGCTTCAAATACGGCGCCGTTGGTATTGACTTCCTCGGTACACAAATACGCTACGATAGGCGATACGGCTTCGGGTTTTAATTTTTCTAATATTTGAGGTGGCATGAGGTTTTCTGTCATGCGCGAGGCCGCTGCTGGGCACAAAATGTTGGTCTTGACGTTATATTTCGCCCCTTCCTGGGCCAGCGCTTTGGCAAAACCAATGAGGCCTGATTTGGCTGCACCGTAGTTGGTTTGACCAAAATTGCCGAACATGCCGGAACCTGATGCCGTGATAACGATACGACCGTATTGTTGTTCTTTTAAAATCGGCCAGGCGGCTTTGGTTACGTTATAAGTGCCATTGAGATGGGTGTCGATTACGGCATCCCACTCTTCATCAGTCAATTTTGAAAAACTTTTATCGCGTAATATGCCTGCATTATTGACCAGAATATGCAAACCACCAAAATGATCCAGCGCGCTTTTAACAATATGGCTTGCTGTTTTTCGATCAGTCACTGAATCCATGTTGGCCACTGCGTTACCACCGGCGGCTTTGATTTCATCGACTACTTTTTGCGCCATGGGTGTGCTTTGTCCTGAACCATCAACGGCACAACCCAGATCGTTAACAACAACGTTGGCACCTAATGAAGCGAGAAGTTTTGCGTGAGATCGACCCAGTCCACCACCGGCACCTGTGACGATGGCTGTTTTTCCTTTTAAACTGATTTTAGACATAAGTGAAATTTCCTGATTGTGCATTTTTATTATTGTATCCCTTGGTTGTGCTGATTTTTCTGTGCCGAGATTCTTGCACAGGTGACGCACTTATATGCCAAGGAATGTTCCGCCTGATGATGCTCACGCGTCTTGGCCATTATTGGTTTGGCAAGGCTCGTCAGAGCAGGCATTTGCACAATAAAACAGAAGCCACTGGCATGCAACTGATTCTATTTAGGCTGGATTTGCTGGAAAGAATAGCCAGAAGAATGCCCTGATGTAGACGATCATGCGTCGATTTTTTTACAGGGTATGTCAGCCGTTGACAGTTTTTTAAGAATATCATCGAGATGTTCAGGGCCGCGTGTTTGCAGCATTAATATGACTTCTACGGCTTCGAGAGGTAATTTGGTAAAACTTCGTTGATGGGTTATATCAACAATATTAGCGTCTGTTTCTTCGATAATTTGGCACACTTTACCTAATGCGCCAGGAATATCGCGTAAGGTCACCGTTAATTTCACTAATCTGTGGGCCCGCTCCATGCCGCGTTGAATAATAAGCGAAAGCACCGGCATGTCGATATTGCCCCCCGAAAGCAGTAAACCCACTTTTTTATTTTTAAATAATTCGCCATGGGCAATGAGTGCCGCTAAAGCAACAGCCCCCGCGCCTTCAACCACGGTTTTTTCTTGTTCCAGAAGTGAGAGTACCGCTTGTTCAATGGCTAATTCATCCACTAGAAGTATCTGATCGACCAGCGTTTTGATAATACGCAAAGGAAGATCGCCCGGACGTTTAACACCAATGCCATCGGCCAGGGTTGTTCGCCCACAACGAATGGGTTTCCCTTCGAGTGCTTGCTGCATGGAAGGATAACGTTCCGCTTCAACCCCGATGATTTGAATGGCCGGATTAATGTGTTTTGCTGCGATGGCATTGCCACTGATCAGTCCACCACCGCCCACCGGAATGATTAAGGCATCAAGATCGGGTATGAGATCTAACATTTCACAGGCTATGGTGCCTTGGCCGGCAATTACATATTTATCATCGTAGGGGTGAATAAAGGTTAGATTCTTTTCTTGGCCGAGCAAACGCGCATAATCAGCGGCTTCTTCCAGGCTTTCACCGTGTATCACTACATGGGCGCCGTATTTTTCGGTATTCCTTTTTTTAATGGTGGGTGTAAATTTTGGCATGACAATGGTGCAGTCTATATTGAGTCGTTGTGAATGGTAGGCCACCGCTTGCGCATGATTGCCTGCAGACATGGCGATAACGCCATGTTGTTTTTCAATATCGGTTAATGAATTTAATTTAATAAAAGCACCGCGTTCCTTAAACGAAGAGGTGCGCTGGCGATTTTCGTATTTCAAATAAACCGATGCCCCGGTTTCTTCGGACAGTGCGCTTGAATATAAACACGGTGTTTCTTTAATAACGTCTTTAAGCTGTTGTCTTGCCAGGATAATGAGCGATTGAATTTCTTGAATAGTAAACGTTGCGGAACAGTCTGCGACCATTGGATGACCTTGATGCTAAAAATGAGACGTGCTCGAAAGTGTATCGAGTGTGGGTTCAATACTGAGAATCTGTTTTTATGCGTTTGATGTTATTCAGTTCAGAACTCGTCAAAAAAAAAATAACAAGCACAATTGAAGTCTAGAATAGAAATTTCAGGGTGGCATCGGTACGCAAAGGAACAGTCTCGTCCTTTAAGTAGAGGGTTGACGGCGAATCAAATAGATTCTGGAATTCACTTGCTGAAAATTTGAAATAACCCAGATCGGTTTGAGCATCAAAAACCAAATGAGGGGAAATATAAAACCTGAAACCCAGGGTGGGGGAAATCAGGAAATTTTCATTGTCTTTATCGGTGGGGACTATGGCACTGATGGTAGAAAATTGTTCTACAAAACTTGGCTGTAAATGGCTGCCAAGATAAAACTTGAGCGTTTCATTTGGATTTTCTTTGGAATGGGCTTTTTTAGCGTTGGAAGCGCCGTTTTTAATCAGCGTGTTTTTTTCGACGCGCTTATCGGGTAGGGCAATGTTATTTTGAGGTTTAAGTGTTTGTATGTGAATAAAATAGTCATCAGGCAACAGGATATCGACTGGATAGGGGAATGCAGCCGCAGCGTCTTCTTCTGCCTCGGTGTTAATCGAGGAAAGCGTCGTAATGAGTATAAGTAATACAAAAGAGGTTCTGTGCAAAACGTCGTTAACTCAAAAATGCCTGAAGATAATTATTAACCTGTTGACTCTTCAAAGCGTTATACGCACGCTCTTTTTTCTATCGGTGTAAAGGGCGAGTCTGGATGTAATGACTAGCAGGCTGTTGAAAAACGTTACGAGCGAAATTTGCAAGCATAGTCGTTTTTCAACAGCCTGCTAGGCCGCATCATCGCCCCCGTTATCCTGTTCGGGGCATTGCTCCCTTAGGTAGCGGGCAAAGGCCCTGCAAACGTCTTCGTGGGTAAATACGCCGACAAGTTTGTCTTTCTTGGTCACTATGGCCGAACCAATATGACGTTTGGCCATGGTATCAAGCACTTCATCCAAGGGGGTGCAAAGGTCGATGACATAGGCATTGGGCATGTAAGCATCTTCAACACTTAACTCTTTGCCTTCGGGGTAACCAAAATCCGGCCCCAATAACAATTTAATGTCACGATCGGTGACGATGCCCACAACGGCGTTATTTTCAGTAACAGGTAAGTGATGTAAATGGTGTTCACGCATGAACTGTTGTGCAATTTCTATGGGCGCGTTTTTTTGTACTGAATGAGGGAAAGGTGTCATCACGCTTTTTATTTTTGGAATTGTTTTCGTCTTTATCATGTTGCTTCTCCTGTGGACGAGCTATAAATGAATTGCCGGACAAGTCTCATTCGATGCGTATGCGCTTACGAGTATAACAGATCAGATTGGGTCAAGATAACGCGTTTTAATTGTCAGTTTATCGAGTTTAATGGATGTTATCTGCGCTGCTTTGACAGATTTAGCCTCCTTTATTTGCTACACTTCGGGCGTTATTTTGCTGATGGTTTGGACGATGATTGTTCTGGTTTCCCTGAAAAATATAAATGATGCGCAATTGATTTGTAATGTCCTTAAGGGACGGGGCATCAGGAGTCATGCTGAAGAATTCGAAGGTCGTTATCAAGTGGTGCTTTCGGACGAACAGGATCTCAATGAAGCGAGCCGATTGATTTCACACTATCTCGTGCTTGATTCGGACATCGAGGCTGAACAAAAGCTCAATCCGGGTTCGCTATCCTGGAACAATTTAAGTGCAAGCTGGTTCTGCGTAGTGGTCTGCGTGATAGAGCTCGTTATTTATTTATTGGCTAATGCAGGCTGGCACGAAACGTTATTTTCATACTTGTCATTTCCATCAACAGCGGAGCTGTCTGAAGGCTTTAATGCGTGGCGCTTTGTTACACCGGTTTTTTTGCACTTTTCAGTGATGCACATTGTGTTTAATCTACTTTGGTGGTGGCAATGGGGTACGCTGGTGGAGCGTTCGCACTCGTCATTCAGGCTTATGAGTATTTTTATTTTTACAGCACTTGCGTCGAATGGGATGCAGTATCTTCTTGTAGGGCCCAATTTTGG
>Ga0209841_1000315_pt1 | contig 11000 bp, 9 predicted proteins | sample GWRWT4_30Apr14_FD_187185 | JGI IMG/M metagenome (GOLD analysis project Ga0209841, IMG submission 187185) | Sand microcosm microbial communities from a hyporheic zone in Columbia River, Washington, USA - GW-RW T4_30-Apr-14 (SPAdes) (version 2) | ecosystem: Engineered > Artificial ecosystem > Sand...
TGCGGCATGAAGCTCGTATTTTTCTGCCACCCCTCGTTCATGCGCTCGCAAAGCATGCCGCGCTTTGCACGCATGATTGGCGGTGCCATGCAGGCCAAAGGTTACGAGGTCGCCTACTGGGCGCCACAGGCCTGGGTCCACACCTTTTTCGACAACACACGGTTTGCCAAATGGGCGGGCTATGTGGATCAGTACGTGGTCTTTCCGCTCCAGGTGAAGGCTCGTTTGCTTCGCCAACCACCAGGCACCTTGTTCGTGTTTTGCGACCAGGCACTCGGCCCATGGGTTCCCCTGGTCAAGCACCTGCCGCATGTGGTTCATGCCCATGATCTGCTGGCACTGCGCTCGGCACTGGGGCAGATCCCTCAGAACCCGACGTCCAGCACAGGCCGGCTCTACCAACGCTACATTCGCCGCGGCTTCCGTCAGGCCCGGCATTTCATTTCGGTGTCCAAGCGCACGCAAAACGACCTGGTGGAACATGGGCAGGTGCAAGCCCAAACATCGCGCGTGGTCTACAACGGCCTGAACTATCCCTACAAGCCGGTACCCCGCGCCAAGGCGTTTCAAAAGCTGAGCCGAGCGGGCCTGCCGGCCACCGACGACGGCATGATCCTGCACGTGGGCGGTGGCCAATGGTACAAAAACACCGCCGGTGTCATCCACCTGTATGCACGGTACGCCGCGCGGCATGACAACCCGCTACCGCTGTGGATGATCAGCCCTCACCCCTCCAACCCGGAGGTGCTGGCCGCCTTGAAGCAAGTGCCTGCGCAAGGCTGCGTTTTGTTTTACCAAGGCATTGACAACGCCGCCCTGGAGGCCGCCTATTCAGTCGCCAGGGCATTCTTGTTCCCCAGCCTGGCCGAGGGCTTTGGCTGGCCCATCGTGGAGGCGCAGGCCTGCGGCTGCCCGGTCATCACCACCGACGATTCCCCCATGAACGAGATCGCCGGGCCGCTGGCCAGCTACTTGCCCACACTCAAACCGGGTGATGACATCGGCGCGTGGGCCGAGCAAGGCGCTGATGTGCTGGAGGCGGTGCTTCAGGTGGATGAGCTCGAACAGGTCTCACAGCGGCAAAGCCGGATTGCCTGGGCCGGGCAGTTCACCACGCACAAGGCCATCGAAGGCTATCTCTCGATTTATCAGTCGGTGTTTGCGCTGGAGTCTTGAGGTGACCAAGGGCCGCCATCATTTGCTCGATCTGATGCGAGGCCTTGCGGCTGTGCTGGTCTGTGCCGGCCACCTGCGCGCCGCCACCATGGTGGACCTGGGTTCCGCCGAATCGTCAGGTCTGGTTGACACCTTGCTGTATGCCTTGACCAGTCTGGGCCACCAGTCGGTCATGGTGTTCTTTGTTTTGAGCGGCTACCTGGTGGGCGGGTCCGTGTTGACCGCAGGCCCGCGCTTCAGTTGGCGCTCCTATGCCCAAGCGCGATTGAGTCGACTGTGGACCGTGCTGCTGCCATGCCTGATCCTGACTTGGGCCGTGGATCAAACCATTGTCAAGCTGGCCCCGCAAGTACTGTCAGGTGCCTATGCGGCGCTCTGGCATTCGGCGCCGCAGCCCGATCACTACGACGCCTCACTGGGCACGTTGTTGGGCAACTTGCTTTTTCTGCAGACCATTCAGGTGCCGGTTTTTGGCAGCAACGGCCCACTGTGGAGCCTGGCCAACGAGTTCTGGTACTACGTGCTTTTCCCACTCATGTTCATCGCATTCGCTGGCCAGAAGACCGGCATCACAGCACGCCAAAGATGGACTGCGGCGGCATTGACGTTGGCCCTCGGTGTTCTTCTGCCCGCCAATCTTCTCTGCGGCTACGCCATATGGCTCATGGGTGTCGTCGCATTTGTGACGCCCCGCGTCCATAGGCCATCTTCGGGCCGATCAACAAGCCCAGGCCGCTGGCTGCCACCCGCGATGGCCAGCTTGGCATTCCTGGCCGGCATTGGATTTTCCAAATGGGCCACCCCAAAATCCTGGAGTGCGCCATGGGGAGACTTCGTGCTGGGCATGGGCGTCGCCTACTTTGTCTACCACTGCGGGCCTCGGTCGTCATCACGGTCATGGCCTCGCTGGATGCGGCACGCGGTTGAGCGCTTGTCAGACATGTCCTTCTCGCTTTACTTGTCGCATTTTCCTTTGGTCATGCTGATCGGTACCACTGCCTACCTTGATGAACGCATGCAGCCATCTCTGCTGTCCTGGACGGTCACGCTGGGTTGGCTGGGGGTTCTGATTCTGGCTGGGCATGTGGTGTGGTGGCTGTGCGAACGGCACACGCCCACCGTGCGAAAGATGATGGCTTTGTCCATGTCCGCGCAACGCGGCATTCGGCACCCCCCGAGTTCATGAAGATGACAACTTGAAACGTCACCATTCGTTAAGAACTCAGCGCGCTTAGCGGCACAGCGCAAAGAGTCGACAGGTCTCCAACACCGACAGATGCATCCCGTGATCCATGTGGACCACGCGGCGGCTTTGTCACGCCTGTTGGAGTCACAAGAACAGTCAGCGCTGAAAGAACATCCGTGAAGATTCTCATTTACAGCGCCAATTTCGCCCCCGAGCCCACGGGCATTGGCAAGTACTCCGGCGAGATGGCCGAGTGGTTGGTGTCCGAAGGGCACGAGGTTCGCGTGGTGGCCGCACCGCCTTACTACCCCGACTGGAAAATCGCCGAAGGCTATGCATGGCCGCCCTATCGTCAAGAGATCTGGAAAGGCGCACGCGTGTGGCGCGCCCCGCTGTGGGTGCCCGCCAAACCCAGTGGCCTCAAGCGCATCCTGCATCTTCTGACCTTCGCGGCCTCGTCATTGCCCGTGATGCTGCGGCAAGTGGGCTGGCGCCCGGACGTGGTGTTGACCGTGGCACCCGCCTTTGTGTGCGCCCCCACCGGTTGGCTGACCGCGCGCTTGTCTGGCGCCCAGGCCTGGCTGCATGTGCAGGACTTCGAGATCGACGTGGCCTTCAAGATGGGGCTGATGGAAGGCCGAAGCGCGCGCCAGGCCCTGCTGTGGCTGGAGCGTCGCATGCTCAGGCGCTTCGATGTGGTGTCCTCCATCTCGATGCGCATGGTGGACCGCTTGCGGAACAAGGGCGTGGACGGCGACTGCATTCGGCACTTTCCCAACTGGGTCGATGTGGACAAGGTGCGCCCCTTGGGCCATGTGAGCGCTTACCGCGAAGAGCTGGGCATTTCGCAAAGCGCCACGGTGGTGTTGTTCTCGGGCACCTTGGGCAGCAAGCAAGGCTTGATGATGATCCCCGAGGCCGCCAGGCTGCTGGCACATCGCACGGACGTTGAGTTCGTGATCTGCGGCGATGGGGTGATGAAGCCTCAGCTCGAAGCGGCCTGTGCGGACCTGGGCAATGTGCGGCTGCTGCCCTTGCAACCCGTCGAGCGCCTGGGCGAGTTGCTGGGCCTGGCCGACATCCATTTGCTGCCCCAGTGCCCCGAGGCAGAAGACCTGGTGCTGCCCTCCAAGCTGTCGGGCATGTTGTCCAGCGGTCGCCCCGTGGTGGCCACGTGTCGTGAAGGCACGGAGATGGCGCACGTGGTGTCTCGCTGCGGCATCGTGGTGCCGCCCGATGACCACCCAGCCCTGGCCGAGGCCATCGAGTCCCTGGCCAATCAGCCGGATGCTCGCCATGAGCTGGGCCTGCTGGCCCGGCGGTTCGCAGAAGACCACCTGGCTCAGAAGTCTGTTCTGGGCAAGTGGATCCAGCAGCTCGACGAGTTGCTGGCCCCGGATCCGATCACCATCGACTCTTAACCAATCATCTCAGAGGGAACCATGCAAACCATCCGACACCTCACGGCCATCACCTTGGCCACCATGGCCTTGAGTGGCCAAGCCTTGGCGGGGTCCTACCCGACAGGCCACGCCGCCATGTCGGTCCAGATCTCCGATGAAGCAGGCTTCAATTGGGACCTCAACCTGACGCCCTTTTCCAGCTATGACGCCAGCACCGGCAATTTTGGCCTCAACCTCAGCAGCATTCAAACGCCAGTGAGCGATGCGCTTGGCGAATGGAAGAAGGGGACCACCCAGGTCTATGACACCAAGACCGACACCTATGTGAACATCCCCGGCATTTCATGGCACAGCTGGGCCACGGTCAATGGCACCATCGGTTCTGGTGCGGCCGACCCCGGCAACCCGTGGCGCACCAGCGTGACCTTCACAGCCCTGGGCAACATCGATCCCGACATGTCCTACGGCTTCTTCGCCAAGAACAACACCAACACGACCCAGACCTACACGGTCAGCTATGGCGAATCCATCGCTCCGACCATCAATGGCAACTACACCTTGCACGCCGACATCTCTGGCAGCGTGACCAATCCTTCCGGAACGGGTGCTGTCAACGTCTCGCACGTGCCTGGTTTCACCAAGCTGCAAGCGGTTCGTTTGTCCAGCGACGGGGGCACGACTTTTGTCAATGGTGGCGTGGACGTGGGCAACGCATACACATCTGGCACCTTTGGCAGCCAGCCATACGGCAATGACAGCGCCGACACCACAGGCACGGGCAACTACAACTACTGGGATTTCAAGACGCAGTTCACCTTGTCGGCCAAGGACACCATTGCGTTGACGGGTTACACCGAAATCACCGCGGTGCCTGAGCCTGCATCCTGGATCTTGCCGGTGCTGGGCTTGGCGGGCTTTGGCGTTTTGCGCCGGTATCGCCAACGATAAAAATCGCTGTGAAGTATTCAAAGGCCACCTCAACCAGGTGGCCTTTTTCATCACCGACTACTCTTTGAATCTCGCCTCTTCCAGGCGGTCCAGCCAAGCTTCAGCCACGTTCTCCAGCGTGACCTCGCCCATGCCCAACACGGGCACCTGGCGCGCCAAGGTGTCGGCTGGCTTGCGGCTGCGGTACATCTCCACCACCGACACCCCGACTTTGTAGAGCTGCTGATTGCGCGCCTCCAGCACCTTCTGGGCCTGGGTGCTGCGCTCCAGCATGGCCGTGATGGTGGCCACACGTGATTGACTGTCCTGGAGCTTTCGCCCTTGCTCCTCGTGCTGCGCCTTCAGCGTCTCCAACTCGGCCTTGACGGTGGTGAGTTCGGACTCCAGCTGACCTGACCGGGACTGCGCCGCACGGGCTTCCGCCTGGGCTGAACTCACCTTGGACGAGGTGCGTTTGAGCTCACTGTCCAGCTTGCTCATGTCCTGAGACAGGCTGTCCTTCTCTGCGGCCAGCTTGGCTTTGTCACGTTGCAAGGCGCCTTGCTCATCCTGAGCACTGCGCAGGGCTTGTTGAACGCGGCGCAATGCCTCACGTTCCCGGCTGGCTTTGTCCTGCGCCTGCGCAGGCAAGACCGTGGCCAGCAGCGCCAAGGTCAAGGCCAACATCACCGGGGTTCTCTTGTTCAAAAGCTGATTCATGTGGGTGTCCTTGGGTGTGCCAGTTCAGCTCAGAAGCGCGAATTCAGCTCCAGCTGAATCACGTCGATCTTCAAGGGCGCGCTGCTCACGTTGGACACACCACCGATCAGGACGCCATCCTCCAGGTTGCGGGTGCTGGTCACGCGCAAGCCCGCCGAGGTGCGGGGCCCCACGAAGTAAGCGCCGCCAATCGACCAGCCGGAGTAGTTGGTGCCACCCAGGTGCCAGGTCGTGTCGGTGAACGCATCCACCCAGGCATCGCGCTCAAACTTTCGCCAGCTCAGGAAGGCCGTCCAGTCGCCGCGCAATTCTTGCTTGGGGCTGCCAAGCTGCGCTCGCACTTGCAAGGCCGTGGTCTTCTCGGCCAGGGAAATGGGGGCGGCTGTTCGGCGGTTGATCTCGGCCAGGTCAAAGCCGGTGTTCTTGATCAGGTCAAGCGAGGTCTTGAACGTCACCGATTCCATCGCGGTGGTTTGGTAGCCCAGGTTCAACACCAGGGGGCGGAACTTGGAGGCCAGGCCCCAGACCGGCGCAGGCAATCCGTTCGTGGTGTTCAGGCGGATGAGGGTGTTGCCCTTCTGCCTCACGGATGTGGGGTACTGCGAACTCAGGTAGCCACTGGTTTTGGCCACGACGGCGGTCGGAGTATCGGCGCCGTCATACAAACCCTCCACGCCTTTGAACTCATACAAGGCCAGGCCCAGGCTGAACTTGTTCTTGGGGTTCAGGTCCAGGTTGGCGCCCATTTGGACGCCGTACAGCCACTTGTCGGTGCTGGCCACTTCGAACTCTTGCAAGGGGAAGGCCCCTGCCGTGGCGTAGACCTGGTTGGTGTCATTGAGCTTGAGCTGGTAGCGGGCCGACACGCCATCGAAGTTCAAGTCATCCGGCCAGGCCAGGTCAGAGCCTGCGAATGGATTGGCCATGCGCCCGGCGATCAAGGTGATGTCCGGTGTGTAGGCATCCCATTGCAGCGAGGCACGGTCCACCCACACTGCGTACTTGCTGAAATTACCGTCGCTACCACCCAAGGTCTGCGAGGTGGACACTGGCCCCGCATTGCCCGTGCTCAAACGCAAGGCCGTCTTGAAGCCGAACTTGAGGTCACTGGTGATTCCCAGGCGCGCACGCATGGTCAGCCGGTTGCGGTTGCCAGTCGTGTTGACCAAGTCCGGCGCCCAAGCGGGCGTATCGGCCTGCGAGTAAAAGGTGAACGGGGTGGCGTTGTCATTGGCCCAATCTTCGTACTGCCAGCGCACCCGCACATCGCCCTCCAGGGCAATGCGGTTCAGCCACGATGGCAAGGCACCGGGCTCACCCCAACGCTCGGTGCGCGCCTGGGCCAGCACTTCGCGCTTGACCTCGTCGCGCATTTCGGCCTTCAAGGATTCAGGCACGTAGGGCACGCGGATGACCGAGCGCTTGGCACCATCGGCGGTGGCGACCGTGCCCGCAGTAGACGGTTGCGCGGGCGCGGCCTGCGCCTGCTGCTTGGCTGCCAGAAGCAAGGCATCAGCCTTCTCCTTGGTGAGCAGACCAGCGTCGATCAAGGCCTGGATCAGGCCATAGGTGGTGTTGCGCAACTGCTCAAGCTGCGCTTTCTCATCCGTGGGGGCCTGGGCTTGCGCGGTGCTCATCGAGCACGTCAAAGCCAAAGCGATCATCATCGCCACGGACGAACGAGGGAGGGGGCAGGTTGGGAAAACGTTCATGCAAATTCTCTGATTAATGCAAATGAGTCAGGCCGAGATCAGCCGCCTTGAGGCATCACGGTCATGCTCAAGTTGATGGGTTGCGGCATGCCCGCCGGTGGACGGCTGCGCAAGCTGGCCTTGGCTTTGTCCAGCGATTCGCGCACTTCGCGGTCAAGCTCTGGGCGACTGAGGTCGCTCATCTCATAGCGGGAAATTTCACCCGAGGCATCCATCCAGACCTGGAGGGACAGCTTCACTTTGGGCAAATCTGAGGCGCCAAGATGCCGCTCCAACTCCGACTGCAGCCGGCGTGTCAGGCCATCGGCAAACAAGCGGAACTTCTGGCGGTCCACTGGCGCCGAGGGCGCGCTGGCGCCGCCGCCACCCGGCTTGCCTTCCGTGTAGTCTTTGCTCACGCTGCCGGCCGCGAACGGGCTGCCGCCCTCGCCGGCTGCGCCTTCGGCCTTGAGTTGTTGGCCAGGTGGCGCTGGCGTGGGCGTGGGCTGCGGCCGGTTGAGCTGCACGGTTTCCTTGGGTTCCTCTTTGGGCGGCTCCTTCTTGGGCTCCTCCTTGGGGGGCGGTGGCGGGGTGTCGGGCAGCAAGACCACTTTGGAGGTCTGCCGCTTGGGGGCACCCTTGCCTGAGCCCACCTGGCTCATGCCCCACCACACCAAAGCGGCCAGGGCCAGCAGCACCGCCAGCCCCATGGCCATGGTTCGCCAATCACGGGTGGATGACACCGTGGCGGCCGCCTCGAAATGCGGACTTGTGAGTGTGGACTCGTTCATGTCAACCTTGCTCACGTGCCGATGCGGGTGGTCACCAACGCCATGTTGACCTCCAGCTTGTTGCACAGGTCAATCACCGCCACCACCTTGTCGTAGTGCGCCTTGGCATCGCCTTTGATGGCCACCGTCATCTTGGGGTCGGCCGCCTTGGCCTGGCCCAGCTGGCTTTCCAGCTCGGGCAGGCTCACACCCACACCATTGACCGTGACGCCGCCATCCGCCAGCACTTGCACAATCCGCAGATCGTGCTGCTCGGTGACCGGCTTGTTGCTGGGCTTGGGCATGCTCACGTTCAGGCCCTGCACGGACGCGGTGGTCATCAGGATGAACACCACCAGCAGCACGTAAGCCAGGTCCAGCATGGGCGTGACATTGATCGTGTCGTAGGGCTTGGTTTCGTCTTGAACTTTCATCGCCTGCGCTCCTTACTGCTGCGCGCGCTTGGTGACCAAGCCGATTTCGGTGATGTCCAGGCTCTTGGCCACGTTCAGCACGTCCATCACCTTCTCGTATTGGGCCGAGGCATCGGCCTTCAACACCACAGGCAGGTTGGGGTTGGCCGCCTTGTACTGGGCCAAGCTGCTGCGCAACTGGTCCATGGTCACAGGGTAGGCGTCCAGGTACACCTGGCCATCATTGGTGATGGTGATGCCGCGTGTTTGCGGCTTGGCCAGGTTGTTGGCGGCCTGCGTGACGGGCGACTTCACCTTCACGCCCTGCACCGAGGCCGTGGTCATGATGATGAAGGTGACCAACAGCACATACGCCAGGTCCAACATCGGGGTGATGTTGATGTCGTCGTAGGCCTGGAGGTCGCCCTTGATGTCAGCAGACATCAGCGTGCTCCGTGAACTTCGGCCACGCGGGTCACGAACTCATCGATGAAGATCTGCATGTCGGATGAGATGTTCTTGATGCGCGAAGCCAGGTAGTTGTAGCCGAACAAGGCCGGGATGGCCACCGCCAAGCCCGCCACGGTGGCCAGCAAGGCCGACGCGATGCCGGGGGCAATGGCATTGACGTTCACATCGCCCGCCGCGGCGATGGCCGCGAAGGTGATCATCACGCCCACCACGGTGCCCAGCAGGCCCAGGAAGGGCCCACCGGCAATGGCGATGGTCAGCAGCACGATGCCGGAGTTGAGCTCCTGGCTTTCGCGGACCAGGTCGGCATCGATGGCGGCTTTCACGGCATCGATGGAAGCGCCTGACAAAGGCTTGGCATCGGCCTTGCCCACGTCGCGCTTCTTCAGCTCATGCAAACCGGCCGCATACAAGCGCGCCAGCGACGAGTGCTGGTAGGCACCCTGCACGGCCATCACGTCCTTGGCTTCGCGGAACTTCAGCAAGAAGGCGCGGTTACCTTTGTCGGTGCGGCCCACCAACATCGACTTGGTGATCATCACCCAGAACGCCAACACCAGCATGATGCCCAGAATGCCGATCACCACCCAGGCGTCCACGGTGAGGTTGCTCACCAGGATGCCCATGTGGCCCTGCTCACCACCCTCTTCAGCATCTGCGTTTTCAGCGGTTTCGGTTTTGGTGGCCACCAGCTTGGCATCAGCGCTTTGTGCCGCATGGGCCAGCTTGATCCATTCAGCGCTGCGCACGGTGGTGTGCACCTGCACTTCATCCACCAGGCCTTGCAAGCCGGTGCCCACGGCCACGTCACCTTCAATGGCGGCGGTGCCTGGTGCGGCATCCACTTGCGCTGCCTGGGCGCCATTGACGTACAAGGTCCACTTGCCACCGCCCAAAGTGGCGGCAATGTGGGCCCAGGTGTCGATCGGCACTTGCCCGCCTGATGCCTGCGCGGCACCGACCGAGGCCTGCACCTGACCATTGGCCAGCGCCACCTTGACGGGCCCTTGTTGGAACAACACGCCATTGGCGTTGGAGGCTTTGACCCACAAGCTCACGCTCCAGGGGCCGGCCGCCGGCGCGCGGGTTTTGTCAGAGGCTGGCCACACCAGGGGCTGACCGCTCAGGCGGGCGGCTGAGGCCATCAGGCCATTGGGGTCTCGGTCCACCGAAGCGGCAGGGCCGTCTTTCTCGGAGAAGTGAACCGCCAAGGCGGTCGATGCGTCCAGCAAGTCGGCGCCGCTTGATTCGGCGGCGGCTTTCTCGTTGCCGGCGTAGACGTGGATCTCGTTCTTGTCGGTGCCCGGCAAGATAGAGGGCACTTGCACCCAGACCAAGGCCAACTCGTTGGTACCGTCAAAGCGCTCCACCCAGAACTTCAAAGGGGTCTTGTCATCGCCTGCCACCACGCGCAGGTCGCTGCCATCGGGCTTGGCCGCCAGAAAGTCGAAGTTGCCTGAGTGCAGGCGCACGGGCACCGTCGTGGCGGTCACGGCTTCCTTGGTCTCCACGCCCTGCGCCGTGGTGTTGAGGGTGACGCGGGTGCGTTGCGTCCAGTCGGGGTTCCACCAAGCGTGGGCGGTCTGTGGGGCCAGGGCCGGCACCAAGGCTGCCCAAGCCAGGGCCATCGTCAATTTGCGCATGGTCATTTCAATCAATCATCAAATCAAAAAGAGAGAAGTCGGACATGAGCCGATTGGCTCACTTCACAGAGTCAGCACAATCGCCTTTTTGCGTGACACCATCACGACAACCGGCGGCCGGGTCGGGTAATTCGCCACCGAAACCCAACAGCTCCAGCAGAACCTGGCGTCGGTTGCGCCGTTTGGAGGTGCTGTTCTCGCCAGCGTCGTTGCCGGCTGCCGTAGCGGATTGGCCAAGTGAGCCGACGTTGGTGGCGGCGTTGCCAACGGGAGGGGCTGCGGGCACACCGATGGAGGGGCCGCCTGCGACGATGTTGTCGGCGCCGATAACGCGGATGGCCCCGATGGTCAAGGCGCCGTTGGCCTTGATGCCAGCATCGCCCGCGTTGATTTCACCGCGTGGCGCGAACAGGTCAAGCGCGCTGTCTTTGTCCAAGGCGGCAATGCCACTGCCCGAGAACGATCCGGAGGTATCGACCACGAACTTCCCGCCTTCCAGACGGAAGACCGGCGGCGGTGCACCCGTCACGGTCTTGGCACCTCGGCCCGCATCAATGTTGCCCTTGGAAGACCAGAGCAGCAGATCGCCCTTGGCCACCG
>Ga0209841_1000317_pt1 | contig 10973 bp, 9 predicted proteins | sample GWRWT4_30Apr14_FD_187185 | JGI IMG/M metagenome (GOLD analysis project Ga0209841, IMG submission 187185) | Sand microcosm microbial communities from a hyporheic zone in Columbia River, Washington, USA - GW-RW T4_30-Apr-14 (SPAdes) (version 2) | ecosystem: Engineered > Artificial ecosystem > Sand...
GGCTGAACGATGACACGCGGGGCATCATCAAGCTGGAAGACCTGAGCCGCATGAAGCCCACGGCTTTGCTGGTCAACACATCGCGCGCCGAGCTGATCCACGAGAACGCCCTGGTCACCTCGCTCAACCGGGGACGGCCCGGCATGGCCGCCGTCGATGTGTTCGAGAGCGAGCCCATCATGCAAGGCCACCCGCTGTTGCGCCTGGAAAATGCCGTGTGCACGCCGCACATCGGCTACGTGGAGCAGGACAACTACGAGCAGTACTTCAACGCTGCCTTTGACAACCTGCTGAACTTCATCAAGGGCGAGCCGACCCACATCGTCAACCCGGAAGTCCTGCACCCGAGGTACTGATTGAGGCCGTTGCGTGGAAGCTGAGCGCGCGCTGCCCCGTCAAGACATGGCGGCGGCCCGCTGGGCCTTGTTGCTGGGCAATTTCGTCATTGGCTGTGGCGTGATGGTGGTGGGCGGCACGCTCAACGACATCACGCATTCGCTGGACATCAGCGTGCAGCAAGGTGGCAACATGATCGCCATTGCCGCCTTGATGATGGGGCTGGGCGCGCCGATTCTGGCGGGCGTGGTGGGCAGTTGGGATCGGCGCCGCCTGCTCACGGCGGCCATGCTTTGGTATGGCCTGGGGCATGCGCTGTGCGCGCTGGCCCCCAACCATGCGTGGCTGTGGCCCTTGCGCGCCCTCACCGTCTTGTCGGCTGCTGTGTTCACACCGCAAGCCGCCGCGGTGGTGGGCTACATGAGCACGCCCGCCCACCGCGGCCGCGCCATCACCTTTGTGTTCATGGGCTGGTCCATCGCCTCGGTGGCCGGCCTGCCGCTGGCCGCGTGGGTGGGTGATCGCATGGGCTGGCGGGTGGCCATGGGCGCGATTGCGGTGGGCTCGCTCATCTCAGCCTGGGCGGTGCATCGCGCCGTGCCTGCCGGCATTCGCCCGCCTGCTTTGTCGATGCGAGCCTGGCGCAAGGTGTTTTCATCCCCATTGATGATGGGATTGGTGGCCGTCACGGCTCTGCAGAGCACAGGCCAGTTCACAGTGCTGGCTTATGCCGCGCCCTATTACAAGATCGGTTTTGGCGCCAGCCCGGAGCAGATCAGTTTTCTGTTCGCCTGGTTCGGTGCCCTGGCCTTGGCGGGCAACCTGCTGCTGAACCGCTATGTGGATCGGGTGGGCGCTGCACGGGCGGTGACGTCAACCCTGGGCCTGATGGCGCTGAGCTTGGCGATCTGGCCGTTAGCGCACGACGTGGCCACGCTGGCGCTGGTCTTGCTGCCCTGGGCCTTGAGCGGGTTTGCCGCCAATTCCGGGCAGCAGGCGCGGTTGGGCGGCTTGTCCCCTCGCCTCACACCCGCCTTGATGTCGCTCAACACTTCGGCCATTTACCTGGGGCATGCGCTGGGCGCTTCAGGCGGCGGCTTGGTCCTGTCGCATTCCGGCTATGGCCAGCTGCATTGGCTGGGCTTGTTCTGGATGCTGCTGGCGTGGGCCGTGAGCTGGTGGGCCTGGCGCGCCCAGCAGGCTCAAGCGCGGAGGCGGGATGAACTGCTGTCCATCAGCCCACCGGCCAGCACGGGTTGAGCTGACTGTCCGATTTCAGCTGGTGAAGCCGCGTTGGCGACGTGCCTCGTAGAGGCACACGCCGCTGGCGACTGAAACATTGAGGCTTTCGACCCCGCCCAGCATCGGGATGCTGACCAGTTCATCGCAGTTCTTGCGGGTGAGCTGGCGCATGCCGCTGCCTTCCGCGCCCAGCACCAAGGCGGTGGCCTGGGCCATGTTGGCCGCGTACAGGTCGCGAGGGGCATCGTCAGACGTCCCCACCACCCAGATGTCACGCTCTTTGAGCTCGCCCAGGGTGCGCGACAGGTTGGTCACCATGAAGTAAGGCACGGTCTCGGCCGCGCCGCTGGCCACTTTGGCCACCGTGGCATTGACCCCCACGGCGTGGTCCTTGGGCGCGATGACGGCATGGGCGCCGGCACCATCGGCCACGCGCAGGCAGGCGCCCAGGTTGTGCGGATCGGTGATGCCGTCGAGCACCAGCAGCAAGGGCGGCTCGGACAAAGCGTCCAGCAGATCGTCCAGCGACTTGGCTTGGGGGATGTGCTCCACCTTGGCGACCACACCTTGATGACGGTGGGTGCCGGACATTTTTTGCAGGCGATCGTCGTCGCTCTCAACCACGTTCAGCCCGGATTCTTCGGCCTTGGCGAGGAACTGGCGCATGCGCTGGTCGCGCCGAGTGGCGTCAACGTGCAGCTCGCGGATGGTTTTGGGGGCGACCTTCAGGCGCACGGACACGGCATGGAAGCCAAATAGCAGTTTCAGACTCATGGGCGGCATCCTACCCTGTGCGCCTGATGTGCGGTCAGGACTCAGGCATCAGCCGACCCGCATCAATCCGCAAAATGCGGGCGCAACGGCTGGCGATCAGCGGGTCATGGGTGACCAGGATCAGGGTGGTGCCAGCCTCGCGGTTCAGCTCGAACATCAAGTCCATCACCGACTGGCCAGTGGCATGGTCCAGGCTGCCAGTAGGCTCATCGGCCATCAGCACCTTGGGCTGCACCACAAAGGCCCGCGCCAGGGCCACGCGTTGTTGCTCACCACCGGACAAGGTCACCGGCTTGTGAGACAAACGCTTGCCCAGGCCAACACGCTCCAGCATGGCTGAAGCTTGGCTGCGCGCATCGCGCACGCCGCGCAGCTCCAGCGGCAGCATGACGTTTTCGAGGGCGCTGAGGTGCGACAACAACTGAAAGCTCTGGAAGACGAAGCCCAGGTTGGCTGCGCGGTGGGCCGCCCGGTCGTCCTCGCTCAAAGCAAACAGATCGCGTCCACACAACTGCACGCTGCCATGGGTGGGTACGTCGAGCCCGGCCAGCAAAGACAGCAAGGTGCTTTTGCCCGAACCGGAAGCCCCCACGATGGCCACGGTCTCACCCGCCTGCAGGGTGAAGTCGATCTTGTGCAGAATGTCCAAGGTGCCCGATGAATCCTCCACCGATTTGCCCAGGCCTTGCACCTGCACGACGACGGGCGACAGGGGTGATACAACGGGGTTTTGGCTCATGTGGATGAATGACAGGAAATGTTGATGCCCATTGACTTTACGCGAGGTGTGCGACTGGCCTTGGCCAGCCTGGTTTTCAGCCTGTTGACTTCAGTGGGTAATGCGGCCACCACGGCGGCCACCACATCGACCATCCTGGTGATGGGCGACAGCCTGTCGGCCGAGTATGGTCTGGCGCGCGGCACCGGCTGGGTAGCCTTGCTGGAAAAGCGCCTGCAGGCCGAGAAGGTCAGCGCGCAGGTGGTCAATGCCAGCATCAGTGGAGAAACCACGGCCGGTGGCGTCACGCGCTTGCCCGCGCTCTTGACGCAGCATCGTCCCAGCGTGGTCGTCATTGAGTTGGGCGCCAACGATGCCTTGCGAGGCTTCGCTTTGTCAGCCACCCAAGGCAATTTGACGACAATGGTGAAGGCCAGCAAAACCGCCGGCGCCAAGGTGTTACTGGTGGGCATGCAGGTGCCGCCCAATTTTGGAAAGCGCTACACCGAGGACTTTGCTGGCCTGTTCCCGAAGCTGGCCCAAGCTGAGGCAAGCGCCCTGGTGCCCTTCTTCCTGAAAGGCGTGGCAGACCGGCCTGATGCCCGGGACTGGTTCCAGGCCGATGGCATGCACCCGAACGCCAAGGCCCACCCCGTCATCCTGGGCAACATGTGGCCAGCGTTGAAGCCACTACTTCTTGGGCGTCAGCGTTGAAGCCAGGCCGGTGCCAAAGTTGCCAAGCAAAGTCTCGGCCTGCTTGCTCATTTGCTCCTGCATCTGCGTGAACATCTGGCGTGACTGCTCCATGTAGCCGCCCATGAAGGTCTGCATCAAGGGAGCCTGCATCAAGGGAGCTTGCAGGTTCACCACCGAGCCGTCGGTCAGGCGGGCTTGCAGGTCGATGAAAGATTGGATGTTCTTTTCCAGGTAATTGCCCATCAAGCCTTGCATGGTGTTGCCATAAAAACGAATGATCTGGGCCAAGGCCTGGCTGGAGAACATGGGCACGCCACCGGTCTCTTCTTCCAGAATGATCTGCAAGAGAATGCTGCGGGTGAGGTCTTCGCCAGACTTGGCGTCCAGGACCACGAAGTTCTCGCAGGCCAGGACCATGTCTTTCACATCGACCAAGGTGATGTAGCTGCTGGTCTGTGTGTCGTACAAACGCCGGTTGGGGTACTTCTTGATCGCCCGAACGCCTGCGGGCGCCGCGGCGGGAGTGTCGGTATCAGCATCCACCGTTTCATCGGTGGCTTTGTTTTTGGTGCCTGAGGCAGCTGACTGTCGACGTGAGGTACTCATGCTGGTCTTGGTTCTCCAAAGCGGTGGATCATTTTAGGCACACTAGTACCCGAATGGCAAAGACTTATGCCCAAGGCACATCAAAGGACTTCTAGAATGGCCAAGGCCCTTGTTGGCAGGGTCTGAGCGTTACCGGAGTCGTTGTTGTGTTGGAAACCAAATCAAGTGCTGGTGAGCACTATGTCACGCCCGGTCAGTTGTGCGTCGGCTTGTATGTCCACCTTGATTTGACCTGGGTCAATCACCCTTTCACATTTTCCAGCTTCAAGATCAAAAGCAGCGAACAAATTCTCATGATCCAAACTTTGGGTCTGACTCGGATTCGTTACTCGCCGGCCAAAAGCGACGATAAACCCGGTCCCGAGCCGGCAAACCCCATGGCGGCGGTGGCCAGTCATTCGCCTGAAAACGACCTGGCGTACCAGGCCAAACGTGAGCGCCTTGAGAAACTGGCTTTGCAGCGGACCAAGGTGGCATCGTGCGAGCGAGAGTTCCTCTCCACCACGCGCATCATCAAGTCAATCAATCAGAATTTATTCTCCCGGCCGAAAGAGGTTGCCGACCAGGCCAATACCTTGGTATCTGGCATCGCAGATTCCATGATGGTGGACGCCGACATTGCCATTCAATTGATGGCCGACAAAGTGGGCGGCGAGGACGTGTATTTGCATTCCCTGAATGTGACGCTGCTGTCCATGATGTTGGCCAAAGAAATGAAAGCCCCGATCGAGGCCATCAAGTTATTGGGCATGGGGGCGCTTTTCCATGACGTGGGCGATGCTGAAATCCCCGAGCGCATCACTCGCAAAATGGAGGCCTTGAGCAAGAATGAGCAGTCCGTGCTGCAGCAGCATTGCGGACATGGGGTCGACATTGGCAAGAAACTGGGGTTGCCTCCCGAAGCCCTGCTGGTGATTGCCCAACACCATGAGCGCGTCGATGGGTCGGGCTATCCACTCAAAATGCAGGCATCGCAGTTGTCTTTGCTGTCCCGGATTGTGGCGGTGGTGAATGCCTACGATGAGCTGTGCAACCCGGTAAATCCGGCCAAGACGATGACGCCCCACGAGGCGCTGTCCACGATGTATGCGCAGCAGCGGTCCCAGTTCGACCCTCTGGCCATGACCACCTTTGTGCGCTGCATGGGGGTGTACCCGCCAGGGACGATCGTGGTGCTGTCCAACGGCTCGCTGGGCATGGTGGCCTCGGTGAACAGCACCCGGCCCCTCAAACCGACGATCCTGGTCTACGACCCGGCCGTGCCCAAGGAGGAGGCTATCCTGGTGGACTTGGAACAGGAGCCGGATGTGATTGTGAGCCGAGCCATCAAGCCACAGCAACTACCGCAGGCCGCTCACGACTACCTGTCGCCACGCAAACGGATGTCATACCACTTCCATGCCGAGGCCAGCAAGGCGCTCGCCTGAAAATTGGTGGGCGCGAGTGGACCCGAATCTGTCCGGATAAGGATGGATCCTCATGGGCCCATCACGCCTTGCCGCGCAGTGTACCCGCACCCATCGCACAGCATGGTCAAGCGGCGGCCGCATGCATTTGGCGCACAAGCTTAGGTAGATTCGTCGCTTCTCTGAAGAACGCGCCCTGCCTACCATGCGACCAACTCAACCGGAGGTATCCATGCCCGATTTCGCCCCTGAAGTGCTCAAGCTGTTCGATCAATACGTGCACGGCATCATCGACCGCCGCGGCTTCCTGGATGGCGCTGGGCGTTATGCCAAGGCAGGCGTCACCGCGGTTGGTTTGTTGGCCGCCCTCAGCCCGCGCTTTGCGCAGGCGCAGAAGGTGGCCCCCACCGATCCTCGCATCAAGGCCGAGTGGGTTGAACTGCCTTCGCCCCAGGGCAATGGCAAGCTGCGAGGCTACCTGGTGCGCCCGGCCAATGCGCCGCAAGGCAAGCTGCCCACCGTGTTGGTGGTGCATGAAAACCGGGGGTTGAACCCGCACATTGAAGACATCGCCCGGCGCGTGGCGCTGGAGAACTTCATTGCCTTCGCGCCCGATGCCTTGTTCACGCTGGGCGGTTATCCCGGTGATGAGGACAAGGCCCGCGAATTGTTCACCAAGCTGGACCAGGCCAAGACCCGCGAAGACTTCGTGGTGGCGGCCAACTACCTGAAGAACCTGCCTGCCGGCAACGGCAAGTTGGGCGTTGTGGGCTTTTGCTATGGCGGCGGCATCTCGAACTTCCTGGCCACGCGATTGCCCACGCTGGACGCGGCCGTGCCTTTCTATGGCGGAGCGCCCACGCTGGACAAGGTGCCGGAGATCAAGGCCGAGTTGCTGCTGCACTACGCGGGTGACGACGAGCGGATCAACGCTGGCTGGCCGGCCTACGAAACGGCCCTGAAAGCCGCCAAGGTGAAGTACGAAGCCCATGTGTACAAGGGCACGCAGCATGGCTTCAACAACGACACCACGCCGCGCTATGACGAGGCGTCTGCCAAGCTGGCCTGGCAGCGCACCATCGATTTCTTCAAACGGACCTTGAAGGCCTGATCAGCTGGCGTACTTCACCGAGCAGCCGTAAGGTTGCGTGCTGGGGTGCGCCACCTTCTTGCCTGCCGCCAGCGCTGTCAGTGCACTGCTCACGTAGTTGTCTGCCTTGGCAATGTCGGCCGGATTGCTGGAAGGGATGCTGTCGATGCCGCCCTTGTAGACCAGCTTGCCTTCAGGGTTGACGATGAACAGGTGGGGCGTGGTCTTGGCGCCATAGAGTTTGCCGATGGTGCCATCGGCATCCAGCACGGTGCCCGCAGGCTTTGAATCGCGGTAGCCATTGATCTTGATGGCGGTGGGGCCATCGACCTGGCCTTGCTCGCCGGGCGCCGACGAGATCACCTGCAACCACACCACGCCTTTGGCTGCGGCATCTTTCTGCAGTTTGGGGATGTTGCCGCCGTCATAGTGCTTCTTCACGAAAGGGCAGTCGTGGTTGGTCCATTCCAGCACCACCGTCTTGCCTTTGTAATCGCTGAGGTTGATGGTGCGGCCATCGGCACCTTTGCCCGAAAAGGCAGGGGCCGCCTGGTCGATGGTGGCCGCCGCCTGTGTGGTTAATGGCAGCCATGCCAAGGCCAGACTGGCCAGGGCCAGCTTTGAGAAAGTACGACGTGACATCTTGAACTCCTTCGTGGTTTGAGGTCTAGGGAATGGCCGCTGCTTTGAGCGCCGTGAGAACGATTTCCGGGGTCAGCAACTGAGGCAGCACCACGGGTGCGGCGTCAATGCCCTTGGGGTAAAAGGCATACAGCGGCACACCGCTGCGGCCAAACTGCGTCAGCACCTTGGTGATCTGCTGGTCCTGGTTGGTCCAGTCGCCTTTCAGGTAGGTGATGCCCGCGTCTTTGAAGGCGCTGGTCACCGAAGACTGATTCAAGGCCACGCGCTCATTGACCAGGCAGGTGATGCACCATGCGGCGGTCAGGTTCACGAACACCGGGGCACCTTTGGCGCGCAGCTCCTGCAAGCGCTGTGCGGTGTAGGGCTCCCAATGTTGGTCTGTGCCTGGGGTCATCTGCACTGACGATGCGGTGCCCGACGGGCTGGCGTTGATGCCCACATAGCCGCCCACCAGGGCCATCAGCAAAGCCAGACTGGCCACGCCAAGACCTGCCAACCTGGGCAGGCCTTGACCATGCCGGAATGATTCGTAAAGCCAAGCAGCGAAGGCGATGACCACCATGCCAGCCAACGCGATGGCCACCGAGTTGATGCCCGCCTGCTGGGCCAGCACCCACACCAGCCAGGCGGCGGTGGCGTACATCGGGAAGGCAAAGCCTTGCTTGACCCGCTCCATCCACAGGCCTGGTCGTGGCAGCGCGCGTTGCAGGGCTGGCCAGGTGCTCAGGGCCAGGTAGGGCAAAGCCAGCCCCAAGCCCAGGCTCAAGAACACGGCCAGCAGCACGCCCGCAGGTTGCGCCAAGGCATAACCGATCGCTCCACCCATGAAAGGCGCGGTGCAGGGCGTGGCCACGATGGCGGCCAGCACGCCCGTGAAGAAGGCGCCTGAATACCCAGGGCGCTCAGCCAGCGATGAGCCCACACCCGCCACGGAGCCCCCGATGGAGAACACGCCCGACAGGCTCAGGCCCACCGCGAACATCAGGTAGGCCACGGCCAGCACGAACAATGGAGACTGGAACTGGAAGCCCCAACCCACTTGCGAGCCGCCAGCCTTCAAGGCGATCAGCGAACCGGCCAGCAATGCGAAGCTGGCCAGCACGCCCGAGGTGTAGACCAAACCATGCAGGCGCTTCTGGGCTGGCGTCTGGTCGGCGTGGCTCAGCAAAGCCAGGGCCTTGATGGACAGCACGGGGAACACGCAGGGCATGAGGTTGAGGATCAGGCCGCCCAGCAAGGCCAGGCCCAAGGCGGCAGCCAGCCCGATGTCGACCGGCTGAGGCGCCGGGGTGGCCACGCCAGGCAGCACCGTGGAGTCCACCGTGAAGCCTCTCGATACAGCGCCATCACCACCATCTTCGGTCACGACGAGCACGCCGCTCAAGGTGCCGCCAGCGAGCACCGGGTCTTCGCCAGGCTGCAAGTCGAGCACCAGGGTATCGCCTTGCTGACGACGGGTTTGCTCGGCGTTGTGTACCACCTGGCCCCACTTCGCGGGATAAAACCAGATGCCCTTGACCTTGGCCGACTGCAGCTCCGGGCTTGTCACTTTCAAAGCCAGTTTGTCGGCCCGTTGCTCGATCTGGATGGGCCACGGGTTGGTCATCGGCAGGCGAGCCTGCGTCTGAGCGATCAATGGGCTGCCTGCGCCCGTCGCCGCGCCCTTTTGAAGGATGGGCAAGACCAGCTCCAGCTGAACCTCTTGCGGAATGCAGACCTCCTGGCACACCAGCCAATTGACCTTGGCCTGGATGGGGAATGACCCACCGGCCTTGGCGTCATCGGGCACTTGCACTGAAGACAGCAGCGTGACCTCTTTCTCATAGCCCAGGTTGGTCACGGGGCCGAGGTTGAATCGGCTGGGCACCGGCCATTGGATGTCGCCCGCTGAAGCGCCGGGTGGCAAGCTCCAGGCGATGGTGGTGGCAATGCCCGAGTCTCCGGGGTTGCGCCAGTAGGTGTGCCAATGGGGAATGATGCGTTGCTGCACGCCCAGCACGATCTGGTCACCAGGGCGGACGGCATCCACCGAGGCCACCAATTGGGCTTGGACCTGCTCGGTCGCAGCTTGCGAAGACAACGCTTGCGCCGAAGGGCTGAGCAAGGCCAGCCATGTCGACATGAGGGCGGCCATCAGCAGGAAGTTGGCACGGTCCATGGATTAACGGTCGCTTGTGAAACTCGCAGGTTATCGCGAACCCAATTCACGGGTGGCGCCAGATGCGTAATCTAGCTGCGGACAAGGGGGCATCTAAAGCCACGGCCATGCCGCTTTTCCTTTCTTTACAGCCCCCTCACGAGACGGCCACTCGCATGCGGCAAACTCCAGCCAAAACACAATTGAGCCCCCTGTGATGACGCCCAACGCCCGCCCGCCTTCCGTCAAGAACCAGCCCGGGAAAGTGACCCCCTGGTTGATTGGCATTGTTCTCGCACTGGGTGCCGCCGGTGCCTGGTGGTACTTGCAGCACCGTGGACAGCCAGCTCAAGGCGGTGCCAACCCCGCAGCCAGCGCCCCCCAAGGCAAGAATGCGCCTCGTTTTGGTGGGGCCAACAAGGTGCAACCCGTGTCGGTGGCCTTGGTCAAGCGGCAGGACATCCGGGTCACCGTGAGTGCGATTGGCGCCATCGCCGCGGCCAACACCGCCGTGGTCAAGGCCAAGATCGACGGTGAACTCAAAGCCATCTACTTTCAGGAAGGCCAGGTGGTGAAAGCCGGGGCCTTGCTGGCCGAGATCGACCCGCGCCCTTTTCAAATCGCCCTGGCGCAAGCCCAAGGCCAACTGGCCCGCGACCAGGCGCAGTTGCAGAACGCCAAGCTGGATGCCGAGCGCTTTCGCGATCTGCTCAGCAAGGACGGCATCGCCAAGCAACAGGTCGACACGCAAGACGCACTGGTGCGCCAGTTGCAAGGCACCGTGCAGTCGGACCAAGCCCAGGTTGACAGCGCGAAGCTGCAGCTGTCTTACACCCGCATCACCGCGCCCATTTCGGGCCGCCTGGGGCTCAAGCAGGCCGACCTGGGCAATGTGCTGCATGCCAGCGATGCCAACGGCTTGATCTCGATTGCGCAAACGCAACCTGTGAACGTGGTGTTCGCGGTGCCTGACACCCAATTGCCCCAGATCACCAGCCAGCTCAAGGCTGGCCAGGCCCTGCCTGTTGAAGCGTGGGATCGAGACCAAAAGGTGAAGTTGGCCGATGGCAAGGTGGCCAGCACCGACAACGCCATTGATGCCACCACTGGCACGATCAAACTCAAGGCACTGTTCCCCAATCTGGATGGCGGCCTGTTCCCCAACCAGTCGGTGAACGTGCGCCTGCAACTCAAGGTCTTGCAAGGCACGCTGGCCGTGCCGAGTGCTGCGGTGTTGCGCGGTGCCAAAGGCACCTATGTGTACCTGGTCAACGCCGAAAAAACGGTCAGCACCAAGACGATCCGAGCTGGCGCCAACGATGG
>Ga0209841_1000319_pt1 | contig 10944 bp, 7 predicted proteins | sample GWRWT4_30Apr14_FD_187185 | JGI IMG/M metagenome (GOLD analysis project Ga0209841, IMG submission 187185) | Sand microcosm microbial communities from a hyporheic zone in Columbia River, Washington, USA - GW-RW T4_30-Apr-14 (SPAdes) (version 2) | ecosystem: Engineered > Artificial ecosystem > Sand...
GCCCGCTCGTCTCTATACGTGTAGCTGTGTACGTAGCTTGATTATTATTGCGAACGGCGACCACACTATCGTTTTATACGCGTACGAAATACAACAGTATTCTGTTGCTCCGATCATTACCGTATTAGGTTGTTCTACGTTTACCTTTCCATAATGAGATACTCATGATTCCGCCAGGTTCAATTATTTACATGAAGGAAGGCCTCTACCTATCGGCAGCAGGTATAATCGAACATTTTAATCCACAGACAGGAAGATATGTAGTGTGTTTATTCCGCCGGGATTTTTATATCTGGGCTCGCGTTTCAGAGTTCGTCGTCCTGGCTATTTTGTGGAGGGGGACACTTTTTCCGCCGCCCGGTTCAGCCGATTTTAATGGAAGCAGATATCTGGGCTCGCGCTTCGGAGTTCGTCGTCGTGGCTATTATGTGGAGTGGGACACTTTTCCGCCGCCCGGTTCAGCCGATTTTAATGAGAGCAGAAGATGAAGAGTTCGATGTATTTTTGCGGATTCAGAATATTAACAGCCGTAATAATTCGTTATTAGTGTAGCATTTATCACTTATAGCTGTAATAAGGTTATTTTAATGGTAACACTAATAAATAACAGTATTCTGGTTCGAGCAATTACGCATAACCTACTAAACTAACAATATACAGTCGGTGTTCCACATTTTATGCCAACTCCCTAACGATCCGAATTGTCAACGTCATAGTCTTCCTCTTCGTCTTCGCTATCAATAAAAGCCACCTCAATCGCGCGGTCCTCTGGTAGTCCCTGTGCAATGAGTTCTCTTTCCTTCATCCGCACAATGCGGGCCTGGAGATACGCTACTGTATGGCGCAAATGGTCGTTTTCTTCCCTCAAGTTTTGAAGTTCGAACGAGTGGATACGAAGGGCTTTCTGAACAGGTGTAATGTGCTTCCTCTGGGGACGGATTTCTGGAACTTGGTGCTTCGATGCCGTTTTTGATGCGGTTTTCGATGCGATCTTCCTGGTGGATGACATGGTTATTTTAAGTGACAGTGCATGCGAATACTGTATTCGCTATACGCACGTAGTGCTCGATGGTATTTACGTGGCAGCACACGAATACTGTATTCGCTATGCACGTAAGTAGTGCTAATTCGCCATTTACATACGTATGCACGTCTGTTAACGTACGCTCGCGTCGAAGCCGTTTCCATACCGCATGTTTAATGTACCCATGTTCGTCGAACGAATACTGTATTCGCTATACGCACGTAGTGCTCGATGGCATTTACGTGGCAGCATACGAATACTGTATTCACTATGCACGTAAGTTGTGCTAATTCGCCATTTACATACGTGTGCACGTCTGTTAACGTACGCTCGCGTCAAAGCAGTTTCCATACCGCATGTTTAATGTACGCACGTTCGTCGAACGAATACTGTATTCGCTATACGCACGTACTAGTGCTCGATGGCACTTACGTGGCGGCATACGAATACTGTATTCGATATGCAAGTAAGTAGTGCTAATTCGCCATTTACGTACGTACGCACGTCTGTTAACGTACGCTCGCGTCAAATAATTTTCCATACCGCATGTTTAACGTACGCACGTTCGTCGAACGTATATATATTTGTCTTACGAAATACTGCTTTTTGCTGTTGCTCTGATTATTACCGTATTGTTACGAGGCCACATACCATTAGCGTTACAATAAACAATGCTAGAGTAAATAACACTTACCAAAAGCGAATGAATTCCCTAGTTAGACTCCCCGATGATACCTTGCCTAAGAAAAGGTCGAGAGAACAAATCCAAAGTATGGAGACTCCAGATAAGACAAACGAAAAACTCGGATACATTGTTGATAAGCAAATAAAGGGTCGTGTTAACAAATTACCAGAAACCTCAAAACGAAGACAGGAGAACGAACTAGTGAGCACCCCTGAAAACCGGATAAAGGAAACTGCTGAAAAAAATAGGGAAACACTAGAGAAAGAGCTTGAAAGAATTAAATTAAATCGGGCAAAAGAATCTGTTGAAAAAACAAAGACAAGAGAAGAAAAATCAAAAATTCGAAAAGAAAAAGAAGCATTAAGGAGTAAAGATAATCGGGCAAAAGAATGCTTTGAAGGAGCAAAAATTCGAAAAGAAAAAAATAAAATAAAGTCTAAAGATAATCGGGCAAACCAATCTGTTGAAGAAGCAAAAATCCGGAAAGAAAAAAACGTGTCATGGAAAAAAAATAATCACAAGAAAAATTCTCAAGAGGGACGTGGTCAGCGATTGCGGAGGCAGTTAGATAAGTCTTACGAAAACCGTTTCGAAAAGGTGGATGATTTAGAATGTGTGCCAAATATCTCCCAATATGTGGAAACAAACGAATCAATTAAATTAGCCTATGCGCATTTGATGAAGACGCAACTGGGAGAGGACGAAAAGCCAATCGAAAATAGTTGTGATCCTTGTTTTCAATTTCCTTTGCTAGGAATGTGTCATCAAGCAAACGTGTGTGTCTGTTGTGACAGGTTTATCACTGGAACCAGCGAAGTAAAGTGGATTAATAAAGCTGTGTTGTTGTGTAATAAAGATCGGCTGCAGGACTCAGAGTTATCTATTTCCTTGCAAAATTGTTACAATGTATTAGATGTGGAACTTCAACACTGCTTATTGTCGCCAAGGGCAAGAGTCAATGTCAAAGACGATTATATGTGTTGTAGTCAGTGCTACCATTCATTGAGACCACACATGAGAGATAAGCCCCCACCTAAATTTTCAATATCAAATAAATGGGCTATCGGAAATATGCCCTCTGAACTGCTCGAACTACTTACTGAAGTTACCGGTCCTCTAATATCTCCTGTCCGACCGTTTGCATACGTGATGTCTTTCACGGGAGGGGCTCATAAATCGATAACTGGGTCTTATACCTTTTTTGGTAACAATGTAGAGGAAAATGTAGGCGCACTTGGACATCACATTGGTTTAACCGGATCGCCGTCTGTCTATATTGTAATGTCCGGTCGATTACTCCTTCGCAGAGAACCATTGTTCGAAAGAGGTGCTTAATTGAGGTTGATAATTTCGTTAAAATTTACAATTGGCTCCGCGAAAATAATCCTTATTATGAAGAAATGCCTGAAATGTCAAGTTGTCCCACGCCAATGATGTTCGAAGACGAACCAGACGCAAATAATACGGACGAGAGTGAAGATCTCGTTGTAGAAAGTCACGTAGATTACCATTATTGGTTTCCGAGCAACGGGGAGCCCACGAAGTCCACAGCCACTTATCATAGCCAAGAAGATTTTATGAAAGCATATATGGAAGGAAAAGAACCTACATTGGTGTTCAGTTCCAATAATAACAAGAACGATTGGGAATTATGTTTAACACAGATTTTTCCTCTTTATTTTCCATATGGAGTTGGTAAAATAAAAGAAAAGAGAAAGAACCCGGTATCGGAACTAGAATGTATGAGGCATTATCTTCGATTGTCTCTTCCGCAGTTTCAAAAAGCCGATTTCATTCTCGTGTTGGGTCACATGTTATTCCGAAAACAGGTGTTTCGTTCTGCCTTTGTTAGGTGCATGTCCAAAACCGGTGAAGACGGTATTACCTTGGGTGAGAAATTCTCCCGAGTAACTGATCAAGAAATGTTACTTTTTGCAGAGGTCCCAAATTTGCAAGAGGGAAATGCGGAGAGAGACACAGCGAGTTCTATGCTTCACACTATAAAGGCTTCTTGTAAAAGTGTTCCTTATTCAGACGAAGCAGCTACAGTAGCTCGCACAAAGCTTTTCGCCTTGTGGAATCATTTTGGTCCACCCTCTATCTTTTTTACTATATCCCCAGCAGACGAATGTAGTTTTCGAGTTCAGTTGTTTTGTAACACTAATAAACAAGGCCTTCCGAGTTTTGGTGTACCAGAAAGCGAATGCGTTTCAAGCATGTTATTTCGCAAACAGATAAGAACGGAAAATCCTGGTGCTTGTGCTCGAGAATTTAATTCATTAAGAGACATTATTATGGAGGTTTTGATCGGATGGGACTCAAAAACAGGCAAACAAGTTCGCAATGGAATTTTTGGAATTGTTGAGGCATGGTGTGATACGACTGAAGAGCAAGGTCGTTTTACATTACATTCACATATTTTGCTTTTTATAAAGTATTTTGACCAATTGATGACCTTGCTATGGTCTGAAAACGAAGAGACAAAGACAAAGGCAAAAAAGGAACTATTGGAATATTTTCAAAAGATCATGTGTTCAACTTATGATATTGCTGAAGAAGAGTTAATTCATGAAATGCCAATTACAACCACAACGAGACAACAAATTTCCAAGACCACCATTTCACTTGAAGAAGTTTCCTCTGATGTTGACAAAAATGTTGGAGACTTCGCAACATCTTCCATTTGCGCAAACCATTGTGAAAATATTTCGCAAAGCGATCTATCGATTTCTCACAAATGTCGAGTCAACCCGGTAATAATGGAAAAACAACTATTAAGAAATTTACGACAAAAAGAATCTGTAAAATTTACTAATGGATATGTAGCAATATGTCCGAAATGTCACAAGCGATTTACAACAAAGGACATAGTTTGGAGTGCAGTTGAAAATTGGTATACAACAGCTAAAACCGAATACCCTGAATATTTTGGAGATTTGACGTTGACATTTCCGCTTTCTGACGACAGAATCAGTCTATTAGCGCTGAGGTTTCCATATGATATGGTAAACCTTTTTTCTGGAGATAGCTCTTTAAAAAAGTTCATTCGTGCCATTTGTCACCTTCATTTCAACGAACACGACTGGAAACATAGGCCTGGTTGTTTTAAGAAGGGGTGCGAGTGCCGATTTGATTTCCCTAGATGGGTACAAGGAATGTTTGACTTGATTTTTGCAGAAGAGGATTCTACAGCGACATGGTATACAATATATGGAAGCCGGCCAGATTTGAAAGCAAGTGGGTTCAGTCTTGTGTCAACAAGAGGAGTTTCGGACGTTTTTATGAATGCCCACAATAAAGCCGTGTGCACTGTGTTGGGGTATAACAATAATGTATCGAGCGGTGGCAGGGATATGATTTACTATGTGACACTATATAACACAAAATCAAATCAACAAGAAGAGAGGTTTCCTTTTTTCAAACAGTGCGTTGCTATAGCAAAAAGGATGAAACGAATTAATTTTGAAGAAAATCAAGTTGCAAGAGAATTTGATAATGCTGATGACGAAAACGTTGCAGAGGTAGAGCCCAGTTATGGCAAAGGGTTAGGACATGTATTATCAGGGATTTGCGCTCATTTGTCGTCTTCTATCATAAGTGCTACGATGGCGTGGCATTTGGTAATCAATGAAGAGAGATTCCGTTTTTCGCACGAATTTTCCGGAATTTTTCTGTCCCAAATGGAAGATTGGTTGCAAAATCAACCTATTAGTTTTCGGTATCGGAGATGTTCAACAACGAAGGAAGGATGGTTGGATTCTTCGCTCATGAATTATCTATTTCGTCCGGAAAATGATGGTTTTGATAACATGTGCGCCTACGAATTTTTCTCGGAATATGAGCTTCGTCTTAAATCTTCTCTAGCGAACAAAAGAAATTATACAGATAATGAATGCGGCGATGACGAAGCAGACAATGACCAACAACCAGAAGACGTTTCGTACAGTGTTAACTGGGATTTTCTTGCCGAACATCCGGGGAAATCCTTCGCTTGTTTGAAGAAAATGAAGAAAGTAAAGATTCCGATGTTGTATTATAAAGGAGAGTTGCCTGATTTAGAGGATTGCAAGATTTGGGACAAAAGTGAAGAATTGCCCCCATCAGTAACAGATGCCAGAAACAAATATGCAACAACAATGCTTTTATTGTTTTATTCTTTCCGAGATACATGTCTTTTTTTGGATTTAGAGGAAAGCAGGTGGGATTTTTTTTGTCGAGCTGTTGATACCAGGGATCCGTTATTATATATTGATTCTGCTCGAATAATGCAAAATATTCAAAATTTGCATAACAGCAAAAAATTCGTGAAACCAAAGGATACCCTTTTGATAGAAACTGAGCTTTTAAGAATGCAAAAGGAGCTACACTTGAATAGAGGTGAGATTAATGAAAACAACGATGACGAAAGTTCTGATCAAGATCAATCGGACACAAATTTGATAATTGAAGAGTATGCTTACTTCAGGAACGAGTTGGAGAGTAATGAAAACAATAAGATATGCACTAATACCACTTCAAAATTCGATTCAAAACATTTGTCGTCCAAAGATAATATCGCAAATGGAAATATTCTGAAGCATAATAATTTTAATATTGACACAACGGTTGAAGGAGATGTTGCAAATGGTCCCTCGAAAACTAATACTTTTACAAAAGAAAATTTCATTCAGGTTATCCTGGATTTTGACAAGCCGATTACTCCTGCCGACGAAGGGAAAAAATGGACCTTTGACCGCATAGACCCATCTAGCGAAAAGGATCCAAAATGCGTCATCGACAGACTTGACGCCTGTGCCGTCACATATAAGTTGGATGACTATCAAAAAGCGTCATTTGATATTATATGTTCGTCTTTCATGATGTCTTATTTGGAAAAAAGCAAGTCGAGTCATTTGCCAAACTACCAAGAAGCTATTTCTAGGCTAGAAGCCAGAGGTGCACAAAAACAACTGATTATGTTTTTATCAGGTGCAGGGGGGTGTGGCAAAAGCCATGTTATAGGTGTTGCAAGGGCGATGTGTCAACATTTTTGCCGCAGTATAAATCAGGGATTTGATTCTTCGTCCTTTCTTCTAACCGCATCTACTAATTCAGCGGCCGCTCTTATTGGTGGTTTTACTATTCATTCAGTTGCACAACTGCGTACAAAGTTCGATAATGTTACAATTAACGGTAAAGATATAAAGATTACTTGGGTTACGGCCAATTTGATAATAATTGATGAGATATCGATGCTTTCTTTGGAAGACTTTAATAAACTTGATAAACACTTGAGGAAATTGATGCGAGAAGCAACTCGCAAAGAGAGTAATCTTCCGTTCGGTGGTTTGCATATAGTTCTCTGCGGCGACTTCTTTCAATTAAATCCAGTTTTGGCCATTCCAATATACAACAGAAAAAAGAATGTTTTGTGGCATCTGATTAACAAAGTGATATTTTTGAAAGGGTACAATCACCGATTTGAGAACGATGTCAAATGGGGAGAACTTCTTGATCGGTTAAGGCTTGGTATTTTGACTGAAGATGATTATAATTTCTTAGATACAAGGGTTGTGGGGCCGAATTTGAGTCTTCCACTAGTTCAAAATGTTAATTTGTCTTATGCATGTCCTACAAATTCCCAAAGAAACCGGATAACGGAAAATAATTTCGAGGACATGTTGCGCAAAACTCATCCTCCACGAGGATCATCTGAGAAACCACCTGAAAATACCGTAATAATAAAAGGTATCTTCAGAGGAAAAAAAGGAGGATCTGAAAAGACAAATCAATTTCATCGTTTGATATACAATAATTGTGGCGACGATAACATAGTGATGGCAGGTGGAAGTGGAAGGGTTGATCCATGCCTCAAATTATCTTACGGTTGTCCACTTATGGTATCTGAATTTAAAGACGTAGAAAGGGGCATTGTAAAGGGTGTTACCGGAAGATTTGTAGGAGTAGTGTTAAAATCGGGGTGTAGTTTCGAAGTAGAAATCTGGGGGGGTTTCAGGATAAACACAATTCGCTCCGATGAAGTTGAGTATATAATATGCGAACGAACGAAGAAGGAAGAAACTGACAAAACCAAGCACTTTATATTGAAACCAAAGAAGTTTTCAGTTAACGCCAAAATACCAGTGACAGGTGGAAATTTTTTAACGCTATCAGAATTGGAATTGTTTCAATTTCCAGTTAATCTGGACGAAGCCACTACTGGTCATAAGCTTCAAGGTACGACAAAATCAATACTTGCCATCGCCGATCATAATTATTTGGGAAACTGGATATATGTTGCTTATTCGAGGGTAAGGACTAGTTGTGGTTTATTTTTGTTAAAAAAACTGAACAGGAAGAAGAAAATTGGGCCAACAGATGCTCTACTTCGAGAGATAGAGACTTTAGAAATAATTGAACAAGAAACGCTAAGGCAATTACAGAAAAATGGTTACTTTCCAATGGACGTCGATATAACAAAAGGCGTTACCTCAGCTATTCGAGCTTCGAAAAACAGAACACCCGGTACGAGACCCACAGGAGAAAGCACCGTTATTCCTGAACATCGTATAGTCCCATTTAACTTGGATTCATTTCTACTTTGCAATAATATGAGACGAATAACCGGTACTGAATTTTCGTTCACAACAGGAAATTGTTTGTTTGATAGCGTGTCTTTCTTGCTTCCTACGTGGAAAGGCAACGGGAAAGGATTGCGACAAGCTGCCATTGATTGGTCCAAAGAAGAATATATTTCAGGAGAGTCAGAGTGGTGCGAACATGCTAAATCGCATTTTATTGACACATCAATCGATAACGACTCGTACGGAAAATCTACTTATCTAGAATATCTTACCTTCTTGGAAAGCCCTTTCGTTTACGCAACTGAATTAGATGTAAACATGATTTCTAATTTTCTCCAGGTTGGAATAATTATCTATTCGAATAGTGAACATCCAAACAATGTATATCGTGGGTCTTTCGAAAAAACGATTTATTTATTTTATGACGAGATGTTACTCCATTACGAACCAATTATTGACCACATTTAACAATTATTTTAACCTTATATTACGTCAAGATTTCACACATATTAAGTACTGGTTGCATTACTTTAAAGATTGCTCCACGAATTCCAAAATTGTGGAAAAAAAACCGAAGCCGCAATTTTGTTTTCGGGCGCCTCAAAAATTTCATCCATCATCTCAACAGAAGAAGCCACTTCGGATGGATCATTGTCAAAAACATACTTCCCAAGGTACCCAGCGATGTCAGAATTCATTACATAGTTATCAATTTTTCCGATTTTTTCCCATCTCCAGTCGTTTCGTCTTGTACAAGTACAAAAGTTTGAGGATACTTCCAAGCAACGTCGTTGTTTAGAAAATTTACAAATGGACGAATTAAATTTTCTCTGTTAATTTTGTTGTTCTCTTGGGATTCGTCAAGTTTAAAAACAAACTGTTGTGAATTGTAACCGCTTGCCTGAACAACGATAGCGTTAGTGCTTTTATTTTCTCTCCTGTTAACGATCTATGAGAATAACGATAACAATGAAAAATTTTAATAATAAGATATAAGTTCGGTAACGGCGAAAAAAAAAATACTTACGTTAATGACACCTAAATTCGCAGCCTTTTCTACATCTTCGATCAACATCTTTTTTGCATCATACGTGTATCCATCTTCGCCATTCTTGGATGGATGCTCTGTTCGTGCGAGTACAAGATTGTGACCTGTGCCGCATACAATAACCTTTGTACTATTCCCAATCTTCTTAGGGCTTAAAGACGTTTTAGGAATATCTTTACTCATCTTATATTTGAATTGAACTGGTTTTTGCTTAAGGGGAGACACGGTTTTGTCAATATTTTTTCCTGCTGGCGACATGGTGCTTCTTAGTTGCCTTGGGATCGATAATATTTATTCGTAATTTGGTATGATACTTTTGATAGCTATAAAATATGGTATGTTCTCTTTTATTTATCCGCTTTTTTTTATTATTGGTATTATACGTCCGGCGAAAAACTGACGTTACTCTTTTAAATTCGTTATTAAGTGTATATGTATTTTACCCCTTCGATTTTCGTTTTATTGACGATACTATTCCTAGAGAATAGAATTGTGTGATAAGTTTTTAAGAATATTGGCGAAATATTAGTTAATAACGGTAAATTTCTCTAGTTATGCATATTTCTAGATAGTGTACCAGATGTTACGTTTGTAATACGTTATCGTGTGAATTACGATTTTGATTAGCGAACGTACGTTCTAATTGACGAAATATTTATAAAAACAAAAATGAGCGGGAAGCTAACTCTTGTTAAATAACTATATTATTAACACGCAACATAAGGTTTTTCTATGATATATTATATTTTCAATTTAACACAATTTTAAAAAAAAAATTTGCCGTAAACATAACATTTATTCCCGAAAAAAGAAGTAATAAGACATGACTGATTCAGATTGCTCAGTTCTAGTGTCGTCTTATGTGGACGAAAGGCCACGTTACGGTGGAAACACCTCGTCGAGTTCTGATAGCCATGGATGCGACGGATGGGATACACCTGGGGCGAAAGAAAATGAGAATGACGAGTTGAGCGAGGAAGATATTGAAGGAGAGGTTAACAAAGAGAATTGGTTAGTAAAATAATGGATTTTATAGTTGAAGAATCTTGCTATGCTTTACCTGGTTTACCTGCATTTATTGTTGGACTTAATATTACTGTTTTTTATTTGTAGGTTCGGAAAAGCCCATCGCGAGTCAGCGTTAAAACACAGTCGCGATTTTGCTACCAGGAGGGCTGCCAAGAAACTTAAGGAACAAAAAGTAGCGGATGTGCAACTTTCTATGATTGTTGCAAGAAAACGTCGTAAAAAACCTTTAAATAAACGTTCACAATCTGGGAAGGCAAACACGAAAGAAACAGTTACGAAACCGATGACGTGAACTTTAATAAAGAAAATTAGGATAATAATTTGTTTACCTGTTCAATAGTTTTCAATTCTACCTTAGTTGGATTGGTGCTGATATTACAGAAATCATGTTTTTGCTTTCAATGTATCTGTAGCGTATAACTTGCACTACTTACTTACGTGCGTAGCGAATACAGTATTGGTATGCCGCCACGTAAATGCCATCGAACGCTACGTGAATAGCGAATACAGTATTCATATGCCGCCACGTAATGGCGAATTCATTAAAATATTCCGTCGGACGACGTCGTGTTGTAACTGTTCATTTTGAATTGTT
>Ga0209841_1000320_pt1 | contig 10942 bp, 6 predicted proteins | sample GWRWT4_30Apr14_FD_187185 | JGI IMG/M metagenome (GOLD analysis project Ga0209841, IMG submission 187185) | Sand microcosm microbial communities from a hyporheic zone in Columbia River, Washington, USA - GW-RW T4_30-Apr-14 (SPAdes) (version 2) | ecosystem: Engineered > Artificial ecosystem > Sand...
GGAGCAACATTTGCATCACCTGGACCTATTGGTTCAACAACAGCAAGTACAGGTGCTTTTAGTACTTTAACAACTTCTGGAGCATCTACTTTAGGAGCTTCTAATAGTTTGGTAACAGTTAATGGAGGTATTAAGGTCACATCAGACGGTGGTTTACCACTTAATCCTACCGATCCTGGAGCATTTCTATATTATGATTCAAACGGATTTGCAACTATGCAATTAAATGGATCAGGTGCAGCTACAGGAGGAAGTTTACTTGATTTTTCCAGTTCAGGTGTAGATACAAAGGGACGAATTTTATATACAAATAGTGATAATATTTTAGCTTTTTATACGGATGGTGCGCACAGATTATCTATAAGTGGTACTACTAATTTTTTTGCATTAACAACAGCATCAACAACCACTGGAACAGGAGCAATCACGACTGCAGGTGGTTTTGCAACAACAAATACAACTGACGCGGTGTCTTCGACTAACGGTGGAACATTCACATCAGCTGGTGGTTTGGCTGTTGCCAAGAAGGTGTTTATCGGAACTGCTTTGACAGTAGGAACTACAGTGACAGTAACAGGACTTACTGCATCTCAAGCAGTAGCAACAGATGCATCTAAGAACTTGGTGTCAGTAGCAACCACAGGTACTGGAAACTACGTACTAGCAGCGAGTCCGACATTGACAGGAACTCTTACAGCAGCAGCAATTACAGCATCTGCACTTGTAACAGCTAATTTGGGACTTACAGTTACAGGGGCGAATACGTCAGTAACGACTTTGTCTGCGTCAGATTTGATAACAGCTAATGCCGGACTTACAGTTGCAACTGGTACAACTACTTTAAGCACTTTGACTGCAAGTACTGCATTGGCTTTAGACGGTTCTAAAGGTATAGTAAGTGTGACGAATACTGGAACTGGTAATAATGTGTTAAGCGCGAGTCCAACATTAACTGGAACAATTATAGCAGCTGCTGCAACACTTTCAGGTGTATTAACGAGCAGTAATACAACTGCAAGTACAAGTAATTCTACTGGGTCTCTATTACTTTCTGGTGGTATTGGTATTTCAAATACAACTGACGCCACAAGTTCTACTAACGGCGGATCCTTAACAACAGCTGGTGGTTTGGCTGTTGCTAAAAAAGCATATTTCGGAGATAATGTTACAGTAAACCAAGGTATGTATATTTCGGGAGTTATTCCAGCTACTACTCAAGAAGGTGTGTATATTGGAAGCAATTCTATTCAACTTAATTCTGCAGATAATACTGGGGCAACTCTTATTGATTTTTCATATGCAAATACTGATCTAAGAGGAAGAATATTGTATAATAATAATGGTGATTACTTTGATATTGCTACAGCTGAAAATAACAGAATACAGGTGAATAATTCAGGTTTACGTATATTTACTACAACTGTGTCAACAAACACGACATCTGGTGCACTGATAGTTTCAGGAGGTGTTGGTATAGCTGGAGCATTGTTTGGAACAACAATGTCAGCATCAGGATTGGTAAGTGCAACTCTCGGACTTACAGTTACAGGAGCTAACACGTCAGTAACAACGCTTTCAGCGTCAGGACTGGTAACCACAAATGCTGGAATTGCATTAACAGGTGACCTTACAATGGCAGGATCATCGTCTGGAATTGTCTCTATCAAGACACAAGCAGCAGCTGGAACATTTAACTTCAACTTACCAGTAACAGCTGGTTCAACTGGACAAGTTCTTGCATCAGCAGGTGGAGCAAGTTCCCCTATGACTTGGAAGACAGTGTTATCATCAAGTCAGTCTACATTTGGAGGTGCACAGTCTGCAACAAATTCGTCGATTACAGGACTTGTATTTACATCTGGATCATTTGAGACAAATGTTATTGTTGATGTTGTTGCTACAACTAATTTGACACAAGTGTTTAAGTTGTCAGGTGTATTGAGTGGAGGAGCAAGTAATTGGAATTTGACTGCTGTTGGTATTTCAGGAGAAGCAACTGGAGTGACATTTACTATAACATCAGGCGGACAGATCCAATACTCTAGTACTGCTTACGCAGGATTTGTTAGTTTGACATTTACATGGACTGATTACATTAATGCATCAGGACTTCTTAATCTTACGAGTGGTGTTAATGTCAGCAAAGTTATTTCTGGAACAGATGGCCCATTATTTAATGTATCTGGTGCAACAGTTACTGACAGTGGTACTGCTAATTCTGGAACACTCGCATTATTCAGTGCTAATTACATTGGAAGACCTACAATTGCAGCTACAGGAACAAGTGTTACTACTACCCAAGCAAACACTGTGTTCATTGCTGGAGAACCAATCGCAGGAACAAATGAAACTATTACAAATAAACATGCATTAAAGATTGGAGCTGGAGGTAAAATTGGTATGGATGGTTCTACGTCAGGAACAGTATCTATTACTACACAAGCTGCAGCAGGAACGTTCAACTTTAACTTGCCAGTAACAGCTGGAAGTTCAGGACAAGTACTTGCATCTGCAGGTGGCAGTTCGACAGCTATGACTTGGAAAAATGTTACAACCGCAGCAATTGCAGCAGGGTCATTTGCAGGAGCTAACAATCAATCTAGTCCTGCTAACATTACAGGACTTGTATTCTCATCAGGATACTTCAAGATTGATTTGATAGTTACAGTTGTTGCAACAACGAACTTGACAGAATACTTAGTTGTATATGGAGTTCTATCAAACAATATTGGAACAGGATGGACATTGACCAGCCCAAAAGTAGCTGGAGACACTACAGGAGCTGCTATTACGATCAATAGTTCTGGACAATTATTGTATACTTCTGCTAATCACAGTGGATTTACATCTATCACATTCGCTTGGGCTTAAGTAGTTGAGTTGTGGTCTTAAAAATTTTAATAATAAATGACATTAATTATTATTAAATTTTATTTTCTTTGTTTACAGTACAGACAACAAAAAAGGTTTTTACGGACTTCAGGACTAACCTTAAATGTCAAGCAGTAATAATACACATTCATATACTTTAAAAGCTCCTCTTTTTGTGAGTAATAACACTACCAGTTCGTCTACAACAACTGGGGCAGCTGTTGTTACTGGTGGATTAGGAGTTGCAGGTGATTCTTTTGTATCAGCTGTTAATGCAAGTGGTTTAGTTACCGCTAGTTCAGGTCTTACGAGCACAGCTGGAACAACTAACTTGAAAAGCACAACATTTGCAGCAGCAAGTACAATTAATATGGGGAGTAATGTTCTTAATTCTGTTGGAACACCGTTAGTGTCAACAGATCTTGCTACAAAAGACTATGTAGACACAGTTGTGCAAGGGTTGTCAACAAAGTATTCAGTCATAGCAACAACAACAGCAAATGGAACGTTAAATACAGCTTATGAAAACGGTGACACAATTGACGGAATCACTCTTGCTACTGGAAACAGGATTTTACTAAAAGATCAAACAACTGCTACAGAAAACGGTATATACACTGTAAATGCATCAGGAGCGCCAACAAGAGCAGCTGATTTTGCAACGTCAGCAACTGTAGGTGGTGCATATGTATTTGTACAACAAGGGACATTGTATGCAGATACTGGATTTGTATGTACAAATGACACTGGAAGTGACATCGTTGGGACAAACAATTTAGCATTTGTACAATTTTCCAGCGCTGGAATAATAACAGCAGGAACAGGACTTACAAAAACGGCGAACGTGTTGTCAGTTAATACAACACAGACACAGATAACAACCGTAGGAACATTAACAACTCTGGATGTTTTTTATACTGGTTCGTCAAGTACTTATTCAACTGTTTTAGAACCATCATTGGGAACAGGGAATGAAGTACAATACACCATTGGGAAAGCTTTAAGTAATTATGATTCTGGTGTGTTGTCATTTGTTTATGCTGGAGGAACAGGGTCATCTACAAATTACCTACAATGTGGTCTGTATGGTTTTAGAGATCAATTGAAAATTAATTCTACTGGAATAATTATCAAAGATACAATAAAATGTGGAAATCAAAATTTCAAAGTGTTTTATATGTCAGGGACACTTGGGGCAGTAACTACTACTGCAACCCCAAGTTTACCGTCTGGTTGTACTACAGCTAATATTATATCAATGGATGGGTATTCAATTGTCTCAACTGAAGTATTTCCATTTAATTACGCAACAACTTACTTGGTTCATATATTTGCTAATTCAAGTGATCAAATGAGTATAAATGTTCCAACTGGATCTACTGCTGTAGCTTCTCAGTCTTATAAAATTAAGATAATAACCAGTGCATAATAAAGAAAATTAAATCAATAATAATAAATTTTATTTTCTTTGTTTACAGTACAGTACAACAAAAAAGGTTTTTACGGACTTCAGGACTAACCTTAAATGTCAGCTACTAATAATACACATCCTTATACTATAAAAGCACCGCTTTTTGTAAGCAATACTACTAATAGTTCATCCACATCAACAGGGGCACTTATCACCAATGGAGGATTTGGAGTTGGAGGAACCAGTAATGTTGTAGCTCTTACAGCTGGTGGTTTGTTAACAGCCAGTAATGGGTTAACCAGCATCGTTGGAACAACTAACTTGAAAAACACAACATTTGCAGGCTCAAGTACTTTAAATTTTGGAAGCAATGTTGTAACAACGCTTGCAGCACCAAGTTCTTCTACTGATGGTGCTACTAAAACTTATGTGGATGGTTTAACATCAGGACTGAATAGTAAGTATTCAGTAATAGCAACAACAACAGCAAATGGAACGTTAAATACAGCTTATGAAAACGGCGACACAATTGACGGTGTAACATTGGCTACTGGGAATAGAATTTTATTAAAAAATCAAACAACTGCTACAGAAAACGGTATATACGTAGTAGCAGCGTCAGGATCGCCAACAAGGGCAACAGATTTTGCAGCGTCTGCAAGTGCAGCTGGTGCGTTTGTTTTTATACAACAAGGAACCACGTATGCAGATACAGGATTTTTATGTACAAATGACACTGGTTCGGACGTAGTTGGGACTAACAATTTAGCATTTGTACAATTTTCCAGCGCTGGGATAATAACAGCAGGAACAGGATTAACAAAAACTGGTAATACATTGTCAGTGAATGCATCACAGACCCAGATAACACAAGTTGGATCGTTTGGAGGAACTCCCTTAACAACACTTGATGTATCTTTTGCTGGATCAGCTACGAATAATGTGTCTACGTTACAAAGTGCATTAGCAACATCAAATGTCAGAACACTTATTATGGGACAGAATAATTCAGCTAATGATGCATCACTATTACAGTTTTATAATATTGGAGGTTCTGGCTCAGCATCTAATAAATTTGAATTATTTATGGCAGGTTATGTTGGTATAACTGCTAAAAGTACTAATATAGAATTTGATTCAGCTATTAAAAATGGAAACGAATTCTTTAAAGTGCGTACCCTAACAGGGACACTTCCAGCAGCTGGTTCAAGTTCATCCCCGAGTTTACCTTCTGGTGTGACATATACAAACTGTGTTTACATTGAAGGAGTTACAAATAATGGTACGGACACAAGATCGTTTACTTATGCTGGAGATGCTTTATGGTTAGTTGACATATTTGTTAATAATACAACAGTGTCAATAACTACTAGAGCTGGTGCAACCAGTGCAGCATCACAAGCATATAGAATTACTTTTATTACAACTAATTAAAAAAGAACAAATTTTAAAAAAAAGAAAATTACATTAAATTATTTTCTTTGTTTACAGTACAGTACAACAAAAAGGTTTTTACGGACTTCAGGACTAACCTTAAATGTCAGCTACTAATAATTCTCATCCTTATGATATAAGAGCCCCAGTTCTCGTCACAAATACAACAACAAGTACAAATACAACAACTGGATCAACAGTTATTACCGGTGGATTAGGTGTTGGAGGATCATCATTTGTATCAGCTATTACTGCTGGAGGTCTTGTAACAGCTGGAGCAGGATTAACAAGTACCCTTGGAACAACAAATTTAGGATCTACAACGTTTGCAGCATCAAGTACGATTAATGTTGGAAGTAATGTTTTAACTTCTATGGGGAGTCCTTTAATTGGAACTGACGCAGCAACTAAAAGTTATACAGATGCTGTTTATAACGGGATAAACACGAAATTTTCAGTCATAGCAACAACTACAGCAAATGGGACGTTATCGACCGCTTATGAAAATGGAGACACCATAGACGGTATAACATTAGCAACTGGTAATAGAATTTTATTAAAAGATCAAACAACTGCTACAGAAAACGGTATCTACGTAGTAAATGCGTCAGGAGCGCCAACACGAGCTACAGATTTTGCGGTGTCTGCGACTGTAGGTGGAGCATACGTATTTATACAACAAGGGACTCTGTATTCAGATACAGGTTTTTTATGTACAAATAATACTGGTGCTGACATCGTTGGAACAAACAATTTGGCATTTGTACAATTTAGTAGCGCTGGAGTAATTACAGCAGGCACTGGTTTAACAAAAACAGGTAATAACTTAACTGTTAATGCGTTACAAACACAGATAACACAACTCGGAACTTTAACAGGGTTAGCAGTTGATTATACAGGAACAACTCATACTTATAATTTTTTAATATTGGGTTCAATAGCAACAGACGCTGAAATAGGAATTGTTCTAGGACAAAATGCAAGTACATATAATAGTGGAGTAATTGATTTTAATTACGATGGAGGATCTGGATCTAGTCAGAATTTTCTTGGGTTGGGTGTATATGGTTTTTCAAACATGTTAAAGATTAGACAAGGTGAAACTCTTGTAAATGGAACTATTACATGTGGAAATCAAGCATTCAGAGTATATGTAATGACAGGAACACATGGCGTAGTTACAAGTACTTCAACGCCTGCATTACCATCAGGTGTAACAAAATCTAATATAATGTCTATTAAAGGATACACAGTGTCAGGTACCACAGTAATATCATTTGATTGGGACTCTGATGCAAGTTGGGGTGTAGATATGTATGTTACAACAAGTGATACAGTAAGTTTATATGTTTCAGGCGGAGCAGCTGCTAGCAACCCATATAGAATTACTATTCTTACAACTTCTTAATTTACTTTACACAAAAAAATTTATTTTGTTTGTGTACTGTAAAACACAGCACCACAAGATGCCATCTAATTCAAGCAATTACACTATTTATAATCCAGTAGTAATTCCAAATACTACAAATAGTACAAGTCTGACAACTGGAGCAGAAATTATTACTGGTGGCGAAGCAGTTGGAGGAAATTTATATGTAGGAGGAAATATTAATGATGCTACGCTAAATGCATCAGAGTCAGTTGCAACAGACTCATCTAAAAATCTTATTAGTATAGCTCATACTGGAACTGGAAATAATGTTAGAGCTATATCACCGTCATTAAGCACAAGTATACTATTCGCAGGCAGTACGTCTGGTGTAATAACATTACAACCACAAGCAGCTGCAGGAACATACAATTTTAATTATCCAACAACAGCTGGGAGTTCAGGTCAAGTTTTAACATCAGCTGCAGGAAATACAAGTCCTATGACATGGACAACTCCGACAACAGGAACTGTGACATCAGTTTCAGCAAGTGTACCATCGTTTTTGAGTGTGTCAGGGAGTCCAATAACGAGTTCAGGAACCTTGGCAATAACATTATCAGGAACAGCATTACCAGTAGTAAATGGCGGAACAGGAACAACAACAAGTACTGGTAGTGGTTCAGTAGTTTTATCAGCATCTCCAACATTTACAGGTACAATAACTGCCGCAACAGTTACAGCGTCAGGATTGATTACAGCGAGCGCAGGTCTTACAAGTACGGCAGGTACAACATCACTTTCAACAACAAATGTAACAGGAGTACTTGATATGGGGAGTAATAAAATAACTGGATTAGCAACACCAACACTTGGAACAGATGCAGTAAATAAGACGTATGTAGATGGTGGAAATCCTAAAACTACAACAGGATCACAATCAACAACAGCAGATGTATCAACTTTGGTATATACAAGTGAACATTTTGAAGTAAATATAGCAGTACATGTCATTGCAACAACAAATTTATCAGAATTATTCAAATTATCAGGAATATTAAGTGGTAATACAGGTACAGGATGGGCTATGACAAGTACAAGTATAGCAGGAGACGTAACAGGAGTATCATTTACAATTAATGGATCTGGACAGATAAGATACACAAGTCCTAGTTTTACAGGTTTTTCAAGTTTAACATTTAACTGGAAACAAGTGACTTAAAAAAATAAAAAAATAGTTTAATTAACATGGATTATCCAATTCAAAATCAAAAATTATTTGACAAAGTGAAACCATTAGCAGGTACAATTTATAAGAAAAAATGCGATCGTGGTTGTACAGACGATGATATTGAATTTACAATTTTTGACTATAAATTATTAGAATATTTTTTTAGATTTATTACTGCAAAAAAATATAGTAATATACAATCATACATGATAGCTAATATTTCTAATGGACTTGGTCATCACACACAACTTTACATTGATGAAGATGAAAAATTTCATATTGTACATAGTTCTGGTAATTAAGTGAAGTTGCTATGTTTTTATTTTTTTTATTGTGGAAATGGAATTCCACATTCTCTCATACCTCTTACTGGTATCAACCCTGTCTTTCCGTCTTTTGTGTAAGGTGACCATAACCAATGCATCATCTTCTTTTGTATTATGCATTGAATTGTCTTTTAATTTTTTTCGTTTTTTATTAGATGCGGATGCTTTTTGAATTTATTATAACTAATACTAGGCCAAACCCATGATTTATCTGGATACCGCTCAAAAATAGTTAATAAAAGTTTATAATTACTGTTATTTATTTATTTTTGAAACGGATTCATGATTATTACCAGCTTTAACAGGTAATGATTTATTGTTACACATTAAATATTTTGGTCTTAATCCATCATTCTTTAATGCATATCTCGTCATTTCTAACATATTTACAACTGAATTTACATCTCGATTGAACATGGTAATACAAGTTGTACACTTGACCAGCCCATTGCATATAATTTCAGTATTTTTCTTCCAAGGTCTTGGTGATTTTATTTTTAAAAATTTTTCACATATCCCATCATTCTTTAGTTCTGATTTACAGTTACAACATTTTTTACTTGTATTATATTCGTCTAATAACACTACTTTGTATCCTGCTTTTCTAAACAATGTTCTAAAACTTTTACCTTTTGTAGGTTCTTTAAATCTCATCTGTTGTTTCTGTGACCAATCTCCAAAGCCAATAAATACTTTTTCTGGTGGTCCGAATTTTTTTTTAAATCTATCAACCATTTTCATCTCGGACTTTTTAGTTCTTATAAAAGTTGATAATCTTAATTTTCTCCACAATATACGTTCATAAAAATCTTTTAACAATATATTAATTTCATTCTTTTTCTTTATGTATTCTTTGAACAATAAGAAATCGTTTGTTTTACTATTAAATTTACTTAATTCTGTTTCTTGATTAGTTATAAATGACTGTTTTAATTTTTCGTTTAATAAAATATGTTTATGTTTTCTTTTCCGCGTTTCTTTACTTCGTTGATTGTTTGTATATCTAAATGTTTGAAAATTGTTAGTTTCTTTACTACCAGAAGCACAAAATATTAAATCATCCTTATTTGGATCTATACAAACATACTTCTTTTCTGATAATTCAGTATACATATCATCAATATACAACTCTTTATTAATTTTCTGATCATTTTTGAATTGATGCTTATCTTGATAATAACTTTGTAATATACTTATACTAAATCCATCTGTTTGAATCGAACCATTAAATTTGTACTTATTACCATTAAATATTTTTTGATTAGTTTCGAACACTTCATTCCAAATTTGATCCTTGTATTGTTCAATTATACCTGCTTTACCAGAACTATACAGTTTTTTATTATCAGATGATATAAATTGATCAATAATAACTTTTGTATCTATTCTAATATGACCAGGAACAATTGAACGTTTTAAAGGAAAAACATTCATAATTTTATAATTATTTTGTTCACAAAAAAGATTCATATTAATCATACAGCTAATATAATCCTGTGGACATACTTGTAAATCATAAACAACTGAATCTTTTTGAAACTTTTTATTTGGAAAAATATTATCAGTTGATAACCAATTATGTTTCTCATCAATCTTAAAAATATCATATAAATGTTGTATGGTTTTATGTATTAATCTTAGTTTAATACTAATTATTTTTTTACGTTTGATAGTATTTGATTCTAATTTTTTAACCATTTCTACATACTCGTTCTTACTTGATATAGCGTTAACATAATTTTTTACATGATCATAAAATCTCATTTTTATATTATTTTCATAATCTGTAACTATATCAGTAATCATATATCTAACTATATTTCGATACCCTGTTATATCGATAATTTGAGTATGATCAAATATCAAGTCTTTATAATGTTCGTTATAAAAAGAAAGTATTAAATCATACATTGGTTTACTTTTAGTAAAATCTTTTCGTTTGAGTTTAGAAGTTGTAAGAACTCTAATGATGCATTGAAAATATTCTCTGTCAATTGTTGGATAATTAAGCTGTTCTTTTGTAAGAAAAATCAAATAAAGTTTTGAAAATTGTTGAACATGACATCTTAATTGATTAATAGTTTGAACAATATTATTAATTTGTAAAATATGTTCAGATGATCTAATTACAGTATGTAGAGTTGTTTTTAATGTTCTGTAAACTATTTCATAGTCTTTCTTTTTCTTAACCATAGTATTATTGATAATCCTTTGTTTTATTTTTTTAAATTCAAATAAATATGTAATTCATACTAATTATAAAGAATTAGTATTAATCGAAGTAACTAGTGAAGCCCATT
>Ga0209841_1000321_pt1 | contig 10897 bp, 8 predicted proteins | sample GWRWT4_30Apr14_FD_187185 | JGI IMG/M metagenome (GOLD analysis project Ga0209841, IMG submission 187185) | Sand microcosm microbial communities from a hyporheic zone in Columbia River, Washington, USA - GW-RW T4_30-Apr-14 (SPAdes) (version 2) | ecosystem: Engineered > Artificial ecosystem > Sand...
AGAAGATCGAAAAAAGAAGGAAAACCACTTACACCTCACGGCAAAAAAAGCATTCGGTGAATTGACCAGTGATCTCGATAAAACGGCAAAGCGTAATTTAAGAAAACTCTGAACATGGGGCGTAATGAGTTTTTCCCGATTGATATGGATAAGGAGAATCGGAGTCAGACTTGCGTATTTACTAAATAATGCGGCGAAACACCTGCAAAACAAGTGCGTTGCCGTGCAGGCCATCGCAATTTCATATTGTTAGTCCACCCTGTTTCATCAGATCAATACACAAGCCTGCGTGCAAGCTTGGCAGAGTGACCGGGGTTTTATGCCAATCCATCGAATATACTGTATATCTGCCAGACCTGCGGCATGCTGAAAAAACTGCATATATTTCTGACATAAACATCTGGAGAGTGAATTAACTTTGCCATTAATAAGTTTGACGAGGATGCGTGGAACACAATTTTCTCAATGAACTGATTATCATTTTCTCGGCGTCCGTACTGGCGTCGGCACTGTTTAATCGTCTGCATGTGCCCACCCTTATCTGCTATTTAGTGGTAGGCATTTTGCTGGGTCCCAATGCGCTGGAATGGGTAAAGGATGCTGCACCATTTCAGCATATCGCGGAATTTGGTATCGCATTTCTCTTGTTTACGCTGGGCCTGGAATTTTCTTTACCGCATTTGATTGCATTGCGCCGCGTGGTATTTGGCATGGGCACGGTGCAGGTTATCGTGTGCGTTACTGTTTTCAGCGCTGCCAATTATCTTTACGGCGAATTGAATCTGGCGGGAATTCTGATTACTGCCTGCGCATTAACGCTGTCTTCTACGGCCATCGTCAGCAAGGAGCTGGCACAGCGCAATGAAATCACCACCGCCCACGGCCATATCGCCATTGGTATTCTGCTGTTTCAGGATATTGCCGCCATCATTATGCTGCTGCTGATTTCCACGGCTGGCCAAGGCAATGAGAACACCTTGTGGATGTCACTCGGCAGTGCCGGATTAAAGGCGCTCGTCTATTTTATTGCCATGGTGGCCATTGGAAAATGGGTGCTGCCTCCGCTGTTTATGGAAATCAGCAAAGCCAAGTCGGAAGAAATGTTTGTACTCACCGTGCTTGTAGTGGCGCTGCTGTCAGCATCCATTGCGCACTGGCTCGGTCTGGCCATGGCATTGGGCGCTTTTATGGCGGGCATGATGCTGGGAGAAAGCCATTTCCGGCATCAGATTGAACAGGAAATTCGTCCCTTCCGTGATGTTTTACTGGGTATTTTTTTCGTCAGTATCGGTCTTATGATTGATGTCGACCTGATCACCACCTACTGGGCGCGGATTCTGTTTTTTACGCTTTGTCTTGTTGTGTTTAAAACCGTACTGATTGCCCTGCTGTGTTATTTTTTCGGCTACAAAGGAATTGTTTCCCTACGCACGGGTTTGATTCTGAGCCAGGGAGGCGAATTCGGTTTCGCACTGCTTGCGCTGGCCGTAAAAGATCATCTGGTGCCCGATGATGTTGCCTCATTCTTTTTGTCCATCATCGTACTGAGTATGAGCATTACCCCCTTTCTGGTATCAAACAGCGAAAAAATTGCCACACGTCTGCTGCTCAGACGCGAACAGAAAAAAGATCCAGAACACGAAATCCTGGCCAGTAAACTGGATAGACCGCTGCAAGACCACGTGATTATTTGTGGTTATGGCCGTGTCGGGCAGACCATTGCTCGTTTCCTGCAGCAGGAAAAAATTCCTTTCGTTGCTGTAGACAACGATGCCGTGCGGGTCAAACACGCCCGTGCTGCCGGTGAACCCGTGTATTTTGGCAGCGTGCGCAAATTGGCCGTGCTCAAAAAACTGGGTTTAATGCAGGCTAATTTGCTGGTGATCAGTTTTGATGATCACGTCACAGCACGCACCATACTCACAATGATTCGCGAAGAACGTTCCGACTTGCCGATTCTGGTACGCACGCGCGACGACTCTCATTTGCAGGAATTGCAGAATGCTGGCGCCACCGAAGTTATTCCGGAAACACTCGAAGCCAGTCTGATGCTGGTCAGTCACGTTATGGCCGCACTGGGGCAATCGGATGAACGGGTATTTGATGCGATTCAGAATGTGCGTCGCGAACGCTACAAAATGTTGCACGGCTTTATTCTGGGGCAACGCGGACAATACGGTTTGTCGCGCTATCAGGGGCGACTCAAGCCCGTGTTTTTACCGGACTCGGCCTTTGCGGTGAATAAAACGCTCAAAGATCTGGGGCTGGAAAAACTCAATGTAGGCGTACATACCATTCGCCGTGGCAATGACATCGTGCCCAATCCTGATGAACTTACTCAACTGGCCCGCGCGGACATTGTTATTCTCAGCGGGGAACTCAGTGCACTTGAAGCGGCGGAATCTTTTCTCTTGATCGGGAAAAAATAATAATGTTTTGATACGGGCCGGATCTGGCCTAACTAAGTTTAGGCCTTCACTGATTAATTAACGAAGGCATTAACTCATACAGCGAAAATTAATTATTAGCCCGTACTGCGCCAGGGGCCTATCAATTTGCATGGCCGTTTTTCTTTTAATTGTTTATCTCACATAGGCCGCGATAGAAATAAAATGGCAGATGGAACCAGACAAAACAAACAGGTGCCAGATGCCGTGGGCGTGGCGAAGTTTTTTCATATTATCGAGCACATAAAACACCGTGCCGCCGGTGTAGGCAATACCACCTAGCGTCAGCCACAGCACACCCCACGCAGGCATGGCTGCTTGCAGCTCGGAATAATTAAGTGTGCAAATCCAGCCCATAACCAGATAAATAAGCAACTGCAACCATTCGATACGATTACGAATAAATACATCAAGCAATAAACCGATCAGGGCTAGCGTCCAGATTAAAAGCAGCATAATCAGGCCGCCATGGTCACGCAGCGTTACCATCATATACGGCGTATAGGTGCCGGCAATTAACAGGTAAATTGAAACGTGATCGAGTTTCTGAAATATTTTTTTAAGTTGCGGCGGATGAAAGCTGTGATACAAGGTCGACATGGTATAGAGCAAGGTGAGCGTAAAACCAAAAACGCTGAAGCTGATGATAAGCGGCGGATTTTTTTCCTGAATACTGATCGTAAGCAACGCACCCAAACCCACCAGCGCCAGAACTGCACCAACAAGATGGGTAATGCTATTGAGTTTCTCTCCGTCGTACATTGTGTTTTAACCAAAATAATAGGTGGAAGAATAGACCCTGGTTTCGCGCAAACGGTGTCTACATCGTAATCTTTAACCAATCAAACACCACCCGCGCAACCTTTGCTGCTTTAGCCGGATCAGACAAAAGCTGCATCATCTGGTTTTGATGCGCATCGCCGCTGTCCATAATCGCATTATCCACGGCTTTCGGAAAATCACCCAACAACGCTTGTGCTTCAGAATTATTGGCCATTTGTTTCATCACCAAGGCATTTTCGCTGATTTTATCGCGAATGGTATAGGCGTAATTCACCAGGTCTTTTTCGATCAGATTCTCGGTAATAAACAGCTCATTTAAGCGGCTGATTATCTGCGAAATAAATTCTTCTTTTTTGGATTGACCACTACAGTTCGGCTAATACGGCTTTTTTGCGTACCTCTGCGGGTTTTATTCTATAGCACTGAGCACGGTTTTATGGGCACGAATTGCAGGTTGTGGCATGATAAACGCCCTGCCGTTTTCTATGCGCACGCATTATTACACATCTGCCAAGGAGCTTTTGGATGCTGGAACTGAAAATACCCCCGCCCTTATATTTGTTAATTTTTGGTCTGCTCATGAGCTGGCTGGATTATTTTTTCCCTGAACCGCAGTGGCAAGGGATGTATAACCTGGCCGTGGGCGGGGTGTTTGCCCTGCTGGGTTTGATCTGTATTCTTTGGGCGGCGGGTTTGTTCTTCCGTGCCAAAACCACGGTCAGCCCTTTAACGCCCAACAACAGCACGCATCTGGTTACAAGTGGTTTGTACCGTTTTACGCGTAATCCCATGTATCTGGGTTTGTTTTTTATGCTGATAGGCTGGGCGCTGTATCTGGGTTCGCTGGCCAGTGCCCTGATTGTGCCAGCATGGGTGTGGGCACTGAATCGCTGGCAAATCGGGCCAGAAGAAAAAGCGCTGGAACAACGCTTTGGTGATGACTACCGCGCGTATAAAAACAAGGTGCGGCGCTGGCTGTAAGCTTAACACTCGCCCAATTCAGCTGAATTGGGCGCGAAAACGGGCCATGCCAATGATAAACAGGGTGCTGCCCAAGGCCAGCATACCTAATAACGTTGGCAATAAACTGTTAATGTCATTGCCTTGTAAAAATACACTGAACACAAGTTGCCGGAAATAATACAGTGGCGATAAATACATAAGAATGCGTAACCAGTCCGGCATCGATTCCGGCGGTGTATACACGCCCGATAAAAACAGAATCGGCGCAAGCGAGAGCACCACCAGCAAACCCACCTGGCCCAGATTACGCGAAAACGTGGCGGTTAACATGCCCAGGCCCGCATTGGTGAACACGTACAAGACCGTAAATACAAACAACCAAAGCAGGCTGCCGCGAATGGGTGTATCAAACGCGGGCACCATGACCAGGCTGATGCACAAGGCTTCGCCCGCCAGAATCACCACGGCCATGGCAAGCACCTTGGGAAACATGATCTGAAAGGGTGTGAGCGGCGTTACCAGAATCTGTTCAATGGTGCCGCGTTCTTTTTCTTTTACCATCGCCGCCGCCGGCAGCATGATGGACAGCAAGGTAATAATCGTGGCCAGCTGATTGATGGGCATGTACCACGCGTCATTTTGATTGGCGTTGTACCACACCTGTTGTTCGACATTCACCACGGGCACTTTTTTCATCACGTCTTCAGGGCGCTGGCCCAGATGCAAAAAAGCCTGCTCCATGCCAAAGGTCCCTACAATACGGGCGGCATACGAGACGGCGAGAAAACTCAACATGGAGTTGGTTGAATCGACCTGCATTTGCACACCGGTGCTTTGAGCTTCGAGAATGCGCTGAGAAAAATCGGCCGGAATATCCAGCACCAGCATGGCCTGACCTTTATCGAGCACCTGGCTGCTTTGCTGCCCGTTTTCGAGTAAACCCACGAATTCAAATTCCGGTGCCCGAAAGCGGTAGATCAGCTCGCGGGACAAGGCACCCGGATCGTTGTTATTCACCACCATCCGGGCATGGTCCAGCTGCAAACTGACGCCCGAACCGGCAAAATAAATGGCGCCAGTAAAACCGTAGATGACAAAACCCATCAAAACTTTGTCACGCACCAGCTGCATCAGCTCTTTCTGGGTCATCACCTGCAATCGGAACAACCAGCGCGACAAATCGAGCCAATGCCTTGATGACAGAGGCCTAAAACGCGAAAAACGGCTCATTTTTTTGGCCTCTTGGTGAACACTCGGACACCCACGTAAAAAAGTACCAGCGCATGGACAAACAAAAACAGCGCCTGCAGGCTTAAATAACGCGGAGGCAGCCCTTTGAGAAACAGACCCTGTAAAATTTCATTAAAATACATGGCCGGAATCAAGTGGGCAAAAATTTGCCCTCCCAGCGAGAGCGATTTAATCGGCACAATCAAACCTGAAAACATAATCACTGGCAAAAAGGACACGATGCCGGTGATGGCAATGGCTGCCAGTTGCGATTGCACCAGAATGGATACCAGCAAACCCATGCCGGTAGTACAAGCCACATAACCCAGTGCCGATAGCATAAAAAAGCCAAATGAGCCTTTAAACGGCACTTCAAACCAGTAAACGGCCATGAGCCACAGCACCAGACAGTTGATCATCGAAATAACGATGTAGGGCAGCAATTTACCCAGCAGGTATTCACTGGGCAGCAAGGTTGAGGAATAAATGTTGTAAATCGAACCATTTTCTTTTTCTCTGACCACACTCACCGCCGTTAGAAAAGGCGGTGTGATCATCAGCAGCAACATGATCAGACTGGGCACCATGGACCAGGTACTGGAAACGGCTTCGTTATAGAGAAAACGCACGTCCAGCCGGATGGCGTTAAGCATTCTTTTTGCTTTGGCCACCGAAATGCCCCGTTGTTTCGCCATAAATTCGATTAATTGCTGGTTGGAAAAATCACCGTTAATGGCAATGACGTAGCCCTTGGTGGTTTGCGCACGAAAAGGCGAGGTGCCTTCGATGATGGATTGTACGGCAGCAGGCCGGCCACGTTTGAGGCGGTGGGTAAATTCGGGCGGCACAATAATCGCTACCTTGGCCTCTCCCGTGTCGAACAAATGCGTCAACTCACGTTCATCGCTAACATAGCCTTTAAAATCAAAATAACGCGAGTTGATGTACTTGCCGGTGTATTCGCGGCTGAGGGCCGAGCGGTCATGATCAACAATTACCAGTGGAATATTTTTCACATCCAGCGACATACCGTAACCGAACAATACCATCAGTAAAGGCGGCACCAAAAAGGCCAAACTGAAAAACAGGCGATCGCGAAGAATCTCCCGCCATTCCTTGCTGATCACGGCCCAAATACGCTGGCGATTAAGTTTCATTGGCTTCCAGTTGGCGGATACGGCGCACGAACAGATCTTCCATGCTGAGGGAAATGGGATACAGTTTTAACAAGCTCAGTCCCTTGTCACTCAAAAGAGTGGCTATTTTTTGTTGATCGTCTTTAATGGCATGGCTGTGTACATGGATACGCTGACCATACAGACTGGCCTGCTCAAAACCATTTTGCTGTAAAATTTTCAGGGCCTTGAAGGGGGCGGCGGTTTCCAGCGCATAAAGCGCCCCGGCTTCGGCTTTGATTTCCTCCTTGAGTGCGGCGGGTGAATTATCGGCAATAATACGGCCGGCATACATAATGGCCAGATGGTCACAGTGCTCGGCTTCGGCCATGTAGTGGGTGGTGACCAGAATAGTCACCTGATAACGCCGCGAAAGCTGAAACAGAATATCCCAGAATTGCCGCCGGCCAATGGGGTCAACGCCCGAGGTGGGTTCGTCGAGAAACAGCACCGAGGGTTGATGAATCAACGCGCAACCCAAAGCAAGCCGTTGCCGCATGCCCACCGGTAAATTGGCCGCCATCTGTTTTTGGACCGTACTCAGGCCGGTCAAGGTTAGAATCCAGTCGATACGCGCTTGAGTCAGATCCCTGTCCACGCTGTAAATACTGGCATACAGTCGCAGATTTTCGAGCGCGGTCATGTCGAGATACAGCGAAAAGGCTTGTGACATGTAGCCAATACGGCGTTTGATTTCCTTGCCATGACGCATGTCCTGCCCGGCAACAGCACCGTTACCCCCGGTCGGCTGAAGAATACCGGTCAGCATTTTTATTACCGTAGTCTTACCGGCGCCGTTAGCGCCCAGCAGACCAAAAATTTCGCCCGCCTTAACCTGAAAACTGACATTATCCACCGCGCGGAAATCACCAAATTGCTGCGTCAGGTGTTCAGCCAGAATCACCGGTTGATCGGCCGTGCTCAGATGATTTCCCCCCCAATGATCCCACTCAACGGCCTTGATACCTTGGGCACTGGTTTTTTGTTTGGCCGAATCACGGGTAACCAGCACCAGAAAAGCGTCTTCCAGTTCAGGTGGCTGCAAACGTGTTGACAGAATCTGAATGGGGTCGCGGGACAGTTCATTCGGGCTTTGCAATGCCGCAATCACACGATCTTCAGCGCCGGCGCACTCGGCTGCATCAAAATACACCCGGATTTTGTCACCCACCACTTCGATGTGTTCAAACTGCAGCTGGAGTTGTTTCAGGGCTTCGTAGGCCGGCGTGGCCTGCACCGCCACCACTTGTCCGGCAACACTGGCGTTGATTTCATCAACCCGGCCCAGCGCCAGCACCTGGCCTTCGTTAAATATGGCGCAGCGATCAAAACGCACGGCTTCGTCCATATAGGCCGTAGACACAATGGCTGTCACCTGCTGTTCTTGTATTAGTTGGCTCAGAATCCACCAGAAATCACTGCGCGACACTGGATCAACGCCGGTGGTTGGTTCGTCAAGAATAATCAGTTCCGGGCTGTGGATGAGGGTGCAGATCAGCCCCAGTTTTTGTTTCATGCCGCCCGAGAGTTTTTTCATTGGCCGATTTTTAAACGGCGTTAAACGGGTCATCTGCAACAGACGTGCTTTTTGCGTGGCCAGCGTTCGCTCATCGACCAAGCGTAGTTTGGCAAAAAAATCGATATTTTCTTCGACGGATAAATCGCGGTAAAGATTCTGTCCCAATCCCTGCGGCATAAAACCGATACGTGCTTTGATTTTTTCTGCGGCTTTGGCGCTATCGATCGTTTGATCAAACACCGTGACCGAACCGGCATCGTAACTGAGCACGCCGGCAAGCGATTTGAGCACACTGCTCTTGCCACTGCCGTCGGGGCCCACCAGCCCGAAGAGCTCGCCTTTTTTTACGTGCAACGACACCTGATTCAAGGCCCAGCGTGCCCCATAGCGTTTGCCCAGCTTGCTGACCTCTGCAATCACGTCGCTCATGTTTTTTCCATCACGGCGCTGTTACCAGCGAGGTTTGTCCCATTCAACACCCGTATCCCAGCGAATCACGGCGTCTGCGGGCATGCCCGGTGTTAATAGATATTCGGGATTGCCATCAAGCAAGAGTTTGACGGCATAGACCAGTTTGACGCGTTCTTGCGGGGTTTGGACTTCCTTGGGCGTGAACTCGGCTTGGGACGAAATATAACTGACCGTGGCGGTAAAATAACGGTCAGGATAGGCGTCGATATGGATACGTGCGGGCAGTCCGCGACGCAATTTACCCAGATAGTTTTCCGCCACATAGACCTTGAGATACAGTTCATCCATATTCACTATTTCAAGCAAGGGTGACCCGGGTGCAACAATTTCACCGTTCTGCACCAGTTTTTCGGTGACCACGCCGGTGGCCGGTGAGCGAATTTCGAGGTTATCGATCACACACTGAATTTCATCACAGGCCGCCTGGGCTTGTTTGATCTGGGCTTCAAGCGCAAGTATTTCTTCTTTTTTGGTGGTGACTTCCTGTGTGCCCAGGCGCGCCTGAATCACCTGACTGAGTGCAGCGCTCACACTGGTTTGGGCGGCGGCAAGATCACTTTTTGCCAGCATCCAGCGCAATTGCGCTTCTTCGGCACGCCGTTGCTCGATGGTGCCGCGTTCTGCCAGCGCTTTAAAACGTTCGGCATCAGTACGGGCCTGCTCTTCTGCGGCACGGGTTTTGGCCGCCATGGCTTTGGCTTGATTGACCATGGCCTCGGCCACCTCCACCCGGATCGGTACCGATTGCGCCAGCAACTCAACTCCGCTTTCGCCGGCCTGTTTTCTGGCCCGAAGTGCCGCAAGGGCCGCTTCAGCCTGTCTGAGTTTGGCCTGCACTTCTTCATCAGAAATCTGGGCCACCACTTGGCCCGTTTGAATGGTGTCGCCTTCTTTAAAAGGCAGTTGCAGCACCCGCCCCGGATATTTGCTGGCAATGGTCACCGGGGTGCCTTCAATACGTCCGTTAGCCTGAATCAGGCCCTCTTCAATCGTTTGACCTTGTTGCCAGCGCTGATACACCAGCAGCGCCAGCAAGGCCAGACCAAGCAGACTGATCAGGGTTATGTTGCGTCGAGAACTCATAAGCTATTCCTTGTTTAAAGGGTGGCGCTGGCGGCTTGAAGTTGGTAATAGCTTGATACGGCATCGTAGCGGGCATCGTAATAACGGTTATTACTTAAACTCCAGGCCACCTGCGCATCGAGCACGTCGGCCTGTGTGCCCAAACCATTACGATAGCGATCACGGGTTACTCGCAGATTTTCTTCCGCGGCACCCAGCGCCGAGCGAGCCACGTCAATGCGTTGGTGACTTTCGTTTAAATTCAGCCAGGCCGATTTTACCTGCAGTTCAATATCAAAACGGGCATCGTCACTGGCTTCGATCAAACCTTGTTTTTGCGCGTCGAGTGCCTTGCGCTGGTGAACGTTTTTACGTCCATCGAATAACTGCCAGCTCAGGGCCAGACCGGCGTAATTAATTACATCCTGATCAAGTATTGGCTGGTCAATTTTCGTGGACACCAGCCGCGCCTGAAGCTGCGGCAGATTTTCACCACGAAGAAGCGTGTTTTGTTTGTCTGTCAGGTCTTGCTGCAAGTCAAGCGCCTGCAATTCCAGACGTTTTTTCTGTGCCTGCACCTGCAGTTCATCCAGACTCGCGGCGCGGCGCGGAATCTCAAGTTCACTGAGATTAACGGGCGTATCCAGCGCCATACCCAGTTGGCGATTAAAGTGCGCCATGGCAAGGTCATGCTGATTCGATACTTTAAGCAATTGCTGCTCGGCATTGGCCACCGCCACCTGCGCCGTGAGCCAATCATTTTTGGCCACCAGTCCTTTTTTTAATAGCTGTTCCACATCCCGAAAATGGCTGTTAATGGTCTGAAAATATTCTTCTCCCACCTTGTGCGCCTTGTCACTGCGTAACACCCCTATATACGCGGCGACCACCGCCAGTTTTATTTTCTGTTCATACAAGGCGGCGCTGATATCTTGCAGCGAGCGCGCTGTGCTGGCGCTGTCGATGCTGGCACTGATCCGTCCACCACTGTAAAGCGGCAGACTCAGTTGCAGCTGTGTCAGGCTATTGTGTTCCTCAGAACTGAAAGGAATGTTTTTATCGGCCGGCACCGGCAAGGAGGGCATGGCAAACAAGGCGCCAGGAATGGTTAAGGTTCCAGTCACAGGCTCGCTCAATTGCGTGTATTGACTGGTGAGCGTCAATGTGGGCCAGCGCAAGGCCTTGCTGGCTTTGACGCGCTCCTCACTTGCCACTGTTTCGTCCTGCTGCTGTTTGAGCAGACGGTT
>Ga0209841_1000322_pt1 | contig 10892 bp, 10 predicted proteins | sample GWRWT4_30Apr14_FD_187185 | JGI IMG/M metagenome (GOLD analysis project Ga0209841, IMG submission 187185) | Sand microcosm microbial communities from a hyporheic zone in Columbia River, Washington, USA - GW-RW T4_30-Apr-14 (SPAdes) (version 2) | ecosystem: Engineered > Artificial ecosystem > Sand...
ATGCGACGGCGAACTGTGCCTTACGCTGTTTGAAAAAAGTCTGGCCGGTCAAGTCGCGTATCGCCTTGCGGCGCAGGCTGTCGCGGCTGGTGGGGAAGGGCGCGGACAGCGACAGGTCGGGGTCCTCTGGCTGCTGCGTGAATTTATGATGGGTCAGATGATAGGCGCGATAGGCGTGCAGATCGCTACCGGTCGCTGCGCCGGTGGGCCATTGGCCCAGAAAATTGTTCAGCTTGCGGTCGGGATGGAGCAGGCCGTGCGCGCCTTCGTGCATCAAAATGGCAAGGCCCAGTTGGCGGCCACCGAGCAGCGCTAGCGCCACCGGCGTTGCGATGAGGCCTGCGATCCAGCTCCACTCCCAAGCTGCCGCTGCGCCAAATGCGGCGAACGCCACAACAAGCCACGCATGGACGATCAGCCACACCCCACGCCAGCGCGACACCGTGGTGATCCGCGACCAGCGGCCGGCCCCGAATATCTGTCGGGGATTGGCGGCTTTTACCGCAGGCATTGGAACTCTCCTATTCTCACGCTCCTGTCATAGCGCAAAAACCGAGGGCGACCAAATCCGCTACGTTATTGCGCTCGCGGCGAAAGCCGCCATCTCGGCCTGTGCTTCGCGCGATTCGCGGAAGGTGAAGATTGGCCAAACGTGCAGCATCCCCGACAGCTCACGATACAGGATTGCCGGATGCTTCGCCTTCAGCGTGCGTGCATCGGTCACCAATATGTCGTCCCCGCCGCCAAAGGCCAGAACCGGCGGCAGGTTGTCCCAACTGCCAAACAGCGGGCTACACCGCGGATCGGTGATTGCCAGGTCCGCGGCATAAATTCGTCCGGCATCCGAAATGCCGCTGATGGTCAGGATGCCATCGCGCCTTTCGATCTGCGCCTGATCTGGATGCGCTGGGTCGAGGTTGAGCCAGGGGCAGATCAGGATCAGGGCTGCGGCGTTTGGATCTTTGGCATCACGGGCCAGTTGGGCAACGGCTGCGGTTAATCCTCCGCCCGCAGAATCGCCCGACATGATAAACGGCGTGCCGTTTTTGTCGGCGGCATATTGGCGGTAAAACTCCATCGCCCATGCTGTCACCGCCTCCGCGTCGCTTTCGGGCGCCAGCGGATAAAGCGGCGCGGTCACTGCCCAGCCGTGCATTTGGGCCATATGCGCCAGAAATGCCCAATGCACATCCGCGGCCGGATAGACATAACCCCCACCATGCCAGTACAGGACATGGGTCGTGGGTTCGCGGTCCTTGGGGGCAAGGGTCCAGACCGGACGCCCGCCAAATTCGCTGTGTTCAACCTGAAGATTGCTGCGCGCCTTGGCGTTGGGTTCGGGTAAAGGCAGGCTGCGTGCCTTGGCGATATTCTGGCCAAATTGCGGGCCGCCGGTAAACATCTTCCGGTAAATACCGGTGGTACGCAGGACAAAGCCCGTGAGCCGGGCGATCAAACTTGGCATTTAGGGCTCCTTGTTGCTCCAGCCTTCAACAAGGAGCCTATTGCCTTTATTTCGACGCTGCAATCCAGTCGTCGATTTTCTTTTCAAGAACGGTCAAGGGCAACGCGCCTGTGTTTAGGACCTGATTGTGAAACTCCCTGACATCGAATTTCTTGCCGAGTTCCTTTTGCGCTTTGGCCTTCAACCGTTGAATGGTCAGCGCGCCGATTTTGTAGGCCAATGCCTGTGATGGAATGGCGATGTAACGTTCGACTTCTGCCGTTGCATCGGTTTTGCCCATGTCGCTGTTGGCGAGCATATATTCGATGGCCTGATCCCGCGTCCAACCTTTGCTGTGCAGACCGGTGTCGACCACCAGCCGCATCGCGCGCAGCATTTCGTCTGACAGGGTGCCGAACCGTTGATACGGGTCTTTGAACAGGCCCATATCATAGCCCAATGTTTCGGAATACAACGCCCAACCTTCGACATAAGCAGTGTTGCCGCCAAAGCGCATAAACGCGGGGAGTGCTTCATTTTCCTGCGCGATGCTGATCTGGAAATGGTGGCCTGGCGCGCCTTCATGCAAGTATAAAGTGGTCATGCCCGGTGTGGTGCGGCTGGGCAGGTCATAGGCATTGAAATAGAAAACGCCCGGTCTTTTGCCGTCGGGCGTTCCGTTTTGATAGCTGCCGCCGGCTTCGTATTTTTCCCGGAATTCTTCATAAGGCTTGATTTCAAGCGGTGCTTTGGGGAGATATTTGAACTGGGTTGAGATCAGGCTGTCGACCTTTTTGCCAATGTCATAATAGCCTTGGGTCAACGCCTCGCGGCTCGCCGGCTTGAACTTCGGGTCCGAACGCAGATGTTCGAAAAATTCGGGCAAGGTGCCCTTAAATCCAACCTCTGCCTTGATTTTTTCCATGCCGGTTTTGATACGGACGACTTCGGACAGGCCGAGCTTGTGGATTTCGTCCGCTTTTAACGGCAATGTCGTCGTTTGTTCGATCTGGTATTGATATAATATCTCGCCGCCCTTCATCGCCGACAAACCAACCTGTTCGCGGGCGAGGGGTAGGTAACTGTCGCGCAGGAAATCGCGCATGCGGGTGTTGACGGGATAGAGTCCCTTTTCAACGATCTCGCGATATTCCGCGGTCAAACGCGTTTTGTCAGCCTCGCTAAAGCTTGCGGGAAAGATGAGAACAGGGCCGTAATAGGGCGATTCTTCAGTCTTTTGCGCCAATTGGGTATTTAGCTGGTCAATGACATTGACGATGGTCAGCTTCGTTTCGAATACCCCTGTCGCCATGCCCTGCCGGAACCGGTCAATCGACCGGTCCATCAGCACGATAAATTCCTTATGGCGTTTCAGGTTATTGTCATAATCTTCGACCGTCTTGAACGGTGCCGCGCCCTGGCCGCTGGCAAATGTCGGGTAAAAGGTGTGAAAGCCGGAAAAATGGTTCAGTGGACGAACAACGGTCAGGTCCATGATTTCCTTGGACAGGCCCTTGAGCCCGTCAATCTGGCCCTGCTTGAAAACATCATAAGCGATCTTGTCGGTTGGGCTCAGCTTTTCACGGTCAATCGTCTTCAAATTTTCCAGATTGGCCTCGGCAGCCTTTCTTTCATTGGCGAAATATTCGTCGCTGATGAAATCGCCAAAGCGGTCGGCATAGCGCATATCACCGCGAAACAGCGCGTTCAGCGGGTTGCGTTTCAAGCTGCCTTCGTCATCGGCGGCGAACAGCGCGGTCAATTTTTGGCCTTCGGTCTGCGTGGCTTCGGTCAAAGGGGCAGTTTGCGCGCCCGCAGCGGTCGCCACGGACGCCGATAGTACCGCACCGGCGAGCAACAAGAATTTGAAGGATTTCACAAACATTTCTCCATAAATCATCACGCTAGGGAAGGCAGCGTTTCGTGAGCCCACTCTTTAACCATCTACGCTCTGCCGCAACCGCAATTCGACAGACGGCATTTCCCGACACTATTTCGGCGTATTGATTTCCAGCCAGTTATTCTGACGATACCATTTGGTGATAACGTGCTTCACGCCCTTGATCACCGGCGTTCCGGTGTGCAGCGTTTTATAGTTCAGCGTGCCGTCGGGTTTCACATTGTTCCACATCAGCATCATGCCAGCCTGCGGGCGCACACCCAGACCCAGATGCGGAAATTCGGTGGCCCCGCCTTCTTCGGGTTCGTTCAGGAAAATCATCGCTGTCCAGCTTCGTTGTCCACCCGATGGGCCTTCCTGCTCCCAATAGCTTTGGCTGGGGTGGAAGAAATCATGATGCGCCTTGAATTCCTGACCGACCTGATAGCGTTGTCCCTGCATGGTTTCGGCATAGTCATTTTCGATGCCGAGCACATCGCTCATCCGCGCTTCGACCTTTGCAATGAAGGCGTCCCAGCGGTTGAGATGGCAGCTATAGCTGGTCCGGAACCCTGCCTGTTCTGTGCCCTTGTACAGCGTCGATGGCACGGCATCGGCATCGATTTTGCCGATTAGCGTCTTGCAGTCCGCCTTGCCCAGGAAACCCTGATACAGATATAATTGGGCATCCGCGTGCTCGACCTGCTGTACCAAGGGGTTGGCCTTCAGCCTTTTGGTCACATGCACGCCGATACGGGCCAGCTTTGCCGGATCGTTATTGGCGTCAAATTCTTTTATAGGCGTATCTTCAAGCATATCGGGTCCGAATCAGGGAACGATGCGGCCTCTTACCATGACCCATGACGGATTTTCGAGTGTTGTGATGTTGGTCAGCGGATTTTCCGCGACCGCGACCAGATCGGCCGAATAGCCAATAGCGATTTTCCCGATTTCATTCTCCATGCCCAATGTCTTTGCAGCGATGGTGGTGGCACTGGCCAGCGCTTCTGACGGTGTCAGCCCGGCTTTGACCAGCAACGCAAATTCCTTGCCATTGCTGCCATGTTCAAACACGCCTGCATCGGTTCCGAACGCGACGGTAACGCCCATGGCCTTGGCCCGGGTCACTTGCCGTCCTGCGGCTTCCAGCGCTTGCCGGGCTTTCACCTCGACCGTCGGCGTGTAAATGCCTTTGCCCAAACGCGCCCGCACGCCTTCCAGCGCCATCAGCGTGGGGACCAGCACGGTGCCTTTGGCCTTCATTACCTTCAGCGCAGCCTCGTCGGCGAAGGTTCCGTGGTCAATCGTGTCGATGCCAGCGGCTGCCGCTGCTTCAATCCCGCGCGCGCCATGGGCATGGGCCATGACCTTCAGGCCCAGCGAATGCGCCGTGTCGGCGATGGATTTCATCTCCGCATCGGTAAAATGCGCCTCAAGTCCGCGCCCCTGCTGCGACAGAACGCCGCCGGTCGCGGTAATCTTGATAACGTCTGATCCCAGCCTCGATGATTTCCGCACCTTTTCTGCGCATTCCACAGGGCCGGTGCAGGTGTAGCCGGTGTCGAGTGCGGCCAGCACATCCTTGCGGAATCCGGTCACGTCCCCATGTCCGCCGACAATCGCAAGCGCAGGGCCAGCGGCGATGATGCGTGGTCCGACAATCTTGCCCTCTGCCGTACCGCGGCGCAGGACAAAGGCGGTGTTCTGGGCAGAGCCTGCCTCACGCACGGTGGTGAAACCTGCCTTTACGGTCAGCACTGCGTTCTTGACGCCCATGACCACGCCCCATTCGTCGGGGTCAACCGCCTCGTCACGAAAGTCACCGCCGGGGTCCCCGGTCAAGTGGACGTGCAGGTCGATAAAACCCGGCACCACGGTTTTGGAAGACAGATCGACGACAATGTCGGCCTGAAACGGGTTGCTTGTTCCTTGGGCGATATCCTTTATCCTGCCATTCTCAACAAGAATGACGGCAGGTCCGGTCGGTCCGGTTGCCGCATCGGGCATGAGGTTGCCGACCAGGATCGCCTGCGTCTCGGCCAAGACCGGTGTCGCGGCGGCCAGCGCGATGCTGGCCAGAAGGACGGAACGGAACATAAAAATCTCCCTGCTGATTTGGCGGGAGATTGGGCAGCTTGCGCCGATGTTACAAGCAAAAAAGACCCGGACGTCTGGGACGCCCGGGCCATGTATCTTTCTCGTCCGGTTTCTTACCAGAAGAAATCGTGAATCGCGTCCACCACGCGGCCGGACCGCAAGTCGATCAATAACACATCGTCATAATAACGCACCCAGCGATAGGGGCCATAAGCAGGCGGCAGGCGATAATAAGACGGGTCGCTGATCCAGTAACGGGATCCGAAAAAGGCCGAGCCGATATTGATACCTATCCCGTACCGGCGATAGCTGTGCCCCCGATATGGCGAGTAATAGCGGCCGGGTCTGTAATGGTTGCGATAACGGTCGCGATGTCCGCTCCAGTTATAACGGCTGTCATTTCGCCAGGTCTGCTTCCACCGGTAGTTCTGGCTATTATTCCCGCGGTATCCGCGATCATCGTCATCGTTATTGTTGTTCCAGTTGCGGTTGTTGTCGCCGCCTCCATTATACCGTTCCCCGCCACGATACCGGCGATTATCGTCATTGCGCTCGCCGCCGCGTTCTTGTGACCAGTTGCGTACTTGAACCGGATTTTGTTGTTCTTGGACGCGTCTGCCGGATTCTTCGCGGCTACGATTGTTTCCATTATCACTGCGATTTCTGAAATTGCGCTCCTGCTCGCGTCCACGTTCTTGCGACCAGTTGCGAACTGCTACCGGATTTTGTTGCTCTTGGACGCGCTGGCCGGATTCTTCGCGGCTGCGATTGTTTCCTGAATCACTGCGATTTCTGACATTGCGCTCGCGCTCGCGTCCGCGTTCCTGCGACCAGTTGCTGACTGCTACCGGATTTTGTTGCTCTTGGACGCGTTGACCGGATTCTTCGCGGCCGCGATTGTTTTGTGCGTCACCGCGAGTTCTGACATTGCGCCGTCCTTCGCGTTCTTCACCTTCTCCACGTCTGAAATTCATATTGTCGTCAAAGTTAGAAGACGCAGGTCCCATCTGCGTTGCGGCTTGCGAAACGGCTGGCGTCATCAAGGACGTGGCTGCCAGAGTGGCCAAAATAATCTTCTTCATAATCATTCCCCGATGCAGGCGCCCAATGCCCCGGCATGACGTCATTATTGGCCGAGTCGTTCTGAAGCGTAGCTGAATTGCCTGTACATGTTCATGAAAGGAAGCATTTTGATGAACAGGATGGCCGCCGCAGATCACCCCAATTTGTCGAACGGAATATCGAGCACCGGAAATCGCTCCCATCCGTTAAAATCGAAATGCCACCATTCGTTGGACAGACCGGTGAAACCCTCGGCTTCGAGATAGCGTTGCAGCCTCGCGCGGTTCTCGATCGCCTTTGCGCTCGCCCTCATATAATCGCGATGGGCCTTTTCGGAGAAATCGTCGAATTCCGTCGGCATCTCGACAAGCTGGCCTGTCGCAAGATCATGCAGAGTAAGGTCGACCGCGCACCCGCGATTATGTTTCGAACCACGCTTGGGATTGGCGACATAATTTTTCTTGGGGCCCACAGGCGTTGCATCCCACAGCTTCTTGGTCACGCGCCAGGGGCGATAGGCGTCGTAAATCGTCAGGCCGAAACCCTCGGCGCGGGCCGCTTTGCTCGCTTGGGCGACGGCCTGTGCCGCAGGTGCCGTCAGGAACGCCCGCGCTTCATCATATAACACCGCGCCTGTGAAATTATTTGATGTCGCGTACCGCATGTCCAGGCGTATGCCAGGGTCGACCTTGATTAGCTCGACCAGACGGCCGCTGTCTGTCCCCGCCAAAGTCTTCGCTTGCTTGGCCGAAATGAAGGCAACATCCTTGTCCGGCCGGGCAGGCGCGCAACCACTGAGCGGCAATAAAGCCAGCCCCAGCGCCACCTGCCGGCGGGAAAGGTTTATTTGGCGTCCTTCGCCAGCCATTCTTCGAGCCATTTGATCGTGTAATTCCCGTTCTGGAAATCTGGGTCTTCGAGCAATTTCTGGTGCAAGGGAATGGTTGTCTTCATTCCCTCGATCACAAATTCCCCGAGCGCACGCCGCAAGCGCATCAGGCAGCCTTCGCGTGTCTGGCCATAAACAATCAGCTTGGCGATCATGCTGTCATAATAAGGCGGCACCTTATAGCCGTGGTAAAGTCCGCTATCAACGCGGACATAGAGGCCACCGGGCGGGTGGTACCAGCTCACGGTGCCGGGTGAGGGCATGAAGGTGACCGGGTCTTCGGCGTTGATGCGGCATTCGACCGCATGGCCGGTGAAGGTCACTTCGTCCTGCGTGAAAGACAGAGGCTTGCCTTCGGCCACGCGGATCTGTTCGCGGACGAGATCGAGGCCGGTGATCATTTCGGTAACCGGATGTTCCACCTGCAGGCGGGTGTTCATTTCGATGAAGAAAAACTCGCCATTTTCCCAAAGAAACTCGATGGTGCCCGCGCCGCGATAACCCATGTCGGCCATGGCCTTGGCGCAGATATTGCCCATGCGGTCACGCTCGACGGTCGACAGCACGGGCGAGGGGGCCTCTTCCAACACCTTCTGGTGGCGGCGTTGCAACGAACAGTCACGTTCGCCCAGATGCACGGCATTGCCGTTTCCATCGCCGAAAATCTGGAATTCGATGTGGCGCGGGTTGCCGAGATATTTTTCGAGATACACCGTCGCGTCACCAAAGGCTGCCTTGGCTTCGGACCCGGCCTGCTGCATCTGGCTTTCAAGTTCTTCCTCGTTATTCACCACTTTCATTCCGCGACCACCGCCGCCCGACGCGGCCTTGATGATAACGGGATAGCCGATGTCGCGCGCAATCGCTTTTGCTTCGGCGACATCCTCGATCGCGCCGTCGCTACCCGGAACAAGCGGCAGGCCAAGCGCACCTGCGGACCGTTTGGCCTCGACCTTGTCGCCCATGGTGCGGATATGTTCGGGCTTGGGGCCGATCCATTTGATGTCATGGCTCTCGACGATTTCTGCAAATTGGGCATTTTCCGACAAAAAGCCGTAGCCCGGATGGATTGCGTCGGCATGACTGATTTCCGCCGCCGAAATAATCGCCGGAATGTTCAGATAGCTGTCGGTGGCCGATGGTGGTCCTATGCAGATGGCTTCATCGGCAAGGCGTACGTGCATCGCCTCGGCATCGGCGGTCGAATGGACCGCAACCGTTTTGATTCCCATTTCATGCGCGGCACGATGGATACGAAGCGCAATCTCGCCACGGTTGGCGATCAGGATTTTCTCGATACCCATATTTACGCGATAACCATCAGCGGCTGGTCAAATTCGACTGGCTGTCCGCTTTCGACAAAAATCTCTGTCACGGTTCCGCTGTTAGGTGCAACGATTGGGTTCATGACCTTCATCGCTTCGATTATCATGACGGTGTCGCCAGCCTTTACTTGTTGACCGATGCTCGCAAAGGGCGGGGCATCGGGTTCTGGCGTGAGATACGCGGTGCCAACCATCGGCGATTTGAGCGCATTGGCCGATATCGCAGGTGCAGCTTCGACAACAGCGACCGGTGCGGCTGGTGCCGCAGCCATTGGCGCAGCCGCAACAGGTGCGGCAATCGCGGTCATCGTGCGCGAAACGCGGATCTTGCGGTCCCCGTCCTCAACCTCGATTTCGCTTAAACCGGTATCGTTCAGCATTTCGGCCAATTCGCGGACCAGATCGGTATCCACCTGCATTCCACCATTGCTGCCTGATTTTGCCGCCATTTTATACTCCTTGCGCCCCGAATTTTGTTATGCTGCGCCTAATGTCAAACTTGTAACGCTGCGTCCAGCGCCAGTTGATAGGACTTTGCGCCATGTCCTGCAAACACCGCCTTCGCGCCCATCCCCACATAGCTTAAATGCCGGAACTCTTCACGGGCATGAGGATCGGACAAATGGACCTCGAAAACCGGTACTTTGATCGCCTTGATTGCATCGAGCAAGGCAATCGACGTGTGCGTATACCCCGCCGCGTTCAACAGCACCGCTTTTGCGCCTTCGGCCTGCGCCTCGTGCAGCCAGTCGATCAAATGGCCTTCATGGTTCGATTGCCGGAAATCAATCTCTGCCCCGGCATCGCGCGCCTGATCGTCGAGCATTGCGGCGATATCATCAAGAGTATCATGGCCGTAAATCTCCGGCTCGCGGGTGCCGAGCAGGTTCAGATTGGGGCCGTTCAGTACAAAAATCAGATCAGTCAAAATATTGGCTCTCGCTTAAAAATCATAGGTCAGCCCGATGCGGGTGACCGTGTCTGTTTCCTCTTTGCCCAGCAACGGCCGGTCCTGATAGCGCAGGTCATAGGAAATCTGTGAAGAAATCCGCTCTGTCAGTTTTGCCTGCAGACCCGTAATCGTGCGAATACTATTGCTGTCTTCTTCGGATACCAATTCCATATTATGGGTTAGCCGCACCTTGTCATTCATCTGCCAACTGCTGGTCAATGCGCCACGACCTGCAAGATTTGATCTTTGTATGCCAGATCGGGTCCATTCCTCTCGATATGCAGGGCCAGCCTCCAATGAAATGGCGACATTCGGTTCACGCACCACGCGCCAGCCAAGGCCAAGGCTGGATGTCGCCCGATGATCGAGGCCAGCCAGAACGTCACGCTCATATTCAAGAATGCCCAAGGCATAATGCTGCTCGCTGATCGTCCAGTCACTTTGATAGGCGGCGTTCAGATATTCGCGTGACGTGCGGCCTTCGCTTTCCTGATAATCGCCGCGCAGCCTTACCTGGTGCGACCATGCGGTTCCGGTGCGTTTGATGACGGCACCGACGGTGATGCCGAAACTGTCCGTGTTGCCGCTGGTGTGAAATCCACCCAAATCACCCCGTCCTGACCATTTGACGGGCGGTGGTGCCGGGGGTGCAGGCGGTGGCGCGGGCGCAGCGGCCATAGCGGGTGGCGGCGCAGGCTTTACAGGAACTGTCGCTGCTACTTGCTGCGCGCGGCTGCTTTCCAGCGCCAGCAACAGATTGTCGATTTCGACGCCTTCGGCCGGATAGGTGATCCGCGCAAATTTGACCACGGCGGCAAGTTCCGCGGCATTGCCCTCCCGTGCCGCAACCTCCATCATCTGCCGCACCGGCTGGGGCAGTTGGGCAAAAGCGGGCGCGGCGAACGCCAGACCTGCGAGCAAAACTAAAAATGATCCATATCGTGGCCGCATAGGACGCCTTTTTGGCAAGCCGGGTTGCTATTGCAATTGCTCTCTTCCTATATGGGGCAAATCAGAAAAAGCGAGACGAAATGGCCCTTTCCCAGATGACCGACAGCATTTCCATCCAACTGAACGGCGACGCACGCCGCGTGGCCGCCGGTATCAGCGTTGCCGATCTGGTTCGCGAAATCGGTCTCGAACCGGCAAAGGTCGCGGTCGAACGCAACCTGGTAATCGTATCCCGCTCCACCTTGGCCGATGTTTTTATCGCCGACGGCGACCGCCTTGAGATCGTGCATTTT
>Ga0209841_1000323_pt1 | contig 10873 bp, 12 predicted proteins | sample GWRWT4_30Apr14_FD_187185 | JGI IMG/M metagenome (GOLD analysis project Ga0209841, IMG submission 187185) | Sand microcosm microbial communities from a hyporheic zone in Columbia River, Washington, USA - GW-RW T4_30-Apr-14 (SPAdes) (version 2) | ecosystem: Engineered > Artificial ecosystem > Sand...
CCACCGCCAAGGCGTGCCCGACCAGCAGCGCCGCGTCACTGTCTTCTTCAAGGGTGACGTGGTGGAGCGGTTCGATGCCGATACCCTGCCCAGCGAGCACGAGTTCGTGGCCTCGATCGACAAGCCCACCCAGCTCAAAAAGCCACCGGCCAACCTGACGGAGGCCGAGGTGGCCGCCTTGCCGGTGCCGGTCAAGACCGACGAGGTTCGCAAGACCCCGCAAGGCGCGGTGCGCGAGTACCCGCCACTGGAATCCGGCCGTTGAAAATCGGGCCGTAAAAAAATATGAGCACCAACCAAGCCATCCACAAGATCGCCATCGCAGGCGCCTCAGGCCGCATGGGCCGCATGTTGATCGAGGCGGTGCAAGCCGCCGATGATTGCGCCCTGGGTGGCGCCCTGGACATCGCCAGCAGCCCGGCCATCGGCATCGACGCGCTGGCGTTTTCCGGCCAGCGCAGCGGCATCGACATCACCGCCGATTTGCGCACTGGCCTGAAAGACGCGCGCTTCCTGATCGACTTCACCCGCCCCGAAGGCACGCTGGCGCACCTCAAGGTCTGCCGCGAACTGGGTGTCAAGGCCGTCATCGGCACCACCGGTTTCACACCGGCCCAGCTTGATGAAATCCGCGATGTGGCGCGTGACATCGCCATCGTCATGGCGCCCAACATGAGCGTGGGCGTCAACGTGGTGCTCAAGCTGCTGGCCCAGGCCGCCAAGGCCCTCAAAGAGGGCTACGACATCGAGATCATCGAGGCCCACCACCGCCACAAGGTCGATGCCCCAAGCGGCACCGCCTTGAAGATGGGCGAAGTGGTGGCCGAGGCCATCGGGCGCGACCTGAAATCCTGCGCCGTCTATGGCCGTGAAGGCGTGACCGGCGAGCGCGATCCCAGCACCATTGGCTTTGCCACCGTGCGCGGCGGCGACATCGTGGGTGACCACACCGTGCTGTTCGCCGGCATTGGCGAGCGCATCGAGATCACGCACAAATCGTCCAGCCGCTCCACCTACGCGCAGGGCAGTTTGCGTGCGGTGCGCTTTTTGGCGAACCAGCCCCATGGCCTGTTCGGCATGAACGACGTCCTGGAACTCGCGCCATGACGGGTTTGTCTCATCTGTGGGCACAGGGGGACATCATTTCCAAGGCGGTGGCGGCCCTCTTGCTGCTGATGTCGATCGGCGCCTGGGTGGTCATTTTCTGGAAGGGTTGGATGCTGGCCCGTGCCCGCAACGACCTGACGCGGGGCGTGCCGGCCTTCTGGCGGGCCGCTGACCTGGCCTCGGCCCGGCAAACCCTGCAATCGATGGACCGCGAAGCCGTGCTGCTGCCCCTGGTGGATGCGGCCCAGGTGGTTTCGCAGCCCGGCAGCCTGGAAGCCCAGGTGCAGCCCGAAGCCCAGTTGACTCGCCGCCTGCGCGACAGCCTGCACGAGGTGCTCGCGCGCTTGCAAGCCGGGCAGGTGCTGCTGGCCTCTGTTGGCGCAGTGTCGCCATTCGTGGGCCTGCTGGGCACCGTCTGGGGCATCTACCACGCCATGATGGGCATCAGCAACGACGGCTCGGTCAGCCTGGACAAGGTCGCCGGCCCCGTGGGCGAGGCTTTGATCATGACGGCGGCGGGCCTGGCCGTGGCCATCCCGGCCGTGCTGGCCTACAACATCTTCGGCAAGATCGTGTCGGCCTGTGAAGCCGATCTGGAAGGTTTTGCCCACGACCTGCGCGAAGCCGTGCTGGGCCATCCTGCCCGCGGCGCCGGCCCCGACGCCTGAACACCAAGGGAGCAAGCACGCCATGGCATTCGGCCGACTTGAACGACGCCAGGGCGCCCAGCCCATGAGCGAGATCAACATGACACCGCTGATCGACGTCATGCTGGTGCTGCTGGTGATCTTCATGCTGACCGCACCCTTGATGACGTCCAGCCTGAAGCTGAACCTGCCCAAGGCCGATGCCAAACAGTCCGATGCCACGCCGCACAGCCTGATGATCTCGCTGTCGGCCGACGGCCAAACTTATCTGAACGACAGCGTGGTGTCCGCAGCGGGTTTGGTGGCCCAGGCCAAGGAAGCCGCGCGGCAAAGCGCGGACACCGAAGTGCAATTGCGCGCCGACGAAGCCGTGTCCTACGGGCGGGTGGCGGAACTGATCGGTTTGCTGCAACAAGCGGGCTTGAGTCGCATCGCCTTTGTCACCGAAGCCAAGGTGGGCGCGCCTGAAAAAGGTGTCGGGCCCTGACGACAATGGCGGTGCGCTCGCTGGCGCACAATGGGCTTGTATTGACTGCTGCCCAGGAGTGGTATGGACGCCCCGAAGTTCCAGACTCAGAGTTATGACAATGCCCCGGCCGCCTTGGCCCGAATCAACGAGCTCTACGATTCGCAGATCAATTACTTGCGCGATGCCTTGCAACGCTTCGTTGGCGGTGAGACTTTCAAAGAGCATGTGCGCGCCAAATACCCTTTCGTGCGCATTCAAACCGACACGGTGGCGCGCGCCGACTCCCGCTTGTCTTACGGCTTCGTGGCCGGCCCCGGCATCTACGAGACCACGCTGACGCGCCCGGACCTGTACGCCGACTACTACCGCGAGCAACTGGAACTGCTGCTCACGAACCACGGCGTGTCACTGGAGGTGGGGCTGAGCAACGAACCCATCCCGGTGCATTTCTCGCTGGCCGAGAACGACCACCTCGAAGGCAGTTTGCCCGCCGACCGCCGCCTGCTGCTGCGCGACCAGTTCGACCTGCCTGACCTGGCCTCGATGGACGACGGCATCGCCAACGGCACGTATGAGACCAGCCATGGCGGCCCGCGCGCCCTGGCCCTGTTCACGGCACCCCGCGTGGACTACTCGCTGCACCGGCTGCGCCACTACACCGGCACCTCGCCCGAGCACTTCCAGAACTTCGTGTTGTTCACCAACTACCAGTTCTACATCGACGAGTTCGTGCGCATGGGCCACGAGCTGATGCAACGCGCGCCAGATCCGGCCAACCCCCGCGATGACGATGATTGCATCGCCTTTGTCGAGCCTGGCAATGTGGTGACGCGCCGCGTGGGGGTGCCGGCCGAGGCGGGTGATCTGAAGGGCGCCGTGCCGCCGCGCCTGCCCCAAATGCCTGCCTACCACCTGATGCGCGCCGACCGCAGCGGCATCACCATGGTCAACATCGGCGTGGGCCCGGCCAACGCCAAGACCATCACCGACCACATCGCAGTGCTGCGCCCCCACGCCTGGATCATGCTGGGCCACTGCGCCGGCCTGCGCAACTCACAGCAACTGGGCGACTACGTGCTGGCCCACGGCTATGTGCGCGAAGACCACGTGCTGGACGAAGACCTGCCCCTGTGGGTGCCGATCCCGCCGCTGGCCGAAATCCAGCTGGCGCTGGAAGGCGCGGTGGCCGATGTGACGCAGCTCAATGGCTACGAGCTCAAGCGCATCATGCGCACGGGCACGGTGGCGTCGACCGACAACCGCAATTGGGAGCTGCTGCCGCACCGTGGGCCGGAGCGGCGCTTCAGCCAGAGCCGCGCGGTGGCCCTGGACATGGAAAGCGCCACCATTGCGGCCAATGGGTTCAGATTCCGCGTGCCCTATGGCACCTTGCTGTGCGTGAGCGACAAGCCGCTGCACGGCGAGCTCAAACTGCCGGGCATGGCCAATCAGTTTTACCGGGAGCGGGTGGATCAGCACTTGCGCATTGGCCTGCGGGCCATTGAGCGCCTGCGTGGCAACCGCGCGGGGCAGTTGCACAGCCGCAAGCTGCGCAGTTTTGCCGAGGTCGCTTTTCAGTGACCGCATCGGCGGGCCCGGGTTAGGCGAACGCTTAACCGGGCCGGGTTACCGCCGGGTTGCCTCATGAGGCAACCCTTCAAACGGCTTTTTTCAGGCGGCGACGGTGTCCAGCGAGCGGACCGAATCGGCCACCGGCAGCACTTCGCGGCGAATCTGTTCTCCGGCCAATTGCGAGGCCACTTTCAGGTCGTAGGCGGTTTGCAGGTCCATCCAGTACTGGGCCGGCGTGCCGAAGAATCGGGCCAGACGCAGCGCCGAATCTGGGCTGATGCCGCGGCGCTCGCGCACGATGTCGTTCACGCGGGGCGCCGGCACGTGCAGCCGAATGGCCAGTCCGCTGGCGGACAAACCGTGGCGGGCCATGAATTGACTGCGCAGGATGGCGCCAGGATGTACGGCTTCAGAGTTGCTCATGATGGTCGGCTTTTTTGAAAGATACTGAGGTGCATCCTAGGGGCTGGCGGGTGCGGTGACTGTCAATATCGTTACAGTTTGCACGCATTCCATCTAACCCATTCGGGGGATGCGCCTGAGTCTGCCACAGAATTGCCACGCTTGATATTCATGAACCGCCGTACCGATCCTGTTCCACCCAGCTTGATGGCAGCGTTGCGCTCGCACATCTGGTTTGCCAGTTGCCCCGAGGACCTGCAAGAGGGCTTGCTGCAGCGGGGTCGCCTGAGGTCTCTGAAGGCGGGCGAGACCTTGTTTTCACAGGGTGAAGACCATGGCGGCCTGTGCTGCGTGGTGGCGGGGGCGCTCAAGGTCGGGTCGATCAACCCGCGCGACGGCACGCACCGGCTGTCCCTGTACCTGGAGCCCTACCAGTGGGTGGGGGAAATCGCGCTGATTGATCGCAAGCCACGCAGCCAGGACGCCGTGGCGGACACCGATTCCACCGTGTTGATGATCCCGCAGTCGGTGCTGGAGCCCTGGCTGGATGCCCATCCTCAGTATTGGCGCGACATTGCCCGGCTGGCCTGCGGCAAATTGAGGCTGATGCTGATGGCGGCGGAGGACAACGCGTCCATGCCCATCGAGCAGCAATTGGCGCGTCGCCTGGTGTTCGCGGCCACCAGTTATGGGCATGCCGTGCAGCCGACCTTGCGCAAGCGCTTGCGTTTGCCACAGGAGTACCTGGCGCGCATGCTGGGTGTGTCGCGGCAGACGATCAACAAGGCGCTGAAGTCTTTGGCGGCCGACCGCATCATCGCGGTGCACTACGCCGAGATCGAGATCCTGGACGCCAAGGCGTTGGCCACCCAGGCTGGGCAGTTCGACGCGGCCTTGTGGAGCGGGCTGGAGGAGGGCGACCTTTAAACCGCCCGGGGTTTGACCTTGCCAGCCGCTTCCTTGGCGCGGGCGCGGGCCACGTCCACATCAGCATCAAACGCCAGGGCCACGCCCATGCGGCGTTTAGCGAAGCTTTCGGGTTTGCCGAACAGGCGCAGGTCGGTGTTGGGCACGCGCAGGGCGTCGGCCACGCCGTCGAACACCATGGCCTGGGCATTGACACCGCCATAGATGACGGCCGAGGCGCCGGGCGTGCGCAAGGCGGTGTTCACCGGCAGGCCCAGGATCGCACGGGCGTGCAGTTCGAACTCGCTTTGCACCTGCGTGGTCAGGGTGACCAGGCCGGTGTCGTGCGGGCGGGGGCTGACCTCACTGAACCACACCTGCGCGCCCTTGACGAACAGCTCCACGCCAAACAAGCCCTGGCCGCCCAGGTCGTCGGTGACGGCTTGGGCAATGGCTTGCGCTTTGGCCAGCGCTTCGGGGTGCATGGGGTGGGGCTGCCAGCTTTCCACGTAGTCGCCGCTGACCTGCAGGTGGCCAATGGGCTCGCAAAAATGGGTGCAAATCTGGCCTTGCTCGTCCACGGCGCGCACGGTGAGCAGGGTGATTTCGTAGTCGAAATCGATGAAGCCTTCGACGATGACGCGGCCGTGGCTGACGCGCCCGCCCGCCATCGCGTAGTCCCACGCTTTCTCAACATCGGCCGGGCCGTCGATCTTGCTCTGGCCTTTGCCGGACGAGCTCATCACGGGTTTGACGATGCAGGGGTAGCCGATCTTGCGGTCGATGGCGGCTTGCAGCTCGGCCAGCGAGTCGGCAAACACATAGGGGCTGGTGGGCAGGGATAGGGTTTCGGCGGCCAGGCGGCGGATGCCTTCGCGGTCCATGGTCAGGCGCGCGGCGCGGGCTGTAGGGATGACGCGCACCACGCCTTGCGCTTCCAGTTCTTCCAGCACCGAAGTGGCGATGGCTTCGATCTCGGGCACGACCAGGTGGGGGCGCTCGGCCAGGATCAGGGCGCGCAACTGGTCGGCGTCGCTCATCGTGATCGTGCGGCTGTGGTGGGCCACTTGCTGGCCGGGAGCGTGCTCGTAGCGGTCGACCGCGATGGTCTCAACGCCCAGGCGCTGCAGGGCGATCAGCACCTCTTTGCCCAGCTCGCCCGAGCCCAGCAGCATGACGCGCGTGGCGGCTGGTGACAAAGGCGTGCCGAGGGGGAGGGTGTGGGCGGGGCTGGAGTGGGGCGTGGTGCTCATGGGCTGGGACCAATGGTGATGCGTGGTGATCAGCCATTGTCCGCCATGGGCAGCTCCACGGTGAAGCGGCTGCCGCGGTCAGGGTGGCTGTCCACGTGCAGTCGGCCACCCAGGCGGTCCACCAGGCGCTGGACCACGGCCAGGCCCAGACCCGTGCCATCGACACGCAGGGCGCGCGCGTCTTCCAGCCGCACATAGGGCTGGAAGATGGTTTCCAGGTGCTGCGCGGCGATGCCGATGCCGGAGTCTTCAACCACGATGGTCATGCCGCGCGCCCGTGGCTGGCGTGACAGGCTGGCGTGCACGGTCACGCCGCCCACCAGCGTGTACTTCAAGGCGTTGCTGATCAGGTTGCACACGATCTGCCTGACCCGCGTGGCATCGCTGGTCACGGCTTGCAGGGCGGCTTGATCGCCGGGGGCAATGTCGATGTTCAGCGTCAAACCTTTGGCCTGGGCCCGCTCGATCCAGTCGTCACGGAGGTCGTTGAGCAGCTGAACCAGGTCAAAGGTGTCGGCTTGGATGCGCAAGGCGGGGTCTTCCAGGCGGGTGAATTCGGTGACGTCGCGCAGGTGGGTGTCCAGCTGGGTGGCGCTGTTGCGCAAGCGGTCGAGCGCGCGGGTTTCGGCACTGCCGTTCAGTTTGAGGGCCAGCAGGTCGATGGTGCCCAGCATGGCCTGCAGCGGGGTGCGGATTTCGTGCGAGAGCATGGCCAGGAAGCGCTCTTTGCCTTTGAAGGCTTCTTGCTGCGAGGTGCTGAGTTGGCCGCGCAGGTGCACGATGAAGCTGAGCGCGAGGATGCAAGCGGGGTGAATCAGCAGCGAGGCCAGCAGCGCCTTTTGGGTGAGCAGCTGCACCTCGCTCCAGCCGCCGGTGGGCATGGGGGCTTGCAGGCTGAACAGGTACTGGGCCAGCAAGCCAGCGTAGGTGAGGCCACTGATCCACGCCCCACCGCGTGGCCACGCCACGAAGGCGACGACGTAGAACACCGGAATCAATTGCGTCAATGAGGTCACGGCGTACAGCTTGGGCAGCGATGGCCCGCCCATGGCCAGTTGGATGGCGACCAGCAGGTAAACGCTGGTGGCCATCAGCGTGGGGGGCAGCGCCAAAGGCATGCAACGTGGCTGGGCGACGTGCAGCACGCCGATGCCGAAGTACAGCGCCGACAGCATCGGGATGGTCCACAGGTCCCAGGCGGTGGCCAGGCCTTGCTGGCGGTCGGTGAACCAGATGACCAGGGTGCCGATGGCGGCCATCAGCGAGACGCCGGTCATCAAGCGGGCGTGCCGGGCATCGACAGGCGGCCGGGACTGCGTGGAAGTCATGCGGGGGTGCTGTTGGCCAGGCGGTCCAGTTTGCTTTGGATGGTGGCCGTGAGGACCGCTGGGCGCACGGGCTTTTCAAAGAAGGCCACGCCCTGGGTGCGCAGCAACGTGGTCAGGTCGGCCTCGGTGGCGCCGCCGCCGCGCAATTGGCCGGTCAGTAGCACGATCGGGGCTTGCGGGCGAGCAGCGCGGATTTGCTCGACCAGCGCGTGCGAGGTTTGTCCCACGCCCAGGATCAGGTCGACCACGAAGGCGTCGTAGTCGGCCAGGGGTGTGCCCAGCAACTGGGCGGCGCTGGTGAAGGAATCGGCGCGGTAGCCGGTTTCGTTGAACCAGTCGCCCAGGGCCTCGGCCGAGGCCAGGTCGTCATCGACCACGGCGATGCGGGTGGGCCTGGCCTGGCTGTCCGGCGTCATGGAGACCTGGGCGACCAGGTAGTGCGGCCCTTGAAGCCCCCGCGCTTGCAGGGTGGCCGGGCTGGCCACCCACCAATCCTGGGCATCGTGGGCAGCGGCCAGGGCCACGCCGGTCGGTGCGCCGGCGGTGATTTGAGCGCCCAGGCGAACCTCGCAGGGCAGAGCCTGGCCCTCGACCAGGAACTGGGCGGCCTGGGTGGCCGTGGGCGCAGGACTGGCCAAGGCCGGCGACGGTGGCACTGACGGGGGAACCTTGCTGGCAAAGACCTGGTCCAGTGATTCGCCGAAGTGTTGTGTGACGGCGAGCACTTCGCCAAACAGCCACACCGCGCCCCGCAATTTGCGCCGAGCCTGGCTGATGGAGATGGCGGTGATGTGCGCCACGGTGGCCGCCTGTTGCCGCGCGGGAACACCATGGCGCTCCATCAGGGCGCTCAGGCCCTCGGCGGCGAGGGCGGACGACGGATCGCGCGCTTCATCGCTCGGCAAGGGGGTGTCAAGGTGGTCCAGGGCAGCCATGGGATGGTTTATGCGCACTTCTGATTCAATGAGATCATTTTTGCACTTTATGAATTGAAATAAGGCGATATAATCATTAAACGCTTAAATATGACCGTACGCGGCACCCGCTCAGGGAATTCATCACAGCACACCGGCCCCTCGGGGCTGGTCGGCATGGCCACTGTTCTGTTTTGAACATGGCCGCCGGATGCCACAGGCTTTGAAGGCCACCTTCTCGAAGGTGGCCTTTTTTTCATGGGGCATGCATTGTCACCTGTGCAATGGCAGGGCGTTCAAGGGAATGCGCAGGTAGGCAATGCCATTGTCATCGGCCGGCGGCAACTGTCCGCCGCGCACATTGACCTGGATCGACGGCAGGATCAGCGTGGGCACCTCCAGCGTGGCGTCGCGCGCCTGTCTCATGGCCACGAACTCGTCTTCGCTGATGCCATCACGCACGTGGATGTTGTGGGCACGCTGTTCGGCCACCGTGGTCTCCCATTGGGGGGCTCGCCCATTGGGCGGGTAGTCGTGGCAGACGAAGACCTGGGTGGTGGCGGGCAGGTCAAGCAGGCGCCTCATTGAGCGGTACAGGGTGTGGGCATGGCCACCGGGAAAGTCGGCACGCGCGCTGCCCACGTCGGGCATGAACAGCGTGTCGCCCACGAACACGGCGCCATCGATCAGGTAGGCCATGTCGGCCGGGGTGTGGCCGGGCACCAGCATCGCGGTCGCCGTGATGTTCCCGATCTGGAAGGTTTCGCCGTCATGAAAGAGGTGGTCAAACTGGCTGCCGTCGGGCAGGAAGGTGCGCTCCAGGTTGTAGAGCTTCTTGAACGTGGCTTGCACTTCGCGGATGCGCTCGCCGATGGCAATGCGCCCGCCGACCTGCTGCTGCAAATAGCGGGCGCCTGACAAATGGTCGGCGTGCGCATGGGTTTCCAGGATCCAGTCCACGCTCAGGTCGTGGGTGCGCAGGTAGGCCAGCACTTGGTCGGCCGAATCGGTGGCGGTGTGGCCTGACTTGAAGTCGTAGTCCAGCACCGGGTCGATGACGGCTGCGCGCCGGGTGGCCTGGTCCCAGACCACGTAGGACACGGTCCAGGTCTGCGGGTCGAAGAAGGCTTGGACGGTGGTTTGAGCATTCATGCGTCAACTCCTGGGTTAATCACTATGTTGACTTATATTATGTTTAAATGTATATTGTTGTCAAGCTGAATGAATCACACCCAACATGCCCGAACCCATCGCCACCATTGACCCGACCATCCTGCGCGGCGCGGCCGGGCGGGCGGTCAGTGCCTTGAAGGTGCTGGCCAATGAAGAGCGCTTGCTATTGCTGTGCCAGCTGTCCCAGGGTGAGATGTGCGTCAGCGAGTTGGAAACGCGCCTGGACATTCACCAACCCACGTTGTCACAACAACTGGGGGTGCTGCGAACAGAAGGCGTGGTGAGCACGCGCCGGCAAGGCAAGCACATTTTTTACAGTGTGGCCGATGCCGGCTTGCTGGAGATCCTGGCGGTGCTTTACCGCCTGTACTGTCCGAAGGAGTGAGCGATGTTGATTGATTGGAATGCTTTCACGCCCTGGTCCGCGCTGATCGGGGGTGTTCTGATTGGGCTGGCGGCGGCCATGCTGGTGTTGCTGAACGGGCGCATCGCGGGCATCAGTGGGGTCCTGGGGGGCTTGCTCAGGCCGGTCTCGGGCGACGTGGCGTGGCGCGTGGCTTTTGTGCTGGGCCTGGTGGGCTCACCCTGGGTCTATGGCTTGGTCACGGCCTGGCCGGTGCCGCGCATTGACGCCGGCTACACCGCGCTGGTCGTGGCGGGGCTGTTGGTGGGGGTGGGCACGCGCTACGGCTCGGGCTGCACCAGTGGCCATGGTGTTTGCGGGCTGTCGCGCTTGTCGCCTCGCTCGCTGGTGGCCACGGTGGCTTTCATGGCCGCCGGTTTCCTGACAGTGTTTGTGTTGCGCCATGTGTTGGGCGTTTAAGGAGTCACCATGAGCATCTTCACTTCCTTGCTGGCGGGTTTGCTGTTTGGCCTTGGCCTGATCGTGTCGGGCATGGCCAACCCGGCCAAGGTGCTGGGCTTCCTGGACTTGGCGGGTTCATGGGATCCCTCGCTGGCTTTCGTGATGGCAGGGGCCATCGGTGTGGGTGTGCTGGCGTTCGCGGTGGCTCGTCGGCGCACGGTGTCGCTGTTGGGCGAGGCCATGAAGCTGCCGACCTCGAATCACCTTGACCGGCGCCTGATCGGCGGCAGTGTGCTG
>Ga0209841_1000324_pt1 | contig 10839 bp, 9 predicted proteins | sample GWRWT4_30Apr14_FD_187185 | JGI IMG/M metagenome (GOLD analysis project Ga0209841, IMG submission 187185) | Sand microcosm microbial communities from a hyporheic zone in Columbia River, Washington, USA - GW-RW T4_30-Apr-14 (SPAdes) (version 2) | ecosystem: Engineered > Artificial ecosystem > Sand...
CGGCGCCCAGGTCACCTCATTGCTGACCTACCAACGCAGCGCGGCGCATTGGTCGCCCGAGCAACAGGCCCTGGCCCACGCCGCAGCGCAGAACCCGCCAGACCACCGTTGGTTGTTCAGCAGCTCCGAAGCCATCGACCACCTCACCGACACCCTGATGCCCGGTCAATCCTGGCAGGCCGCCACGGCGCTGGCCACTCACCCGCGCATCGCTGAGCGGGCCAGGCTGGCCGGCTTTGGCCAGGTCATCGCCACGCGCCCCACCCCCGAGGCAGTGGTGGCCACACTACGACCGGCAAAATCAGGCCCGGCCCACGTCGATACAATGAATCCATCGTGAGCGAAACCGACGTCATCCTTCCGCCTGAACCCGACTACCAACCCGTGGCCACCTCGGACTGGATGCGCTGGGCCGTCCTGGTCCTCAGCGCGTTCTGCGTGGGCGGGGCCTGGCTGGCCTGGACCACCCAGAAAAAAGTCGACACCCTGGAGCAGGAGCTGGTGCGCCGCCAGCAAGACAGCCAGGGCCAGGCGACCGAAGCACGCCTGCTGGCCAAACAAGCGCAAGAAATCTCGCGTGAAGCCGCAGCCCGCACCACTTTGCTTGAAACCCGGCTGAACGAAGTCACCTTGCAGCGCAGCCAGGTGGAAGACCTCATCAAGTCGATGTCCCTGTCGCGCGATGAAAACCTGGTGGTGGACATCGAAGCCGCACTGCGCGTGGCCGTGCAGCAATCGGCCCTGACCGGCAGCGCCGAGCCCCTGATCATGGCCATGAAATCGGCGGAAGACCGCCTGAGCCGCGCCAGACAACCGCGCCTGGACGGCGTGCGCCGCTCGCTGGCCAAAGACCTGGACCGCCTCAAATCGACCCGCGTGGCCGACCTGTCGTCCCTCACCATCCGCCTGGACGAGGCCATCCGCTTGGTCGATGAGTTGCCGCTGATCAGCCAACCCGTGGACCAATCCGGGCGCGCACTGGCACGGCCCACGGCACCAGTGCCCAAGATCAACAAGGCCGCGCAGCGCGCCAGGCAAGCCGCCAGCAGCGCTTCCACCGCCGACGCAGCGCCCCTGGATGCCCCGCTGAGCGATCAGTTCATGCAATGGGGCCAAAGCACCGCGCGCACGGCCTGGCAGGAAGCACAGGCGCTGGTGCGCATCACCCGCATCCGCCAGCCCGAGGCCATCCTGATCACGCCCGAGCAATCGTTCTTCCTGCGCGAGAACCTCAAGTTGCGCCTGCTGAACGCCCGTCTGGCCCTGCTGAGCCGGCAATCGGCCTCCGCCGTGGCCGACGTGAACGTGGCCCAGGCCGCCTTGACCAAATATTTCGACACCCAATCGCGCAAAACCCAGTTGCTGCAAAGCCTGCTGACCGACGTGGCCACGCAAAGCCCGCAGACCCTGGTGCCCCGCCCGGACGACACGCTGGCCACCCTGGCCGCCATCGCCGGCGGGCGCTGAAACCGCCGCTGAAAGACACCGCCCTCCATGCGCACCATCGTCTGGCTCCTGTTGCTCGCGGTCGTGGCGGTTGTCGCCGCCTCCGGCCTGGGCGGCAACGACGGCCTGGTCAGCATCTACTGGCTGGGCTGGCGCACCGACCTGTCCTTCAACCTGTTCGTGATCAGCATGGTGCTGCTGTTCCTGGCCATCTACTCCACGATCCGTGGTCTGGACTCCCTGATCGGCCTGCCCCAACGTGCCAAGCGTTGGCGCCTGATGCAACGTGACCGCGCCGCCCAGACGGCCCTGCGCGAAGCCCTGGCCCTGTACCTGGCCGCCCGCTACACCCGCGCCCACCGCGAAGCTCAGCGCGCCATCGCCATCCAGGCCGACACCCCCGACCTGGCCCTGGACGCCGAGTTCACCGCCTTGTCGCACCTGTTGTCCGCCGGCAGCCTGCACCGTTTGCAAGACCGCAAGCACCGAGACGAACACCTGCAGCGCGCGCTCGATCTGTCTCTGCTGACACGCCGGCCGCGCGCCACCGAAGAAGGCGCCCGCCTGCTGGCCGCTGAATGCGCCATCGACGACCGCGATCCCACCCGCGCCTTGCGCGACCTGGGCGAATTGGCCCCGGGCGTGGCCCGCCGCACGCAAGCCTTGCGCTTGAAGCTGCAGGCCGCCCGCCTGGCCCGCCAGCCCCTGGAGGCGCTTAAAACCGCGCGCCTGCTGGCCAAGCACCAAGGCTTCACCGAAGGCGCGGCCGAGGGCCTGTTGCGCACCCTGGCGACCGAAACGCTGGAAACCGCCCGCGACGCCGAACAACTGCGCAAGATCTGGCAGCAACTCGACCCTGCCGACCGACGCGATCCCATCGTGGTAGCTCGGGGCGCCACACGCATGTCCGATTTGGGCGCCCCCAAGGAAGCCCGTCAATGGCTGGCGCCCTTGTGGGACCAGATCAGCCGCCAAACACCGGAGGCCAGCGAAGCCCTTGCCCAGGCCTTGTCGAACAGCCTGCTGGGCCTGGAGCCCGAATGGCTGCCCCGCCTGGACGCCGCCACGCCAGCGGCCTTGCGCAGCGCGGGGCTGGCCCTGGCCGTGGGCTTGGCGCTGGCGGAGCGACAACTGTGGGGCAAGGCCCGCAGCCTGCTGCTGTCGGCCGCCAATGACCTGCAACTGGACAGCCACCGCCGCCGCCGGGCCTGGACACGCCTGGCCCAATTGGCCGAACAAGAGCATCGCCCCGACGAAGCCGCGCGCTTTTACCGCCTGGCGGCCTTGGCCGACGCCACGTGATTTCAAATATTTTGCGCCTGGCTTTACAAGGTGCCAAAATCAATGCTACATTATTGGTCTTGGCGGCTGTAGCTCAGTTGGATAGAGTACTTGGCTACGAACCAAGGGGTCGTGGGTTCGAATCCTGCCAGCCGCACCATGAATGACGAGGGTCAGCAAGTTAACTTGCTGACCCTTTTGTCATTTCGGGCCTGAATTCAAGTGCCGCCTGACCTCTGCCGATAAAGACGCATCGAGTCTTTCGAACACGGCGCACATGAGGTCTAAACTTTTCCCGCTTCTGAGCTTCAGAACCCACATCGCGATTGTTTTCGGTGGGCTGGTCATCGTGCTGGCTGGCGCGCTTACTTTCGCCCTGGGCCAGATGCTGACGTCTCAGATCCAGCGGGACAAAGGCGGCTCACTGAACGTGGTGGCCAACAACGCATCCAAGATGCTGGCCGACGGCCTGTTTGACCGCAGCCGCGAAGTGCAGGTGCTGACCGAATCAGCCGCCGTGTGGTCCCAGGGTCTGGACTCCCCCGAAGTGGCCCAGAACCTGGCGCGCAGCCAAGCCATGCGGCCCAACAGCCTGTGGATTGGCGTGGCCGACACCGCCGGTGTGGTCCGCTCGGCCACTGGCGGCCTGTTGCTGGGCCAGAACGTGAAGAGCCGCCCCTGGTTCACCGCGGGCATCCAACGCAATTTCGTGGGCGATGTGCACCCGGCCAAGCTGCTGGCCTCCCTGCTGCCGCGCGCCAGCACCGAAGAGCCCCTGCGTTTCGTTGATTTTTCCGCCCCCATCCGCGTGGGGGGCAAAGTGGTCGGGGTGCTCGGCATCCACGGCAGTTGGGATTGGACGCGTGAGGTGGTGGAATCGCTGCACCCGGCCAATGCCAAAACCTTGCGCATGGAAGTCTTCATCTTTGACCGCACAGGCGCCGTCATCTATGCCCCCGACGGCAAGACCGATGTCCATGTCGCGGCTGGCCTGCGTTTGCCCGCCACCCTCTCGCCATCCTCCAGCCATGACAACCCCGCCCAAGCTGCCGCAGTCATTCAATGGCAGGACGGCAAGGACTATCTGACGGCCGCCGCCAAGCTCAAGGCCCTCAGCGTGGCCAGCGATCTGGGCTGGACCATCGTGGTTCGCGAGCCCGTCGAGATCGCCTTTGCCGACAGCCACGCCGCCATGGTGCAGGCGATGGGCATTGGCCTGCTGGCTGCTTGCTTTGCTGGCTTGATCGCCTGGTTCGCCGCCGGGCGCATCAGCGGTCACTTGTCCACCATTGCCACGGCCGCCCATGACGTTGAATCGGGCCTGCCCGGTGCGTCGATTCCCTTGCTGGAAAGCAGCTCTGAAGTGCTGTCATTGGCCACCGCCTTGAACCGCATGACCCGGCGCCTGATCACGCTCAACGAGCAAATGGAAGACAAGGTGAAGCTGCGCACGCAAGAGCTGGAAGCGGCCAACCGCGAGCTGGACCGGCAGTCGCGCAGCGATCACCTCACAGGCGTTTTGAACCGCCGTGGCTTTGACGCCCAGCTCAAGATTGCCTTGTCATCGGCCCGGCGCCGCAACAGCCCGATCAGCGTCGTCATGATCGACCTGGACCACTTCAAGCAGGTCAACGACACCCACGGCCACGATGTGGGCGATCAGGTGATCCGCCACCTGTCGGACACCTTGCGCCAACGCGTTCGCGACTCCGACATCGTGGCCCGGATGGGCGGCGAAGAATTCATCGTGATGCTGCCGGACACCGACGCCAAAGGCGCGCAGATCCTGGCAGAAGAGCTGGTCAAGGTGGTGGCCTCACGCCAGGCCCCGATGGCCGGCAAGGTCACCATCAGCGCGGGCGTGTCGCAACTGGACATGAAGCTGGAAGACCTGACCGAGATGCTCAAGGGCGCCGATGAAGCGCTGTACGTGGCCAAACGCTCTGGCCGCAACCAGGCCGTGGTGCACGATGCCAGCGCCATGGCGTCCATGGCCTGATCATCATCAAACGCCCATGGTCTGTCAGTTGCCCAAGTAGTCGCGCTTGCCGATTTCCACCCCGCCATGGCGCAACAGGTTGTAGGCTGTCGTCACGTGGAAGAAGAAGTTGGGCAGCACGGCTTCCATCAGGTATTGCTGCCCTTTTGACTCGACCACCCGGTCACGCATCTTGATCGAGATGTCGCGCCCCTCGCTGCCATCGATCTGCTCCGGCTTGAAGGTGGACAGGTAATCCACCGTCTTGGCGATGCGCGCCTGCAGTTCGGCAAAGCTGGCTTCGGTGTCTTCAAAGCGCGGGATCTCCACTCCGGCCAGGCGCGAGGCGCCGCCCTTGATCATGTCGCAAGCGATCTGCACCTGGCGCGTCAGGGGGAACATGTCGGGAAAAATCCGCGAGTTCAACAACGCCGCTTCGTCAATCTTGCGGGCCTCGCAATGCGCGGCAGCCTTGCCCAGGATGGTCGACAGGTTGTTCAGGATGCGGATGGCCACGGGCACACTGGCCGAGTACATGGAGAGGGACATGTTGTGCTTTCTGAGGGGGTGAAGAGTGCCGCATTACACCCCAAGCAGAATAAACCTGCATGACACGGCCCACTCTTGAAATCTTTCCGATGGCCACTATCTCCTGCCACAGACGCACGGTGCGTCACCCTTCACTTCATTGCGACAGGAGATCTGCCATGTACCCCTCATTGCAAAGCCATGCCAGCGGCGTCTTTGGCGACTTTGAACGCCTGCGCCGCGAACTGGACGATGTCTTCGGCCTGGGCGCCTCGCCCACCAGCATCCGATCCGCCGGCCCCGGCGCCTTCCCGGCCCTCAATGTGGGCCACACCCCTGCCAGCGTCGAGGTCTACGCTTTCGCACCGGGCATCGACCCCGACAAGGTGGAAGTCACCCTCGACCGCGGCGTGCTGACGCTGGCGGGCGAACGCCCACCCACCGCGCCCGAAGGCAGCGACAAGGTCAGCGTGTACGCCCGCGAGCGCCTCAGTGGCCGCTTCAAGCGCGCCGTGAGCCTGCCCGACGACGTGGACCCGGAACGTGTGCAAGCCCGCTACCAGGACGGCGTGCTGCACATCAGCATCGGCCGACGTGAAGCCGCGCAACCCAAGCGCATCACCATTCAGTGACTGACCAACACCCCCACAGGAGTTGAGACCATGAGCAACCAACCTCAAAACACGACCCCATCCCGCAGCAACCGCGCCATGGTGCCCCGCGTGGATGTGCTGGAAGACCAGACCGGCATCACCTTGCTGGCCGACCTGCCTGGCGTGTCCAAAGACCAACTGGAGCTGAAGGTGGACGGCGACACCCTGCTGATCAAGGGCACCGTGGGCGCCCTGACCCAGGAGGGCCTGGAGCCCACCTATGCCGAGGTGCGCCTGCCTTTGTACCGCCGCTCCTTCACCCTGAGCCGCGAGCTGGACACCTCGCGCATCGAGGCCAACCTGAAGAACGGCGTGCTGAACCTGCGCATTCCCAAGCAGCAGCATGCCCAGCCCCGGCGCATCCAGGTGCAAGTGAACTGATGCACAGCGGGAGTGGGACAATGGCGGGGTCTCGTCCACCCTAGCCCTGAAAGTTTGCAAGATGCCCATCCAATGGTTTCCCGGTCACATGCACCTGACCAAAAAAGCCATCGGCGAGCGCATCAAAGAAATTGACGTCGTGATCGAGCTGCTGGACGCCCGCCTGCCGGGCTCCAGCGCCAATCCCCTCCTGCACCAGCTCACGGGCCACAAGCCCAAGCTGAAGCTGCTGAACAAGCAGGACTTGGCCGACCCCGCGCGCACCGAGGAATGGCTGGCGCACTACAACAGCCAGCCCGACACCCGCGCCCTGGGCCTGGACGCCTCGGTGACCGCCCCCGCGCAGCGCCTGATCCAGGCCTGCCGCGCCCTGGCGCCCTTGCGTGGCGGCATGGCCAAACCCATGCGCGTGCTGATCTGCGGCATCCCCAACGTGGGCAAGTCCACGCTGATCAACACCCTGACCGGCAAGAAGGCCACCAAGACGGGCGACGAGGCCGGCATCACCAAGATGGAACAGCGCATCGCGCTGGCCGCCGACTTCTACCTGTTCGACACGCCCGGCATGCTCTGGCCCAAGATCATCGTGGACAAGAGCGGCTACAACCTGGCCGCCAGCGGCGCGGTCGGCCGCAATGCCTATGACGACGAAGAGGTGGCGCTGGAGCTGCTGAACTACCTGCGGCAGCACTATGCGCCGTTGGTGGAAGCCCGTTTCAAGCTGGCAAACACAGCCGGCCTGCAAGACGAGGAACTGCTGACCGAGATTGGCCGCAAGCGTGGCGCGGTGCTGGGCGGCGGGCGCATCAACTTGCAAAAGGCCGGTGAGCTGGTGCTGACCGATTTCCGGGCCGCCACCATGGGCCGCATCACGCTGGAAACCGTGGACGAGTTCCAGGCCTGGTGGGCGGCTGGCCTGGCGGTGGAAGCCGAGAAGGCCAAAAAGAAGAACAAAAGCAAGAAAGGCACCCGCGAGGCCGATGCTGAAGCAGCCGCTGACGCCGAGAACGGCGATTCGGGCGATGAATGACGGACGCCGTCTTCCAACCCAAGGGCATCACGCCCACCGCTGAGCAGCGCACGATCCAGCTTGAACGCCACCGGCACGTCGTCGTCGAGGCCAATGCCGGCGCGGCCAAGACCACCACCCTGGCCTTGCGCCTGGCGCAAGCCCTGGAGCGCGGCGCCAACCTGGACCACATCCAGACCCTGACCTACACCGATGCCGCCGTGGCTTCACTGCGCATGGCGTTGGACCGCATCGGCATCCCGGCCAGCGTGCGCAACCGCCTGCGCATCCAGACCTTTGACCAGTTCTGCGCCGAACGCCTGGCCAGCATCGAAGGGCCTGGCGTGACGCGCTACACCGCGCCCGAGCAACTCAAGCCCCACGTGCTGCTGGCCATCGACCGCGTCTTGTCCAACGAGGATGAACGCCACCGCGACGAGTTCGCCATCGAAGGCTCGGGCGAAGGCGCGGTGGAAGGTTTGCTGGCCTCGTTCGCCCGCCTGAAGGGCACGATGCAGTTGACGCTGGAAGCAGCGGACCGCCCTTTGACCCCCGCCCTGGCCGATGAACTGGGCCACGACTACCTCACGCTGCGCACCTTCTGGGCTTATGAGCACCTGCGCCGTGGCGGCCACCCCGATCGCCACGCCTTCCGGGCGCTTGACGACGCCACGCACGACCTGGCCAAGCTGCTGATGACCGAGGATGCCCTGCTGGAAGGCGAGCACCCCTTGGCCCTGGGCCTGCACCTGGTCTTGCTGGACGAAATGCACGACACCAACCGGGCCATGTTCACGGTGCTGCAGCACCTGCTGGCGGAGAACCCCGCCGCCTTCATCGGCTTTGGCGACCGCGACCAGGTGATCCACGCCATGGCCGGCGCCGACGCCAGTTTCATGGGCAGTGGCTTTGACCGCGAGATCGGCGTGGCGCAGCGCCTGCCGCTGACCAGCTCCTACCGCTTTGGCCAGACCTTGGCGCACCATGTGGGCCGACTGGCGGTGAAAGACTACCTGTCCCAGAGCCTGCACGACACCCCCGTGAGCGTGGTGAGGTACGACAGCCTGAAAGACGCCCACCGGCACATCGCCCAGGTGCTTAAAAGCCGCGAAGGCCTGAGCCCCAAATCCCTGGCCTCCGAGATGGCCATCCTGCTGCGCCAACCGCACCAATCGGTCGAACTGGAGAACCACCTGCTGGACCAGGGCGTGGACTACCGCACCGCCGGCTTCGATCCTTACCTGATGCGGCCCGAAGTGCTGTTCGTGCGCGGCCTGATCGCCCATGCGCGTGAGGAGTTCGCCGCCATCGAAGACGTGGACACGCGCGTGCGCATCCTCAAATCCTTGCTGCTGTTTTGCGGATCCTTCGTCGAGGCCGACACCACCGACCACGCCCAACAGCAACAGGCCGAGCAACTGGCCATCAAGGAAGTGGCCGCGCAGCCCGCGCTGGTGCCCCACTTCGTGCAAAACCAGGTGCTGCGCAACGCCCCACCCCACATCCGGGGTTTGATCTACGCCGCGCTGGACGTGATCCGCTCCAACGCCACCGACGTGCTCATGGAACGCTTCGTCCAGGCCCTGGCACCCCAGCAACTGGCCGCGCGCGTGATGGTGCGCACCGACGACATCGCGCAGGTGAGCGCCAACATCCAGGGCCTGATCCAGTCGGCTGCCACCTTTGACAACGTCGAATCCTTCTTCCGCGCCATGAACGCGCGCGAAGTGCGGCAAAAAGCCATGCGCAGCAAGCACTGCGTGGTGCTGTCCAGCATCGAGGCCGCCAAGGGCCTGGAGTTCGAGCACGTGATCATGCCGGGCCTGAACAAGGGTGAATTCGCCGTGGGCGGCAACACCGCCGACAACCGCAATCTGCTGTACGTGGGCATGACCCGCGCCAAGCACCGGCTGACCATCCTCTACGACGGCGCCAGGCCGAGCAAATACCTCGTTGATGCCGGGCTGATTTGAGCCACCGCCCCATCAGCCCCCGGGCAACAGCGCTCTGGCACCCAAGACCAGTGCCGCGAACATGGCCTGCAACTCGTCGGTCAGCTCGATCACGGAAGGCGGCCTGTCGCTGGTGAGCCATTCGCACAAGAGCTCATTGACCGCCCCCACCATGGCCACGCAGGACAGGCGGTAGTCGCGTTGGGGCAGCATGCGGGCCTGGACCATGCCATTGGCGTAGGCCTCGATCAGACCGGCGAATTCGTGGATCACCGCGCGGCGCCGACGGGCCATGTCCGCGCTCACGCCCACCACCTCGATGCAGGCCAGGCGGGCACACCGGGGATCCGACGTGTAAGCACGCACAAAGGCCCGGATGGCCCCGTTGATCAGCTCGCCAGGGGTCAAGCCCGGGGTTTGCAAAGCCGATTGGACCTCGGTGCGCGCATTGGCCACCACCTGCTCGTAATTGGCCAGCAGCAGGGCCTCCCGCGTGTCGAACTGCTCGTAAAAGTGCCGGGGGGCAACCTTGGCCTGGGCACAGATGGCATCAATGCGGGTGTGCTGATAGCCCAGGGTGCAAAACAGCGTCAAACCGGCCTCCAACAGGCGCTGGCGGCGCTCCAGCAGCAACTCCTGCGCGCTGCGCCCGGCATAACCACGCCGGAGGGCGGGCGGGGTTGACTTGATCATGGTCAATTCAGGAAATTTTTATTTCCTTATACTAGCATCATCAAGCAAATCGCAGGAGTTCCTCATGAAGCACCGCATCTTTTCCTCTCACACCTTGAGCGGCCTGGTCCTGGCCTGGGGTGCCTTGCTGTCCGCGCCTCAGTGCGCCGCGCAGGCGTCAGCCACCAGCGGAGCGTCCCCAGAGGCCGAGGCGTTTGTCCAGAAAATCAAATCCGGCGCGCTGCTCGCGATGAGCGATGAGCAATTGCTCAAAACCTTCAGCCAGCTCGACCCCCAGACCATCCCCAACTACCTGGACCTGGGCCTGAAGTCGCTCAACGAGTGCGAGATCTGGATGAAGCGCCAGGAACGCCTGTCCAGTGGCTGGACGAAGCAGCCCTTCATCACCTACATCAAGTACCGCCACAAGCCTCGCCAGGTCTACGTGAAGTGGCTCAAGGACAGCCCCAAGTCCGGCCAGGAAATCATCTACGACGAAACCAAGCGCAAGGACGCCAGTTATGGCCACTTCGGCGGCTTGTTCAACGTGACCTCGATCTGGACGTCCATCGACGGCACCATGGCCAAGGGCAACTCCAACCACACCGTGCGCGATCTGGGCATGCAGTCGGTGGTGGCCATCGTGGTAGACAGCAATCGCCGACGCCTCAAGGAGGGACTGCCCATTGCCCCCAATCAGATCGAGATCGCGAAGATCGATGGCGAGCGCACCATCGCTTTGACCTGGGTCACACCCCCCGGCATGACCGGCGGCTATGCCGCCAAATCCAAGGTCCATGTGAACCTGGCGCAACCCTGGGTGCGCATGATCGAATCCTGGGACGAAGGCGGCGAGATGAAAGAACGGATCAGCTTCGACAAGGTGGCGCCCGCCACCTTCACCGACGCTGATTTCGACCCAAAGAACAGCAGCTACGG
>Ga0209841_1000326_pt1 | contig 10769 bp, 6 predicted proteins | sample GWRWT4_30Apr14_FD_187185 | JGI IMG/M metagenome (GOLD analysis project Ga0209841, IMG submission 187185) | Sand microcosm microbial communities from a hyporheic zone in Columbia River, Washington, USA - GW-RW T4_30-Apr-14 (SPAdes) (version 2) | ecosystem: Engineered > Artificial ecosystem > Sand...
CTGCTACATCGGCTGCGGCGTGACCACGGGCGTGGGCGCGGTGCTGTTCAGCGCGCAGGTCGAGGCGGGCGCCAACGTGGTCGTGTTCGGCCTGGGCGGCATCGGCCTGAACGTGATCCAGGCGGCCAAGATGGTGGGCGCCGACAAGATCATCGGCGTGGACCTGAACCCCAAGCGCGAAGCCATGGCCCGCCAGTTCGGCATGACGCATTTCATCAACCCCAAGGATGTGCCCAACGTGGTCGATGCCATCGTGCAGCTGACCGATGGCGGCGCCGACTACAGCTTCGAGTGCATCGGCAACACGACCACCATGCGCCAGGCGCTGGAGTGCACGCACAAGGGCTGGGGCCGCAGCCTCATCATCGGCGTGGCCGAGGCCGGTGCCGAGATCAGCACCCGCCCCTTCCAGCTGGTGACGGGCCGCAAATGGGAAGGCTCGGCCTTCGGCGGCGCGCGCGGCCGCACCGACGTGCCCAAGATCGTCGATTGGTACATGGACGGCAAGATCAACATCGATGACCTGATCACGCACAAGCTGTCGCTGGACCAGATCAATGAAGGCTTTGATTTGATGAAGAGCGGCGAGTCGATCCGCTCGGTGGTGATGTACTGATCATTGGCTGGCCATGACAACGACCATCGAGACGCTCAGCGAACACGCCTGCTTTGGTGGCGTGCAAGGCTTCTACCAGCACGCCTCCAGCACCATCGGCCTGCCGATGCGCTTTGGCGTGTACCGCCCGCCGCAGGCCATGACCGCGTCAAGCACGCCTGTGCTGATTTACCTGGCCGGACTGACCTGCACCGAAGAAACTTTTGCCATAAAGGCCGGTGCGCAGCAATACGCAGCCGAGCACGGCCTGATCCTGGTAAGCCCCGACACCAGCCCGCGCAACACAGGCGTGGAAGGCGCAGATGCCAGCTGGGATTTCGGCACGGCAGCAGGCTTTTACCTGGACGCCACGGCCGAGCCCTGGGCCCCGCACTGGCGCATGGAAAGCTACCTGACGAAAGAATTGCTGCCCCTGGTGATGCAGCACTTCAAGGGCGATGCTGCGCGCACCGGCATCTTCGGCCACTCGATGGGCGGCCATGGTGCTTTGACGCTGGCCTTGAAGCACCCCTCGTTGTTCAAGAGCGTGTCGGCCTTGGCGCCAATTGCCGCGCCCACGCAATGCCCATGGGGCCGCAAGGCGCTGCAAGGTTATCTGGGCGACGAGTCTTCAGAATGGGCCCGGCACGACGCCACCGAACTGGTCAAAGGCGGCGCCAAATGCCCGCCCATCCTGCTTGACCAGGGCTTGGCCGACAAGTTCCTGGCGGACCAATTGCACCCGCACCTGCTGGAGGCCGCCTGCCAAGAGCATGGCCAACCCCTCACGGTGCGTCGGCATGAAGGCTACGACCACGGCTATTACTTCATCAGCACCTTCATGCGCGACCACATCGCCCACCATGCCTCGGCCCTGAAGGCCTGAAGCGATTGAACCGCCAGGCCAGCGGGCCGCCTCACGCGGGCATCGCCCCCGACTTGTTGGACGACGTCTGCTGCAAGCTGGGCGGCAACCACAACTCGATCACACCGGGGCGCCGGTTGAGTGACTTGGGCAGATCGCGCACCCACACCTTGTCCGCCGACTCACCCGGCCCCACCCAAGGCAGGCCCAGCAAACCCGCCATGGCTTTGGCACAGGCCCGGCTGCCAGGATCGTGCAGCACAAAGGTGGGCTGAGGCCAGGGCGCTGGCCGACGCTGCTGGCGCACCTGGGCACTCAGCGTCACGTTCTCGATCGGCGCCACCTGCACCAGCTCACCCGCCTGGGCCTGCAACGTCTGGCGCAAAACCGTGGCGGGCACGCGAGAAAATTCGTCATACACCTGCACATACAAGATCGTGTTGCCCTGTGGTCGGCGGCAGGCCTCCAGCGACACGATGGCGGGTGTTGCGGCCGCCACGGCTGGCACCTCTTTCGGTGGCACCGCTGGCACAGGTTCAATGGGCGCTTTGGCGGTGTTGGTCAACGGCCCCTTGGCGCTCCAATTTTTCAGTTGCTGCCACACGGCCTCGGCCGCCAAGGCCTGCCCCAACGGCGAGTTGCCCGAATCCCAATAGCTCAAGGCCGAACTGGCGGGCTGGAACGACGACACCAGTTGCAGCTCGCTTCGCATGCGCAAGGCGGTGGCCGGGCATTCAGCCTCGGTGGCCCCCGGTTTGGCAAAGTCGGTGGCAATGCGGGCGGCCACCAGGTCCACGCCCTCGCGCTCCAGCAAACTCAGCAAAGGGCTGCCCCGCATCACCTGCAGCAGCGTCTTCGTCTGCACATACAGGAACTCCGGCATCTTGGGGCAGCTGGCATCGATGCCCTGCAAACCTTTGGACACCTCGGCGAACAGCTTGCTGGCTTCGGTGCGCGACTCGGCCTCCTTGCGCTGCACCTGTTCGATCGTTTGCCAGGCCGACAGGATCAAGGTGCCCGAAGCGCCCAGGCCCAAGGTCGTGCCAATGGCGGTGGCGCGGGCCGTGCGGCGCCACCAAGGGGCGGCCTGGGCTTTGTCGGGTGCGTCTTTGGCATCGTTCAGGCGCGCGGCCACGCGGATGCCGTGGTGGGCCGGGCTGCGCCAGCCGGGCAGCTGCGCCAGCCAGGTCTCGCGCATGGCCAGGCCGAAGTCCTCGCCCAGGCGGTGGTAACTTTCCCATTGGGCTTCGTCAAAGGACTGGTCGCCGGTGGACTCGTGCGGGAAGTCTTCGTGCTTTTGCGCGTAGGCCAGCACATCCACGTCCAGCGCGTTGTGCAGGTTGGGTTTGACAATCAGCAGTGTGCCCTCGGGACGAGTCAACACCGTCTGGCCATCATCGCGCTTGACCGGGCGCTCGCGGTAGCGGATGCGGGCCAGCAGCACGCCTCGACAGGAATGGCTGTTCGCCACGTCTTCGGGCGACAACACCGTCAGGCCACCCTCGCAATCCGAGGCAAACAGGCGGCGGGCCTCTTCGCGCGAGTAAAAATCGATCTCGGCGCCAAAATCGATGCGGACTTTGCGCACCAGGTTCTCGATGTCGCCAAACTCGTAGCGAGGATCGCAACTGGCATCGGACAGGATGATGAAATCCAGCTCGCGCTTGACCAGCGCATAAACGCCGGTGTTCTCGAAGTGACCGCCATCCGACAGGTACCACCAGGGCCGTTCGCCCCCAAAGTACACGGCCGAGGCTTCACTGGCCAGCATCAATGGCTTGGGCAGAAAGCGCCACGACAGGTCGCTCAACCAGCGCAAGGGCACCAGGGCACCCGGTGAGCGAATCCAGTGGCCCAGGCGCACGCCCAGGAAGTACAGCAGCAAGGCCAGGCCCCGCGTGGTGTAGGCACCCGCCCCCGGCGAGGCCGCCGCGCCCGACACCGCCACCCAGCGCCCCAGCGTGCCAGCATCGTGGTCTGCCTGCATCGGGATGAAGCGCGAGGGGCCCACCTCCAGGCCGCGCCAGGTGGCCGTGACTGCCGCGCCTTTGCGGTCGGCGTTGTACAGCCCACTCAGGTCATCACGCGTCTGGTTCAGGCAGGTGTTGACCAGGTGGATGGGGCCGCCGCGCAGCTCGGGCTGGTAGTGGCGCAAGCCCATGTCGTCGCCCTCTTCCACCGCCGTGACGTCGGCCCGACCAGCCCCGCCCCCACCCAGCCCCCGCCGGGGATTGCCCACGGCCAGGTAAGCGCGGGTCAGGCGCGCCCGGTAGAAGCTGTGCAGTGATGACGTGTTGGGCATCTGGGCATTGCCCGCCGTGAGCACCACCCACGTGAACCACACCAGGGCCACCAGCGCCGCCCGCATCCACGAAGGCGTGTTGATCAATGGCGCAAAGGTGTCGGGCGCGAAGACGAACCATTGCAGCAGCACCAACCAGCTCAGCACCAGCACCAGCAGCCCCGCCAGGCTGCCCACGTTGATGAGGCGCGGCAACCACTCGCGTGCCCGCCCGCCAGCTTCGGCGGCCATCTGCTGCAAAGGCTGCACCATGGTGCGCAGGCCCAGCGCCACCAGGCCGCCAAAGCCCACGCCGCGCCACAGGTAGTTCTCGTTGCCAGCCTGGGATTGAAGCTCTTCCAGCAACCACCAGCTCAACACATCGAGCGCCCCCAGCCCGGCGACGGCACAGGCCCCCAGCGTGACCATGCGCAAGGCCCGCGTCAACGCATTGCGCAATCGGGCCACGGCCAGGGCATGCGGATCGCCGCTGAAGAACAACCAGCCTTGCGCCAACGATTGCCCCACCGTGATGGACAGCAAGGCCAGCACGGCCGCGCTGGTGGCTGTGAGGCCGTCGTGGCGGGGGTCAAGCAACTGCGCCGCGATCGACCAACGCACCAACACCCAAGTGCCTAAGGCACAGCCCAGCAGGAACAGCACATCGCCCACGCTGGGGCCCGCCGACTTGGCCCCCGGGTTGGCCGTGTCACGCGCCGCCCAGTAGCCCGAGATCAAGCCCGGCGCGGCGAGCAACCACCCGGCCAGGGCCAGCACCCACCAGGGCGTCTGCCAAAAGGCCCAGCCCTTGGGGTCGAGCACCTGGGTGCTGTGCTGTAACAAGTGCGGCGCCACCACGATCAGGCCGACCAGCATGCAGGCCACCATGAACTCGGCGTGGATGGCCAGCACGGCACGCAGGTAGGTGACCACCGCCGTGCCCCAATCGCGCGAGCCCGAGGTGGACAGGTAGCGCCCATTGCGCCGCAGCCATTCCAGCACCGGCGAGGACGCGTCGGCCATCAAGGCCTGCGCCCGCGCGATGCCAAAACTGGACACCAAGCGCCCGAACATGCCCCCGATGTAGCCTCCGCCCGAGACCGTGGACAGGTAATCGACACGCCCCAGCAGGCCATCGGCATCCAGCGTGCGCTCATCGGCGGACACGCCAGCCGGGCCGCCCCGCCGGTTCTGGGCCAGGCCACGCATCAGGCCCAAGGCAAAAGTGGCGCTGCGCACGCCGCCGCCCGACAAAGCCAGGCCCACCCGTGGCAGCTTCAATTCGGTCTCTGCATGCACCGACGCCTCGCCCAGCACCTGCTGCCTGCGCGCCTGCAAGGCGGCCTGCTCGGCCGACTGCAAAAGCGCGCCAGCGCCCGGGTGCGCGGCCTGGCCGGGATGTTCAAGCGAAGATTGGATGGAGGAGGTCATGCCCGATGCTGCTGCATATGGCGACAACTGCCAACCAATTCAGGGACGACAAATTAGGGGGTGGCAGGCCCGGCGCGGATAATCCGCCACATGAACGCCCCCACACCGACCGCCAAAGCCTCCGCCGACCAGCCCTTCAGCCTCCTGCCCCTGGCCCCCGCCATGCTGGACAACCTGACGCAACTGGGCTACCTGACCATGACGCCGATCCAGGCCGCCAGCCTGCCCATCGCACTGGAAGGGAAAGACCTGATCGCCCAAGCCAAGACCGGCAGCGGCAAGACCGCCGCCTTCGCCCTGGCCCTGCTGACACGACTGGACCCGAAAAACTTCGCGGTGCAGGCCATGGTGCTGTGCCCCACGCGCGAGCTGGCCGACCAGGTCACCCAAGAGATCCGCCGCCTGGCCCGCTTTGAAGACAACATCAAGATCCTGAGCCTGTGCGGCGGCACGCCCATGCGCGGCCAGATCGACAGCCTGGAGCACGGCGCCCACATCGTGGTCGGCACGCCCGGCCGCCTGATGGACCACCTGGAGCGCGAGACCCTGAACCTGTCAGCCCTGAACACCCTGGTGCTGGACGAGGCCGACCGCATGCTGGACATGGGCTTCTTCGACGACATCGTGAAGGTGGCCAAGCAGTGCCCCAAAGACCGGCAGACGCTGCTGTTCTCAGCCACCTACCCCGAAGGCATCGCCAAGCTCAGCGCTCAGTTTTTACGCAACCCGCAAGAAGTGAAGCTGACCCAGCAGCACGACGACAGCAAGATCCGCCAGCGCTGGTACGAGATCACCGAGACCGAGCGCCTGCACACGGTAGCGCTGCTGCTGCTGCACTACCGCCCCGTCAGCACCCTGGCCTTTTGCAACACCAAACAGCAATGCCGCGACTTGGTCGATGTACTCAAAGCCCAAGGCATCGAGGCCCTGGCCCTGCACGGCGACCTGGAGCAGCGTGACCGCGACCAGGTGCTGATCCAGTTCGCCAACCGCAGTTGCTCGGTGCTGGTGGCCACCGACGTGGCCGCGCGCGGCCTGGACATCGCCCAGTTGGAGGCCGTGATCAACGTCGACATCACGCCTGACACCGAGATCCACGTGCACCGCATTGGCCGCACCGGCCGCGCTGATCAAAACGGCTGGGCCCTCAACCTGGCCACGATGAACGAGATGGGCCGCGTTGGCAACATCGAAGTCGCGCAGGGCAAACAGTCTGAATGGCACCCGGTCAGCGAATTGACGCCCGCCAGCACCGAACCCCTGCTGCCCCCCATGATCACCCTGCAGATCCTGGGCGGCCGCAAGGAAAAGATCCGCCCGGGCGACGTGCTGGGCGCCTTGACCGGCGAGGCGGGCTTCAGCGGCGCGCAGATCGGCAAGATCAACGTGACCGATTTCCACACCTACGTGGCGGTGGAGCGAAGCATTGCGCGGCAAGCGGTCAGCCAACTGTCGGCCGGCAAGGTCAAGGGCAAAAAGGTCAAGGTTCGTTTCCTGAACGAGCTCTAAAAACCCCAGAATCGGGGTCACCCTACTCAAAAAGTGGCCTTGTGCGAGGGCCAAAAGTGGACAATAGAGGGTTGCCCTCCTGTCAGTGCCCCCCGCCATGTCCGCCACCGCCTCGCCGATCACCATCCCCAAAGCTGAAAAGACCCTGAACGGCTACCGTCCGTACTGGGCCAAACGCTTTGGCACGGCCAAGTATTTGCCCATGAGCCGGGACGAGATGACCGCGCTGGGCTGGGACAGCTGCGACATCATCATCGTCACGGGCGATGCCTACGTGGACCACCCCAGCTTCGGCATGGCCGTGATCGGCCGCATGCTGGAGGCGCAAGGCTTTCGCGTGGGCATCATCGCGCAGCCCGACTGGCAAAGCGCCGACCCCTTCAAGGTGCTGGGCAAGCCCAACCTGTTCTATGGCGTGACCGCCGGGAACATGGATTCGATGATCAACCGCTACACCGCCGACCGCAAGATCCGCAGCGACGACGTGTACACCCCCGGCGGCCAAGGCGGCAGCCGCCCCGACCGCGCCTCGCTGGTCTACGCACAGCGCTGCAAGGAGGCCTACAACGACGTGCCCATCATCATGGGCGGCATCGAAGGCTCGCTGCGCCGCATCGCGCATTACGACTACTGGCAAGACAAGGTCCGCCGCTCCATCCTGGCCGACGCCAAGGCCGACCTGCTGCTCTACGGCAATGCCGAGCGCGCCATCGTCGAGATCGCGCACCGCCTGGCCGCTCGCGAGCCCATCGAGCAGATCACCGACGTGCGCGGCACCGCTTTCATGCGCCGCACCAACGACCCCACCGCCGCCGGCTGGTTCGAGCTCGACTCGTCGCAAGTCGACATGCCGGGCCGCGTGGACGAGCACATCAACCCTTACCAGACCACGTCGGAGCAGGCCGAGGCCCAGGGCACCACCTGCGCCAAGGAAGACGCCGCCAAGGCCGACGGCCCGCCCTCGCCCGCCCCGGCCCTGGTTGATGGCAAAGTCGAGGCCAACAACGGCATGGCCGCCGCCATGGGCAGCGGCGTCAAGCCCATCGCCTTTGTGCGCAACCCCTTGAGCGTGGTCAAGCCCACCGGCAAGATCAACATGCCGCCGCGCGATCGCACCGTGATCCGGCTGCCGTCTTACGAACAAGTCAAGAGCGACCAGGTGCTCTACGCCCACGCCAACCGCGTGCTGCACCTGGAGACCAACCCCGGCAACGCGCGCGCCCTGGTTCAAGCCCACGGCCACCGCGACGTGTGGATCAACCCGCCCCCCATCCCGCTGACCACGGCCGAGATGGACTTCACGTTTGACCTGCAATACGCGCGGTCGCCCCACCCCGCGTATGCCGACGAAAACGGCAGCCACGACGGCGCCACCAAAATCCCCTCGTGGGAGATGATCCGCTTCAGCGTCAACATCATGCGCGGCTGCTTTGGCGGCTGCACCTTCTGCTCCATCACCGAGCACGAAGGCCGCATCATCCAAAGCCGCAGTGAAGACTCGGTCATCAAGGAGATCGAAGCCATCCGCGACAGCGTGAAAGGCTTCACCGGCGTCATCTCCGACCTGGGCGGCCCCACGGCCAACATGTACCGCATCGGCTGCAAGTCGCCCGAGATCGAGGCGGCCTGCCGCAAGCCTTCGTGCGTGTACCCGGATGTGTGCTCCAACCTGAACACCGACCACGGCCCGCTCATCAAGATGTACCGCCGCGCGCGGGCCTTGAAGGGCGTCAAGAAGATCCTGATCAGCTCGGGCCTGCGCTACGACCTGGCCATCAAGTCGCCCGAGTACATCAAGGAGCTGGTCACCCACCACGTGGGCGGCTACCTCAAGATCGCGCCCGAGCACACCGAGCAAGGCCCGCTCACCAAGATGATGAAGCCGGGCATCGGCAGCTACGACCGCTTCAAGCAGCTGTTCGAAAAATTCAGCGAAGAGGCCGGCAAGAAGCAGTACCTCATCCCCTACTTCATCGCTGCCCACCCGGGCACCAGCGATGAGGACATGATGAACCTGGCCATCTGGCTCAAGCGCAACGGCTTCAAGGCCGACCAGGTTCAAACCTTCTACCCCTCGCCCATGGCCACAGCCACCGCGATGTACCACACGGGCCGCAATCCCCTGCGCAAGATCACGCGCGACAGCGAGACCGTGGACATCGTGCGCGGCGACCGCCGCCGCCGCTTGCACAAGGCCTTTTTGCGCTACCACGATGCCAACAACTGGCCGCTGCTGCGCGAGGCTTTGAAGACCATGGGCCGCGCCGACCTGATCGGCAATGGCAAGCACCACCTGATCCCGACCTACCAGCCGGTGCTGGACGGCAGCTACCAGACCGCGCGCCGCAAGAACTCCACACCCACTGGCGCGATCAAGACCTCGCCGGTGACCAAGGGCCGCATCCTGACGCAGCACACGGGCCTGCCCCCTCGCGAAACCGGTGCCAGTGCATCGCCGACCCGGTCGGTGAAAAGCGTGGGTGGCGGCATGGCGCACAAGGCCATTGGGCGCAAAAAACCTCGCTGAAGGCTAAGACTTCAGCAAAGCCAGAAACTCATCCGAGTCAAACCCGTTTTTCATCGGTTTGCCCTTGACCATCAGGAAGGGCACGCCCACGCCGCCCAGCTCCTGCAGCTTGCGTTCGCAGTCCATGCTGGTTTGCGCATCGCATTCGGTGAAGGCAAAGCCGTTTTGCGTCAGCCAGCCCTTGGCTTGCGCGCAATAGGGGCAGGTGGTGGTGGTGTAGATGATCACATCGCCCGACTTGACCGAGGCCGCCAAGGCCTGCACATCGCCTGACGAAGACTGCTCGGCGTCATGGCCTTGCAAGCGGTGCTTGGCCGACACCTGCCACCCCATCCACGCGCCATAAGCCAGCACCGCCGCCGCCACCCATTTGCCCCACGCAAACTGGCTTTGCTGTTTGGCCACGAACACATCGGTGCGCACCAGCTGGGGCCTCAAGCCCTCGGAGGCCTTGGCATAGGCCACGCCGCAAGCGGGGCATTGCCAATCGGGGGCCAGAGCTCCGGGCTGGCGAACATGGTGGCACTTGGGGCAGCTTTGCGTCATGTCATGCGTGGGTGGTTGGGCCAAGCCACACTCTGCCTGAAATCACCCACCCCGCGTCACCAGAATGCGCATTGTTGCAGTGCACAATGCGCATTCATCAGCAGAAGGGACCGGACCATGCGCTACGTCGTGTTCAACCAAAAGGGTGGTGTCGGCAAATCCACCATCACCTGCAACCTGGCCGCCATCAGCGCGAGCCAAGGACTGCGCACGCTCGTGGTCGACCTGGACCCCCAAGGCAACTCCACGCACTACCTGATGGGCGACTCGATTGAGGAGGGCACCGCCAACCTGGCCGAGTTCTTCGACCAGACGCTGAAGTTCAGCGCGCGCCCCAAGAACACCGCCGACTTCGTGGTGGCCACCCAGTGGGACAACCTGGACCTGATGCCCTCCAGCCCCGAGCTGGAAGAGCTGCAAAGCAAGCTGGAATCGCGCCACAAGATCTACAAGCTGCGCGATGCCCTGGCCGAGCTGGACGAAGCCTACGACCGCGTCTACATCGACACCCCGCCCGCCTTGAACTTCTACACGCGCTCGGCCCTGATCGCCGCGCAAGGCTGCCTGATCCCGTTTGACTGCGACGATTTCTCGCGCCGGGCGCTGTACGCCTTGCTGGAGAACGTGCAAGAGATCCAGGCCGACCACAACAGCGACCTGAAAGTCGATGGCATCGTGGTCAACCAGTTCCAGCCGCGCGCCAACCTGCCGCAAAAGCTGGTGCAAGAGTTGATCGACGAAGGCCTGCCCGTGCTGCAGCCCTACCTGAGCGCCTCGGTGCGCATCCGCGAGTCGCACCAGCAGGCCACGCCCATGATCCACCTGGACCCACGCCACAAGCTGACCCAGGATTTCGTGGCCTTGCACGACAGTTTGCGCGCCAGCTGATTGACACCCCCTTTAACGCGGGGCGGTAAATACACCAATCGAATTTGGACAACATCGACGGTATGTTTGGAAACATGAAACACACCGTCCACACCAAATTCTCGCGCCTTCTGCAGGTTTCACTGGG
>Ga0209841_1000327_pt1 | contig 10760 bp, 10 predicted proteins | sample GWRWT4_30Apr14_FD_187185 | JGI IMG/M metagenome (GOLD analysis project Ga0209841, IMG submission 187185) | Sand microcosm microbial communities from a hyporheic zone in Columbia River, Washington, USA - GW-RW T4_30-Apr-14 (SPAdes) (version 2) | ecosystem: Engineered > Artificial ecosystem > Sand...
GTCGTTGAGGAATTCGTCGACCTCCCAGCGCACCGGCACCAGATCCTTTTCTTCACTGATGTATTCGCCGGTGTTTTGCAGGAAGGTGCTGGCCACGCGGTTGGCGAAGCTGAAAAGATTACGCATGCCACGCGACACGGGATAGGACAGCGTGTCGCCGAGCAGGCGCGAGAGGCCGGATTCCCAGTCGATATCCATTTGCCGGGCAATGCTGTGCAGCTCCTGCACCAGCATCACGTCACCGTTCACTTTGACCGGGCCACCAATGAAATGTGCGTCATTGGACAGCGCCATTTTCAGCAACTCGAAACTCGGGGCTTCGATGGTGGCATGCGGATGCTTGTCGGCTTCCGTGCCCAGGCGTACGCCATCCGTATCCAGCGCGACAAAAATGCCAAGTGCGGGTGAGCGGGTTTCAATGAAGAGGCGTTTGCCGGCGTAAGCCGCGAGGCGTGCACGGGTGGCCGGGTCCAGCGCCAGCGTCTGGCGGATCAGTCGCTCCAGTGCCTTGACGGCGAGTACCTGCGGCAGCGAACTCACAGCTTGCTCTCCATTACAGCTTGAAGCCGCGGTGCAGGGCGACAATGCCGCCGGTGAGATTGTGATAATCCGTACGCTCGAAACCGGCGCTGTCCATCATGCTTTTCAGGGTTTCCTGATCGGGATGCATGCGTATCGATTCGGCGAGGTAGCGATAGCTTTCGGCGTCCTGCGTGATGAGCTGGCCGAGTGCCGGCAATACGCTGAAGGAGTAGGCATCATAGACTTTCGACAGCGGCTCTATCACGGGCTTGGAAAACTCCAGTACCAAAAGGCGGCCGCCCGGCTTGAGGACGCGGAACATGGAGCGCAGTGCCGAATCCTTGTCGGTGACATTGCGCAGGCCGAAGGCAATCGTCACGAGATCAAAGGTATTGTCGGTGAAGGGCAGACATTCGGCGTTGGCCTGCACGAATTCGAGATTTTGCGAGAGACCGGCATCAATCAGCTTGTCGCGCCCGACACCGAGCATGGAAGCATTGATGTCGGAAAGAATGACATTCCCGGTCGGGCCGACACGTTTGCTGAAGGCGCGGGCAAGGTCACCGGTGCCGCCGGCAATATCCAGGACTTTCTGCCCGGTACGCACACCCGCCATTTCGATGGTGTAACGCTTCCACAGACGGTGCACGCCCAGGGACATCAAATCGTTCATCAGGTCGTAGCGTGCCGCCACGGAATGAAAGACCTCGGCCACTTTTTGGGCTTTCTGCCCGGTGGGAACCGTCTGGTAGCCGAAGTGGGTGGTGGATTCCTTGTCGGAGGACATGACGCGACTACCTGAAAAACGGGCTGATAAGGGAAGGGATGGAGACCGCAATGCGCCCGGCATTGTCAGTCGGCGGCTGTCAGGCTGGCAAGCACGACAACAGCTTCAGCCCGGCATCAAAGGGTAAAGGGATCGCTTTTGCCGGCGTGGATGTTATCGACAATGGCGAGTTCACGGCCCACGAACAGGTTCAGGAAGTCATGAGCCGAGCCCATGGGGCGCATGACCTCAAAGCCGCGGCCCAGAAAGTCGTAGAGACCGCCAAGGCCGGCCATTCTGGCGGGGCGCTGGGCAATCTTGAACGTGGCGTAAATCACGCGCGAACGCACATAGCGGTCAAGGCCGCCACCCAGCTCGGCCAGCAGGCTCATCTGGTGGTGGCGTTCGGCCTGCTGGTCACAGGCACGATAGGCTTCGATCATGGCCTTGTCGGTGATTTCGGTAACGCCCATGGTCTCGAACAGCATGGTGGTGACGGCTTCGTCCAGCTCGCCGGTGAGTGCGTTCAGCTCGAGGGCGACCGTGGACGTGCGCATGACCGATTCCGGCAGCAGTCGCGTCGCGATGGGGAGGGCACGTTCCACTTCACGGGCCAGCTCGGTCAGGTCCAGCCCGCCATAGAGATCGGTCAGAAAGAACTGGGTGACGGCTTGGTAGCGCTGGTCACTGAGCAGGTCGGCGTGAGTACGGGTCAGGCGTGCTGCCTGGTTTTGCTGCACGGCAACGAATTTCTGGCGGAAGTCCTCGTCCTGGTGGCCACGCCAGGCGCGATAGCGGCCCAGTTCATAGCGCATCTGGTCAGCCAGGGTCTTGATGTCCTCACGGCGCAGGGGCTGACCTTCCGGTGTGTAAACAAGACCGGGTGTACGGGGTGCCGAGCTGCTTGAGTTCATTGAGGGTTGTCTCCGCTGCAGAAGGCTGGAATATCAGGCAAGCAAATGATCTGCATCATGTTTTTGCTTGCCTCCAGAGTGATGGGTGGCCGTCCGGCATCCCGCCGGGCGGGCGAATTGTACAGCGCTCGACCGTCCGGGGGCAGGCTTAAATCCAGTCCTGTGTGACCGGCGGAGAGGGGATTGAAGGCAAATGAAGGGGGAGCGGCGTTCAGGGAATAAAGCGCACCACGCCCTCGCCGCTGGCAGGGTCGGGCTCGGTCAGCAGTTTCTGCCGGTACTCCTGCCAGAGGATTGCCTGTTCGAGGCAGAGCTTGCGCAGCCAGTCCCAGCTGTAGAGGCCGGTGTCGTGGCCATCGGAGAAACGGATCTTCACCGCGTAATTACCCACTTGTTCGATGGCAGCGATGCTGACGTTTTCTTTGCGGCGTGGCAGTACGCCGCCGACGCTGTTGTGGCCCTGCACTTCTGCCGACGGCGAATGCACGCGCAGAAATTCGGCGCTCAGCACGAACTGCCCGTCATCGTAGCCGATGACGAGTTCACGGGTTTCCTTGCGGTAGCGGAGTTCGCCGGGGGCGGCTGCTTTCATGGCGGGTCGATTTCCGGGGCTGTGGGTTTGTGTCCCCCAAGCGGACCTGCTTTCCGTAGGAGCGGCTTCAGCCGCGAACAGACTCTGGTGATCAGGGGTGTTCGCGGCTGAAGCCGCTCCTACGAGAAACGAGAATCGCCATGGGGCTGGCCAGTTTCTGTCGTCGTTTACAAAATGAAGCGGCTCAGGTCTTCGTCCTGCACCAGATTGCCGAGGTGCTTTTGCACATCTTCCGGCGTGATGAGGAGCAATTCCCCCTTGCGCTCCGAAGCCAGATCGCCGGCATTGAAGGATATTTCTTCCAGCAGGCGTTCCAGCACGGTGTGCAGGCGTCGTGCGCCGATGTTTTCCGTGCGCTCATTCACCTGCCAGGCCATTTCCGCCAGGCGCTTGATGCAGTCCGGCGTGAATTCTATTTTCAGGCCTTCGGCATTGAGCAGCGCTTCGTATTGCTGGGTCAGCGAGAAGTGCGGCTCGGTGAGGATGCGTTCGAAATCGGAGGGTGACAGCGCCTCCAGTTCGACCCGGATCGGCAGACGACCCTGCAGTTCCGGAATGAGGTCGGACGGTCGCGACAGGTGAAAAGCGCCCGAGGCAATAAACAGGATGTGATCCGTTTTCACCATGCCGTATTTGGTGTTCACGGTGCAGCCTTCGATCAGCGGCAGCAGGTCGCGCTGCACGCCTTCGCGTGACACGTCGGCGCCATGGGCTTCACCGCGGCGGCATACCTTGTCGATTTCATCAATGAAGACGATGCCGTTCTGTTCAACCGCCGTCATGGCTTTTGCCTTGACGTCTTCTTCATCCAGCAGCTTGCCGGCCTCTTCTTCCTGCAGGAGTTTCATGGCCTCGCGGATTTTCAGGCGCCGGGTTTTGCTTTTGCCTTGCCCCATGTTGGCAAACAGGCTTTGCAGCTGGTTGCTCATGTCTTCCATGCCGGGAGGAGCCATGATGTTGACGCCGACACTGCCCTGGGCGACATCAATTTCGATTTCCCGGTCGTCCAGCTCGCCTTCACGCAATTTCTTGCGAAAAATCTGGCGGGTATTGCTGTCGGTGTTGCTGGCAGGTGCTGCGCTGTTCCAGTCGGCACCGCGTGCAGGGGGCAACAGCGCATCCAGCACGCGCTCTTCAGCGGCTTCAAGAGCGCGATGTTCGACTTTCTGCATTTCCTGTTCGCGCGTCATCTTCATCGCCATGTCGGCGAGGTCGCGAATAATGGTCTCCACGTCGCGGCCGACATAGCCGACTTCCGTGAATTTTGTGGCCTCCACCTTGATGAAGGGGGCATTGGCCAGCCGTGCCAGCCGGCGTGCTATTTCGGTTTTGCCGACACCGGTCGGGCCTATCATCAGAATGTTTTTCGGCGTGATTTCGTTGCGATGGGCTTCATCGACCTGCATGCGACGCCAGCGATTGCGCAGGGCCAGCGCCACCGCACGTTTGGCGGCCGTTTGGCCAACGATGTGGCGATCAAGTTCGTGCACGATTTCGCGTGGCGTCATCTGGCTCTGGCTCATGCGGCACCGCCATCTTTCACGGCGTCGATTTCCAGCGCCTCGATCAAAAAGGAGTGATTGGTAAAGACACAGATGTCGCCGGCGATCTTCAGGGATTTTTCGACAATGCTGCGCGCATCCAGCTCGGTGTTTTCCAGCAAGGCAATCGCCGCCGCTTGCGCGTAATTGCCGCCGGAACCGATGGCCAGAATGCCGGCTTCCGGCTCCAGTACGTCACCGTTGCCGGTGATGATCAGTGAGGCGGTTTTGTCGGCAACCACCAGCATGGCTTCCAGACGGCGCAGGGTACGGTCGGTGCGCCAGTCCTTGGCGAGCTCGACGGCGGCCTTGACGAGATGGCCCGAGTGTTTTTGCAGTTTGGTTTCAAAATAATCGAAGAGGGTGAAGGCATCGGCAGTGCCACCGGCAAAGCCGGCGATAACCTGGTTGTTGTAGAGGCGGCGCACTTTGCGTGCATTGCCTTTCATGACGGTGTTGCCCAGGGATACCTGGCCATCACCGCCGAGTGCGACCAGATTGCCGCGACGTACAGAAACTATGGTGGTCACAATGACCCCTTCCCGTTAAGGGTTGACGATGGATAGTCAACCCTATGTGGGGGAGGCCGTCACGAATTCAAGCGCCGCAGGCGGCGGGTCATCCCTGTGGCAATACCAGCGTGTCTACGCCGTTGCCGCGCAGGCTGGCGCGGGCCGATTGCACCGCGTCCTTGCCCTTGATCGGGCCCACGACAACGCGAAACCAGGTTTCACCAGGCTTGACCGGAACCTTCTGGATTTTAACCGGCAGCCCCAGCAAAAGAATGCTGGCACGGCGCTTGTCCGCCTCCGCTTCATTCTTGAAAGAGCCGGCCTGAAGGATATAGGCATGCTCCTTGAGTCCGCCTGTCGTCTTGCCGGCACTCACCGTGCTGGTGACGGGAGGGGCGGGGGTTGCCGGTGTGACCGTCTTGCTGCCCGGACTCTTGTTCGGAATGGCCTGCTGGTTGGGTAGCAGCGTATAGAAATCAAAACGGGGCTCTTCACCCGCACCATTCGCTTTGCTCGCGGGAGTGTTGGAGATTTCTTTGTGCTTTTGCTCGGGCGTGGCAACTGCTACGACGGCCACTGTGGTGGCGCCGTCCTTGCGCAGTTCCCACAGATGCCAAAGGAAAGCGACAAAAATGCCGACGGCCAGTCCCAGCAGCAGCCACAGCCAGCCGGGAACCCCGCGATGTTGCGAGGCTTTACTGTTGCGACTGGCGCCTTTGCGGGGAGCCGGTTTCTTTGCAGGAGCTTTGGCCATATGTTTCCTTGAGTTACTTTTTTGCCTTTACATGCGTGCCTTTTACATACGCTCTAGCGTCCTGATGCCCAGCACGCCAAGGCCGGTTTTCAGGGTGCGCGCGGTGAGCCAGGCAAGTTGCAAGCGGCTTTGCTTCAGTGCTTCGCTTTCTGCGCTAAGCACGGGGCATTGTTCATAAAAGGCGGAGAAGGTGCCCGCCAGTTCATAAAGATAGTTGCACAGAAGGTTGGGAAGCCCTTTTTGGGCGACCACCTCCAGCACTTCGGAAAACTGCAGCAGCTTGTTGCCCAGCTCCTGCTCCTGCGGGGCCTGAAGTATCAGCTCGCCTGTCAGTGTGTCCGGATCAATGTCTGCTTTGCGAAAAATCGCGGCGACGCGGGTATAGGCGTAGAGCAGATAAGGGGCGGTATTGCCCTCGAAGCTCAGCATCTGGTCGAAATTGAAGATGTAGTCGCTGGTGCGGTTCTTCGAGAGGTCGGCATATTTCACCGAAGCGATGCCCACCGTGCTGGCGATTTCTTGCAGCGTGGCGTCATCATGCTGCGGATTTTTCTCGCGTACCACATCCCATGCGCGCTGTTCAGCCTCATCAAGCAGGTCGATCAGTTTCACCGTACCGCCATCGCGGGTCTTGAAGGGTTTGCCATCCGGGCCATTCATGGTGCCGAAGCCGAGATGAGCCAGTTCGGTGTCTGTTTTTACGAAGCCGGCCAGCTTGGCGACAGCGAAGATTTGCTGGAAATGCAGGGCCTGGCGCTGGTCGACAAAGTAGAGGATACGGCTGGCGCCCAGCGTCTGCTGGCGATAATGCAGCGCCGCCAGATCGGAAGTGGCATAGAGATAACCGCCATCGGCTTTCTGCACGATCACGGGCAGGGGCTCGCCGTCCTTGTTCTTGAACTCATCGAGGAACACGCATTGAGCGCCTTCACTTTTGCGCAGCAAGCCTGCGCTTTCGAGTTCAGCAACCACTTTGGCCAGATCAGTGTTGTAGGCGCTTTCACCGTGCACATCGTCGGCGGACAGGCTGACGCCAAGGCGCTGATAAACTTCAAGACAGTGCTTGAGGGAAATAGCAGTGAACTCTTGCCATTTTTTCAGGCAGTCAGGGTCGCCGCCTTGCAGGGCCACCACGAGGGCGCGGGCGCGATTGGCAAAGGCTTCCGATTCGTCGAAGCGTTTTTTTGCGGCGCGGTAAAAGACTTCCAGATCAGCGAGCGCGGCGTCGTTGCTGGTGGCTGGCTGCTCTTCCAGATAGGCGATCAGCATGCCGAACTGGGTGCCCCAGTCGCCGACATGATTCTGACGCACGACTTTGTGGCCAAGGAATTCCAGCGTGCGCACCACGGCATCGCCGATGATGGTGGAGCGCAGATGGCCGACATGCATTTCTTTGGCGAGGTTGGGGCCGGAATAATCCACCACCACGGTTTGGGGTGTTTTTGCCGCCGGGATATTCAGGCGCGGATCGCGCAGTGCCACCTGCAATTGCTGACCGAGAAAATCGTCGGCCAGGAAGAAATTGATGAAGCCGGGGCCGGCTATTTCCACTTTGCTGACAATCCCGGCTATCGGTAGTGCAGCCACGAGGGCGTCGGCAATCTCGCGCGGTTTTTTGCCGGCCGCTTTCGCGGACATCAGGGCGATATTGGTCGCCCAGTCGCCATGAGCCCTGTCCTTGGTGCGCTCGAGCTGGATGGCGGGCTGGAAATCAGCCGGCAGCAGGCCCTGGGTTTTCAGGGTGGCAATGGCGTGGGAGAGCAGGGATTCAAGCTGGATTTTCATGGATGGGCTTTCATGTACGGCTGTTCATCAGTGAGCGGGGCCGGGGCCGGGCGCTAAAACGAGACCCGCGATTGTAGCGAAGCCGGAAGGGAAACCCTATTGGCTTGGAGGGGTTTTGTGGGCGCGTGTCAGGACAGCTCCTGCGGGTCGACATCGATTGACCAGCGCACCCGGCGCGCTGTTGGCAGGCTTTCGATGCGCGGAATCAGGGCCGCCAGCAGTTCATGCAGCGGCCCTCGTCTTGTGGCCTGCAAAAGCAGGTGGGCACGGAAACGGCCGGCACGCTTTTCCATGGGCGCGGGGACAGGTCCCCAGCGCTGTACATCGGCGATGCCCAGGCTTTCGCTGATGCTGGTCACGGCATCAAGAAATTCGGTGGGGGCATCCGGTTTGGGGGCTTCGGCCCGGATCAGCACCAGAAAGCCCGCCGGCGGGAAGGCCAGCTGCCGGCGCTCCTCCAGTGCCCGTTTGGCAAAGGCCGGGTAGCCTGCGCTGATGAGTTCATGCAGCAGCGGGTGTTCGGGCTGGTGGGTTTGCAACAGCACGAGGCCCGGCTTGTCTGCGCGTCCGGCGCGGCCAGCCACCTGCACGATCAACTGCGCCATGTGTTCGGGCGCACGAAAATCGGCACCGAAGAGGCCGCCATCAATATCCAGCAGGGCGACCAGCGTGACCTTGGGGAAATGGTGGCCTTTGGCCAGCATCTGCGTGCCGACCAGAATGGCGGCATCGGCGGCATGAATGTCGTGATAGAGAGTGGCGAGCGCATCCTTGCGCCGGGTGCTGTCGCGGTCGACACGGAACAACGGTGTTTTGGGAAAGCGCTGTCGCAACAGGTCATCGGCGCGTTCGGTGCCGATACCGATGGCGCGTAAATCGGTGGAGCCGCAGGACGGGCATTGCACCGGTGGTGCCGATTCGGTGCCGCAGTGATGGCAGTGCAGGCGCATGCCCTGGCCCGGATTTGCAGGGCGGTGCAGGGTCGGGCGTGCATCGCAGCGTTTGCAGTGTGCCTGCCAGCCGCAGTCGTGACAGAGCAGCACAGGGGCAAAGCCGCGGCGGTTGATGAACACCAGCACCTGCTCACCACGCTCCAGCGTACGCGTGATCATGTTGAGCAGCGGTTCGGAAAAGCCTTCACGCAAAGGCTGGTGCCGCAGGTCAATCAGTTTGAAGAGGGGCTCGCCCGCGCCGGCGGCACGCTGTTTCAGCCGTAACAGGCGATACCGTTTGCCGCCCGCATTGGCCAGTGATTCCAGTGATGGTGTGGCCGATCCCAGCAGGACGGGTGTGTTTTCCAGCTGTGCTCGCCGCACAGCCAAGTCGCGCGCGTGGTAGCGGAATCCTTCCTGCTGCTTGAAAGACAGGTCGTGCTCTTCATCGACAATAATCAGTCCGGGACGTGCCAGCGGTGTAAAGACTGCCGAGCGTGTGCCGATGACGATACCGGCACGGCCGCTGCGTGCTGCGCGCCAGGCATCCAGGCGTTCACGCTCATTGCGCCCTGAATGCAGCACGGCAATCTCGGTTTGAAAACGGGCTTTGAATCGGGCAACGGTTTGCGGTGCCAGACCAATTTCCGGCACCAGTACCAGTGCCTGCTCACCGCGTGCCAGCACGGCGGCGATGGCCTGCAAATACACTTCGGTTTTGCCGCTGCCCGTCACGCCAAACAATAAAAAAGGCTGGAAGCGGCCCAGGTTGTCGCGAAGCTCACTGACGGCGGCGTCCTGCTCCTGGTTAAGTGTCAGCGGTGGCTCGCGCAAACCTGAAAGGGCTTTTTCAGTGGTTGGTGGGGCGAGGGACATGCACTCCACCAACTGCTTTTTTTCCAGTGCGAGCAGGGTCGGACGCTCAATGCCGAGTCCGCTGAGCAGCGGCACGATCATGCCGTCCGGGTATTCACGCAGGGCCACGAGGGCGGCGATCTGTTTTGGTGCGCGCTTGATGGCGCCATCAAGCGGATAGAGCTCGCCGAGACGTGTGGCTCGCCAGCGGATTTCGCCGGGGGCGGCAAGCCCCTCTCCTTGCCGCAACAGCACGGGCAGGGCGGTATCGAAAACTTCACCCAGGGGGTGCTGGTAATACTCGGCCGCCCAGCGGCACAGGCTGAAGAGGCTGTCAGGCAAGACCGGTTCGGTATCAATCGCCTCAATGGCAGCCTTCAGTTTGGTATCGGCAATGCTGGTGTGTTCGCTGATACCCAGGCAGATGCCGATCAGCTCCTGGCGACCAAACGGCACGCGCACGCGTGCACCGACCGGTGGTGGGTCGATTTTGGCAGGCAGGATGTAGTCAAAGGTCTGGCGCAGCGGTGAGGGCAGGGCCAGTTGCAGGTAGCGCCGGGTCATGGCCGCGAGCTTATCAGCTTGCCCGTGGCTTGCAGGAGTGTTTGCGATTTTTGGCAGGGTCGTCCTGTGCTCATGCTGGTTTGAAAAGGGCGGCTGGCACGTGCTGTCCGTTCTGCTTGACCTCGTGCATGTAGCGCAGCGACTGCCCTATGCGTTCGGCGCGCTCAAGCCAGCCGGCTGCAAGCTCAGCGGGAATTTCCTCCCGCACCACGTCGTGGAAAAGCGCAAGCCATTCGATGAGCAGGGCCGGCGTAAAACCGGCTTCGGCATGCTTGCTGGCGACCTGATAGGAGTAATCGAGGTAGCGCTTGCCGCCCAGAGTGACCCACCAGAAATGGGTCAGTACCTGCTTGTGCAAGGGCCAGTCGTGCACGCGTGCAAAAGGCTCTTGCAGGCGGGGATGCTGCTGGATGCGGTCATAGAAGCGATCGACTACCCGGGCGACATGCTCATGGCCGATGGCGTCGGCGATATCCTGCATGGTGGGCTCCCTAAGGCGAAAAGCTTATTCTACCTCGCTGTGAGCCTTGGTCGTGCGCCCTGTTTCTGTTAAGATGCGCGCCCTTGTTGTGCCTGGCTCCGGCGAAGAGACTGTCGGGGTGGGCCAAAAGAGAGTGTGCCGTCGTTCCTGCTAAAGGCCTTGTTGCTTGACGCTGACGCAGGGGGGCGATGGCTCATTAACCATTCTCTGGAGAAAATCATGAAAGCTGGTATCCATCCCAAGTATGAAGATGTCACCGTGACCTGCTCGTGCGGTACCGTCATCAAGACGCGGTCCACACTCGCCAAGGACTTCACGATTGACGTTTGCTCGTCCTGCCACCCGTTCTACACCGGTACCCAGAAGGTTCTGGACACCGGCGGCCGTATCGACAAGTTCAAACAGCGTTTCGGCGCTCGTACCTTCTCGAAGTAATACGCTTCAGAAGCAAAAAAGCCCGGCATTGCCCACTGCTGTCCCACAGTTGCCGTAAAAAAGAAGGCCTGAATCCCTGCTATTGATACAATGAGTTTCGCTAAAAA
>Ga0209841_1000328_pt1 | contig 10756 bp, 5 predicted proteins | sample GWRWT4_30Apr14_FD_187185 | JGI IMG/M metagenome (GOLD analysis project Ga0209841, IMG submission 187185) | Sand microcosm microbial communities from a hyporheic zone in Columbia River, Washington, USA - GW-RW T4_30-Apr-14 (SPAdes) (version 2) | ecosystem: Engineered > Artificial ecosystem > Sand...
CGCAATCCAGCGCATGCAACTACAACACGCAACTACAAATCAAACAACGTCAAAGCGCAAATGCCACAACGCTCATACGCGAACACACGGGTAGCAAGCATCATTTTTAATGTGAAATGACGCAGCGTGATGAAAAGCGCGTTAATATCTTCGCAACACATCGCCTGTTTTTGACCATAGAAAAACCAGAATATGAATTCTGTTAATTGCGGGCCAAGAGTGATGATTAGCACGGGCGCAGCGAAACCTTAACGCGGTGTTTTAAACATTTATCAGTTATTTTTTTCAGATATCAAACACATCAACAGAATCTGCGACAAAAAAATGCACCATCAACAACATGCACTGTTGTCTATGGTGCGACGTTCGCCCTCGGTCTGCGGAGTATGTAATGGCTATTTGTTTATTATGAAGCGCTATTTATCAATAGCGTTTTTACGGAAAACTTTCTGATACCTCACCTTGCCTGCGGAATTTATGCTGCTCGGCCTGATCACGGTAAAACTCACCCAGCGTTTCAATTTCAACCCGTTTGAGTTGAGTGACAGGCTCATGTTGTAAAAAGGCATCCAGCACCCCTTTGTCTTCGTACTTTTTAACCAAGGCCTGGGTTGTTGTGTAGAGTGCCTGATTATCCTTTATACATTGTTTCAAGTGCGCGCCCTCCTGGCCGGCAGACGCATCAAGTAGCGCCAAACGTTCTTCTGACTTGCGCAACACCGAGACCAGCTCCTTGTACTTTGTCACCACACTCTTCAATCGTCGTTGAGTATCCTGCAATTTCGCTGCGGTGGCCGTCTCACCCATTTGCGCGCGGGTATTTGAACTGACTTGTGCCTTGAGTCGGGCAATTTCTCGTGCGCTCTCAGCCAGGCTTGCTTTTGCACTTATTAATTCTTTGGCCTGGCGTTCATTATCTGCTGCAAGTTGATCCTGCTTGGCCCGCAAGGCATCACGCTCTGCAACGACCTGTTGCAATAACGCAGGATTCACTCCCTCACCCCCGCCACGGCGCACCGATTCGGCGACCACGTGCTGCACTGGCAACAGTACAACGAGTGTCATAATCACGGCTTGCATTCGCTTCATTTTAATCACCATCAGAATTTCGTATTGATATCAAACTGCACCACGTCCACGCCTAACGGCGGACCGTCAATTGCAGCCGCGCTTAACCAGCGGAAATTCAAGGCTGTATTATTCATCACGCCATATTCAAAGCCCATAATCCAGCCTTCGGCGTCGGTGCCGCCCAGATGAAAATCGGAATCGGTATAGGCATCCACAACGGCATCACGCTCCAGATGTTTAAATGCCGCCGTAATACGCCAGTCATCCGCTTTGGTGATCTGTGGCCAGCCTACCGCCAGTTGTAGCTGGTAGCCCTTGGTCCGTGCTATTTCCGTAAAGCCGGTCAGAGCAGAAACATCACTCTCCTGGAAACCCTCATTCATGACGTAATCGCCCGTCAGCACCACATGAACAGGCGCAAAATTGGCTAAATCGGCACGTAATATCAGGTTGATCTCGTTGTAGTCTGAGGCCAGCGCCCAACGATCGGTGGCTACATCGGTATCGTTTCGAATATCAAAGAGCGTGTTACCCTTTTGCATAAATTCAGGGGCGGTGAAATCAGTCAACTTGCTGTCTAGCGTGTTACGCTCACCCACAAGGTTACGGTAATCGTAATAAGCCAGCGCTACCGTGAAGGCCGATTGATTGTTTGCAAGCCATTGCCCCCCTAACTGTGCACCCACCAACCATTTATCGTGAGTTGAAAGCTCGACTTCTTGCAAGGGAAACGCGCCCAAGGTAATGAACAGCGGCAAATCACTGTTGGCCATATCTGCGTACGCATCGCTGGCACCAAAACTGAAACGATAATTCGCTGCAACTCCTTCAAAGTTGAGATCGCTGTCCCACACCAGATCCGTTGAAACCCACGGATTTGGCATACGACCACCCCACAGGCTTAGGCGATTGTAGTCATCGTATTCGTAGTTGTAGCGCAGATAAGCCTGTTCTAACAACACAGAATAGGGGCGAGCACTGGTCCCCAGCGTTTGATTCGTTGAGACCGGATCGTTACTGTTACCCGTAGCCAATCGTGTGCCAAGCAGCAGCTTGTCATTGATCTTGGCATCAAGACCAAGACGCAAACGGAGTCGTTCACGATGCCTGTCCTCAGTGGTATTCAGAAATGGATAATCCGACTTGCCAAAGCCACCCACGCGATTGAGCTCAGAAAAGTTCACATAGGTTTGCGCCGGATTATCATCGGCAAAAAGGTCAGACTGAAGACGCAGGCGCATATCACCTTTTATTTTGACGCGCTCGACCCACTCCGGCAGCACACCGGGAATACCCCAGCGCTCCTGTTTTGCTTGCCCTTTAATGTCACGCACAACATCCTCACGCAAACCGATGCGCACTTCGTCACGGAGGGCATTTTTTACCGCTTCGGGCACATAGGGCACACGCAAGGTGTCAGGTGATTTAGGCGCAGGTAATTCACGCACTGCGGCAGGCTGTGTGCGCATTTGTTTTGTAAGCAAAGCCCCTTGTTCAGCACTAATCGTGCCCTTTTTAACCAGCGCACTAATCAGCTCGTTCATCGTTTGTTGTAACTGGGCTTGTTGCAATTGGGCCTGCTGCTGCACCTGCGAAACACCCGCTGCTGGCACAACAGGGTTTTCAGCGTTCACTTGCACTGCGGCTGTAGTTAAACCGACGCACACAACCAGACTTTTTAATCGAGACATTCTCATAAATTCACTTAATCCCATTAGTTGCTTTGAAGCACCCTCGTAAATACAGGCTCGTAACTGTTACACGCTTTAACCACGTGAACTCAAACGGAAACGGATCGGCTGGGGCGTGCCCTCGGGTGGCGCATCAAGTTGGGTCAGATCCGCCATGACTGCCTGAATTAAATCCCGCGTCACTTCACCTGAAACCTTTCCAACCTGGTAGCGTTCAACACGACCGCTGGCATCAAGCCATAACGTGAGTTCGACGCTGTAGCCATTTATCCTGCGCAAATCCTTGTAAGCGCTAAAAAACTCAAGCAGACCCTGCTGCATGCGCCGCGCATACCAGCCTCTGGCGTCACCACCGCCACCGATCAGACCACGACCACCTTTGCGCCCTACCAAACCAAAACCATCCCCGCCCACACCGCCATCGGCGTCAAGACCCAGGTCATCGCCGGCAGGCGCATCATCAACGGGATCGTCTGGCATATCCGGTTCAGGTTCGTTTTGCGGTGTTTCTACCTGTTCTGGCTCGGGTGGTGGCTCCTGCTTCGGCGGAGGGGGTGGCGGGGGAGGCAGCTTAATCAGCACAACTTGTTGCGCCTTGAGCTTGGGTGCGACCACAGGTTCCGACAAGATTTGCTTTAGCCAGATGAGCAGCGCAATCACCATCACCACGGCGGCGGCAATGATAACGGCAGGCAAAAGACGCAGATAAGGACTATTCAGGCGCATAAAATGACTCGATGCTATTTCACAAGCTTCTGTGTCACCAGCCCCAGCTGGGTGATCTCCAGCCTGCCCAGTAAATCCAGCACATCAACAACGCGTTGGTATTGCACTGCACCATCTGCCTTGACCACCACGGGCAACTCTGGATTGCCTGCCTTGAGCTGGCGCAACTGCGCATCCAGCTCGGGCAGAGTCACCGGTGAGGTATCAAGATAGATACTGCCTTCCGGTGTAATCGTAATGGCTTTTGTTTGCGGCTTGGCAAGACTGGGCGTTGCACTGGCTTGCGGCAAATTCACCTTGATACCCTGCACTGTGGCGGTCGCCATAATAATAAAGATAATGAGCAGTACATAGGATAAATCAAGCATCGCTGTGATGTTGATATCATCGTAGGGTTTGTTTTCACCTTGAATCTGCATTAGTTAACTCCCGTGATGTTCAGCAATTTTTCCGATAAACTCATCAACAAAAATCTGCATTTCGACACTGGTATCACGCACACGTGAACCCAGATAGTTGTACCCAAACAGCGCAGGAATCGCCACAACCAGACCAGCTACGGTTGCCACCAGCGCAGCAGCAATACCCGGTGCAATGGCATTAATATTGATATCACCACTGGCGGCAATAGCGGCAAAGGTGATCATAACGCCCACCACTGTGCCGAGCAGCCCAAGAAACGGCCCGCCACTTACGGCTATTGTTAACATCACCATCTGTGCATTAAGTTTTTGTGTTTCTCGCACCATGGTTGCATCAAGCGCCGCCCTAATTGCTGCCACGGCCTGTGGTGAGAGCTGACCTGCAGCCGACTTGCCAAAACGCAGTTTCAGCTCATGAATACCCGTGCGGTAGATATGATAAATCGGCGAACTTTGATAGTGGTCATGTTTACCAAACAGCGCCATCAGGAACGGCGCATTCTCCAGCATCTGTTCTTCATCGCTGGTATTGGCATCGAGTGCATCCGTGTTATCCAGCCCAAGTTGACCGAAATCCTTGAGGAAATTTTTATTATCACGACCCACACGACTGAGCAAAAATCCTTTGCTTATCATAATCAGCCAACTGATGACAGCCATCACGGCCAGTATGCCAATCACCACCCAGCCATCGAGCGTTACGCTCTGCAAAATCACACCGAAGTAGGACGCACTTTCCTCGTCACCGGCACTCTCCTGCGCTTCATCGTCGCCCAGTGTCAGCAAGGTAGAAGCAGCACTTTGCCCCGCCGCCGCAAAACGCAGCCACTCAGCACTACGGACCGTCGCTGCCACCTGCACTTCATCCATTTCACCCTTAAAACCCGAACCCAGCGTCATGGAAGAATTGATTGGCACCAGTTCAGCCGTAATGCTGCCAGACTCCTTGCCATCAACATACAGCAGCACACGACCAGAACCGGCCGTTACGGCTAAATGATGCCAGGCACCCGGCACAAGCTCTGTGACACTCAGACTTTTTTTATCGCCAAGGCTGACATAAGGCGAGGCGCCATTAACTCCCAACGTTAGTTCTGAACCCAGTTGCATCACAAAGGCTTCGCTCTGTGTACCATCCATTTTTACCCAGCTGGAGAAACTCCATCCCTTGAGCGGATCAAGCGCCAGACTTGCACTGGGCGCCATTTGAATCAGGTTGCTGCCATTAAATCGGGCGCCAGCGCCTATCAGCGCAGGAACTGACTCTGCCGTAAATTGCTGCGGCTGATTGGCGTAAACCGTCGCATCCACAGGCGCACCCTGCGCCTCAAAGTGATAAATCAGCGCCTGTTGCGTGTCGTAAGTGCCCGCCACATTGGCTGACGACGCCATGACCTTTGGATTGCCATAATAAAGCCACAATGTTTCGCCTGTTTTAATGCTGGGCAGCTGCACCCAGAGCATCGCCATCTGATTAACGGCATCAAATTTCTCAATATGAAATTTGAGTTCGGTCTTGTCATCGGCAGCGACAAGACGCAAATCAGCACCATCGGCTTTTACATCGGAAAAATAGGTAAAATTACCCGTGTGCAGTCGTACCAGCAGTGGCACTGCCTGCGTTTCTTCCGTGGCATTAATGGTCAGTTTCTTGCGGTACTGCCATTCCTCATTCCACCAGGCCTGAGAAATTGCCGGCAGCAGCATCAGTACAGCGATAAACAATGCACGTAGTGTCATATCAATACTCTTTCCGGTTTCTGAATCGCGGCCATTATGACCGCGCTATATTTCACTCAGATTACAAAATCAGGCTTTACTTGCCGCTTTTTCACACATCAAGCAAGGCATACCTATCAGGAGGCGCAGCGCTCAGAACAGAGCACTGTTTTCATTAAAATAAAAGGCTCGGGTGATTACTCCTCACCAAAACCCAGCATTTCGACTTCAAGGAAAGAAAGTGCGGCATCAGAAAGCGGCGTTGTGGATGACGCCAGATCGTTCATCTCTTTTCCACCGTTAGATTGGCTCGTGCTATTTCCAGCATTGGCAAGGTCCATGGCAATAGCGGGCGGTTGAATATTCAAATCACCCACCTTGCTGCCGCCTGCGCTGATATTTTCAAGGCCTTCAACCAAACCGGGAATAACGATATCACCGCCTGATTTGATCCCCGCATCATTGGCAATAACAACGCCCTTAGGTGCGGCCAGTGTGACACTGCCCGGCTTAACGCCCGCACTTGCAGCCGCATTGCGAATACCACTGCCGGCAATGGCCGGCGGGAAATCTAATATCACCGCGCCGGTAATCGGATCAAAACTGACATTGGTCGGCGGCACCGCAAGCGCCGATTTGGCACCCCGTCCAGCGTCAATATTTCCTTCCTGCGACCAGATCATGATGTCACCCCCGTCCAGTGCAAACACCCGTGACTGGTTGACCATCATGTCTTTATTCAAGTAGATGCCCACGTCACCACTGCGAACTGCGACGATACCCAGCTTATCGGTGGTTTTCTCAAAACCACCACCGGTCATCGCCAAGCCCGCATTAATCAATCCACCCGGCACCAGCAGGTTAATATCACCGCCATCCAGTGTTTGAATACGGCTAAAATAAAGACGCAAATCACCTTGATAAGAGGCATCACCCAACAAGGTAGCGATGGCGTCATAGCCCCCCTGATAATCAGCGCCGTTCTGGCTCTGAGCCGCCCGACGTGAGGCCTTGGCCAATTCAGCATAAAAATGGGGCAAGGCCAATTGCCGTTTTTGTTCGGGTGTCAGGCGGGCTACTAGCGCCAGAACGTCGTCCTTGTTCTGCTGCAAGTTACCTTCTGTGTTAAGTGCAGCCTCTGCCAAAACATCGAGCAGTTGCGCATCGAGGGCTGCGTAGTGCGTCAGATACGCATCAAAATCCAGCTCATTTTGCGCGCCTACTTCCATGGTAATGGAGGCGCCGCTCTCTTCAAGCGCCAGATTACGGGTATTACCGTGCGTCACCACGCCATTCGACGTGCCAAGATCAATGTTTCGCCCGGCACGTAAGAGCAGTTCACCGGGGCCGCCAAGCTCCATGCTTGATTGAGTTGCCACCAGCTGCCCCGTACCGCCGCGTTTATTGCTGTAGAGAATGTCACGTCCGGCCGTTATCTGCGTTACATCCTTTGCCGACACATGCTGACCTGAGAAGGAAACGTTACGCACATCGTTGCCAGCCACCAACTGCGCTTGTTTTGGCACAAACAGGGCCAAAGCGGCATCTGTTTTCGAGCCTTGTACATTGCCCTTGCGGGCCACAATGCTTACCGGCTGCGTATCGTTCTTATGCATGGGCACGGGTGCATGACTATTCGTGCCGTAAGGACTCAGCAAGGACGTAAAATAATTCAGTTTATCTGAGGCAACCGGTTTGTTTGCGTCAGCAAACAAACTTGCATCGGCATCACTCATATTGAGTATGACAGGGCCCGTGACATTACCATCGGCCAACAAAACAAGATTCCCCTTGTGCGTGGGAAAAAGTGTCAGTGAATTTTCAAACACGATATCACCTTGCAAAGCTGCAATACTCAAGGTGCCGGGATACAGCATGGATAACAGTTCAATAACATTGCTGTTGAAATACATCGATGGGAACTGACCACGCACCGTATCAAAATTATTACGCAGTGTTACGTCCCCGGTCAGGCTATTGAGGGCCACCGCACTGTTTTCACCATAACTAAAAAAGTAGTTTTCTAAGACACCCTGCCCTTCGGGCTGGAGCTGACTTTGTGGCACCAGGGTCGAATTAAACACCGTCTGCAGCGTCAAATCATCGTGGCTTTGTAGGGTGATTGCGCCATTCCCTATAGCCACAATAGGCGCTATTCCTTTGTTATCCGCCTGAATGCTTTTACCTGCGCGTATGCGGGCTTTTCCACCATCAATAAAAAATACACCGCCATTAATATCACCACCGGCGCTGATTTCAAGCGCACCACCGCTCCCCAGCACCTTCACCTCGTTGGTGATAAAACCGTTATCAACCACGCCGCTGTAAACGCCTTCGGGGCGTCCCGTTGTTGGAACCACCGCCGAAAGTTGGTCTATTTGCCCCTCAACATCAACCTTTAATCTGCCACCACCAAAAGCACCCAGCCCTTGTTTAAACAGGCGCTCATCACCTGCGTCCCTGAAATTCACCGCCCAGGCGGTATTCATCGCTACGTTATTAGTTAAATCCCCGCCGAAGTTACCCATACGATGCAGCCAATCGCTGATCAACTGTTCCGTACCGGCACCGTGGATATTACCCGCCACGGTCAAGGTTATATCCCCCCCGCGCACAGGATACGCACCTGAGAAAAAAGACAGCCAATCACCTTCAAGTGTGCCATGCCCGGCAGAGCTGCCAGCACTGAATACAGCAACAGTGCTGTCAGCGAAATCGAGATCCCCACCACTGGCCAGCTCAATATCACCACTGCCGGTGTAAATCTGCACACCCTTGTCCAATACCAACTTACCTTGACCCTTGTTAAGCGCCAGCACATCTGCACTGTTAAGATCCGCACCGGCCACTAATCGGTAAGACCAGGCCTCTCCTGTCATCAACTGACCAGCAAGCTGTGTTTCAACATCGGTTTCAATGCCATCCATCAGGCTTTTTTTGAAGACCAGTTCCTTGGCTGCACGCAGGGTCAAAACACCGGCGTCATCGCCATAACGCCAGCGTAAATTACCCGCGCTATCACGCGCGCTAAAATCCCAATCATCGCTGACTAACAGATCGGCTGAACTGACAACTTCAAGGCCCGAACGCAGATGAAAGCGCGGATCATTATTCATACCCAGACGGCTTTTGATCGTATTCGCATTGGCCATATACGCAGCGGAATCAGCGTGAATCTGTTCCTGCAATGCCTCATTAAGCACGGTCGAGCTGTAGCTTTTTACCGCCTCCACTGCAATTGATTCCGCGCCCTTGATACGGCCCAGCAGCGTGTTTACCGCCACATCATTTCCAACACGTTGCGCACGCAGCACCACCTTGCCACCGACATATTCCAGTGCCGCATCAGCGTTCACTCCCGTGCCAGACACATCAATCACTGCGGCAGAACTATCGTCTGCTGCATCTATGGCCAGCGCGCCCTGGGTGCTTTCGAGCACGACATGGCCACCTGCTTCATTAGCACCTGTAGCCCGCGCATCGATGCGCGCCGTGCTGTAAAGATGCACATCCTGTTTTGCCTGCAGAAGCACATCGCCCCCCTTGAGCGATGCCGCGTTGATCTGTCCATGCACATTGAGCGCACCTTCGTCAGCGGTGAGCTGCAAACGCTCCGCCTGAACAAGATCATTTTCAGCGATTTCTACACTACCATTGCGCACGCGAACGACGCGCTCACCACTGAAGCCGGCATCATTAAGCGTACTATTCAGCTGTGAAAAATCGGCCACAGAACCCAGATCAAGTTTCACCGACCCCAATGCCTTGCCTGTGTCACGGTGCGCATCAAGCGAAGCACCCAGAAGCCACTCACCAGCGGCGGCAGAAATGACCAGCTGCCCGGCATCACCCTCTGCTACGCTTCGAAGTGCAATCGTAGCGCCCTGGTCCACACGCACATTGCCACTGTCGCTCTGCATTAACACCTTACCCGCCGGTGTTGCGACAATCTTGTCGGCAAAGTGTTCTTTCTGACCGCTGACATCAATAGACGCACCGGCGAGTACCTGCACATCACCTTGACTTGCCTTTAAGCTCACCTCACCGGAGGGAAGTTGAATGTGTGTGCCCAAGGTCACATCACGTCCTGTCAGTGCTATTCGCGCACCCAGTCCTTGCGTTAATGCCTGTTCTGTTGCCACCGCTGGCAAGGCCAACACCTGCAAAACACCCGTGGCCGCAAGCGCCGTATCAGCGCCACTGTCTGCCGTAATCAGCGGTGTATTCAGTGTTAACTCACCGTCAACCTTAAATTCACCCTTCTTCTGCAGTCTTACACCGTGTGTAGCGGACAGTTCGGTGCGGGCAAAACCATCTATCGCGAAAGCCCCTTCGCCCAGACGTAAGAGGGATGTATTAACCCGTAATGTTGCGTTGTCGGCCACTGAAACAGCCGCAACACTTGTCAAATTTTTCAACTCAAGGCTATCAACATCAATGACAGCGACGGCATCACCATAAGCCACCATGCCCGCAGCAGCCACTGTGAGCGCCTGCATGCTTAAATCAATGGTGCCGTAAAAATCCACCGTTCCACGACTGATCAGGGTCAGTGAATCCATATGCAAACTGTTGAGTTGATTTTGCTTCAATACCAGACCCGTGGTTTGATCGGGCGCATCACCCAAACTTATTTGATTGGCGTTAAACGTGAGACTGCCACCGTCCATAAGCAACAGACCGTCCATTGAGGTGTCATGGCTCGATTCAAGATACATCGAACCACTCGCTATCAGTGTGGCGCCCTGTTCTATATGCAAATCGCCTGTTGTGCCGTTGGCATTCGTGCGTGTTATCTGCACCGGTGCACCGCCAGACAATTGCAATAAGGCACCGTTACCTTGCAAGGTATAATTATTTCCTGTATTGGCTACTTTTGCGCTGGCACCGATACGCGCACCGCTTGCTATCCGCACTTCATCACGCGCGCCAAGCAATAATTCAGGCACATCCAGCACCGCACCTTCGCCTACCTTTACCTTGCTGGCACTGACTAAGAGAGTAGTCGTATCACCGCTCGTGCTGCGATGACCACCCAAGAGCAGACTTTCCGCACCCAAGGCATTAAGACTGTCTGCGGTAATTTGCACCGTGCCGTCAGCCACTCCACGATTTACCACAATCGCC
>Ga0209841_1000330_pt1 | contig 10750 bp, 6 predicted proteins | sample GWRWT4_30Apr14_FD_187185 | JGI IMG/M metagenome (GOLD analysis project Ga0209841, IMG submission 187185) | Sand microcosm microbial communities from a hyporheic zone in Columbia River, Washington, USA - GW-RW T4_30-Apr-14 (SPAdes) (version 2) | ecosystem: Engineered > Artificial ecosystem > Sand...
CCAATGCGGATTCGCCGGTTCTGCTTGCTGATGCCAGTGCCACCAAGGTTTTTACCGCGCCTGATTTCACCCCCACTTTTGTCAAGCTGAGCGTTGATACCAGTGGCAGCAAAGGCGTCATGGTAAGCGACGCCAAGACCCTGAACGTGAACGGTGTGAAAATCTCCGGCCGCCCTCTGGCGCCCGGCAGCGTCGGCTCCAGCAGCGAAACGGCACTGAACGAAACGTTGACGCAGAAACTACCGTTTGATGCCGCTGGCATGGATACGGAAGCTTTCGTGAAGGATCCGGATGGTGTGCATGCCTGGACCTGTGATGAGTACGGTCCTTTTGTCGCCAAGGTCGAACTGGCCAGTGGCAAGATAGTGCGCAAATACGCACCGGGTAGTGGTCTGCCTGAGCTGATTGCAAAACGGCAGCCCAATCGCGGCTGTGAAGGCCTGGCACTGACACCTAACGGCAAGCTCTACACCATGGTGCAGTCCACCCTTGATGTGGAAGGTGCAAAGAACAAGGCGCTGTTCACGCGCATTGTCGAGATCGACAAAAGCAATGAAGCAAATCCGGTCACCAAAACCTTTGCTTTTCCGCTTACCGCAGCAGACTGGGAGGACGGAAAAACCGGAAAAGCCAAGCTGGGTGACATGGTCGCTGTTGATGACACGCATTTCCTGGTCATCGAACAGGGCACCTATGCCGACCATGTCGTGCACAACAAGATTTACTTGCTGGACATCAGCGATGCCACTGACATCAGCACGCTGAAGAACGGCAGCAAAGAGCTGGAGTCCATCACCACACCGCAGGCATTGCTGGCCGCTGGCGTGACGACGGCAAAAAAATACCTGATTGGTGACATGCGTGATTACGGCTGGTTGCTGGAAAAAGCCGAAGGCTTGGCGCTGATTGATAACCAGACGATTGCCCTGATCAACGACAATGATTTCGGCATGGGCGTGAATGCTCGTGATGCCAGCGGCAATCCGGTTGATCCCACGACGCTGAAAGTCAGTGATTCCGGTGTTGTCACCGATGCCGGCGGCAATGGCGGGTACACCTATAAAGTGGCGGCCAGCAATCCTTCCCAGCGCCGCACCAACCTCTGGATCATCAAGTTGGCGAAACCGGTTCTCGATTTCCAGCAGAGTTATGCCTATGCCCAGCCAGGCGATCTGGTGAACGTGGCGCTCAAGGATTTTCATCCGACACAGCCGGCAATCGGATTTGACCAGGTGTATTACAAGCTGGGTCGTTACCTGAAGGGAGTGGCCAAGGGAGCCGACAAATACAACAAGAAATTCGACGATTATTGCGAAGATACTGGCCGCAAGGAAGCGGACAAAGCTACTGTCAACGGTGCGTCTCGTCTCGACAATGCCTCAAGTTTCGGCTGCAAAAATACGCTAGGCAATGACTTGGCGGCGATGAAGACAGCGGTTGTCGGTCCGCAGGGAAAGCTCTATCTCACGGACGGGCATCATTCGTTCACCAGCTATTGGGAAACGGCGGATGGTGGCGAGAACATGAAAGTGTGGGTGCGCATCACCGACAATTTCAGCAACAGCAAAACCGATGCCGAATTCTGGGGGAAAATGCAGGCCGGCAGGAAGGTCTGGCTGAAAGACGGCAGCAACAACAATGCCGTGATTACACCGGCACAACTGCCCTCACGGCTTGGACTTGCCAACGGCCTGCATAACGACCCGTATCGCGCACTGGTTTATTTCACGCGTGATATTGGCTACGCACCGCCAGCAGGTGCGACCGAATTCCTGGAGTTTTACTGGACCGACTGGATGCGTGATCCGGTGTCCGGTTTGAGCGGGAGTGTCGGCCAGATGACGGATTTCGCCACTTATCTTGCTGCCGTCAACACGGCAGCGACCACCATGTCGTCCTTGGCGGACACTTATGTGGTCAGCGGTGGAAAGACAGCGGCCGAGTTGGGCCGTATCAGCTTCGGTACCGCCGAGTACGCCAAGCTGAGCAAGGTGTTTGCTGAAGACAAACCGGGCAAGCTGGCCTATGCCCTTGATTACAAGGCAGGTCTGACGCCCTGACCACACTGGAGCCCACCTGAAAACGGGTGGAGAAACAAAAAAGAGAGCCGAATGGCTCTCTTTTTTATGGGCGCACGACCACCACACAGAATTCCCGGGACGGCCCTCAGTGCTGGTGCATGAGGCGCGCCTGTTTGCGCAGCTCGTCTTCAATCAGGTGCAGGAGCTTGACGGTTTTGTTGATGGCATCCGCTTCCACGGTGTCGTCGGTCGCCATGTCACGCTGCATGGATTCAAGCTGGATGATTTGCTGGTGCAGGCTTTTCGGGTCAAGGTTTTTCAGGACGATGGTGTTGGCAAGCATGGCTGGAGTCTCCGCAATCAGTCTGGCTTCTCTGGGTATAGACCAGCCACGGGGCCTCTGCCAGCCCGGTTACACAATGGCTTCACACCCGGCAGTACAAAGGCCCGGGCCAGGGCGGCCCAAATTGTGCCGATGCAGTATTGACGGTCTAATAGGGGGCAGATTTTCAGCGGAGTGAAACGCGGCGAATGGACACATCGGCAAATAACAACCGGCCTCACTGGCAATACACCCTGTTTGGGCTCTTTGCACTTTCCGGCTTTTCGGGGCTTATTTACGAGTCTATCTGGAGCCACTATCTCAAGCTCTTTCTGGGCCATGCGGCCTATGCGCAGACTCTGGTGCTGGCCATGTTCATGGGTGGTATGGCCGGAGGTGCCTGGCTGGCCAGCCGCTTCATGTCGCGCTTGCGCAATCCATTGATGGCCTATGTGATTGTAGAGCTGATTGTCGGTGCATTCGGCTTGTTCTTTCACCAACACTTTCTTATCGCCACGAGCTTCTTGCTTGACACTCTGCTGCCCGGCATGGAGTCGGCATTTACCATCGAGCTCTTGCGCTGGAGCATGGCGGCCCTGCTTATCCTGCCGCAGACACTGTTGCTCGGTGCTACCTTTCCGCTGGTCAGCGTAGGTATTTTGCGTTGCTACCCCAAGCTTCCCGGAAGTTCCATCGCGCTGCTTTATTTCACCAACAGCATGGGTGCCGTGATCGGAGTATTGCTCAGTGGTTTCTGGCTGATAGGTCTGGTGGGTTTGCCAGGAACGATCATGACGGCAGCCCTGGTAAATTTCCTGCTGGCCTTCGCGGTTTATCTGGTTTCCAGACAGCTGACACCGGAAACGTCTTCGCATACGGAAGACAGCAGCTCGCCATTGACGTTACTGCGCCCCCTGCTACTGGTTGCACTGGTTACCGGGATGTCTTCCTTTGTTTACGAGATTGGCTGGATTCGCATGCTGGCGCTGGTGCTTGGTGCGTCGACGCATGCTTTTGAGCTGATGCTGAGCGCCTTCATCCTGGGCCTTGCATTGGGTGGCTTGTGGGTGCGCCGTCGTATCGATAGTTATGCTGATCCGCAGCGCACGCTTGGATATGTGCAGCTGCTCATGGGACTGCTTGCTCTGGGAACGGTGGTCTTCTACAACCAGATGTTCGATCTGATGCGGCTGGCGATGGCCGTGTTACCCCGCAATGATACCGGTTATTTGCTGTTTAACCTGAGCAGCCACTTCATTGCCATTCTGGTCATGCTGCCCGTGACTTTCATGGCAGGCATGACGCTGCCACTGATCACGTTCATATTGTTTCGCAGCGGTGGCGGGGAGTCTGCCATCGGCAAGGTTTATGCGTTCAATACCTTGGGAGCGATTATCGGCGTGTGCTTGGCAGTTCAGTTGCTGATGCCGTTTTTCGGGCTCAAAGTGACCATCATCATCGGTGCCATTCTGGATTTGGTGCTGGGAATCTATCTGCTGGCACGCACACGAACAAGCATGAACGTGCAGCGTGCAGTCATTGCCGTTTGTCTAGCTGCTGTACTCGCCGTTGGCGTGGGGGCTGCTTTTGATCCATTGCGCATGATTTCCGGTGTATTTCGCAATGGATATGGCGCCGCACTGAATGCCAGCATTCTGCTTCATCGCGATGGCCGTACTGCGACAGTTGATGTTTATGAGGATGACGGCCTGAGAGTCATCAGCACCAATGGCAAGCCTGATGCGGGGGTTTCCAAGGATGATAATCGGCCTGGTGCGGACGAGCCAACGATGGCACTAACGGGAGGCATTGCCCTGCTGGTGAACCCTGAGGTGCGTACGGCTGCAGTTATTGGAATGGGGTCGGGGATCAGCGCCAATGTACTGTTGGCGAGCCCGAAACTGGAAACGGTAGACATTGTCGAAATTGAATCGGCAATGGTCGATGGCGCTCGTCTTTTTGGCAAACACTCGGCGCGGGTATTTCAGGATCCACGCAGCCATATTCATATTGATGACGCAAAAAGCTATTTTGCAGTGCATAACAAACGCTATGACCTCATTATTTCAGAGCCCTCCAATCCTTGGGTAAGTGGTGTTTCTAGTCTGTTTACCGAAGAGTTTTATGCCCGGATACGGCGTCATCTGAACGATGACGGAATGCTGGTCCAATGGTTCCATCTTTATGAAACAAATCCGAAGATCATCAGCTCCATATTGACGGCGATCTCGCCAAAATTTTCTGACTATGCAATTTATGCAGCTAATAACTCCGACATGGTGCTGGTTGCAAAAAAATCAGGCAGATTGCCGGCGTTGAGCCCCGTCATGTTTTCAACACCGGCTTTCGGTGATGAGTTCCGGCGCATGCAATGGTTCACGCTAGCCGATGTTGAGGCCCACCGCATTGGCGAGAAGGCCATGCTGGGCCCGCTTCTTCATGGCATTGGTGCGCCGGTTAACAGCGATTTTTTCCCGTATGTGGATCAACATGCCGTAGCCGCGAGATACAAGAAAGAGGATGCAAGACTCCTCTTTGACATTACCAATACCCCGCTGCCTTTGCCGGGCTTCCATTTCAGGGAACCGCCCGGCGTCAGCAGCAGTGCGCAGCCAATAGCCTTTCCGCCCAGAGAGGTTGTCATTGCTGCGCAAAAAGTGGCTATGGCCTTCGCAAAGACTCCTTTCAGCTTTTCGGATATCCCGGAGAATTTTCACGGTCTGGAGGCTTTCCTGAGTGCGCAGAAGGCATGCGGTGATGAGAAGTCCCAGGGTATGTGGCGCTCTCAGGGCGTGGAGTTGATGTCGATTGTTCTGCCTCGCACCAATACCGCTGCAGCCGCACCCATGCTGGATTACCTGGAGATCAATGCCTGTGTGGATGCTGATGGCCTGAACGCAGAATGGCTGGCCCTGTTCCGTGCCGTGTCGCAAAGGAATATGCCGGAGCAACGGCGTCTTTCAGAAAGTTTGCTGGCGCGCGATGCAACGGTTGGTGCGGAGGCCTCACGGTACTTGCTGACAGCCGCGATGGTGGCCAATCTTGAACTGGGGCAGAACGAAAACGTGCGCGCACTCGCCAGTCTTCTGCGCAGCGGTCAAACGCCCGTCATGGACATGCTGCTTGCCAAAGCGGAGCAGGAGATGGCACATCAGCGACGTTGATCCTGTGGTGCGCAGACAGCAGCTTGTGCACGATGCTCCTGTGAGCGCTGCCATTGCAGGATTTTGCCGCCCAGTGTCTGGGCCGTAATGGCTTCGGCAACTTCGACAGCGGCATAGAGATTTTCAAGGTCAATGCCGGTGTCAAAACCAGCTTCATGCAATAGATACACAAGATCTTCGGTAGCGACATTGCCGGTGGCACCCGGTGCAAAAGGGCAGCCTCCGAGCCCGCCTATGCTGGCATCAAAATGACGCAGGCCACATTCAATGCCCGCCCAGGCATTCACCAGTGCGGTACCGCGTGTGTCGTGCAGATGCAGGCTGAAAATTCCGGCGCCGTGATCGTGCACCAGCGGTTTGAGGATGTCGGTAATCTGTGCCGGGTTGCCGGCACCGATGGTGTCGGAGATGGCGACGTCCGTAGCGCCTGCAGCAATCATGCTGGCAGACAGTGCGTGTACAACGCTTACCGGGGTTTTGCCTTCATAAGGGCAAGCCAGCGCACCGGAAATGTAAGCGCGTACCGCCATTCCATCGGTGCGTGCCTGGGCAATGACTTCACGGCAACTTGCTTCGGCTTCCGCGCGCGTCATTTTTATATTGCGCAGATTGAACGTATCGGTAGAGGCAATGACGACGGCCACATTCCGGTAGCCTGCTGCCTTTGCGCGCTCATAGCCTTTCAGATTGGGTACCAGTGCCAGATAATCCATGTCCTGTCGCTGTGGAAGGCCGGCGGTCATCTCGGCCGCATCGGCCATTTGTGGCACGGCTTTCGGGTGTACAAAGCTGACGGTTTCCAGCTGGCGGATGCCCGCTTTCATCAATGCATCGGCCAACTGCAACTTGTCGCGCGTGCTGACCAGTCTGGATTGATTCTGCAAGCCGTCACGCAGGCCAACTTCGGTAATGCGGATACGTTCTTTCATGGGTCTGCCGGGGTCTGGGAAATGTTTTCAGGTATTCATTCTGGCTGCGGTTCATGCAAGGCAGTCAGGGGGACTCGTGATCGGGCCGGCTTTCCGGGGCATGAACTTCAACACGATTGCGTCCGCCATGCTTGGCCGCATACAGCGCCTTGTCCGCCGTTTGCAGGGCGCTGCCAAGGTCGGCTCCCGGCAGTAAAAGACTGACGCCAAAACTGGCCGTGAACTGCAGTTTGCCTTTTGCGGTGTAGATGGTGATGTCGGCGAGCGCCCGGCGCAAGCGTTCGGCAACCTGCAGTGCTCCGGGCAAATCAGTTTCCGGCAACATGATGACAAACTCTTCGCCGCCAAAGCGGGCCATGATGTCGATGTCCCTCAACTGTTCGCCACAGGCTGCGGCGCTTTGGCGCAGGGCTTCGTCACCCATTTCGTGGCCATAGTGGTCGTTCACGTGCTTGAAGTGATCAAGATCAAAGGTCATCACGCTGACAAGGCTTTTCTGGCGCTGCGCACGCTTGCATTCGATGTCGGCCCGGGCATAAAAGGCGCGCCGGTTGAGCAGGCCGGTGAGGCTGTCGGTGGCAGCCAGCTCCTCGAGCTTTTCCATCATCTTGCCGCGCTCTTCCAGCACCGACATGAGGTGACGGTTGGCCACGTCAACGGCCTCGGTGCGGTCCAGTACCTGCTGCTCCAGCGAAGCATTGAGGCAGGCGAGCTCGTCCTGGTGCGATTGCAGCTCGATGAGCAGGGCATCAAAAGAGCGGCTGAGCTGCCTTGTTTCGCGGAACAGGCCGCCTGCCGGCAAATGCGTATCGCTGCGGCCCTGACGAATCTGGTCGGCGGCCTGGGCCAGTTGCGAGAGCGGGCGACTGAGAAAATGGGCCATCCACATGCCGAGCAGCGCAAACAGGGAGGCCAGCACCACGCCGGCGCTGGCAATGTAGAGCTGCAGGAGACGCACAGAGGCAAACGCCTTTTCTGTGGGCTGGCGGGCAATCACCCTCCACCCGAGGCCGGGGTAGTCGCGATAGCCCTGGCTGAGCTTTGTGCCGGTGAGGTAGTCATGGCCGTCAGGCCAGCGCAGTGAGCGTGAGGCAGTGCTGAGCTGTTGCAAGGGCGGTAACCGGGTGTCCGCTTTTCCGGGAGGCGCCAGAATGACCTGGCCGGCTGCATTCAGGATGAAGATTTCTATCCCGGCCTGGCGGCGTGATGCTGTCAGCATGGTGGACTCCACACCACGGGCCCAGTCCCAGGAAAGGTGGGCACCCAGCACGCCTATGGTCTGGTTGGCGTGATTGCGGATGGGGATGGCGATATCTATAAAGCGCCAGCCATGAGCCCGTTGGGGCAGCAGGGGTGCAAGCAGCTCCACTGTGTGGACGTCGCCGAGAAACAGACGATTCCGGCCCTCCGAGAACCAGAGGGAGGGGCTCACATCGCGTCCCTCCAGCATGGCTTTGGTGCTGTATTGCACACGCCCGTCGGGGGTGGCAAAGCCTATCCAGCTGTAGTCCGGGAGGCCGGCCTGCAAGCCTTCAAGCAACGGCCGGTTATTGACAGAGCGATGACCCCCACGAGAAGGGTTTTCGCGAAACTGCTCAAGGCTGGCGAGCTGAACGATGTCGTGCATGCGTTCGTGTATGCCGGTGTCCAGCATGTGACTGCCCACTTCGGCCACGGTGTTGAGGCGGTTGTTGATGGATTCGCGCTCGGTTTGTGTGGCGTGCTGACCAATCAGCAAGGTCAGGGAGGCCGCCAGCACGGCGGCAATGAGCCCGAAGGCCAGCGCCAGCACGCTTTTCAGGCTGAGACCGCGAAAGCTCATGCGCAACTATCCAAAGAGGTCAGGACGAGCATGCCGCAGCCGGCGCCCATAGGCCATATCCACCGTGTTACCAGTGGTCATTACGGCTGTGACGACTTGACGGCTTGCCGCTACAATCGCCGGGCTTTTTTCTGATCAACCGGATCCCTGCCATGTCTGTCATTCCTGCTGTTCCCGTTATTGATGCCGCCGAATACGAACTCTTCCGCGACAACGTCAAGCGTTTCCTCGACAGGGAGATCGCACCCCATTACGAGAAATGGGAAAAAGAGTCGTGGATGCCGCGGGAAATCTGGAACAAGCTCGGTGAGAACGGCCTGTTGGCGGTCGACCAGCCAGAGGAATACGGCGGCTCCGGTGTGCCCTACCAGTATTCAGCCCTGATCCTGGAAGAAACCGCCAAGGCAGGCTTCTGCTCGCTCTGCACCGGTCTTTCCGTGCATTCCGACATCGTCACGCCGTATGTGCTGCATATCGGCAATCAGGCCCAGCGTGATTACTGGCTGCCCAAGCTGATTTCCGGCGAGTGTGTTGGCGGCATCGGCATGACCGAGCCGGGTGCCGGCTCTGACCTGGCCAACATTCGCACCAGTGCCGTCAAGGCGGGCGATCATTATGTACTGAACGGCTCCAAGACCTTCATTTCCAATGGCCAGCATGCCGGCCTGATCATTGTAGCGGCGAAGACGGATCCTGCTGCCGGCGCCAAGGGGGTCTCCCTTTTCCTGGTGGATACCACACTGCCAGGCTTTGCCAAGGGCAAGAATCTGGAAAAACTCGGCCTGCATTCGCAGGACACCTCCGAGCTTTTCTTTGACAACATCAAGCTGCCGCTGGATGCCTTGCTCGGTGAAGAAGGCAAGGGTTTTGCCTACATGATGCAGGAGCTGCCGCGTGAACGGCTGAACATTGCCGTGCAGGCCGTGTATGCCGCCGAGGGCGTGCTGGAGCAGACGATTGCCTACGTCACCGAGCGCAAGGCGTTTGGTGCGCCCCTGTCACAACTGCAGAACACCCGTTTCGGCCTGGCCCAGTGCAAGACCGATATCGAGTGCAACAAGGCCTTTCTCAACCAGTCCATAGACCGTTACATGGAAGGCAAGCTGGATGTGCCAACCGCTGCCATGGTCAAGCTCTCTACTACCGAACTGCAGGGCCGCGTGGCTGACACCTGCCTGCAGATGCACGGCGGTTATGGCTACATGGTGGAGTACGCCGTGGCCCGTGCCTTTGTCGACGCGCGCATCCAGCGCATTTACGGCGGTGCCAGTGAAGTCATGAAAGAAGTGATTGCCCGCTCGCTGGTGGGCCGCTAAGCCGCCGCGACCCGGTTGCAATGTCTGCATGAAAAGGCGGCCCCGTTCACGGGTCGCCTTTTTAGTGGGCGCTCATTATGATTGGCGGGTGTCGCTACCTTTGACCAGAGGCTAAGCTCTGTTGGCCTCGAGTGTCATACGGAACTGACCATGTCTTTTGCTTTGCTTTCTGCACGGCTGTTGCGCCGACTGCTGGCCGTCCTGTTTTTGTTTCTGCCTTTGTTGGCCTGGGCCGAGCAAGCCGAACCGCGCCGCGAAGCCACCCTCAGCTACATGAACCGGCCCATCATGGTGTTTCGCACCGAGCTGGCGGGCACCTTGCCCGAGCAACGTGCGGCGCGCGCATTTCGCCGCCTTGAAGAGGCAGAAGCGCGGCATGAGCGCCAGATCAGAACGATTCCGGTGGCCATGGGCACGCAGCAGGGCATAGGCGTATTCGCCGGCGATGTCCTCCTGTTCACGGTGTTGCCAGAGGATGTAAATCCGGAAGAAAGCCGTGATGTGCAAATTCTCGCCGCCACTGCAAAGCAGCGGCTTGATGTGGCCATTGCCGCCTATGATGCCCAGCACAATCCGGTCCTCTTGGGGCAATCCTTTCTTCGCCTGTTGCTGGCCTTGGCACTGATGCTGGTGGCGAGCTGGTTGCTGTGGCGCTTGCGCGGCTGGGTGACGCGGCGGCTGCAGGATGTTGTGGCACGGCGTCTGGCCGGACGGGCTCCCTGGGTGGGTTATCTGGCGCAGGTGTTTGAACGCATCGTGCAGATCTTTGTCGGCATGGTGCTGTTTGCATTCGTTTATCTCTGGGTAACGTATGCGCTGGCGCAGTTTCCGCTGACGCATCCGTTCTCGGAACAACTCGGCCGGTTCCTGATCAGTTTGCTGGAGAATTTCGGGCGCGGCTTCCTGGGGGCACTGCCCAACCTGGTAACATTGGCGGTCATCCTGCTGATCACGCGTGCGCTCGCGCAATCCCTGCACGCGATTTTGATGCTGTACAGGAAGGCCGGATTCAGCTGCCGGGCCTGCACCGCGAAACGCTGGGGGCCACGCGCCGCATTGTGATTACTGCCCTGTGGGCCCTCGGGATCACGTTCTGCTATCCCTATATTCCCGGCTCGCAAAGTGATGTGTTCAAGGGGCTGTCGGTGCTGTTCGGTTTCATGCTGACACTGGGCT
>Ga0209841_1000332_pt1 | contig 10729 bp, 7 predicted proteins | sample GWRWT4_30Apr14_FD_187185 | JGI IMG/M metagenome (GOLD analysis project Ga0209841, IMG submission 187185) | Sand microcosm microbial communities from a hyporheic zone in Columbia River, Washington, USA - GW-RW T4_30-Apr-14 (SPAdes) (version 2) | ecosystem: Engineered > Artificial ecosystem > Sand...
TTGGAAAATCAGGTGACCTTTGGGTGGCCTGCGCCCACGCGTCTTTCTTGCTGTTCATGTCTCGCTCGGCGGCCTTGCGCTCGGGATCGTTTTCCAGCGCCGCTTCTCGGGCCTTGAGTTCTTGTGCTTCCTGCTTGAACTTGGCCTCCTGGGCATTGATGCCGTCCACATCCTGGGCCCTCAGCTTCAACTTGATCTTGCGAAACCGCCAACGTAGGTAGAGCCGGCTGTGTGCCAGCAATGCATCGCCCAAGCGACCGCCTTTCACGCCCGCCTTGGCCAGCGTTTGGTTGAAGCGTTCCTGAAGTTCAGGGTCAAACTCGAAGTCGGCTTTGACCGATGGCGTTTCCAGTGGCAGCAACGGAACACCTGCCCGCACCGCTTCGTCGTACATCTTGCGCAGCGGGATCTTGCTGAGCATCAAGCCACGGGTAGTGCTCTTGCCGCCTTCTCCTGGGCGGTAGCCTCCACCAACGTTAGAGTGTGCTCCGGGGTAGACGATCTCTTCCGCGTTGTCAGGCATTCGGACGCCATCCCAAATAGTGTCCAGCGGAAAGGAGTTGCGAATCTCGTTCATGGCCATCAGGTGCACTGTGCGCTGAACCACGGACGGCACCCGCAGGTTCTTGGCCCAGCCCATGTGGCCATCCCACCATCCAGGCGTGGGGTCGGCGCCGGGCTGCTGGCCAAAGGCCTGGGCTGCCAGGCCGCTGAATTTACTGCTGCGTCGACCCTCCAACGCTGGCTCCAGATCCGACCACTTTTTGGCCAAGAACAAAGAGCCCACGCCCGCACTGGCGGGGATACCGACGGACGCCACCGTGTCGAACAAGCCAAGGAACTGGATGGCAAAGGGTTTGTTGACGCCGCGCCAAAGGTGTTGACTGATGTCCGCCGGATTCAGATGACAGCGAGACTGAATTCGGCGAGCGAATGCCCGTGCCAAGGTTGCCCCGCGAGAAAATCCGAACACGGATACTTGGATTGATTCGATCTTGTCAGCAGGGTGCTTGGCCACCGTGTCATCCAGCCATTGCATGGCTTTGTCGAGCCGGGCATCGCCGTACTTGGCAAAGGCGGAGCCGTCGTCATCGCCGATGTCCCCGATGTCTCTGAAATAGGTACCCAGGCCGGGGATGTAGTGACGATAGATACCTTGCTCCTGCAAGTGATCTGGGTAGCTTCGAAGTAGTCGAGCGACGTTGCTATGTTCGTCAGTCCCAATGTCTGCGTCCAGGTTGTTGCCCGTGCCGTCAAAAAAGAAGCCAATCCGCAACATCACTTTGCAGGTGTGGGGCAAAGGTCGATCGCCGAGTTTGCATTGCAGCGCCCTTGCTTGTTCGGCAAGATCTGGCTGGCCTTTGGGTGCGTGTGGCGCCGACGAAACTGGCGCAATTAACGTGTCGTAGGCTGACGCACTGGCCATCAACGCCGTCAAGTTCTGCTTGAGCGACGGCCCCGATGTGGCCGTGGCCTTACTGCCTTGATTGCTTGAGTTGATCATCGGTGCAATTGGGATAGTTGTGTTGAACACCAGGGCGTTCGCCCTTGTCATCCACCTGCAATTTCAGCCGAGCAGGTGAATTTCCATCGGATATAGCGGCCTCCAGATGTCCATCTGCGTAGAAATGGACCTCAAGTGTTCGTGGCTTGCCGCTGGAGATGTCCTCAGCCAAAGCGACCGCCTCGCGCCAAATGCCTTTGCGATAGGCGTTTGTCTTGCCGTATTTACTGGTTTCGTACTCAATGCAGTAACCGCCCACCCAGCGAATTTTCAATTTAATCGGCAGCGGCGTCCCTGGGCTGTACGACACGCAACACACACCTCCCCCTCCTCCGGTGTAAGGACCGCTAGGGCGGACATTGCCGCCGCCCTGCCCATTGACCGTGAAGCTATCAATATAGTCATCGGTGTAGTTGTAGCCCTGTATCAGCAACGACTGCGGCTCACCCAGTTTGACGGCGGCAGAGCTTGCTTGTGGCGCTTCAGCTTGCGCGCAGCCCAGCAGCAGCGCACTCATCACGCTGGCGGCGGCCATCTGAAACCAACGGCCCAAGGTGTCATGCCAATCCGGTTGGGTATTCATTTGGCCGTGGCCCCTTCAATTGCCTGAATCAGATCAATTCTGCCTTGCCTGAGTTGAGCAATCCACGGAGCCCAAGACTTCTGTTGATGGAAGCCTTCGCCCAATTTCAACGCCAGCACCCCCACCATCACACGCTGTGCAAAGGCCTGCACTCGCCATTCGTCAGCCAGCTTCAAGCAACGCTTCGTGAAGCTGGCGCGCTGGTCCGCAGGCAAGGCCAGAAAGGCGTCGGTCGCTTCACGCGCCAGTTCCGGCATGACACTGTCCACCTCTGATGCGTCGAGCAAAGACTCAAACTGGTCTTGATCAAGATAGAGGGGGGCAGCAAATACATCTCTGTCAGGAGCGGGGCTCAGAACAATGCTCTTCATTTCTCTCGCCCGGTCAAGGTAGGCCCAGGTTTGCCCCAAAGCCCAATAGCTGCTGGCCTGATCAGCGTGCAAAGCTTTGTGCAACTCAGGTAACACACGTGGGTCGTAGCAACGCAGCAGGACAGGTTGATTTTGGGGCAGCATCGCCTCGGTGCGCTGGCGAAGCCTGTCCACCAAATGGGGTGCAGAGAGTGAACTCGAGAGCCAGGTGACACATGGTCCACGCAAGGCCCAATCCAGCGTCGTGCTCAACAGCTTTCTGTTCAGGCCTTGGTGATCCGTCAATGGCACCAGCCAAGGAGTTGCCAATTCGGCTTGGGGTCGCGGATCCCCCAAAACCGACATGGCCCCAGCGGCACGAATCTGTCGAAGTGCTTGCGCGGCGGGCGGCTCTTGGGGCATGGATGCCATGTCCACCAGCGCATAGACCGCCCAGTCTGCGGCTACCGATGATTCGGTCCATGCAGTCATGGTGCGCTGGGTATCCTGACGGCTACTCATGGTTCATCCGCGCATGGCAAAGGGTGAACCGGACTTGGCTGCATTCAGCAAGCAGGTGATGCACACGCTGTGCGGCATCTCTGGCATTGGCCAGTTCAAGCTGCCGCCCCCCACCATCGACTTCATCCCCGCCTGCACCGTGATTTTGCCCGGGCACTCCACCGTCAAGCTCCCGCCATCGATCGTGATGCTGGCTCCGCCACTCACCGCCAGCACCACTTTCTTGGCAGCCGCGATGTTGATCACCCCCTGCGCCGTCTTGATCTCCAGCACATCCTTGGCCGCAATCTGCGCTGGCCCAGCCTGCGCCTGCAAATCAATCGCCCCCTGCGCAGCGATCATCGTCAGCCCTTTGCCTGCCGCCTCACCGCCTGGCTGAATCGCCCCCGCCAGGATGCCAATGGCCTGCCCCGTGTGAACGCGCGCTTGCCCACCCACCGCCCAATGCGTGTCTTGCCCACTGGCGATGGTCGTGGTGTCCTCGCTGCTCAGGTGAATGTCTTGCCCCGCCGTGATGCCCACCCCAGCCTTGCCGATGATCACAATGTTGGGGTCGGCCATGTGCGGCACCTTGCCTTGGCCGGTGCTGGTGCTCCTGTCGCCCGCATCGGCGGTAGCGCTGGACAAGTCGGCGTGGCTGACCATGCCGCTCAAGCTCTTGGTCAGGGCCGCCGCTGGTGCCAGTTGGTCGCTCAAGGCGCTTTGATTGGCTTGACGGCTGCCCGCCGCGCTTGCCAGCCCCACCGTCTGGTGCGTGGTGGCTGCCTGGTGAAACGTCTGCGCCATTTGCTGCATCTGCTTGGCCAGTGCAATGCCGGCGGCATTGTCGCCTGCCCCTTCGGCAGTCTGGCCCGCGCCGTTGGCCAAGCTGTAGGTGCTCAGCATCAAACCCCGAACCGCACGCACGCCACCCCACGCATCGGTGCGCAACTCAAAGCCCAGGCCGCGAAAGCTGCCCCGGTGGTTGTCGGCCTGGTGCAGCAGGTGCCCCATCTGCAGCCAGGTCTGGCTTTGGGTGCTGTGCAATTGAGTGCGCAATTGGCCCGGTGTGTCGTCAAACACCAGCTGGTTGTAGCCCTGGCCGCCAAACTCCTTGCTCTTGACGCCGCTCATGGCCGCCGCGTTGTTCTGGCCTTCGGCGCCATCGTTGGCCGCCGCCGGTGCCGCGCCGTGCCAGGCGGGGCTGTTGCCGCCGATGCCCGAGCCCACCAGGTTCATCTGGCTGCTGGGACTGTGGTCGCTGGACTGGACAAAGGCGCTGCGGTTGGCGACTTCAGGCGCACCACCCGGTGTGCGCGGCACGCCGCCTTCGCCTCGGCCGCTGTACAGGCTGGCTTGCACACAGGGCCGATCGATGTCGTTGTTCAAAAAGCCCACCAGCACTTCGTGCCCAATGCGCGGGATGAACTGGTGGCCCATGCCCGCACCCGAGAAGCGCTGCATGACGCGCACCCAGCAGCTGTGGTCGCTGTTGGCCCGTTGCGGCGCATGCGGGTTGGCCTGCCAGTGGAACTTGACTTTGACGCGGCCCAGCTTGTCGGTGTAGAGCTCATCCGCCCCGTTGGCGGCGGTGCTGCCATCCGGGCCGACCACGATGGCGGTCTGCATGCCCAGCGCGGTGGGGCGCGGCCGGGGGCGCAAGCCCGTGCCATCCAGCAGCACGGCGCGCCAAGGCACGTTGCGGCGCAGGGCCTGGAACTGACACGCAAAGCCGGTCTCGGCGGCTTGCTGCTGCAGGTCTTGGGTGTCCACCAGCGCCTGGTCCACCGACCCGCTCAACCGGGGCAGCTCAGCCTGCCCCAAGGTCTTCATGATCTTCTCGCTGAGCTCTTTGGGCAGGTTGTTGACGCCATAGGCGTCCACGCCATGCACGAAGAACTCTTTGTCTTGCGCGCTCAAGCCAAAAGTGGCCAGCGGGTCCAGCGTGGATTGCGTGACGGCCATCCAGGTGCCCGCGCGCAGGGTGCGCACGGTGCCCCGGCCCAGCCAGGTCTTGAAGCGGGCCTCGTGGGCCTCCTGCAAAAGCGTGGCGGCGAACTGGGCCTCGGTCTGGTTGCCGAAGAGGTAGTCGCCGGTGGGGTCGTAGCTGGTGAGCCAGCTTTGCAGGCTGGTGGCCTGTTCACCGCCCCATGAGTGGTGCGTGGGCGCGTCTGCCGTGATGGCGCGGTTGCTCACGTAGTCCCAGCCTTGCAGCACCGTGGCGGTGGGGCCGATGCGGCGGATGGCGGCCATGGCCTGGATGCTGTCTTGCGCTTCCTGGCTGCTGCTGCGGTGAAAGCGGATGCCTTGGCCGCCCACGCTGCTGGCGCTGACCTGGTCTTGCGGCTGCTTGGCGCTGCTGGCGAAGAAGACCACGGTGTGGCCGCCCGGCGCGGCGTCGTCTTCCTCCACCCGGTAGCACAGGCCTTCTTCCACCAGCAGGCGGCTGACGAAGTCGAGGTCACTTTCGCGGTACTGCACGCAGTAAGCGCGCTGACCGCCGTTGCGAGCGAACAGGCCTTGCGCCACGTGGCTGGCCACGTCGTCGTCCCACTTCCAGTCAGCGATGGACGCGTGCTCGGCGAACACGTCTTCCACGATCTCGATGAGGGACTTGTCTTGCCAGACGCGGCTGGTGAGCGTGTGGCCCAGCAGGGCGATCCACGGCTGCACCAGCAAGCCCTTGCGGGCCAGGCCGCCGTCGGCCTCTAAGGAATCGGCGCTGACGACGTAGCCACTGCGGCGCGCGCGGCCGCCGTCGGCCAGCGTGGTGTGCAGGGTGATGGGGCGTGCGCAGAGCTGCTTGAGCTCGACGTGGGCGTTGAGCACCAGGGCGTTGATGTACAAGGCGAAGGGCTGGGAGACGGCCTCGTGCAGCACGAAGCTTTCGACCATCAGGTCGGCGGGCAGGCTGCCTTCGGGGCCGCCGGGCGCCGACAGCGTGTAGAGCCTGGCCTCGGTGCCCCATTGGCCGATGACGGCCGCCAATGCGCGGCTGATCTCAGACTTGAAAGAATCCAGACCCATTGAGGGTTCCCTGACATTGTTTTATGTGTGCAAATGCAGGGGGGATTTTCAGGGCTGAATGGGGCGGGGCAAGGCCCCCTTATGGGGTGTCGGTGTAACGAGTTGAAAGTGACGTGGGCGAAAGCGGTGGTCCGTTACTGGGCCACCGCCTTACTCATCACTGAGGCACGTTGGCGGCCTGCGCTCGCGCGATGCCCTTGGCGTATTCCACCGGGCGGATGTAGCCTTTCAGCAAGGCGGCGGTGGCGGCCAGCGTGTACTTGGCCACGTAGTCCGCGTGCGTTGGATACAGCGCCTTCAATTTGCTGGCATCAAAGGCATTGGTGTTGCCACCCGCCACGCAGGCAAACAGGTCCAGAAAGGCCAGCGAGCCCGTCGTGAAGTTGGCGTGGCCGTACTTGGCGATCGGCACATCGATCTCGGGCAGGCGCAAGCCGCCCAGGGCGTTGCCATTCGCATCCTTCTTGATCGAACCCAACCAGTCGCGCTGCAAACGTGGCGCAGTGGGTGGCGCGATGCCCGTGCTCATCCAGTTCTTCAGGTGGTTGATGGCCGCGATCTGGGTCGCGTAGAACGGCATGGCGTTGTAGGGGCTGATGCACTTGGGTGGCACCCAGTTCACGTCACGCCCGCTGACCTCCGCAATGTTGTCCAGCAGGTACTGGTCAGCGTGTGAGCCTCCGGCCACTTCCCATTGGCGGATCTTGTCGGTGTCAACCTGTTTGGACGTGCCTGAACTCAATGATGAGTCCATCTCGCTCTGCAGCAGGAACACCGGCACCTTGGTGTCGCTGCGGATGGCGGTGGTGGAGGGCAGGTTGTCGCCAGAGGCCAGCTTGGCGCCGGTGGCCAGGCGGCCATGGATCAGCAGCCCATCGAACACCTGGTCCAGCGGCTGGATGGCGTTGGCGTAGGTCAGCAAGCGCATGGCCGATTGAGAGTGCCCGGTGGCCAGGATCTTCTGCGGCTGCAGCCCGCCCAGGAGCACGGCAGCTTGGTCGCGCACGGCTTGCGCGGTCTGCGACAGGATGTCGTAAGAGATGTCGTCATCGGGGATGCTCATGGCGGCATAGCGGTCGCCAAACTGCTTGAGCTTTTGCACACCGGTGACGCCCACCTTCTGCACGTTCACGCCGATGTAGGCATAGCCTTCGCGCAGGATAGCCTCGCGGGTCATGCTCCAGTCCACGTCCAGCGGGTAGCCGGTGCTGACGTTGAGCCATTCCACGATGACGATGCCGTTGAACTGCGCGGCACTGGCTGGCCGGCGCACGATCATCAGGGTGTTGTAGGGGTTGGCGCTGGAGACCACGCTGGCCGCCCACTTGCCATCGGCGCCCAAAGTGCCCGTGCCCTTGTATTTGCGGGCCAGGCCGCTGATGGAGAACTCGCGCTCCACGAACTGGCTGTCGGCCACGGGGTCCAGGCGATCACCAAAACCTGGGGCATCCGGGCTGGGGGTGAGTGTGGCTTGTGGCGCCGCCGCCATGCTCGATGAACTGGCGCATGCCAGCAACGCGGCCAGACAGCATTGGCGCAGGATAGTCTCAGTGGGTCTCTTCTTCATGGGGATCTCCTTGGAACGAATTTGGTTGCATGGCTGACGTTAAGACTGCGTCGCCAAGGTAGTTCCACTCCATAACAACTGCACCGGGTAGAACCCCGCACAGCCCCCTGAGTCCGGGGGGTCCAGCGCGCCAAGGTTGAAATGGCGGCTTTTCTGACACGCGATGAAGCCAAAGGCCTACAAGAGCGCCGGACAAGGCGCGTTGAAATAATGAGCAAGAAGAACAACCTCAACCATGAAGCCATCCATGTCCTTGCTGTTCCGTGCCGGTGCGCCGTCCTCCCCCAGGCTTTTGATGATGTGCGCAGTCATGGCCGCTGCGGGCTTGGCCAGCACGCCCGCCAGAGCACAACAGACCAGCTCGACCGATGATGGTGGCGCCGAGCTGAAGGGTTGGGCTTTCGTTCTGGAGAACGATCTGTTGGGCACCAATAACGCCAAGGACCGCTGGTACACCAACGGCATGCAGTTGATGCTGGCGTTTCAACAAGGCCGCGAGCCTGAGCTGCTCAAGCCCACGCTGTCATGGGGCCGGTGGCTGGTGCCGCAAGACTGCGAGGGCGATGGTTGTGCGGTCACCTTGAACACCGTCCTGGGTCAGAGCATCTACACGCCACGCCATGTCAATGTGGTGGAGCCTCAACCGCGTGACCGGCCCTGGGCAGGGTGGTTGTATGGCGGCATCGGGCTGTCCAACTTCAGCGGCAACCGCCACCAGGTGTTGGCATTCAAGGCAGGGCCAACAGGGCCGACCTCTTTTGCCGAAGGCACGCAGAAAGCGGCGCATTGCTGCCTGGGCTCGTCCAAAGAGCCGATGGGCTGGGACAACCAGTTGCGGCCCAGGCTGGGCGTGCAGCTCAGCTACTTGTCCACCAACTACCATTTCGTCGGTAGCCCTGTGGGGGTTCAAACCTCGTGGGGTGGTGCCGTGGGCAATGTGCGCACCTTTGTGCGCGGCGCCGTGGCCGTCACGTGGAGCCCGGCTGGCGGCCAGGGTCGGGGGATGCAGTCAGGCAACCTGGACGAAGGCGAGTTCTTCACGCCCGACTTCAGCGCGCACGCCACCCGTGGCACCTTGATGGACAGCTTGCGCCACACCGTGTTCTATGCGCACATGCAGGTCAGCGCGGTGGCCTACAACGTGTTCCTGCAGGGGCAAACCTACAAGGGCCGCTCGGAGATCGATCCCGAACGCCTGGTGGGCACGTCCACCGTGGGTTTCACCGTGCCATTGGGTGAGCGGGGTCAGCACAAGCTGGGCGTGGCCTGGAAAAGGCGCACGCCCGAGTTCGAGGTGCGTGGAGACGATCCCAACCGGGATCGATACCAAAGCTGGGGTGTGCTCAGCTACTCGCGGGACCTTTGAGTGGCAGGGCACGGCGGATTTGAGGCTCAAGTCCGGTCGGTTCAGGCTATCGGGCATGGCCACGCTGGACATGGCCCCCGGCATCGTCTGGAACTGGTGGTTGATCGGGGCCTCGACCAACTTTCCGCGCTTATCTCGGCTTCCCTCAGCAGGGGTAGCACTGCTGGCGGGTAAATCGCTGCCAGCATGTTTGCCACCCCGTGAGGTTGATGCCCAAATCAGCCGCGGCGGCGGCGAGCCAGGACACCCGCGGTGGCCAGCCCGGCGATGAGCAAGGCATAGGATTCGGGCTCTGGCACGGCGGCAAACTGCGTGCGGTCATAGGCCACGCCGTCATTGGCCTGTGTGCCGCTGAAAGTGATGCTGGTGAAACCAACACTGCTGGAGATCCCCACGAAGTTTTTCGTACCACCGGGCTGTACCAGATCGACGAACAGGTCTGTGCCATCTCCATTGGAGAGGGCCACGCTGAACGTGGTCGCGCCCACATCGGCCAAGCCAATCAGGTCGGTTGCGAACACATTGATGGGCGCATCGAAGGTGAATCGCATTTTGTCTGGCGTGGCGCCATAAACAGAATAAGCACCTTCGCTGGCCAGAATGGTCCAGCGGCCATAAAAGCCGGGGCAGTAGGCCGAGCCATCACAGGAGAAGGTGAATGCACCAAAGTCTTGCGACGTCGCGGTGCTGCTCGGTGCCGGGGCTTCGTAGGTTTCAACCGTGCGGGGGCCAAAACTGGCGACGGAGGCATTGAATGCTGCCTCGCTGGTGAAGAATGACGTGGCGGCTTGCGAAGACACCGCGGCCAAAGCCAGGCCCAGGCCTGCGATCACTTGGTTTGCGTTCATGAGTTACTCCCGATGGTATGCATGTTGTACACAGAGACGTCACATTGGACCGTGAATTCACTGAATTTTCCCCATACCTTAGGGGGGGGCCACTTGTTCAGGGGGGATGGCGACAGTCTCCAGCCACCCGCGTCAATCCACACCGTCGCCGTTCGTCGTGTAAATGCACAAGCTCTCATGTCAAAGAAAGGACGCCCCATGACTCAAGCCATCGCCGACGTGTCCTTCCACGGCAACTGCGCCAACGCCATGCGTTTTGACGAGAAGGCCCGGCGCGGCAAGCTTTTTGGTGGCGACTTCCCGGCCAACCTCCACCATGAAGGCATCAAAGGCGCGTCCATCACCGTGGACTACGCCACCATCGCCGAGGCAGAGCAGGTCGTCGCCGCCCTGGCGGAAGGCGGCCAGGTGACCATGCCTGTGCAAGCAGCCTTCTGGGCCAAGCGCTGGGGCATGCTGGTCGACAAATTCGGCAGGCTGTGGATCGTCAATGGGGAGCCCATTGCGTTTGGAACCTGAAGCGACCGATCGGGTTCAAAGCCGCTTCAAGAACGCCGTCAGGTTCTTCTTCTACGTCGGCGTCAGCTTGGTGCCCAAAACCAGGTTGAAGAACTCCAACGTGTCGTCCAGCGTCAGTAGACGGCTGTCGTGCAGATGCGGCGGCGAGTCTTTGTGCCGCGCAAGGTGAATGTCTTCATAGGGCAGTCCGTGTTGGCCATGCGCCCCTTGATCAGGCGGGGCGCGAAGAAGCGCTTGGTCCTGAGGTTGTGCGTTGAGTTGTCCGTGTAGTTGGGCGGCGCGTGGCAACTGGCGTAATTGGCCTTGCTCGGGTCCAGCCTGCCATCGATGCCCAGCTTGGAGACCGGCGGAAAATCAAGCAAGGCCTGGAACTCGCCCATGAAATGGACTTGGCTGCCGCGCTCCAGCACATTGACGCCCTTTTTGGTGGCGATCACCGGATCGCCATCGAAGTAGGCCGCGCG
>Ga0209841_1000336_pt1 | contig 10689 bp, 8 predicted proteins | sample GWRWT4_30Apr14_FD_187185 | JGI IMG/M metagenome (GOLD analysis project Ga0209841, IMG submission 187185) | Sand microcosm microbial communities from a hyporheic zone in Columbia River, Washington, USA - GW-RW T4_30-Apr-14 (SPAdes) (version 2) | ecosystem: Engineered > Artificial ecosystem > Sand...
ATGGCCTTTCAGCACGCGGGTATTCCGGTCTTTCATCTCGGCGGTGGGCTCGCCCGGACCGACCCAGATCGTGCGGGTGACATCGGTGGTGCCGTCAAGATACTGCCCGCCGCTGTCGCACAGATAGACGCTGTTGGGCTCAATCGGCCGGTTTGATTTTTCATCGACCTTGTAATGCGGGCTCGCGCCATTGGGACCGGCGGCGGAGATCGTGTCGAAGCTCAGGTCTTTGAGCATCCCGGTGGCTTCGCGAAATTCGCGTAAGCGTGCGGCGGCAGACAATTCGGTCAGCCCGCCCTTATGCGCTTCTTGGGACAGCCAGTGCAGGTAGCGGCTGAGCGCGGCGCCATCGCGCGCCTGTGCGGCGCGGTGGCCGGATTGTTCGATCGGGTTTTTGACCGCCTTGGGCAGGATCGTGGGATCGCGCGCCTCGATGATCGTCGCCCCGCCGCTTTCAAGCGCGCCAAAGATTGCGGCCACCGCGCGGTCGGGGTCAACCGCTATGCGCTTGTCTTTCATGGCTTTCAGTTCGGGGACAAATTCCTGCGGCGTGCGAAGGCGGACGGCGTTACCCAGATGGGCGCGTACATCATCGCCGACTTTCTCGGGCGCGACAAACAGGTCGGCGGTGCCATCGGCATGGGCAAGCACGAAGCTCAAGGCGACCGGCGTGTTCGACACATCGGCCCCGCGCACATTGAGCAGCCACGCCACCGAATCGAGCGCCGAGATGACGGTACTGTCTAGATTATTCTCGGCCAGCCATTCGGCAACTTCGGCCCGCTTCTCCGCGCTGTTTTTTCCGGCAAAGCGGTCGTCATGCACCATCAGCATCGCGTCGCTCTTGTCCGGCTGGTCGGCCCAGACCGCGTCGATGGGGTTGCTCTTGACCGCGACGAGTTCCGCACCCTTGGCCGCAAGCGCCTTGGTCGCGCTTTCGACCCAACCCTTGGTGTGGACCCATGCGTCATATCCGATGCGCGCGCCTTCCGGTGCGTGTTCCTTCAGCCAGTCCGCTATGCTGGTTTGCGGCACGCCGACATATTGCCAGTTCTGTCCATCGACCTGTTCACGCACCTGCAGGGTGTAACGCCCGTCGGTGAAAATCGCCGCCTCTTCGGACAAAACCACCGCGCTCCCTGCGGAACCGCCAAATCCTGTCAGCCAACCCAGACGCTGTGCATAGTCGCCCACATATTCCGACATATGTTCATCACAGATCGGCACAACAAAGCCGTCGAGATGCTCTTTCTTCAATTGTGCGCGCAGGGCGGCGAGGCGGGCTTCATAGGTGGACATATCGGACTTCCGTTCATATGGTTGTGCCAACCTTATAAGCGAGGAAATCGACTCATGAAAGCGTTGCTCCCCCTATTCGTCATGATCGGCGCAATATCTTCGCCCGTATTTGCCCAGAAAGACACTATGACCGAGAAATCCGCCGCCGAAGTAAAGCCCCCCGTTGCCGTTAAGCGCGCGCATAGCGCAACCTTCCATGGCGTGACGCTGACCGACGAATATCACTGGCTGAAGGACCAGAGCTATCCCAAGATCGACGACAAGGAGATACTCGACCATCTGAAGCAGGAGAATGCCTATTTCGAAGCGCAAATGGCCCCGCAGGCTGCGCTGACCGAGACGATCTTTCAGGAAATGAAGGGCCGGGTGAAGGAGGACGACAGCTCTGTTCCACAAAAGGATGGCGACTATATCTACTGGTCGAAATTCGAGGAAGGCGCGCAATATCGCAAGCATTACCGCAAGCCTGTCGCAGGGGGCGCGGATCAGTTGATCCTTGATGAAAATGAACTCGCCAAGGGCAAGGAATATTTCCGCCTTGGCGCGGCCGAAATAAGCCCCGACGGAAAGCTGCTCGCTTATGCGTATGACGATAACGGGTCCGAACGGTTCGACCTGCATTTCCGCGATTTGGCGGGTGGCGACGATCCGAAAGATGTAATCCCGGGTACCTTGTCGGGTATCGTCTGGTCATCGGACAGCAAGGGCGTGGTCTATGGCCTTGCCAATGAAAACTGGCGCACCGACAATGCCTGGTACCACCGGCTGGGTGATGAACTGACCAATGCCAAGCTGCTCTATAAGGAACAGGATATCGGTTTCGGCGTCGGTGTCGGACTGACGGCGCAGGAAGACTGGATCGTCATCGGAACCGGCGACAATGTGACCAGCGAAGTGCGGCTGGTGCCAGCCAGTGACCCGACCGCGACGCCGATCATGGTGAGCCCACGCAAGGTCGGTCGCGAGTACAGCGTCGATGTTCGCGACGGCATGCTCTACATCCTGACCAACGATGATCATGTGAATTTCCGCGTCGCCACCGCCAGCCTGAAAGCGCCGGGGGATTGGAAAACGCTGATCGCCGGGTCGAACAAGCACTATTTGACCGGTGTTGCGCTGTTCAAGAACTTCTATGTCACTGAAGGCCGGATCGATGGGCTCGATCAGGTCGAGATCCGTGATTATGCCGACGCCAAAAAGGTCCAGCCGGTTAAATTTCCGGAAGCAAGCTATGAAGCAGGGCTTGGCGACAACCCCGAATATGATGTGACCAAGCTGAGGCTCGGCTATGAATCGATGGTTACGCCCGGCACGGTGTTTGACTACCATCTGGCTGACGGGAAACTCGAAACGCTGAAGGTTCAGGAAATCCCGAGCGGCTATGATCCGGCCCAATATGTGACCGAGCGGGTTATGATCACCGCGCGTGACGGGACGAAGGTACCGGTGTCGGTGCTGTACAAGAAAGGCTTCAAGAAAGACGGAAGCCAGCCGCTGCATCTCTATGCCTATGGCGCCTACGGTTATGCGATGCCCCCCGGGTTTAGCGCGAACCGCCTTTCGATGGTTGATCGCGGCTTTGCCTATGCCATCGCGCACATCCGCGGCGGCGATGATCTGGGGTATCAATGGTATCTCGACGGCAAGCTGACCAAGCGGACCAATACGTTCAACGATTTCGTCGATTCGGCAAAGGGCCTGATTGCCTTGGGCTTCACCGGTAAAGGCAAGGTTACGGCAAGCGGCGGCAGCGCTGGCGGCGAACTGATGGGTGCTGTTGTCAATCAGGCGCCCGAACTGTTTGGCGCTGTGGTTTCCCATGTCGCGTTCGTCGACGTGCTCAATACGATGCTCGACAAGGACCTGCCGCTGACGCCGGGCGAATGGCCGGAATGGGGTAACCCGATCACCGACAAGGCCGCGTTCGATTACATCCGCAGCTATTCGCCTTATGACAATGTCGCGGCCAAGGCCTATCCGCCGATGCTGTGGACCGCGGGCCTCAACGACCCGCGGGTGACCTATTGGGAACCGGCCAAAATGGTCGCCAAGCTGCGCGCGATGAAAACCGACGAAAATGTTCTGTTGCTCAAGACCAATATGGGCGCCGGGCATGGCGGCAAATCGGGACGCTTTGAACGTCTGCGTGAAAATGCCGAGGAGGCAGCATTCATCCTGTGGCAGACGGGGATGGCTGAAACGGGAAAATGACCCCCTTCACCCGAACCTTCACCGCCACACCCGCCGACATCGACGAGCTGGGCCATGTGAACAACGCCGTCTGGGTCCAGTGGATTCAGGAAATGGCGACGTCGCACTGGCAGGCGGTTGCGCCACCTGAACATATTGCGGCCTATTTCTGGGTCGTGACGCGGCACGAGATTGATTATCGCGGGAACATCGCGGCGGGTGAGAGCGTGAAGGGCCGGACTTGGATAGAGAGCAAGCCCAAAGGCGCTCAGTTTGACCGGCGGGTGGATTTCGTGGATGCTGCGGGCAAGGTGATTGTGTGCGCGAACACGACCTGGGCAATGATCGACAAAGCTAGCGGGCGGTTGGCACGGGTGCGGCCGGAGGTTTCCGGACCATTTCTGATTTAGCCGTAACTAATTCAGGCTTTTGTTCGAATATCTTCTGAACTAAACAAACAGGCATGAAGAGCGGCATGGCACATCGGCTGAGACTGATTTTAATAATGGCATTTACCATCGCCCAGTTCGGAATGGTGAATGGGACGCCTTCTTATGCCTCGCCTATGGACATGATGGGAAATTGCAGTGCGTTGGCCGATGAATGCTGTGATCCGGTTGTGCTGGACCATTGCACCAGTTGTGCCCCCTGTGTTGGATTCATCAGTCGGTCAAGTCGCCTGCTGGAGCGAACCAATGTTCAATTCTACGGAGTGATCGCGCCGGTAATTCTCTCTCCGATTGTCTGGAGCATCGATCCGCCTCCTCCACGATATCGAGCTTGAATTCCGCATCATGCGGATAATTTCTCACCTCATTTTATGGAGTTAAACTATGATTCGTATAGCAAAAATGGCCTTTGTAGGCCTGTCTTTTAGTGCAACATCCGCTTACGCAGCAGCGCCCGCTACATTTGCAGCAGCGTGCTGCGCTATCGGAGCGTGCTGTGGACTCGGCATGGACTGTTGCCCCTAAAAAAGACATAAGTTAAGGGAGGCGCGCTCTGGCTTTTGCCTAAGCGCGCCTTTTTTATTCGTCCAGCGCATAATCAGGTAACGAATGAAAGGCGTGGCGCAACGCCTCGCTCCAGCTGTCCGATATTTTCTCGAAATAGGGATCATCGGCGGTAATGCGGCGTTCGTGGAAGGGTGAAAACTCGTCGTTGCGGTACAGCATCAGGTCGAGCGGCAGGCCGACCGACAGATTGGCTTTCAAGGTGGAATCAAACGACACCATCAGCAGTTTGGTGATGTCGGCAAAAGACATGTGCGATTCAAAACCACGCACCAATATCGGCCGGCCATATTTGGTTTCGCCGATCTGGAAGAACGGTGTTTCGGCGCTGGCCTCGATAAAATTGCCTTCGGGGTATATGAGGTAGAGCCGTGGTTCCATCCCTTTGATCTGCCCGCCCAATATGACGCTTGCGTTGAAATTTGGCACCGGACTTGCCGCAACGGGACCGGTTAGCGCGCGTGCCGCAATCGTGTCGCGCAAGGTTGTGCCGATGATATTGGCAACCTGGAACATGGTCGGCGCGGCAAGGATTGATGGATTGCGTTCGCAAGGCGCCTTGTTGCGTTCCTCCAGCTGGCTGATGAGTGCCTGCGTCGTCGCAAGATTGCCTGCGGTCATTATAGAAACGAAGCGCTCGCCCGGTACTTCCCAATGGAACATCTTGCGAAAGGTCGAGATATTGTCGACGCCGGAATTCGTGCGCGTATCCGACATGAACGCCATGCCCTTTTCCAATAACATCCCAACGCAATATGTCATTATCCGGAAAGTCCCCCGACCCTTTAATCTGTTTCGCTTACTGTTCCACCCGCAAGCTGACAACCATGCTTTTGTCCCGGGCGCCAAAAGACATACCGGATATCGGTGCAGCGTCACGATAATCGAATCCCGTTGCCACACGAACATAGCGACCGTCGGGGCTGATCCCGTTGGAAATGTCGAACCCGACCCAGCCGATGGCGTCCACATGCGCCTCGGCCCATGCATGGCTGGCGGATTGTTCGACCTGACCATCCATCATCAGATATCCCGAGACATAGCGCGCCGGGATACCCATCGACCGACAGGCGGCGATGAAGATATGTGCGTGGTCCTGGCATACGCCTGCGCCAGCAGTAATCGCGTGTTCGGCGCTGCTCTCGACATTGGTTGCACCGCCCTGATAGGCCACGGTGTCGAGAATATGTGCAGACAGTTGGTGCAACAGCGCAAGCTTGTCCGGCTGATCGCGGTCGATGCCGGTTACCAGTTTCTGCACGCCCCGTCCGGCCGTCGTCAACCGTGTCGGCCGACCATAAGCCCAGAGCGGAACATGGCTGCGGTGGCGGCCCAATATGCCGTGATTGTCAGTAGTATCCACTTGCCCATGACAGCTGATCGTTATTGCAGTGCGGCCTTCTTCGACAGAAATCAGTGTGACATGATTGTTGTGCGGATCGTCCTGCTCGGCCTCGATCTTGCCGCCATCAACGGTCAGGGTCCAATCGATGATCCGCTGCCCCGCTCCGTCTTTCGGACGCAGTTTCAGCCGTTGCAGTGCATAATGCACCGGTTGGTCAAACTGATATTCGGTGATGTGGTGGATTGATAGTAGCATCAGGAGTTGAACCTATATTCCTGCTCCACCATGGCCGCCAGCCTGCGATTCTGGGTCAGGAAATCGACCAGAAATTCATGAAGGCCATCTTCAAGGATTGATGCCGCAGTCAGCGATGCGAAACCGGCATAAATACGCTCGGCCTCGGTCAGACTGTCCGACTGGACACCATAAGACATGGCAAGGTGACGCAAATTATCGGTCAGCTTGCCATAGCAAAAGGCAAGGCTGCGCGGAAAGCGCCGGTCGAGAATGAGAAAGTCGGCTATGCCCAGTGCGCTTGCACGTCCGGGATAAAGCCAACGATAAGCGCTATAGGCCGAGGTCGAGCGCAGAATTGTCTCCCACTGGATATTGTCCAGCGAGGAACCCACAAAAGAGACCGAAGGCAGCAACACATAATATTTGACGTCCAGCAGTCGAGCCATGCTGTCGGCGCGTTCGATGAAATTTCCGACCCTGCTGAAATTATAGCCGTCATTGCGCAGCATGGTATTTTCCAGCGCACCCCGAACCTGTGCGGTTTGCCGTTCAATCAGGTCGATCGTGGCCGGCAGGTCAGCCTCGCGTACCTGCCGTTTCAACGCGACATTGACGCAGATCCAGCATTCATTGACCGCTTCCCATAATTCGCGGGTAATTGCCGTACGGGCGGTGCGCGCATTGTGCCGCGCACTGTCGATCAGGTTACGCAAATTGCCGGGGTTTGATTTGTCGCGCAAAAGATAGTCGACAACCTGGGCCGCGTTATATTCCTCATGCGTTGCGCGGTAGGTGGCGTCCATTCCGAGCGCCGAGAGAATCGAGCGCCATTCATCCTGCCGTCCACGATTTCGCGTCAGGGTAAAGCGGTGCCCTGTCTCGATCAGACGCGCAATATTCTCCGCCCGCTCCAGATAACGGAACATCCAGAAGATACCGGAAGCGGTCTTTCCTAACATGGCTCAATCATCCTCGATGACCCAGCTGTCCTTGGTGCCGCCGCCCTGACTCGAATTGACCACCAGCGATCCCTTACGCAACGCCACGCGGGTAAGGCCGCCCGGGGTGATGTCGATCTTGTCAGGCGAAACCAGAACAAAGGGCCGCAGGTCGACATGGCGGGGGGCGAGGCCGCTGTTGGCAAAAATGGGTATGGTCGACAAGGCAAGCGTCGGCTGCGCGATATAATTGGCAGGCTTCGCTTTCAGCTTCGCGGTAAAGGCGGCCAGTTCCTTTTTACTCGCGGCAGGCCCGATCAGCATTCCATAGCCGCCCGATCCATGCACCTCTTTCACCACCAGTTCGGACAGATGATCCAGAACATAGGCCAGTGAATCGGGTTCCGAACACCGCCATGTATCGACATTTTTCAAAATGGGTTTTTCGCCGGTATAAAATTCGACGATATCGGGCATGTAGCTGTAAATGGCCTTATCGTCGGCGATGCCTGTTCCGGGTGCATTGGCGATGGTAATCTTGCCTGCGCGGTAAAGGTCAAAAATTCCGGGAATGCCCAGCACCGAGTCAGGCTTGAATATCAGAGGGTCGAGATACTCGTCGTCGAGCCGCCGGTACAGCACATCGATCGGCTGATAGCCCCTCGTCGTCCGCATGGCGACGCGGCCATTGACGATGCGGATATCATGCCCTTCGACAAGTTCGGCGCCCATCTGGTCAGCAAGAAATGCATGTTCGAAATAGGCGCTGTTGTGAATACCGGGAGTCAGCACCGCGACCACCGGATCGCCGGTGCAGGCCGGCGGCGCGACGCGGCTAAGCGATGCGCGAAGGTTCTTGGGATAGTCGCTCACATTGCGAACCCGGATGGTGCTGAACAGTTCCGGGAACATGTTCATCATCGTTTCCCGGTTTTCCAGCATATAGGACACGCCCGACGGGGTGCGGGCATTATCCTCCAGAACCAGAAAATCATCGGGACCTGTGCGCACCAGGTCGATGCCGACAATATGGGTATAGACCCCACCTGGCGGGGTGAAGCCGATCATCTGTGATACGAAAGCTTCGTTTTTGACAAGCAGTTCAACGGGCAGACGACCTGCGCGGACAATTTCCTGCCGGTGGTAGATATCCTGCAAAAAGGCGTTGATGGCCCGGACTCGCTGCTCGATCCCGCGCGACAATTTTGTCCACTGCCGTGCGGTGACGATCCGCGGAATGATATCAAAGGGGATCAGCCGCTCTTCGGCCTCGTCATCGCCATAGACAGCAAAGGTGATGCCCGTTCGCCGGAAAAACTCCTCGGCGTCCCGCGCCTTCTGCTTCAGATGGGTGCTATCCTGCTCGGTGAACCATTTATGATAGGCTGCATAAGCCGCGCGCGGCGTGCCGTCCTCATTCAGCATTTCATCAAAGCAGGGCGGTTTTGTTGCCATTGAACGAAGTTTGCACAAAAATAATGCAGAGAACAAGTAACTTCGCACATGCACAAATTTTGGGCAAATCTAAGCCCTTTGCTGACCATCAAAAGTCGATGGCAACGCCTTTCAGTTCCCAGTCGCCATAGCGGACAGGGTCCGGTCTTTCGGGGTCCGGCTCCGGTTCGCGGCCAACCGCCTTCGGGGTTGGCACCGGCGGGCTCTTGGACAGATATTCGGGCGCTTTTACATGGGGCGGACGCTGGCCCATAACATATGCTCCTCAAGGAAAATTCGGCTTCGTTCCATATCGGGCGTTTATGGCATATTTGCAAGATGGGTGACTTTGGTGACGGACTTGCCTAAGCGGTCGGATCATGTCCGATGATCAAGAAATTTCAGGCTTCCCAACCCGCCGCGCTGCGTTGCGGCTCCTTGACGCTGTTATGCGGATGGGCACGCCTATGGATCAGGCGACGGCGAATGCAACCAAAGGTCTGTCGCCCCCCGATCGCGCGTTGGCGATTGCGATAGCGCAGGAAAGCCTGCGCTGGTCGGTTGACCTTGATGCCTTGATCGACAGCAAAACCAAGCAAGCGCTGCCCGATGACAGCAAGGCGCGAATGGTATTGCGATTGGCGCTGGCGCAGATTTTGCGGCTGGGTACCCCGCCCCACGCGGTGATCGCAACTGCATTGCCATTGCTTGAAAAAGGTCCGCGCCGGTTGGTGCATGGTGTGCTTGGCACCTTATTGCGCGCCGGGGTTGAATTGCCTGAATTGCCCTCCTTGCCCGATTCCGTGATGATGCGTTGGCATCCGGCATGGGGTGACGACATGGTTGCAGGCGCGAAAAAAGCTTTGTCAGAACCCCCGCCGCTTGATCTGGCGTTGCGCGATCCTGCTTCGACCGCGCATTGGGTTGAACTATTGGGCGGCGAGAGCCTGATGCCCGGCCATGTCCGTTTGCCACGCGGCACCGCAGTAGAAGAACTGCAAGGCTATGACGAAGGCGCATGGTGGGTGCAGGATCTTGCCGCCAGTCTGCCCGCGCGGCTTTTGGGCAACGGAACGGGTAAACGCGCGCTTGATCTGTGTGCAGCGCCGGGTGGCAAGACGATGCAGCTTTCGGCCGCCGGATTTGCGGTTACGGCACTGGACAATAGCGCGCGGCGCATGGACCGGTTGATGGCCAATCTGGAACGCACGCAGCTCAACGCCGAACGGGTTACGGCCGACGTGATGGAATGGGAACCTTCGGGTCAATATGATGCCATTCTGCTGGACGCGCCGTGCAGCGCGACCGGCACGATGCGCCGCCATCCCGACGTGTTGCAACGAATCGACATCAAGCTGATCAACAATCTTGCCGCGCTTCAATGCGCCATGCTCGACCGCGCTGCATCTTGGGTGAAACCTGGCGGCATCTTGGTCTATGCCACATGTTCGTTGGAGCCGCAGGAGGGCGAGGCGCAGGCGGAGCTGTTTCTGTCCAAGCATCCAGATTTTAGCACACGCCGCGTAGAGCCGGACGAATTACCGCAAGCTGTGCCAGCCAATGCGCTCGGCCATGTTCGCACGATGCCACCAATGCTCGAGGATAAAGGCGGATTGGACGGTTTTTTTGTAGCCCGCTTTGAGAAAAATTTATGGTGGGAAAATTGGATTTGAATACCAATATATCAGAGATAGAAAAATTAAGAGTTGGTTTAGAAAAAAATTGGAAACAGAATTTTTGAATTTTAAGCCATCCTTAGAATCAAAAAAGAGAATATTAAAAAAATTAAATCAGGCCGTCGCATTTGAAAACTTTTTGCACACAAAGTTTTTAGGGAAAAAAAGGTTTTCTTTGGAAGGTGGGGAGTCCACAATTCCTGGTTTAGACGCAGCAATTCTGAAAGGTGCAGATTTGGGAGTGGAAGAAGTAATCATAGGAATGGCACATAGGGGTAGGTTAAATGTTCTAACCAATATTATGCAAAAACCTTATGATCAGGTTTTTAATGAGTTTGAAGAGAATGTGCCAACTTTAGAATTTAGTGATGGAGATGTTAAATATCATCAAGGATATTCTAGTCAAATTGAAACACCCAACGGTAAAAGAGTATCCATGAAGCTTATGGCCAACCCTTCGCACCTTGAAACCGTTGATCCCGTGGTTTTAGGATATGCTAGGGCTAGGGCAGATGCTCACTTTGAAAGTAAAGGACTAAAATCTAATGATTTCGATG